>Ga0179594_10000039_pt1 | contig 55593 bp, 48 predicted proteins | sample CZOMad1_1_08_16f_FD_148625 | JGI IMG/M metagenome (GOLD analysis project Ga0179594, IMG submission 148625) | Vadose zone soil fungal communities from Angelo Coast Range Reserve, California, USA - CZOMad1_1_08_16fungal (Illumina Assembly) | ecosystem: Environmental > Terrestrial > Soil > Vadose...
GTCTTGCTGGGCTCCAGTTGCGGACCGCCGATCACTTTCTTGCTGTCGACCGTGAACTCCAGATACGTTGGACGTCTTCCGTATGAGGCCTTGTAGAGCCGGTGGACAAAATAGCCCGTCTGCTGGAACTCGCTTTCAACCATGAACGCCGCGGATGTTCCGATGCGTCGTTCAAAGGTACAGCTCGGATCATTGGCGCATTGATCGATGTGCTGCGTCCAATAATCAAAGCCGGAAACGTCCGGTTCTCGAGAGAGGAAATCAAGATAGTGCTGGTGCACAAAGTAATTAGTATGATCCGGTTCACCGGGAGTGGCATTGATCAGCACGACGCTGAGCTGGCCATTCGCGACTAAGGCGAGATCAGGCCGCGTGTCATTATTAAAGTCCGCCACGGTAACTGAAATAGCGCCCGGACCCATTCCAAACCCCACTGAAGTCTGGAGCGTGCCATCGCCGTTGCCAAGAAACACGTCAGCATGTGGTCCAATAAAAATCCCGGTCGAAACAAGATCGAGTTTTCCGTCACCGTTGAAATCACCCGCCTTGAGATCCACCGGCGTGTTGACTGTCGCTGAGAAGCTCGGTGGATTAAAGCTGCCGTTGCCGTTTCCGAGCATGATGTTTACTGAGGGGGGCGCCAGGAAGGCCACGCCGACATCGGCCTTGCCGTCGCGATTGAAATCCCCGACGGCCAGGGCGGCGGGTTGCGAACTGCCGCCGGTGCTGGAATTGATGGCCGCCTGAAACGTTCCATCCCCATTTCCGAGCAGCGCACTGATCGATTTACTCGGGACGCTGCTGGTCAGAATGTCCAGTTTTCCGTCGCCATTGAAATCTCCGGAAGTTAACTCTTGCGGTCCGGGAGCAACCTGGTAATCCACTGCGGCTCGAAAACCGCCATTGCCGTCGGCGAGGAAGACGCTGACAATGGTGCCCTTGATACTCAAAGCCAGATCAAGATAACCGTCGCGGTTAAAGTCGGCAGCAATCACGGACGACGGCCGATCGCTTACGGAATAATCGACGGCTGCCTGGAAGGTTCCGTTTCCGTTGCCGAAGAGCACACTGAAGCTATTACTTTCAGTGTTCGCCGTGACCAGATCGAGCTTGCCATCCCGATTCAGATCGGCACACAAAAGGTGGGTTGGTCCAATACCACCGGGATAACTAACGGCGCTCTGAAAAGTACCGTTCGCTTGTGCCAACAGTACGTTCACGCCATTGCCAAAGGTACCCGGACTGGGACCACCATGATTCGCAACTGCAAGATCAGGGCGGCCATCGCCGTTGAAGTCACCCGACGCCAAACCCCAGGGCCCGCTACCCGCCGGATAAGTGGCGCCCGCTCCGAAGACGAGCGTTTGCGCCCTCGTGCTCAAGGCCATCGTGAGTAAGACGGACAACGTGACGCAGATGCAAACTGTGCTTCTAGTCAGGTGCACTGACGAGTTCTGTGGCGCTGCAGGTTTTAGTGCGATCATTGTGAGTTACCTCCGCACAAGGGTCGGTGTGTATTCGGTTTTGGTTTGCTCGGGAAGAGCCGGTTTTGCGGTGGCAATGATAGTTGCGATTTGCCCGCTGTGCAAGAATTCCAAGTTCTGGGTAGTGTCTTAATTAGTAACGCAAACTGTTAGTTTGCGCCGATTGAGTGGCATTCAACGGGCGCGCAAGCTAACAGCTTGCGTTACTGAAAAACCAAACTAAGACACTGCGAAGTAGTGTCTTACTTTCAGTGTTTGCGCCTTCGCCTCTTTGCGCCTCTGCGTGAAGTGTTTTGTATTTGCACGATACGCTCACGCAAAGATCGCACTGAAACGAAGCCGCAAACGGAACCAACTTCACTTCTCCAAGAGTCTCCTCAGCAATTCGTTGGTCAACCTGGTGTTCAGTTCCAGATCAAGGAAAACCCTAATCCCTTCCGATAAAGCGAACAAGTAAATACAACCTAGTCCGCCATACAGCAGCGATATCACAACAATCAACCCGCCAGCAGCGGGCGCTCCAAAGGCATTTCCGGCCATTTGCACAAGTCCGACCAACGCGCCGATCAGCCCGGCGATAGCCGCAAACACCGCGAGCACCTTAAAAATAACCGAGATAACTCGCAAAGCAGGATACTTGGTTTCAAGGTTCGAGCCTGAAGCATCAAACATTATTCATTTCCTCCTAAGAAAAAGAGTAGGCACATCAAACGGTTGAATCTCCCTCGCCTTCTCCTTCGCCTTGCCCTTCATCTTCTTCTTCGACTTCTCCCTCGACTTCTTCTTCATCTTCTCCTTCGTCTTCTCCACTCCAAAGACCCCAGATAAACTGCACCTGTATATCGTTAAAGAGGGTCTTAATGAGACTCTGAACTTCTAGTGGTTCCTGACCGAGCTTTGAGGCGATAATACCGATGAGACCGTCAGCCGCAGGGGGGCCCACGGTGCCTACACTTCCCACACTGCCCTCACTGCTCTCCTCCCCTGTATGAAGAGAGGCCATTTCAATGGCCCCTCTGATTCCGAACGGGCGCAGTAAAGCAAACTTGTCCCCGATATAAATGAATAAGTAGGCCTGATCGATTAAGTCCAGTATTAGCTTCCATTCTATTCTCGTCCTCAACAGGAGTTTAATAGGATCAGCCTGAGCCAGGTGTTGCGCACTGTGGATGCACTCCTCGTTCAAGATCTCCAGGATCCCGTTGGTCATGCCTTGAATGTTGTGGAGTGTCGGGTCTTCTACCTTTGGCTTGGCCGATTGAATATCCAGAAGCTTCGTACCCCTGACTTGTAGAAATTCCAGCAGCTCCCTGACCGGGAACACTCCCACCACAAAACCCGCCATAAGCTTCCCCGAATCGTTCAACGGAAGGGATACGAGATATCCAAGAATAGGTGCTATTAACAGGCGTAACCAGACGAAATGTATTCGGGTAGGTGTCAGGTTGAGATTGGTGAAATTGTCCACCATGTCATACAGGCCCCAAACATAAGCGCCGGCTATGGCAGCAATGACCACTGGCGGCAGGCGTTTCGCCAATTCCACGAGCTCGTCCGGAAGCCAGCTTACGTTAGCTCCAGTCTTTGCGAGAGCCAGCGAAAAACCCACAAAGCTAAGTAGCGCGCAAATAACGACGGGATTCAGATAGCTGGTCCAATCGTAGTAAGCGTTGAACAATCCGTTCACAGTCTTTTCAAGGTATTGGTTCTTTTCCCCTGCGGTTGTTGCCGGAGCCGCGTTGGTGGCGCGAAAGGCCTGCAAGTAAGTCTGAAAGGTCTTTCCTTTGGACATGAGGCTGATTATTTCGTCACGCTTATACTTTAATATCCTCCGGTAACCCATGTAGATTAGGGGATAGAAAGCGCCCGCAAGAACGGGCATTGCAACAAACAGGATTCGTACCATCGCTGCCTCCTTACTCAAGGCTCCACGGGATGTGCATAATCATCGCTTGCTCTTCTGAATCGATCGCGTCCTGCGCGCCAATGTCCTGGACAGCACTTCCAATTTCAATTCGCGTTGCAAAAAGGAGCGCGTCAAAACTGCGAAAACCGAGCCGCGTTCATGCGGCTTTCCCGAAGGGTTACTAGACCAGTCCTTGCAGACTCGGTAATTCGGCAACCGAATCTTGAAGGGCGCTTCAGCGTTCTTCTCGTCATCGCTTCAGCATGCTAAGCCGGTGAGAAGAACGCTGAAGCGAGCGCGGAAACAACGGCATCAGGTCAGTGGTCGCAAACAAGTTGGCTGGTACCTGCTCCGTTCTCAAAACATTAGAACTGGAAGATCGGACTACTCAGCTTCTACTTTTTTCTCTTGTCTCTCATGGCACCTTCGACAGCGCCTTATCGCTCTGAATGGGTTAATCCTATCCTCCTCCCACTCTCCCCATTGGTGAACTACTTGAGTTGTGGCAATAAGCCAGGGAGTACTCCGGCAACGTCGACAAACTTGATGTTGCTCGCAGTCTGACGATGACCTGTATTTAAATTCGTAATTGTGCTCATCCCTAACTTCTGTCGGATGCTCCTCGCCGCACCTACTGCAAGTTTTGATCTGCTTACAGAGAAGATCATACTTAAAGGTCCAATCGCCCCAGGTGTGTTCTGAAGTTTTGGGAGAACGGATCTCCGGGTCTTTGCACCTCTGACAGACTCGAATCATCTTACAAGTCTTGGGCGACTCATATTCCCATCTCCCCCATTTGTGTTCCGCCTGGTGTTTGACGTCACCGCAACGCGCGCAAACCTGGGTTTGATCGCAAGAATGTTGTGATTTATATTGCCAGTCGCTGAAAGTGTGTTTCTGCCTGGTTTCTCTTTTTCCACATCTGCTACAGGTCCTGAACTGCTGGCACGCTTTTTCCTTTTCGTAGTCCCACTTATTCCAGGTATGAGGTGCGTCTCTGGATTCCTTATGATTGCAGCGGGCACAGGCCCGATGCTGTTTGCAGGATTTTGGAGTATCGTATTCCCATTCCTTCCACTTGTGCGGTGCTTCCTGAGATTCACTTTTGGAACACCTGCTCCTTTTACAATGCCGCTTCTGAGTGCATGACTTTGAGGATTGGTACGACCATAAAGATAGGTTGTGAAAGCCGGTTCGGCATTTCGTCCATTCTAAAGCGCCTTTGGCTCTTTCAAGGGCTTTGTCAAAAAATCCCACATTTTTCCTCCTTCCATTTGCGCAAAAGGTTGCATCGTGAAACTGGCTACCCGATTCAGCGCAGGCCATACCCACAGCAGCGGCCAAGGCTCTGGTCTCGGGACATTGACGATGATTAAAGAACGCTGGCTGAGTCGGCTGGTTGTTCAGAGGACAACACGTGGGGAATCAGCCATTAGAGTGTCATGCAAAAAACCTTTGCAAGTGCGCAGAGAGCGTATATAACAAGCCTACTGAAAATGTCAATGATCAGGAGGCGGCTAAGAACATGATCAGGAGGCGGCTTTGTCAGTACCACCTGCGGTAGCGGGTGGGTTTCTTTCGGAGAAGGAGGTAGCGTCCTAAAGTTGTGTTGCTGGGAATGAAACGCGAAGCGGTGCAGTAGCCCGACTGTTAAGGAGGACTCTAGCTGCCAGATGAGCCCTCCTTAACAGTCGGGCTATAGCACCGTCGGCCGGCAACACAACTCTACGACACCACCGAGGAGGAAGTAGTGTCTTACTCAGTCTTTGCGCCTTTGCCTCTTTGCGCCTCTGCGTGAAATGTTTTGTATTTGCATTCTGGGCTCACAAAGACGCAGAGAAACGAAGCCGCAAAGTAAAACCCTATGGTCCTTTGCGAAGAACCATTGCGTCCTTTGCGATTCAATTTCGTTGCTGTGCTCACAAAGGCTGAGTATTGACACGCTCTGGGCTATTAACTGTCGGTCCTTCGCACCTGAAGTATGCAGGTAATTTGAAAGTCAACCAGCACTGAAAAAGGAGTCCCCTGATGAAAACAACTTTGAGATCTTTGATCATCGCGATCGCATTGACGCTCACGCTAACTTACCTCGGCTCGTCCAGCGCACAACGCCGAGCTAACTCGCGGGTGAAGCCGCCTCGGCCGGAACCCACGAAGAGCGACTGTCTGCCAACTGACGTTGACGCGCCTTCAGCCCTGAATATGCTCATGACTGGAAACGAGCATCGTTGGCTGGGAACGATGGCTCTCCGGAATTGGGCCGATGAACGAAAGGCGACTGCTACCTGCCAACATCCCTATGCGGTAGTCGTCAGTTGCATGGATTCCAGAGTGCCCCCCGAATTGATCTTTGATCAGGGTCTCGGCAACGTCTTTGTAATCCGTGTGGCCGCGCCGGTGATGAACTCCGATGCGTTAGCCTCGTTGGAGTATGCGCTGGTCGTAATGAAGATAAAGCTGGTGGTCGTTCTCGGACATACGGATTGCGGTGCGGTTAAGGGAGCGGTTGACCGTGCCGGAGGATCGTACCTGCCAGGATTGCTGCGTAAGATAGAGCCAGCCATTCGCTATGTGAGTAAGAGGTACAATAACCGTGTGCGGATCAACTCGAAAGACAAGGAAAATCTGAAGCGAGTCTCAATTGCAAATTCACGGAATGTCGCTGCTCAAGTTCGGACCTTTCGTCAATCAGGCGTGCGAGTGACCTGGGGCCTTTACGACACCCAGAGTGGGAAGGTAACTCTCGAGCCACAAGAACCCTGGAAGTAGATCGGCGTTAACGCAATCGAAAGCGCAGTCTTAAGAAGTCTCTGAACAAGTAATATCGACGTACGTTTTTTCCAAACCCGCGTAGCGGGTGGAAGCATAAAGCCTGGGGTGGAGCGAAGCGGAACCCCAGGATAACGAATGCCAGAAAACCGAGCCCGCGAAGCGTGCGACAGCTCAAAGGCTGTGATCTACTCCTGATCAATGACTGTCGCCCACTTCGTGGGCTCTTCCTCATACTCCAATGATCCTGGGGTTCCGCTTCGCTCCACCCCAGGCCTTATGCTATCGCCGCGCTTCGCGGGCTCAAATATCAGACGGCTGAATCACCCGCTGCTCGCTCACGTCGCGCCACGCCGGTTCGGTACGCAGCCTCTTCCACCTCGCGGGCGACGGCTTCAGCGACGCGTTTGTCAAAAACCGACGGCACGATGTATTCAGGGTGGAGTTCACCTTCCGAAATGATTCCGGCGATGGCGTCGGCCGCGGCGAGTTTCATTTCTTCGTTGATGCGCGAGGCGCGGCAGGCCAAGGCCCCTTTGAATATCCCCGGAAAGCAAAGGACGTTATTGATCTGGTTGGGATAGTCAGAGCGTCCGGTGGCCATCACTGCGACATGAGCCTCCGCCTCTTCAGGCATGATCTCAGGCGTGGGGTTAGCCATCGCAAACACGATCGGTTTCTCGGCCATGTGCTTCAAGTCTTCAACGTCGATCACTCCGGGCACTGATAATCCGAGGAAGACGTCCGCGCCTTTGATCACGTCGTGAATCGTGCCCTTCTCTCCCTGTGGGTTGGTGTTGCGCGCATACCAGTCTTTGACCCAGTTCATGTGTTCGGGTCGACCGGCATAGAGCGCACCCTGCTGATCACAGCCGACGATATTCCGCACACCCGCAGCCATGATAATCTTGCTGCAAGCAACACCTGCGGCGCCGACGCCGTTGACGACCACTTTGATGTCGCTCATCTGCTTGCCGACCAGCTTCAGGGCGTTGATCAAAGCAGCGAGCACGACGACTGCCGTGCCGTGCTGATCGTCATGGAACACCGGAATGTTCAGCTCTTCCTTCAACCGGTCTTCGATTTGAAAACAGCGCGGCGCCGAAATGTCCTCGAGGTTGATGCCGCCAAAGGCCACGGAAATCGCTTTGACTGTCTGCACAATCTCTTCTGGGTCCTTCGTATCAAGACAAATCGGAAAAGCATCGACGCCGGCGAATTCCTTGAACAGCATTGCCTTTCCTTCCATCACCGGCATGGCCGCCGCCGGTCCAATGTCACCGAGGCCCAACACTGCGGTGCCGTCGGAAACTATCGCTACCGTGTTTTTCTTGATGGTTAAGGTAAATGCCTTTTCCGGATCGTCGCGGATCGCCTCGCAAACGCGAGCGACTCCCGGAGTGTAGGCCATCGAAAGATCGTCGCGCGTTTTCAAAGGCATCTTGGAAACGACTTCGATCTTGCCGCCGATGTGCATCAGGAAGGTTCGGTCCGAGACATTGATCACTTCGATACCGTCGATGTCGCGCACAGCCTCGATGATTTCCTGCCCGTGATGGCTGGAGGCGGCGTTAACGGTGATGTCACGAATGATCGAATCGCGAGTAGAGCTGATGATATCGATCGCGCCGATGTCTCCACCCGCGCGACCAATCGTGGTCGTCAGCTCGCCGAGCGTTCCCGCGCGGCTCGAAAGCTTAACGCGCAGGGTCAAACTGTAACTGGCGCTGGGTGTGCTAACCATTAGAAATAAACGCGGCCCGGTGGCCCTCTTCCTGGCAATCTGAAACGCAAGCTGTTAGCTTGCGCGCGCGTTGAATGCCATCCATCAATCGCAAGCTAACAGCTTGCGTTACAAGTTAGAACGCTCACGGCTTTGAATCAAGAGAAACTACTCTTGTCTCGATCATAATCGCACCGGCCGGAGGCCGTATGCCTTGCTCGGAATCTTGGCTGGTGAAAAGGATTGCCAGACTTGCCGTTATCAGACCGATCATTATTGACGTCCCTTCCTTGATTGCTTAAGCAAGATCGAGATCTGATCCGCGATGGCAGGAGTTAGCCTTCTTCGCCTGGCGAGCGAAACAGATCGCTGGCCAAGCAAGGAATACGCCGCCACCACGTCCGGCAGCGATTGTTCTCGAATTGCGGCCAGATGTTTTTGCACCGTGGCCACGTCACCCCGGGCAAAAGTCCCCGTCAGCGCCTGCGATGGTTCCATCAGCGAAAGATTGGCAACTGCGCTTTGAACCAATGGCAGCAACACCTCGCGAGCGTGCCGCCTGCTTAACCCGCAAGCCGCAAGCATTTCGATCGCGATATCGAAAAGCGCAGTCATATTTCCGGACGCCATCACTGCCGCGGCATGATACAAGACCTTGTAACGAGGCTCGATTGAAAAAGCATGGCCGCCAAGATCGCTCACTATCCGCCGCCCAACTTGCAGCGCGGCCCGTGCTCCTTCCAAACAAAAATAAGCGCCGCGCAGCTTGGCAGCACCGGAAACTGCATCGCTGACCGATACGAGTGGATGCAACGAGCCAGTCTTGAATTCCTTGTCAGCGAGCGGCGAGAGAACTGCCGAGGACAATGCACCGCTGGTATGGAGCGCTACCCGCGTCCCGGGTTGCCCGGTTTGAGCGAAGGCGAGTTTGTCTGCGACCTGTGCGATCGCATCGTCGGGTGTGGCAATGATAATGAGATCACTTGCTGGCAAGCTGACGATCTGCGACGCCGGCAGGGCCTCTGCCCCGATCAGATTGGCTATTCGGCGCGCGTTGCGCAGTCTTCGCGCGAACAGCGCATTCACACGATGACCTTTTGCGCTGAGACTCAAAGCCAATGCGCCACCCATTCGGCCGGCGCCTACAATTGAAATCGTTAGCTTTCTTTGGGTCGTTTTCTTCTCGTAGATCATGTGGTGCGTGCGACGGTTAGCGTCCTGATTTCGCTCTTTGTAACGCAAGCTGTAAGACCACCCCAGCCGAGTTCCTCGGCTGGAGACCCCGGAGCTTGCGCGCGTGTTGAATGCCATCCACCAGTCGCAACCTGACAGTTTGCGCTACAAATTAGGGCACTGTATCGCGGCGAACTCTTAGGCTTTTCTACTGACCTGCACTATAATGAGCGCGCCGCTTTGGCTGCCGGACGCTTGTTCCTGGACAGACGGCTCCCCGGTTCGGATATTTCAAAACGCGCAACCATCCGGCTGATAGCACGCATCATAGGACGCGCACCGAAGAATTGCGAAAGCGCCTTGAATCCTTTGAGCGGACTAGCCCCCCGAATTGGACGGTTTTCGCCGCGCATTTGAAACGACAACTTGCGGTCTCGCGGAGGAAGCGCCTCCTTCCCTCAGGCCACACTTTCCGGATATTGGAGGTTCATATGAAAGGTCGCTTCTCCCGCCTGGTAATTGCCTTAGCGCTGGCCTCGTCGCTGCTGGCAAGCTCTATCACGGCCACTGCATTAACTCGTCAGCAACCACAGAACTCCACCCAGACTCAGGGACAGGCGACCACGGGCCAGGATAAGACGGCTCAGGATCAAAACCAGTCCGCCAAGAGTACGGACAATAAGAAAAATCAATCTGCGGTACCTGCTGTACCAACCAAGGCTCCAAACGCAAAGCCGCTTTCGGTAAATGAAGACCCGAGCATGATCGGTAAGCGAAATATCAACAAGGGCATTATTGCAAAGATGAGCGGCTCGACTGAGAAAGAAGTCAAGCTCGGCCAGCAACTGGCTGCTGAGGTCGATCGCGAGGCGAAGTTCGTTGACGATCCAGTGATCACTGAGTACGTCAATCGGGTCGGACAAAACATCGTCCTGCACTCAGACGCGAAAGTAACCTTCACGATTAAGGTTATCGATTCGGACGAAGTAAATGCCTTCGCGCTTCCCGGCGGATTCTTCTATGTGAACAAGGGCTTGATTCTTGCTGCGGACAATGAGGCGGAGATGGCCGGCGTTATGGCTCACGAGATTGGCCACGTCGCCGCTCGCCACGCGGTGGAAAACCAGACCAAAGCCACGATTGCCGAATATGCGGCCATGGCCGGCTCGATCTTAATTGGTGGTATTCCCGGGATGATCTACCAGAACACAGCCGGCCTTGGGCTAATGGGAATGTTCATGAAATTCAGCCGCAGCGCCGAAGAGGAAGCGGATCGACTTGGTGTTCAGTACATGTATGCCGCGGGTTACGATCCCAATGCCATGGCCACGATGTTCGAAAAGTTGGAGGCCAAGGCCAAGAAAAAACCCGGCTTGATTTCGAGAGCTTTTGCTACGCACCCGGCGCCGCCAGACAGAAGAGCCGCAGCGCTAGCGCTGGCCGCCAGGTTCCCGGAACGTGAAGAGTACGTTATCAGCAGTTCGGAATTTCAAAGAGCTAAGTCTCGGCTGCTCCGGCTTTCGAATGCTCGCGCGTCTTCGGCGGGTGAACTCCCTGGTGGTGACAATGGAGCGCCCGGCCGTCCGACGCTCAAGCGCCGTCAGCCAACACCAGATGATCCGACCCCAACGACGGACAGCGGTGACCAGAAGCCGGCTGAAGCGAAGCCCGGTCCACCTCAGTTAAAGAAACCGGACACCGCCACACCCAGCCCAAGTCCGAAACCGTAGGGTGGTTTTAGCTTGTTAATCTGCAGAGGCTCTTTGGGAGGTTTTCCCAGGGAGCCTCTTTTATTTAATGCGCCAATACCAGCCCACCGCTAGCGTTTCCAATTTGTAACGCAAACTGTTAGTTTGCGCGCGCGTTGAATGCCATTCACTCATCGCAAACTAACAGTTTGCGTTACAAATTAGGGCTCGACCCAAAGACCGCCCAACTTGACAACTTTCAAAACGCTTCTGTATTCTAGCCGTTCGCGTTTTACACGCAGAAAATAGGAATAGTTAACCATGTCAACTTACTTTCCCAGCGGAAAGGATCTCGCTGGAAATCGAAACTGGTATGTAATCGACGCGGCCGGGCGGACGGTCGGGCATCTCGCTTCCGAGGTGGCCGCTATTTTGACCGGCAAGCGCAATCCGAAATGGACGCCTTTTCTCGACATGGGCGATCACGTGATTGTGATTAATGCACGCAAGGCTGTGTTCAAGGGTTCAAAGGCTGAGCAGAAGGTGTACCGGCATCATACCCGGTACCCGGGCGGCCTGCGGGAGACGTCAGTCGCGGAGATGTTTGCAAAGCACCCGGAGCAAGTGATTGAACTTGCGGTTAAGGGTATGCTGCCAAAAAACAAGCTCGGCAAAGCGATGGCGAAGAAGCTAAAGGTTTACGGCGATGCCGAACACCCACACCTGGCCCAGCAACCCCGCCCTTATGAACTAACCTCTCGCTCAAGTCAAAACTAACAAGCTGAATCAGTAAAAGGATAGAAAGAGCAGTGGCAGAGATTCAATATTACGGTACTGGAAGGCGCAAGACTTCGACGGCCCGCGTGTATTTGCGGCCCGGCGGCGGCGACGTTCTGGTAAATCGCAAAACTTTTGCGCAGTACTTCCCGAATGAGGCGCTGCGCATGATCATTCGTCAACCACTGCAACTGACCGACACCACGAACAAGTTCGATGTGGTAGTCAACGTCGCCGGTGGTGGCCCTTCGGGTCAGGCGGGCGCGATCCGGCACGGAATCACGCGCGCGTTGATTGAGTTCAACGCCGACCTGCGTCCTGCTTTAAAGCAGGCCGGACTGGTTACGCGCGATCCGCGGATCAAAGAGCGAAAGAAATACGGACAGAAGGGCGCCCGCAAGCGCTTCCAGTTCTCGAAGAGATAAAAGCGCGAATTTTGAATCTGGAATTTCCAAAAACCATTGCCGTGGCCCGAATTGGTTCTCTATCAAAGGGTCGGTAGGCCCACGGCGAGTACAATAAACCAGTTCAAAAGAAGGAGAGTTTAGTTTGGCTTCGGTTACGATGAAAGAATTGCTGGAGGCCGGCGTACACTTCGGCCACCAGGTTCGGCGCTGGAATCCGAAAATGAAGGAGTACATTTTCGGTGAGCGTAACGGCATCTACATTATCGATCTCCAGAAAACCCAGCGAATGTTTCGCGACGCGATTACTTTCGTCACGAATCTGATCGCCGAGGATCGTGGCAAGACGGTTCTCTTCGTGGGTACAAAACGACAGGCGCAGGACGCAATTCGCGAAGAGGCTGAGCGCTGCAGCATGTACTACGTCAACCAGCGTTGGCTGGGCGGCTTGATGACTAATTTTCAGACCGTACAAAAGTCGATTAAGCGCCTCAAGGATCTCGAAGCGATGCAGACCGACGGTCGCTACGAGAAGCTGACCAAGAAAGAACGCATCAAACTCGACCGCGAGCGCGAGAGCCTGAACAAGAATCTGTCCGGCATCAAGAGCATGAACCGCCTCCCGGATGCCGTCTTTATTATTGACGTCAGAAAAGAAGAGATCGCCGTGGCTGAGGCAAACCGCCTTGGCATTCCGATAGTCGCGGTCGTGGATACGAACTGTTCGCCGGAAGGAATCGACCACGTTATTCCCGGTAACGACGACGCCTTGCGCGCTGTTCGGCTTTTCACGTCGCGGATTGCCGACGCCATCCTCGAGGGTCAGCAAATCGCGACCGAAGGTACGGTGACGGCTGAACCAGGAGACAGCGAACAGCCGGAAACTGCTGCTGCCGTGGGCGAGGATTCTACTGGCGTTGCGGCGCCCGCGCCGGAAACTGCTGCCGCCACGGCGCCATCCAGCGCGCCGGAACCACAGCCCGGAGATATCGCTCAGGAAACCGGCGCAGAACCTGCGAGCATCTCGACAGAGGTTGCCGAGACGCCTGCTGAGCCAGCCGCCGAAAAGGATCAGGATACTGAGGCCGTAGTTGCGGTTAGCTGAGTAGCGCAAAGGAAAGAACTTTACTAATCGGCGAGCGCAGCCTTCAGCGGACTTCCGCCGGGCTGCGCTTTTCGCTAAAACAACCCGTCCGGCTTGTGATTTGGCGGACATCATGACGATATTGGAGATCTTGGAATCATGGCTGAGATTACAGCAACTGCAGTGGCCGCGCTCCGCGGGAAAACCGGCGCAAAAATGATGGACTGTAAGAGGGCTTTAGTGGAAGCCGAAGGCAACGAGGAGCAGGCAATCGAGATCTTGCGCAAGCATGGTCTCGCCACTGCGCAAAAAATTCAGGGCCGCATCGCTTCAGAAGGTGCTGTCGGTTCGTACATTCATATGGGCGGCAAAGTCGGTGTGCTCGTCGAGATCAACTGTCAAACGGATTTCGTTGCCCGCGGCGAAGAGTTCCAGCAACTTCTAAAAGACATCGCGATGCATGTCGCCGCAACCGATCCGCGCTACGTATCAAAAGATGAGATAGCCGCGGAAGTGATCGACAAAGAACGCGAAATCGCCACGGCCTCTGCCAGAAACGAGCCGAAGAACGCCAACAAGCCGGATCAGGTGATCGACAAAATAGTCGAAGGGCAACTCAGCAAGTTTTACGAAGGTGTAGTTTTGCTCGACCAACCTTTCGTTAAGGATCCAGCCAAAACAGTCGGCGAAATAGTCACGGAGAAAGCCGTCAAGACTGGGGAAAAAATTACCATTCGACGCTTCACACGCTATAAGATGGGTGAAGGACTGCAGAAGAAGGAAGAAGATTTCGGCGGTGAAGTAGCATCCCTGTTGGGTTAAGCTTTCCCTCAGTGCGGAACCCGACTAGGTTTTTAGTCGCCGCGCTCTGAGCTAAAGCGAAGAGTCTGATTTCCGAATTTATCTCCCAAAAGAGCCGTATGATCGAGCAGAGTCCGCAAACTGTCACCAACGGCGCAGTCTATCGGCGCATCCTGCTGAAGATCTCCGGCGAAGCGTTGATGGGCGAGCAGAACTACGGCATCGATATCAACGTCGCGCGAACGGTCGCCGAAGAGTTAAAGGCGGTGCGGGAGCTCGGAGTTGAAGTGGCGGTGGTGGTCGGTGGGGGAAACATCTTTCGCGGCGTTTCCCGGAGTGCCGGCAACATGGACCGTTCGTCCGCCGATTATATCGGTATGCTGGCGACAGTGATGGACGGTGTCGTGCTCCAGGACGCTCTGGAAAAGCTCGACGTGCACACACGCGTTCTTTCCGCTATCGATATCCCGCAGCTCGCTGAATCCTTTATTCGCCGGCGCGCGATCCGCCACCTCGAGAAACGCCGCATCGTGATCTTCGCCGCCGGAACCGGCAATCCTTATTTCACCACCGATTCTGCCGCGGCCTTGCGGGCTCTGGAGATCAAAGCCGACGTCATTCTGAAGGCGACCAAGGTGGAAGGTGTTTACTCGGCGGATCCGATGATCGATCCAACGGCGACCCGCTACGATTGCATTACCTACCAGGAAGTATTGGAGCGTCAATTGAAAGTGATGGATGCTTCAGCCATCTCTCTATGTATGGACAACAACTTGCCGATCGTTGTCTTCAACATGCGCAACCCGGGAAACATCACGCGAGTGGTGCGGGGCGAGGCAGGTATTGGATCGAGAGTCTGCCTGCAAAGATGATGATTGAGTGCTGGGCCGTGATCCCGATAACCGCCATCAGGAGTGTGAATCTTCATGAGTGAGAAAGACGTCATCAAAGAGACCAAGCCTCGAATGGAGACAGTGATTGAGGATTTCCGCCGCAAGCTGGCCACAATCCGTACTGGCCGTGCTGCCGTCAGTCTGCTGGACAACGTGATGGTCGATTATTACGGCACGCCGACTCCGCTCAATCAAATGGCCTCGGTCCATGCACCCGAGCCACAGCTTTTGACTGTGCAGCCCTGGGATCAGTCACAAATTGGCGCTGTAGAAAAAGCGATCCGCGCTGCTGATCTGGGCCTGAATCCTTCGAATGACGGCAAGCTGGTCCGTGTCCCGATCCCCGCCCTTACTGAAGAGCGCCGTAAACAGATGGCCCGGCAGGTGCACGAGGTGGCCGAGGATCACCGCACCGCGGTGCGCAATGTTCGTCGTGATGCGAACGAGCGCCTCAAGAAAATGCTCAAGGATAAGCAGATTTCCGAAGACAACGAGCACGACGGTCTGGAGGAAGTCCAAAAACTTACCAACAGCTATATCTCAAAGATCGACGAACTCACCAAGTCCAAAGAACACGAAATTACGAACGTGTGAGACGTCGGCCAGACGCCAGGATGAAACGTCTCTTCCCTATTTTCGTCTGTCTCCGTTTAGATAGCGGACTTGTCCGGCATCCCGAGCGGGGCACAATTGCCCTCTCTAAACGGGACAAATTCCAAAGACGAACGGAACAATTCCAAAGACGTGTTTTCTAAGAACGTGCAAAGGCTGTCAGTAAGCCACTACTCACTTTGTAGCTTTCGAACTCGGCAGGTAATCTTCCAGCAGCTTTTGTGCTCTGGCTCCGGGACTAATCAACGCGAGCTTTCTCGATGGATCATAGCCGCTCATCACTCCCACTAACTCCGCTTGCTCGTTATAGACGGGACTCCCGGAAAAGCCGTCTCGAGCGTTCAACTTCGCCGACCAGAACTGCAGCCCGTTCATCGAATAGGATCCCATCAGGGTGCCTTTCCGCACAATGGAGTCGCCGTGCGGCCGGGCAATCAGGAGCAGCTTGTCATCTTTGTTAACGCTCAGTTGAAAAGCCGGCGTCTTGGTTTGTTTCAGAGAGCAATGAACCTCGAGCAGCGCCAGGTCTGCGTCCTTGTCTACTTTCAACACCTTTGCATGACAACCATTGGCATGGACCTTAACTTCCAGTTGATCATCAGCAGCAAAACCGAGCGCCAGCTTCTTGTAACCGCTCAACTCTCCGGAAACGACATGGTAAGCGGTCATGATTAGACCATCACCGACGACGAATCCAGTTGCATAGCCGTTGGCTCCCCAATCCAAAAACGTTATGACCCGGTCAAGCGCATTCGGATTCTTCTTGCTGAACTCCAACTCCAGAGACACCGTGTAGCGCTCCTGCCGCTTCAGGGCATCGGCGGCCGCATCCCTTGCCAAACATCCGGGCGCTAATAGCGAGACCGCCAGGGCAACCAGAAGAAACCTACTCAAGTGCTTTTTCATCGGAACCTCCTTCAGGGGAAAAGACCGGGTGATGGGCTTTCAATTCAATCGTTAACAGATATCAGAGTTCAGCGCCGGCTGATCTCTCCGACTCAATCATTACCGCTGGCCGGGGACATCTTTTTGCGGGACTAATGAGGCAGCGTGGCCTCGGAAGCAGTTGGCGCTGTCAAGAAGGGAAGGTTCTATCACAGGAACCGCCAGTATTGGAAGGAAATCCTGGAAGGAAATCTGGTCCTGGAAAAATACGTCCGCCGGAGAAAGCCCTTGCTAACGCGCGGGCTTCTGCTTGGAGTCGCGCCGCAAACAGAAGCCCGACCGTCAGGGAGGGCTAAAGGAAATCGGGAGAAAAGAAAAGAGGCCGCCGATTTTGGCAGCCTCAGTTTCCAATTCGGTTAAGGAGATCTTAATTAGTTCGGAATCAAAAAGACGTCATCGCCCAGCGTTTGATTGAGCTTCACATCCTTGACAGTATATTCCGCAAATGCCGCGCCCTGGACCATCTCAATCCGCTGGCTAAAACTGTAAGCGATGAGGACGCCATCAACTTCCTTCATCTTCTTGTTCTCGGTCGCAAAAGTATAGCCATTGAACTGCGTTGAATACGTGATGACGCGAGCAGTCGCTGGATCGATATAAAAGTCGGTTGCATTGCCGTCGCCGTCCGCGATGCGGAAGCCGCGTTGTTTTTTTGCGTCGGGCAATGCCGTCACCGTGTAGCCTGGCTGGTCAAACTTTGCCAGAACAGGCAAACCAAATTTGCTTGCCGGCGGAAGCGCCGGAACATTGGGAAGCGAGCTGTATGAATTCTGCCCATCGAAGAGTTGCTTGAAGGAAATGACCGGCGGCGCGTTGACTTCGAGTCTCACCTTCACACCCGCAATCGCGATGACAAACTGACCAGGGATCGAATTGGTGGAGTTTGGCGCATAGAGGTTCACCGATCCGATAAGCACCATGCTCTTTAAGTTTTTGAATTTCTCGCCGCCTTGAGCCATGAAGGCCGCGCGCGCCAGTTCTACCGGCGCCGTAGCAGACGTGATTGCCGGCGCTGAGGCAGCGACTGGAGACATCTGTTTTCCTGATCCGTCTTGCCCATTGACGACGAGCGCCGTGGAAAGAACGATTCCCAGCGTGATAAGAAACAGTAAGTATCGTGTCTTCATGATGAATCCTCTTCGAATGAAAGTGTAACGTCCGTTAGAAACTGAAGCGCGCCCTGAGAGTGACTCGCCGATTACCGGCGCCCGCACTTCCCAGCCCTCCTCCGCCACCGCCGAATGGGCTCAATCCGAGAGACTCGCCAAAAAACGGCGATGAAAGGTTTCCCTCGAGCGGTCGAAAATTGACGTGATTGAACAGATTGGAAGCGTTGATCGAAACTTGCAAACTATAACGTTTCGCTTCTTTGTTACTACCGCCCCCAAGGCCGCCGGGCCCAAGTCCGGGTATCCCACTGGCGGCCGGTTTACCTTGCCCAGCCGCTGGCGCGACGCCCTTGCTCGGTCCGCTCGGCGCTGAGCTGGCTGTTTTTGGTTGCGCCGCATTGGCCGCTGATTTACCGGAGTGAATGGTCCCAAAAGTAAAGGTCTTGCTAAGGCCGAGGTTAATTGAGAAGTATCCCGGCGAAGTTCCATAGTTGCGCGGGATGAGAGCTTCACCAAGGCCCGGTTGCAAATTGAAGTTGCCAAACCGGGTGCAAATGATGCTCGGCAGGTGACCCGCTCCGGAACAAGCTGCACCCGAAGGAGCAAACGAAGGACGCTCCGTAAACTGCCCATCCAGATTGGTGTCGGCGCCGGTGATGATATTGAACGGCGCGCCCGATTGGGCAAAGATCAAAGGATTCAAAGTCAGCTTCCACCAGGGCAGATTGATCGAGCCGCCCAGGAAAAGCCGGTGGCGAATATCAAAACCCCCGCGACCATATTCACCGTGCATGTCATATGGATTTGGTGAAAATGATGCTGAGCCCTGACCGTCCGTATTATTCCTGCTGAAGCTCATGCTGTAGTTGGAAAAGAGACTCATCTTGGGATTCAGGCGGCTGTTGAATCCCACGAACAACTGCCGCTGGTTGAACCTGCCGCTGGACTCGTACTGATAAATATCGCCGATGTTACCCATTGGTCTAATGCCCAATGGATTGAGAGCGGTGATGCTTCCCGGAATGGGAGCGTTGAGATCGCGCGCGCGAATTACGTGTTGTATCTGCACCATGAACAGCCCGGCAAACATACTGATCTTTTTCGGTAATTGGCGCTCCATTTGTATTCCGCCCACGTACACAGTCGGCGCGCCGAGATCCGGCGCCACGCGCCACTGGATCAGACGAGAAGAAGTCAAACCTGCCAGCGGCGGAAGGCACGGAGAAGCCGCACATGAAAAAGCATCAAGAGGCGTGGCTGCCGCTGGCAAGGGATTTTGATTACTGTCGTAGCGGGCATTCTCTCTCAGGGTGAACTGTTGAGTATTCACACCGTTGTAGCGGTTGGCCTGCAAGGTCTGGTTTTCACCAAAGCGGTTGTAGAAGATTCCTCCGCCCAGGCGAATCACCATCTTTGGCGGATGGGCGCTGTTTGCTGCCCCCGGAGACCAGGCCATCGCCACCCTTGGCGCAAAATTCAAAGGGCTGTGAATGTTTGTCTGGTGCTCGTAACGAAGGCCGTAGCTAAGAGTCAGATTGGGCCGGACGCGCCAATCGTCCTGACCATACAAGGCGAAATCGAATTGTGAGACACCAGCTTCCGGGCTTCCTGAGGAAATATTGAACTGGGCGGCGCCCCCGCCGCGAGCCCGAATATCCAACGGAGTGAGAAAGCGCGGATCGCCTGGGGCCAAAAGGGTCCGAGGCTGCAGCAGTAAAGTTCGCCGATAACGCTCAAGGCTGTCCACAGGTATTGGCGCCGTATTCGGAATCAGATCACCGTTCGCATTTATTTGGGGAGCCAGGCCGCCAGTAAAAGCATATGTACCGCCAAAATTCCCGGGGCTAATGCTGTCGATATGAAGCCCTCGCACACGGCCACCAAATTTAATCGCGTGCTGTCCCCTCTGCTTGGCAATGAAGTCCTGCAACTCCCAGCGTTTGTCCATATTCGCCGCATGGCCCACCTGTGATCCACCACTAATAAAGGAGCCGGTAACATTGATCGCGACCGGTGTCAGCGCGCCGATGTTTTCGTTGCGCGAATAGGAATACTGAAACTTCACTTCATTGATCGTCGTCGGGTTGATGACCGCGGTTTCGGTTAGTTGTAAATTGTAACTGTTGCCGAGTGAGGTCGAAGCTCGTTCGGGCAATGAAAAACCAAGCACTCCCTGATTCTGCAGATCCGAGCGGAAATAGTTGAAACGGACCACCAGTGTATTCTCAGGATTGATTGCGTAATCTATGCGGGGACTAATGTTGGTAAAGCGCCTCGGCGCCAGCACAGCCTCGCCGACGGGCAGCGGATTGAAGTTGGCATCAAGAATGGTCGCCTTGACGAGTTCATTGTCATCAAGCTCGCGTCGTTCAAAGTCAAAAAAGAATGAAGCCTTTCTCTTGACCACCGGCCCGCTGAGATTGCCGCCGTATTGCCGCGCTTGAAAAGCAGGGCGAGAATCGGCAAAAGGATTTCTGGAATTCAGGACTCGATCATTGAAGTTGAAGAAGCTGGAGCCACGAAACTTGTCCGTGCCGGGCTTGGTTAGAATATCGATACGGCCTGACGGCTGATCATTCTCAGGGGCGAAGGGATTTTGATTGATGCGTATTTCGCGAATGGAGTCCTTGGATGGCAACCGCCCACCGGAAAACCCATCAACAAAAATCTGGCCGCCCTCGGGGCCGACGGCCGGCCCGGCCAGGGCCTGTAGTGCCGCTGCAAGTTCGTCCGGATCGTCCGGCAAGGCATCAAGATCCTTACCCGTGATTAGTGTTTGGTTCGCGTTAGCGGACGAGTCGGTGCTCACCGCCGTCTCACCGCCAACCGTGACCTTTTGTTCTTCGATGGTTACTTTCAGCGTGAGGTCGCGCGACTGCCGATCGCCGGCTTTGATCGCCACCGGCGTATCCGGGGTATCGGCAAAACCTTTCGACGAAGCCCGGACCGTGTAATCGCCGGCAGCCAGGCCGCTGAAGTTATAGACGCCTTCAGCGTTCGTAACTGTGGTTTTCTTTTGTCCGGCAGCATCAGTGAGCGTCACCGTTGCGCCGACAATCGAGCCACCCAACTCATCGACGACCACGCCGCGCAATGTAGCTCGGCCTTGCTGCGCCATTACAACCAAACTCGAAATCACGATGACCAGCAAAGCGCTGGCAAACTGCTGTAGGAGATTTTTGCACATAACAACGTCCTGGGGGTTAAACGCTCTCGACGAAATTCATTGTTTTGTAACGCAAGCTGTTAGTTTGCGCGCCCGTTGAATGCCATTCACTCATCGCAAACTAACAGTTTGCGTTACAGAATCCGGGCTCTACGATCTAACGAATGAAATGCTGAAACATTACGGCAAGCCAATGCCGAATGTGACTCCTGAACCTAGCCCGGCTGCCGGATTAGGAGTCTGGGCAGCGCCCGGTTGTGGTCTCGGCGCCAGCATCGTCAGGAGCGTATCGGCGCCGCTCACCAGAGTGATCGCGGTAAGTCTTGAAGGGTCCGCGCCCTTCGTGCTGGACACCAGAATGATGTCGCCCACTTTGAGATCCGTAATTGCGATCGTGGGCAAACGTTCCAACATGTCCTGAATGTTGCGGCCACCGCCAGGTCCGCCGCCCGGCCCACCCGGCCCTGCACCTTGCCCGCCGCCTCCTCCTGCAGGATTTCCAGAGACACCGGCGGGTCTGCCTGCTGGTTGCCCCTGTCCGCCGCCGCTTGACGGCGCGCCGCCACCGGGTCCGGCGCCACCAGCAGGCCCGCGACCGCCCATCATGCCGCCCATTTCCCCGGCGGAAGGAAACTTGCGCAAGACCGAGTCGCCTTTGATCACAATCGTCAAAGGCTGCTTCTTCTCCATCTCATTGATCTTGATCTCTCCTGAAGTCGCGTCGACGGCCGTGACCGTGCCGGCAACCGTGCGAAATGATCCGGTGACCAATCTCTCGGCGCTGAAGCGCGTTCCGTCAGTACTTTTCTCACCCAGCGCGCGCACCTGGTCACCGACCTTCAGTTCCTCGAAGCCGCTCGGTTTGGCATCGCTGAATTTGATCGAGTCGGGGGCGTACCGCTTCATCTCAAGCTTGTCGGAAATCGGAATGATCACTGGCTGCGGCCCGGCTGCCGCTCGCGTCGAGATGGTGATTTCCTTTGCGTCCGGCTTAATCGCGGAGATCACTCCTAAAATCCCGCGCCGGCGCCACTCCTGCCGTTCGGCTTCCTGCTTCTTCGCCAGGTCCGCCTTGGTCATCACCACCAATGCCAGGGCCGGGACGGACTTGCGATCCTCCGCTACTTTTCCCCTGGCCCAAACACGATCGCCTTCACCAACGTCCGTCAGCGCAATCTTGATCGCATTTGCCAGTGTCTTTTCACCAGGAGGCAAGCGCAGATAGTTGGTTTTTTCATTGAGCGAGACGTTGACCGTCGATCCTTTATCGGTCTTAACGGTCAACTGCTTTGCACCGGCATCAATGCTCTTTACTTCCCCGATCACTCCGTTCGGAGTGATTTCCGGATCCGCGGTCTGGGCCGCAGGCGCTGGTTGAGAATTCTGCCCACACACAGGCAGGGCGAGAACAGCGACGAACAGAAAAATAGCCACCAAAAGGAACGCTCTCATCATTCTTCTCCCGTTTCAGTCTTAAGAACACCGCTTACCGCGGTTTTATAACAATTATTACGATGCGGAAGCTGGACAGAACCAGTGGTGTTTACGCACTAAAGTAGCGGAATGTTCTGAGTTATCTGAGGTTTAAGCCATGAGTTTCGCTTAGCGAAAATCAAAGGACAGCAAAAATTTCACGCACCGTCTGTTGTCATACGCGGCATCTCTGCAGGAACTCGGATGGCATTTACAAATTATCGGGGTGTTTTTTTTGATGAGCTAACCACGCCCGGCGTCTAAAGCGCCGGCATCTTCTTCCAGGCGCTGCGTCGTCCCGCCGTTAGCGCCAGGCCGAAACTGAGCACGAACGTGATGGCCACTACAAATGGCCACACATATGGCAGTGAGGTCAGCGTAACCCAAATCAGTGTTCCCAGAAGCAGAGCGACTGACTCCGAATTCCTGCCCAGCGAAGGGTATCGTCGTTGCAGCCAACGCCCCGTCGCGGCATAGATCACCACGCGTCCGAACACTCCGGCAATGATGATAAATAACAACACCATCATTCCGACCAATACGCTAAATGGGGTTGGCAACAGGAACAAACATGCTTCGACACAGACCAATAAGATGACTGGGGCCAGGACACCGATGATCGCCACTCGCAGACTGGTCAATTGCAACCTGGTCACGCCCCTGCTCACTGCGCCAGGCATGGCGGCGGTCACTGCCAGTGAGACCACAAACCAAAAAAGGATCGAGAGAAAACGCAGTCCGATATAAGTTGGCGACCACCGAGGCGCCAACAGACCAGTCGGATTACGCATCATCTCTTTGAGCTCTTCTTCATATCCGGCATACATCACGGTCGTGCTCGAATGATTTCGGTTTGGTGTCTTATCAGCATGCCGATAAGCGCCGCCCACCACAAAAACATCGCCGCCGATCCGCGAGCCTTCAAGCTGGATCACCGAACCACCGATAGCCGCCACATCTCCTTCCACCGTTCCCTGAACAATCACGTCCCCGCCAAAGGCTATCGCCCCTTCTTTTACTGTTCCGTTGATCTTGAGCGACTGGCCCATGCCGTAGACATTACTTGCGACCACGCCGTCTACGGCCTGCGCCGACTTGTCGCCGCCGAGTGTTTCGCCGGGAGCCTGGGCCCGGCCGGCAACAACCGTCAGTATCAATAAGAAAAATAAGACAACCAGTCGAGGGATCGTGCGCAGCGCTGGCTGATCGCCACGAATGCCTATCGGCTGATACTCCACGCATTGTGATTGAGCGACGATCGCCATTCCCTCCACGCCCTCTTCTTTATTCGATCAGGCGTGTTCGGTGATAGTTTGCGATCAAACGTGAGAGCAGCAAGAGCGCGATGCCAAGAAGCAGGAGTGCAACAAAGCCGGTGAGCAAGGATCCGGGAATGAAACCTTTGCCAAGCATACGCGAAACGATCATCAAACCAGCCACTGCGTCGTACATAGTAGTCCAAACCAGATCGAACACACCGGCCACCTGACCGAACAGCCGGCGGCCTACGCCCAGAACAACCTTGCTTGAAGCAACTCCCATTAAGACGAAGGCCGTGAACGCCAAACCCACACAAAGCCGCAAGGCGAGCCGATTTTCGTGCCGGTCGCGAACCCCGCTCATATCGCTTTCAGCGCGAGCAGCCACCACCCGCGCAAAATCGGTCGGCAAGGGTAAACTCGAGGCGCGGCAAAAAGTTGAATCCAGGGTGCGTAATAACAATCGCTGCTCAGCCAGTTCGGCGCTACACGTGGGACACTGCCTCAAGTGCTCCTCAAGCAGCGCGCCAACAATATCGTCCAGCTCTCCATCGAGATAGGCCGCGATTTGATCGCCCTGACAGTTCAACTTGTCGTTGGTCGCGCTCATCTGATTTTCGGCAGCCGAACTAGAAGCCGGTTATACCTCGCTCCACAAATTGTTGCCGCATCATCTCGCGCGCCCTAAACAAACGGTTCTTGACGGTACCCAGAGGCAAGCCGGTGACCTCCACAATTTCTTCGTAGGTCAGATCCTGAGAATGACGAAGGATGATCAGCTCTCGATAGACGGCCGGCAACGAGCGAACGACACCCTCGATTTCGATTCTTCGTTCGCGACGCTCGCTTTCCTGTTCCGGGCTGGGACGGCGGCTTTCGATCGGTAACTCATAGGTGTCACCCTCGATACCGCTGACCAGCGATTGCTCGCGGCCATTATTGCGCCGCAAGTGATCAACCGCGCAGTTGTGGGCAATCTTGTAGATCCAGGTGGAAAACTTAAACTCCGAACGATAGCGCGCCAGTGAGCCGTAAACCTTGATAAAGATTTCCTGCGTTAAATCCAGCGCCGCGTCGTAATCACCCACCATCCGGTAAACATAGGCCGAGATGGGGCGCTGGTATCTTCTCACCAGCTCTTCGAAGCCACCCTCGTGACCGGCGACGGCGCTCGCCACTAACTCGCGGTCGACCGCTAAACTGAAGTTTGCTAAAGCAATTTGGGAAGCACTCATGATGCCCAGGTTTTACGCGCTTGGAATAGGAAATGTTTCTAAAAGAAGTCTGAAGCGGAAGTCGCGAGTCTGGAGTCGCGAGTCGTGAGTCCGGGCAGCGGAGGCCTTAGCCAACTTCACAGACGGCGAGATTCCCCAGAGGTGTGTCCCGCACCGGCGATCACGCTAAATCACAGACACAGCTAAAATCTCGACACTCTATTCACAGTATGCAGACTCGCGACTCCAGACTCGCGACTTCTTACGACCAGTGCATGGTAGCCAGCCCGGCGGCGGCGGCGATTGTGTCAAAACTGAGATCGCTTGCAGGCAATTGCAGGCCAACATCCGCCGGACCGAGGGCGTGTATATGACCTCCGAGAGTTTCATCGGCAATCTCGCTCGCTCGGTGCTTGCTGAAGCCGGCGCCCAGGACCAGCAGGTGCGCAATTCGCTCTGGCGAATTCCCTTCGCCTTCCGCAGTTTGTCGATCGCGATAGAAAAGCAACAGCCGGTAAAACTCGTCTTCGCGCTCTTCAGGCGCGCACATCACCGAGCGCAAAATCAGCGGGTGCTGGGCGCGAAAGACCGCCGCGGTGAACCCTTGATCATGTGCCGTCAACAATAGCGAATCGCCGTTCTTACCATTTCTGGTGACCCAGCGAGCCTCACCAAAGTGCCTGGGCAAGACCACTCCGACTCTCCAGCCGAGTGAGTTGAAGACGCTCTCGTATTCAGCGAGCACAGTATTCCGCACCCCGACCGCCAGATAACGATCGCGGCCCTGGTTGTCCTTGGCCAGGCGCTCACGAGAGACTGACACTTCATCCAGCGACGCGCCAAAGCCGCGCTCCATTTTCCAGTTCAGTATTTCTTCCAGTTCGCTTTTCGAGGTTGCCTGACTTTCAGGTGTCAGGATCAGGCTGCGCGCGCTCGCTTCCGGCAAAGCGATTGACCATTTGCGCTGCCGCAATAGTCCGGCGCTGGTGGCCAGTTCGTTGAGGGCTTCCGCCAACTCAGATCGATCAGCGATGTTGGACTCTTCGAAGCTCGGCCGAATCAACTGGTCAGGCAGCGAAATACTGGCGGCGCGCCGCAGCGCAAATGACCTTCCCCGGCGGCCGCCTTCCAACTGAACCATTGAAGCGCTGCCCCGCTCGAGTCCAAGCGCGGTTGACGGATACCAGGGTTCGATTAGTTTGCGAAAGGGGTTGGGCATCTGAATCTTGGATTGCCGATTTTGAATTGCGGATTTTGTTCGGCTAAGTAGCGTATGCACCTGTGAATCGAACTTTCAGCGGAGGGCATTAAGCGGCCGGCGGACAAGTCCGCTTTCTAAACGGCGCGGCCAGCCAAAACTCCGCAATTCGAAATTCTTTCAATACTCACTATAGGCTTTGCCGTCAGATCCAGTCTCGGGCGAAGCACTGTGGACGTCAGTGAGGCCCTGTTCGCCGCTGGTTGAGTTAGGATCTTCACCGGTAGTCAGGCTCCACTCCTTGTTTTCCGTGAACGGATCCATCGGAACTTCGCGCATGTAGCCGGCGCTGACCAGTTCATCAAGGCTTTGCGGCAATTTGCCTTTGTCGGCCGCGTATTGATCAATCAGCTTGCGCATCTGAGTTAGATCTTCGCGCAGCACCGCTTCTCGCGCCTGCTTCACAGACTTTTGATACTGGGGCAAAGCAATCGCCGCCAGAATAATAATGATCGTGATCACGATCATCAGTTCGAGCAGCGTAAAACCACGGTGGCCAGTGAGCAGTGGGCGGTGGGCAGTGTGCAGCAAATTATCGCGCCCACGCCTTTCTGCCCACTGCCCACTGCCTACTGCCCACTGTTTTCTACCAGTCACTATATTTCTCTCCATTCAGCGCGGTCCCTTTTGACTTCGAGTGCACATCAAATACGTTCTCGCCACCCCACGAATTCACATCCGGACCGTCGTAGCAGGAACGTAGATCCCACTCCTGCTTTCCAGTGATCGGATCAATTGGAATCGCCCGCAAGTAGACCTTCTTTTTAGTTGCCAGTTGGCCCAACGTAGACTTGTCATTGTTGCCCTGGCCCAAGCCACCGCCGCCCATCGGCTGCAACCGCGGAATTACATTGACACCACTGACCAGCGTATCAAGATCCGGCGGGTAGCGATCCAGATTGTCCACTCCAAAGATCGTGCAATCGCTGATCACCACTTTGCTGCGGGGATCCAGGTAAACCGGGCCGGTTCCGCTCGTGGTTGAAGTCGCACCTGCACAATTCGGCATTCCATAAGTGTCCCGATGAAACTCGTCGATCGAGCTCCGGATTGCCCGCAAGGTTTCGCGGAGCTGTTGCTCTTTCTGCCTTTTGACAGAAAGCTTGACCAGCGGGAGCACACCCATCGCCAGAATTGCCATTACGGTCATAGTCATGACGAGTTCGATGAGCGTGAATCCAGCGTTGGGCGAGCCAGCCTTGTTTGCTGACCTGGAGGCTGACACGGCAACGCGGTGACCAGTCATTGGTACTGCCTTCACCGTGTCACCGCGTCGCCGCGCTGCCGCGTTTTGCCTGCTATCCGTTTTCATCTATTGCTTAACGGCCAATTGCCCCTGTGAAAGATCGAGCACCACTTCCCGTGCATCGGTCGCCATCAGACTCGTTTTGAACTTGTCAAAAGCCAGACCACTGTCGCCGGCGCCCACGGCTTCGATGTCCAGGTAAACCAAAACGCCGGCGCCATTCATCGGTTGCGCGCCATTGAGCGCTGAAATCGAGATCAAGCAGACACCGCTGAGATCCACTGACGAGCTAATCGCAGGCGCGAGGTCTTTACCTTCGGAGAGCATTGCGCCTGCCGACACGGCCTGGATCTTAATCACACGAGGATCGAAGCGGAGTGTCAAAACCGCAAGACCAAGCGGAACGTCCGACTTGAGGGCGACAGCCAATCGTCGCTTTTCACCGACTTTCAAAGGTTCGGCAACAGGCGGCAAGGCGATCTGAGCGATCCTCGATCCGGCCGAGTTCCCGACTGATACATCGATCGGTTTTGGCTGGCTGGTGAGCACAGCGTTAGCAGGCCCTGTGTTGCCGGTGTTGATGGCGGCAACTTCGGTCGCCGCTTGCGTATTAATCAAAGACTTGGGGGCCGGGACGTAGGCCGGCGGGTCTTCCATCACAACTTCAGTCCGCTGCGCTGCATGAGCTCGTTCCACCTGCGGCGGAGTTGTTCGCTGCGGCAGCGGCGCCACAACGCGCGGCGCGAGCGGCGGCGCGGCTCCTTCGGATTGCGGGTCAATCGCTGCGAGCATTTCAGGATTGGCGCTGACATTGTTGGTGGCAACAGCCAGCGGCCCCGGCTCGACTCGCGGTCCCTGCGCAGTAGCATTGCGCTTGGCCTCTTCGGCGGCCGCAATCTGTTCCTCGTGCTCCGCGTCAACAATCACCGAGGCGATCGACCCACTGGTCGGATTGGCAAGCGTCCCGCTCGGCCGCATTCTCTCATCGAGCGGTGTCACGGCCGGCGCCCGCAAGACTCGCGGCGTGACCGCGATGACAATGTCCACCTGGCGATTATTCTTAGTCGGGGAAGTAAAGAGCCGCCCAATGAAAGGCAACCCACTGACCACTGGCAATCCAGAGCGTCCGTTTGACTCAACGTTCTGGGAGACGCTGGCCAGCATCATTGTGCGGTTGTTCTGCACTCGCGCCGTGCCGGTGATGGTGCGCTCGGTAAATGTCGGTGTCAGAGTATTTTCGCCCGTTACGTCCTTGGACTCGATCGACATCTTGACCTGCACGTCGTAGTTGGGAAAGACCAGCGGCGTAAACTTGAGCGTCAGACCCACGGGCTCGTAATTGATCACGGGATAACCATTGCTGCCAAATACTCCCTGGTTCACGTTAGGCTGGGCTCCCGTATTCGTGGGGTTTGTATTACCCGTGTACCCGTAAACGCTGGCGGTTTGCACCGGCACTCGTTGACCAATTCGCGCCGTTGATTCTTCGTTGTTGAAAGCGTGCACCTGCGTCGACGCTATTAATTTCGCATTGTTCTTGCTTGTAAACGCAGTGAGTAGAGAGGAGGGAAGAACCAATGCGGCAGCAGCTCCAGTGGGAACTGCACCAGTTATTGCCGCGAGGTTTACACCCCGCTGAAGAGCACTCGTCGTCCCGTTTGAAGTAAGAATAGAGACGCCGGGTGAGCCGCCGAGATTGAACGTGCCCTGCCCTACCTGATTCCCAAGTTGCAACAAGTCAGTCTTTGATACTTCGTAGATGTTTACATCCATCACAACTTCGGCGCGATCCTTATCGAGGCTGGACAGCAACTCTCCAATCAAGCGAACGTTCTCGGCCGTATCGCGCACAGTCAAACTGTTGGTGTCCTTGTCAAAGACAACGATTGTTTGCGGACGGCCAACGGATGGGGGAATTGCGCCGGTGATGATGCGCTGCGCATCCTCGGGTTTCAGATTAGACAAATAAAAGGTCCGCAGCACCAATTGCTGATACTGGGCGCGCCGCGTCTGGTCGGCCACCAGAATCGTCCGGCGGCTGAGCTTTTGAAAGAACAGGCTCTCCTGGAGAAAGACGTAGTCGAGCGCTTGTGCGGTGGTTACGTCTTTGAGATTCAGGTCAATCTGTTTCGGCTGCACGAAAGATTGTTTGTCGAACACCACGTTAAGGCTGAGTTGATCGGCAAGTTGCCGAATGAAGGCTTTGAGGTCGCCGCTATAACTGATCACCCGTAATTGTTCCTGCCGCGGCGCAATCGTGCTTGGCTCCTGGCTCGTGCTGCCACCGGTTGGTGTGCCGCCGTTGTCGTCACCGTCCTTGTTCGCCGACGGCAGGGCCGTTCCATCCTTAATCGCCTGCAGGCGAACCATGCGCTCTAATTCTGAAACCGCCAGTTGATTCACCGGATCGTAGCCATAGGCCTGACGAAACGCGTTGTAAGCACCAATGTAATCGCGCTGTTCAGCCAAAGCCCGACCCTGCTGCATGTATGCCTGCGAAGCATTGAAACTCGCGCGTCGAAAATGCAGTTGATATTCGGAATTCGCCGGGTCCGCGGCCACCGCCAGCGTGAACTCTTGCGCCGCCTTTTCCCATTGCTGGCCTTTTTCGTACTTCAGACCCTCCCTGAAGTGCGGATCACCTTTCTTATTGGCGAAGGCAGTCAGGGGCGCCACGAGCAGGCAGCAGGCCATGAGGAGCGAAACAAATATGCGGCTTTGGATTGTGGTTTTCATCGACGATTTCTCCCCGGGGAAGGTTTCGGAATTGGGCGGCGCAATCATGCCGCCAGAAGTGCCGGGATGCAAGTTTTGACCGGCTCGCTTCCTTACACGCGCCGTGGAACCTGAGGTTCCCTATCTCCCTCCAACTGTTGTCCGACAGTTGGTGTCCGACAAACTTTAGTTTGTCGTCGATCTTCGTAGCATAGACTTCAGTCTGTGACCGCTTGGCAGACAATCACAAAATGTAAAGTTTGTCCGGACTGAATCATCGACAAACTGAAGTTTGTCGGACTGGCAACGCCTATTTGTTAAGCGTCAGTTCCTCAACAAAGGTCACGCGATTGATCTCGTGTAACGTGGAAAGGCCGGAAAACACTTTCTTCAGAGCCGACTCGCGCAAACCTCGCAACCCTTCGCCTTCGGCGGCGCGTCTGACTTCCGATCCCGGCCGCCGCTCGACGATCATTTCGCGAATATTATCAGACAGATCGAGCAGCTCATGAATTGCGGACCGACCGCGATAACCCGTGTGGTTACAAGTATCGCAGCCCACGCTGAGATAGAACACCTTGTCACGATGCTCGTCCGGCCTCAAGCCGGATTCCAGCAGCTCTTCATCCGTGGGATGATAAGGACGCTTGCAAACACCACAAAGCAAGCGAATCAAGCGCTGGGCCAAAACGCAATTCAAAGACGAAACGAAATTATAAGGCTCGACACCCATGTTCAAAAAGCGTCCGATCACGTCGATCACGTTGTTCGCATGGACGGTGGTGAACACCAGGTGCCCGGTTAACGCCGATTGGATGGCAATTTGAGCCGTATCGGTGTCTCGAATCTCGCCGACCATGATTTTGTCCGGGTCGTGACGCAGGATTGAACGCAGTCCGCGAGCAAAAGTGAGTCCCTTCTTCTCGTTCACCGGAATCTGTGTGATGCCGTGCAACTGGTATTCGACCGGATCCTCGATGGTAATGATCTTGTCTTCTTCGTTGCGGATTTCATTGAGAGCGGCATAGAGCGTCGTCGTTTTGCCGGAGCCGGTGGGCCCGGTGACCAGCACCATCCCATAAGGCTCGGCGATGTAGCGGCGAAACTTCCGCATGTCTTCTTCCGCAAAACCGACGACATCAAGATTCAGATTCTTAAACTCTTCATTGATCTGTTCTTTGTCGAGGATACGAATCACCGCATCTTCGCCATGGATGGTCGGCATGATCGAGACGCGGAAGTCCACGTTGCGCCCTTTATATCGACAACGGAAACGGCCGTCCTGGGGCACACGTCGTTCCGCGATGTCCAGTTCCGACATGACCTTGATCCTTGAGATGAGGGTCTGATGATAAGCAAGGTCAATCGGATCTACCTTCGCGTAGAGTGCGCCGTCAATTCGGTATTTGACCTGCACCTCGGTATCACGGGTCTCAATGTGAATATCCGAGGCGCGCGATTCCATGGCGTTGTAAATAATTGTGTCGACCAGTTTGATGATGGGCGACATGTCTGAATCCGTCGCCAGGCGATCGAGATCAAGAACCTCTTCGCCCGCTTCGGTCTCGCGAACCAGCGAGATGCGAAAGCCTGAGGCAGCCTCCTGCAAGACGCGCTGGGTCGTGTCCCCTCGGCGCAGGACAATGTCGATCGCGCCGGCAGTGGCCACGTAAGGAATCACCCGTGTACGCAGCGCACCCGACAACTCGTCCAGTCGTTCCAGATCCGTCGGATCCGCCATGGCGATGCGCAAACCTTTGGCGTCCCGGGCAAGCGGCACGAACTGGTGACGCACCATCAAGTCGACGGGTACTTCGGTGAACGATTCATAGTCAATCGGTGATTGGCCGTCGTGGGGAAGCAGATCGATATATGGCAGCCGATAGCGGTTAGCCAGCTCCTTTGCGGCGCGCACCTCGGGCGGATCGTGCTCATCAGAGATTGCACCGTGGCCGTTCGGCGAACCCATAGTCTTCGGTAATTCTTCTGTCAGTTCTTTCATAAAAGCCAGAAGCGCTAAAGCGCGCTTGCCGTCGGGTATCTAAAATTAGTGGCTAACGCCGATGCCGCCACTTGACAGGGAGTTAATAATGGGCAAATAGATCGCCAGCAAGATCATGATCACGACGCCGCCCATGACCACAAGGATCGCAGGCTCCAGGGTGGTCGTCAACTGCTCCAAACGCACCTCGGATTCGGCGTCGAAGAAGATGGCCACCTCGTCGAGCATTTCGCGCAAGCTCCCCGACCTTTCTCCAATGCCGATCATGTCGATAGCCAGGGGCGGCATCCAATCCGCCTTCTCCAAACCTTCGGTAAATGAACGTCCCTCACGAATCATCGGCAGGATGGCCGCACTGCGGCGGCGCAACTCGCGATTAGTGACCGACTCGCCGGCAATCTCCCACGACTCGACCAAAGTAATGCCGCCGGCGAGCAGCGTGGCCAGCGATCGAGTCGCCTGGGCCACCGACAACTGAACGACGAGATTGCCGACCAGCGGAATTCTTAAAAGCATCGCGTCCAGCCGGTGTCGTCCCGATGCCGTGCGCGACCAGAAAAAGAAAGCCGTTGCGAGGATTATCACGAGCGGCGCAAACCAGAAGATGTTAGTCGACAGCCAGTGCGAGAGGCCCACCACGATCATCGTCGGCAACGGCAGCTTATTGCCAAAACCGGAGAACAGATCGTTCATCTTAGGCACAACATAAATAGTCAAAAACAGCACCATACAAAACGATGCGAACAACAGAAATGCCGGATAAGCCAGGGCGCCCCGAATCTTGCGCCTTAACCCAACATTGCGACGCATATAGCTGACATAGCGGCTCAGCACTTCGTCGAGGGCCCCCGATCGCTCACCGGCCAGGATCGACGCCGTGTAGATCCGCGGGAAAATAGTGCCTTGCGCGGCGAATGCTTCGGACAAGGCTGAGCCGCCTCGGATCTGATCTTCCACGTCTCCGAGAACGGTGCGCAGGCGAGCGGATGCAGCCCGCTTGCGCAGCATCGAGATGGCCTGAAGGATAGGGATGCCGGCTCGAATTAACGCGGCCAGTTGCTGATTGAAAAGCAGAAAGTCATTGGCCTTGACACGCGCCTGCGAGCCCCCGCGGCCAAACAGCGAGACCACACTCGATGATTTTGGAGCCGCAACGTTAAAAACCCGGAAGCCCTCGCGCTCGAGGTGCGCTCGTGCCTCGTTCACTCCGGGCGCTTCGATGGTACGAGTGACAACCTCTCCGGCGGGCGTTCCCAACCGACAAATAAACTCAGCCATCTTGAGTAAAAATCCCCTGCTACAGTGAAAAACTATGGTCAGATCTAAGCGGCAAGTATAGCACGCGCCCGGTGACAAAGACTGCGCCCGATCCCCAGTTAGTCGTGCTATTTTGTGTTGCTGTTTCTAATAGCCCTCCCTGACGGTCGGGCTTCTGCTTGAGGTGCGATCCAAGCAGAAGCCCGCGCGTTAGCAAGGGCTTTCAATGGCGCACAGACTTCTGGCCAACGCAACAAAGCTCGAGTTACTAGTTGAAACTGGCGTCAACACAGAATTACCCACCACCGATCCCTACACGCTCATTGGTCACAAAAGTTGCAGACTTCTTTCATCGAACGGCTTGTTTGGCCGCTTTGTCAGTACCGCCTGCGGTAGCGGGCGAGCCCCGGCTGTGTTTGGACCATGAGGACATTACATAACCTTCAAACCCAGCTCTCACATCAGTCGGCAAGAGTGGCCCGAGCTGCCAGATCACATCCTCAAGAAGAAGAGACATAGGGGCGCGCCCGCTACCGCAGGCGGTACTACAAAACGCTCAACTTCCTTCTTGCGTGCCTTGCCGCGCTGTCCTACAATGAGACTCGTTGAATCGAAACAATGGAACGCGCGCGCGGCTCGTCTCCCACGCAAGCCGATTCCGGTGAACCCTACTCAGAAACTCTGAGCATTGTTGTTGTCCTGACAGCATCTGTTTGCAGAGAATCCCTTCTGAGCCCCTGACCGTCAATTGTTGTGCTTCCGAAAGGAGCCTAAGGTCACATGACTTCATATCACCGGCCCGCAATCAGAACCTTTATTGTCCTAAGCCTGGCAATCCTTCTCGCAATGGTAGTGTCCTCTGGTCTGAACCAGGCTCAGGAAAAGACGCAAGCAAAACCTGAACCCTCGCCATCGCCCGCTGGTGATCCGCAGAAGCAGGGAAAAGAAGTACCGGACAATACGACTTTGACCACGCCGACAGACCTGGTCAACCTGACGGTGACTGTGACCGATACTTATGGTCGCTACGTCTCCGGATTGAACAAGAATGCGTTTGCGATTTTCGACGAGAAGCAGCAGCAGGAGATCACCTTTTTCAGTGACGACGATGCGCCCGTCTCTGTGGGCGTCATTTTTGACGTTTCCGGTTCAATGGGCGGCGACAAGATCAGACGGGCTCGCGAGGCGCTTTCAAGGTTCATCCAAACGAGTCATAACTCAGACGAGTATTTCCTGATCGGCTTTAACCAGCGCGCCCAACTTTTGCTGGACAAAACCCGCGACGGTAACGCAGTTCTGGACAAGCTCACTTTCGTGCAAACTCGTGGACAAACGGCGCTTTACGATGCCTGTTATCTGGGCGTCGAAAAAGTACAGCGCGGCGTCCACCCAAAGCGCGCCCTGCTGCTGATCAGTGACGGCCAGGATAACAACTCGCGCTACACATTTACGGAACTGCGAAAGCTCTTAAAGGAATCTGACGTGACCTTGTACGGCATTGGCATCCTGAGCGGCAGTGACGCAGGCAGTTCGATGGGCATGGAAGGTCAGGGCATTCTCGATGAACTGGCGAATGTGTCGGGAGGCAAAGCATTCTTCCCGCGAAGCGCCGCCGAAATGGATGATATCTTCGAGCAAATCGCGCTTGAGTTGCGGCACCAGTACTCGATCGGTTACCGGCCGCCAAACTTTGTCAGCGATGGGAAATGGCACAAAATCAAAGTCAAGGTCACGCCGCCTCGGGGCTTGCCGCGCTTGTTCGTCAGGAGTAAGGAAGGCTACTACTCGCTGGTGAATTCCAAATGATTCCAAGGAACTGGCCCGCCCGGGCGGCAACTCGTTAACTCTTCAAGTGCATCTCTTCTGTGTGCGCAGTGGACGCAAAAGTTCGCGACGCTGTTTGCCCCAGCCGCGAAGGAAAAAACGCAGCTAACAACAAGCATTGAGCCCGACGCTCCCGGGAGTGGCAGCGAGGCGTTTCGCATCGGCGGAGTTTGGGCTAGACTTATTCGCGGTTCAGTTTATAGAGTTGCCGTAGACTTCGGTATCTCGGCAGTGACCTAATTTGAATTCTCTGCGTTAACTCAGCGTGTTCGGCGCCTCTGCGGTGAGCATCTTTTGCGGCAAGATTCACCGCCGAGACGCAGGTAACGCCGAGGTCGCGGCAGAGAAGACGAGCAAAATCGGCATCTCGTTTCGATTGGCTCTTTTGCAATATTGAGGACTGATTCAGCAATGAAGGCTCTTGGCAGTATTCGAGTAATACCCCCACGTCATATCGTTGTGGCGGTGGCAATGGTTGCGATGGTTACGGTACTCCTTAGCGGAGCGCGACGCAGTTCGGCAAATCCACAGGAGTCTCGTCAGCGTCGGACGTATCAAGGGGCGGCGAGTCCGAGCCCCACACCGGCAACGACTCCGGCGCCCGAGCGATCCAATGCTACCCAAAACCCGACTCCCACGCCTCGGCCCGGCGCTCCAGTGCTGGGCGATGCGCCGCCGCCGCCCAAGTTGAGACAGAAACCAACGCCTGTTCCCACTCCCGAAGAAATTGATGAAGGAAGCCGGATTACTATCAACTCGCAACTGGTAAACCTGCAGATCCGTGTGATAGACCGCAGCAATCGGCCCATCGACAATGTCACGAAGGATTCGTTTCACGTCTTTGAGGATGGCGTACCACAACCAATCGAAAGCGTCACCACGGAACAAGTCCCGATCACCTACGGGCTGGCGGTCGACACTTCGTTGTCACTCCGCAGTCAAATCGACACCGTGATTAGGGCAGCCAAGACCATCATCGACAGCAACAAAAAGGGAGACGAAACCTTCGTCGAAAAATTCATTAGCAGTGACAAGATTGAACAGGTCGCCGCCTTCACTACCAACAAGGATGTGCTGGCTGATGCAGTTGACAACCTTTATCTGGAAGGCGGCCAAACTGCGGTGATCGACGGCGTGTACCTGGCAGCAGAAAGTGTCTCGGAATACCGCAAGGGTGACGACAGCGATCGGCGGCGGCGCGCCCTGATTGTGATTACCGACGGCGAGGATCGCCACAGCTTTTATACCGAACAGCAGTTGATGCAGCGACTGCGGGAAGAAGACGTGCAGATCTTTGTGATCGGATTTGTCGGCGAGTTGGATAAGGAAGCCGGATTCATCAAAAAGAGCCCGCAGGCCAAAGCAGTGGCGCTCTTGAACAGATTCGCCACCGAGACGGGTGGTCGCGCGTTTTTTCCGCAATCGCTTGCGGAACTTCCTGAGATCGCCGGCGCCATCGTACGTGACATGCGGACCCAGTATGTCGTTGCTTACAATCCCACCAACAAAGAGCGTGACGGATCGTACCGAGCTATTCGCGTGACTGTCGATGACGGACCGCAACGCGACCACCGAGTTGCGTTAACCAGGTCCGGTCGAGTTGCAGCACGGGAAGGTGCACCCGCGCCCAAGCCCGGCACGAATGCCGCCCGGCCCGCTGGCAATGGCGCCGCCAAGACTCCGTAAGCTTTAGCGCTGTCTTAATTTCCTTTGCGGGCACTGAGCCCCTCCGCACTCCGTTTAGACAGGGCACTTGTGCGCCTCGCCTCAGGACGGCTGCATGAGCCTATCGTGGAAATAGAAAACAGTTTTCACGCAAAGGCGTAAAGAGGCAAAGGCGCCAAAACTGAAAGTAAGGTATGAGTTAGGATTTATTCACAGGAGCCTGTCAGGAAGGTCTACTTTCCGAGCCTTTCTCATCACGCAACGAAGCAACCGTTTCTGTTAGTTTCTCGACCAGGCCCTCGCGCTCTCGAGATTTTCGGATCAACTCTTCCAGCATCAGCTCGCTCTTCAGATTCACTTTGAAATCCTGCTCAGCAGCCAGTCGATCTTTTTCTGCGGCGCGATTCTGCGACATCATGATCACCGGCGCTTGCAGGGCGGCGGTCATTGAAAGCATCAGGTTCAAGAGGATGTACGGGTACGGGTCCCATTGAGCTCCATCGGTACCGCGTCCGTAATGAGCCAGTATGAAGGTATTGGCCCCCATCCAGGCGAGGAGCGCACCGCAATAAATAAAAATGAACGACCACGAACCGCCAAAGGACGCCACCTTGTCCGCTACCTTCTGGCCGATGGTCGATTTCAGTTCCATTTCCTGGTTGATGTTGCGCGAAGCACGCTGTGATACGAGCTGGTTGGTCTGCCGCATGCGGGCGCCGATTTCGCAAATCACATCAATCGCCACGTCCGGGTGCTCCATCAAAAACTGCTGAAAGTCATCGCTGCTCAATCGATGCAGGTGCGTATCCTCAACTGCCGTGGCGCTGGTTGAACGCTCGCCTCGATCCAGCACCGCCAGTTCGCCAAAAAACTCACCCGGCTTCAGCTCGGTCAGGGTCACCGGCTTGACGTCTTCATCCATCACCCAGATCTGCACTGCGCCCGTTTCCACCACGTAAAGCGCATCGCCTTTGTCGCGCTCGTTGAAAATCACATCGCCGGCCTTGTAGTCGACCTGATCCACTTCTTCAGCCAGTTTCTCTAATTCATCAGCGGTTAGGCGTTTGAATAGCGGCACACGGGATAAACTCTCGGCTTCATCACTCAAGGCAAACTCAGCGGACATAGCTTTTCTCTCCCTATCCTGTGGTCAATGTTGGCGAGAACCAGCGCCGGGTCCACGCAGTTTAGTCGCTTAAGGTACTCAGCAAGTTGTCGGTGATCGCAAATGGATCTGTTGAAGGAGCGTTTCTGGTTGATAGCTCCACGGCGGCCGCCAAATCGAGCACGTCCTGACCCAGTTCTTCGTCGTTAGAGTTGATCTCGATGCAGGAAGGCGAGTCGAACGGAGTAACAAAAAGATATCGCGGCACTGAGGTGTTGCTAAGCGGATCGTCGGGGCCCAGGATCAAAAGGTTGTTGTTCCAGCGCGCATAGCGGTGCGCCGAACCGACCTGTCTCTCCCACTTGAGCTCGCCGGCTCTGGTCAGAGACATTACTTTCGCAACCAGCTTCCGCAATCGATCAGTGACGTTAGGATCGCGAGCCATGTCCATGCTCCTCTGCACTCTTGGGGTGTGTCTCTCGTGCCTGAAGCCGCGCAGATTAACACCTTTGATGACAAATTGAAATCCAGTCGTATCCCAATATGCGTTTAGCTAGCGGACTTGTCCGCCGTCCCGAGCGATGGGCACAAGCGCCTTGTCTAAACGGGCAATCTCCCTCCGGGAACTTTAGAAATCCAGCGAAATCCCGAGCTGCAGCCCGGCGCGCGGGCTGGCCGCAAACCTACCGACGACAATTCCGAAGTCGAAAGTCATTTTCTTCGAGAGCGCATAGTTGCCTCCCATCAGTGTTTGCAACTGGCCCTTCGTCAGCTTGAGGCTGCTGGTAACCGCACCCGTTATTTCTGCGCCGAGATCGAGCTTCTCGGTAAACTGCTTCACTAATGAGGCGCCGCCGACAAAGACCTTGCCGCGCGTTTTGATCCCAATCTCTCCGGTCGTCGTATTTCCTGAGAAGAGGATCCCGCCATTCAATCTCAGTTTCGTTTTTTTCGTTACCGACTTCTGCAGAATGCCGTTTAGAAAATAGTCAGACAGACCTGAACCCAACTGCTTGCTCGCGTCACCAGTCGGCAGTTCAACGTTCAGCGTCGCGGCCAGTGCGGGCCTGCGCGATCCTTCGCGCTCTTTGAGAAAGTTGTACTTGACATGCAGATCCAGATCGCCAAAACCAAAAGGAGTCTTCGGAGTAGTCACTCGGGAATTCGAGATCGCGATCAAAGGACCATCGACACCGATCTCTACACCGTTGAGTAGTCCGTAATCCAATTCGAACACTGTCGTGTTCTGGCGCAGACCCGGGTAAGAGGATCGCTGCAAAATGTCGTATTCGTTGCTCAACTGAAAGTGTAGTTTCTTCTTGTCCGTGACGTCGGCGTTGTCGGTGTAAAAGGGCTGCTGCCCGAACGCGCGTGAAGCGAGCAAAAGGTAGCAGGCTAGCAGTAGCAGCGGAAGTGCCGGAGGCGTTTTTATGCGTGATCGCATCCGAGGCAGGTGTTCGGCCGGATTATCTCTTGCGGACCGAGCCGCTGATCTTTTTTCGCGTCGTCTCACCAGTGTGCAAGACGGGCAGTCCCTCGTCGACTTCGGAATGCGGCCGCGGGATGATGTGGGTGGCGACGACTTCACCAACTCGACGGCCTGCCGCGGCGCCCGCATCGACCGCGGCGCGCACCGCGCCAACTTCGCCACGGACGATGGCAGTGACCAAACCGGCGTCAACCTTCTCGTAGCCGACCAAACGAACGTTGGCGGATTTGACCATCGCGTCCGCTGCCTCGATCATGGCCACGAGGCCTTTGCATTCGACCATGCCCAGTGCTTCTTCCATTGTGCGCCTTTCAGTGACGAATAGAGGTCGGCAATCACCCTCGAACTAGCGGCGCAAGCATACCATATGCGGCAAGGGATCTAAGCAAATCGATCTAAACGCAAAGAACGCGAAGGAGGTAGCATAGACTTCAGTCTGTGATTCGTTCCTCAGACAGACACAGACTAAAGTCTATGCTACACCTTTGCGTCCTTTGCGTTTCATTTTCGCAGCTCATGCAATGTCCCGATCGCTAATCTGTTTGTGGTAGATTAGGCCGGAACTTCCGATCCGAAAGGGAAAATCTTGACCGACGAACTTCTCAAATGGCGCGCTGACTTTCCGATCCTGGACCAGACCGTCTACCTGATTTCACACAGTCTCGGGGCGATGCCCAAAAACACCTACGAGCGGCTGCATGCCTATGCCGATACCTGGGCCACGCGGGGCGTGCGCGCCTGGGCCGAAGGCTGGTGGGACATGCCGATAACGGTGGGCAACGATGTGGCGCGCATCATCGGCGCCGATCCGGGCTCGGTGGTGATGCATCAGAACGTTTCCGTCTGCCAGTCGCTGATTCTTTCCTGCTTTGAACCGACGCCGAGGCGAAACAAGATCGTCTATTCCGAGCTTAACTTTCCGTCCGTGATGTACGTCTATGAAGCCCACGCCCGCGAAGGCAGGTTGCGGATTGAGACGGTCAAGTCCGACGACGGGATCACCGTGCCATTGGAAAGGATGTTGGCGGCGATTGATGAAGAGACTTTGCTGGTTCCCTTCTCGCATGTCTTGTTCAAGAGCGCGTTCCTGCAAGACGCTAAAGCCATCACCGATCGAGCACACGAAGTCGGCGCGATGGTCGTGCTTGATACTTACCAATCGGCCGGTACCGTACCGTTCAGCGTGCGAGACTTGAATGTTGATTTTGCGACGGGCGGTTCGGTGAAGTGGCTGTGCGGCGGACCCGGTGCGGGCTATCTATACGTGCGGCCTGATCTACAGTTGCAACTGGAGCCGAAGACGACTGGTTGGATGGCCCACGAGGCGCCTTTCGCGTTCGATACCGAACTCCGTTACGCGCCGAACATCGCGCGCTTTCTGCACGGCTCGCCGGCGATTCCGGCTTTATACGCGGCACAGTCGGGCTATGAAATCATCAATGCAATCGGCGTAGAAGCGATTCGCGCGAAGAGCACGCGGCAGACCTCGCTGTTGATCGACCTTGCGGAAGAAGCGGGTTTTCCGGTTACCAGCCCCAAAGAAGCTTCGCGACGCGGCGGTACTGTAACCCTCGGCCATGCGCAGGCAGGGGCGATTACGAAGGAACTGATTCGCCGCGAATTCATTTGCGATTACCGCCCCGGAGCCGGTGTACGCATCTCGCCGCACTTTTATACGAAAGACGAAGAGCTGGTAATGGTAATCGACGAGATGAAAGAGATTCGCGATGAGCAGGATTTCCCTGCTCATGAAAAAGTCGGCGCCGCGTTTTGAGCGTGTCGGAATCGCAATGGTAGCTATCCCTTGTTAGGATCGCTGCGAGGCACGATTGTATGACATTTACCATCGAATCTGAGCGTGAGGATGATGGCCGTTGGCTCGCCGAGGTGCTGGAGTTTCCCGGCGTGCTTGCCTATGGGCAAACCTCGGATGAAGCTATTGCAAAGGCTCAAGCCCTTGCTCTGCGCGTGCTGGCAAATCGCCTTGAACATGCTGACAGCGTTGCAGAATTTGTAACAAAAACCGAGGAATCAAAGTTGACGATGCTGTTTGGCTAGTGCTTAACGGGATAGCGGGAACTCCTAAGGAGAAGCTTGACAAAATAATTGAGACGTATAGAAGGAATGCTAAGTGATTCAGCCATAGAAAAGGGTCCGCGATCAAAGAGGCAGGTGCACGACCAAGTTCTCATATTCACTCTGATCGGAACATTCCATGACAATCAGCAGCTCGTCGATGGCCCTTCCAATACTCAGTTCTTCAGGAACCAAAATCACCCCGGGCATAGACTGATTCGCTCGGACGCGCTCGTAAGCAAATTGAGGGATCGTGTCTTTGTCGTGCGTGATGAGTATGCGTTTCTGTTCCGCCGCCCAAGCCAAGATAGCTGGATCTTCCGCATGTCGCAGCTCGGTTTCCTGGACAATGAGGTAATCAATACTGGGAATGCGTTGTTTGAGACCTCGCAGCACTCGTTGGTTGAAGTTCTCATCGATCAAGAATCGCATTGTTCTGATCAGTCCAGCCTGCCGATTCTCGACCTCAGGTCTTTAACAGTTGACTTCGCCGAGCAAGGATTCGGTCCCGCAGTTCCTTAGTCTGAAAATTCTCATCGATAAATCGAATCCCCTCCTTGTCCGCCTCTGCTCGTTGGCTGAGGTACTGTTCGACGGCCTCGCGGTTCTGTAGATAGTAGAAGATCGCGCCATATACATCGCGCAAAGTGGCCGAAGGATAGCTGTCCTGAATTTGTTCGGCTGTCGCGCCCGCTTTGAACTGATGAATGATGTAATCGAGTTTCAAACGTGAGCCCTTGATCCGAATGGTTCCATCATCCCACTGTGTCAAGGGGATCTCCTGAGTAGTAGTGTTCAGTACTGTCATAGCAAACGAATTATACACTACAATGACATCGCCTTTTGCGCTTCAAGTCGGTCTGGTGGTGTCTGTCCTTTGCGGCTTCGTTTCTTTGCGGTCTTTGCGTGAGCCCATCGTGCAAAGACAAAGCATTTCACGCGAAGGCGCAAAGTGGCAAAGGCGCAAAGACTGAAGTAAGACAACTACTGGACCGTCGGGTAGACTCCCACTGCACTCCAAAGTGAGGAATCATGACACCATTCCTATCTGTTAACCTGCTGCAAACGATCGTCACAGAAACCAACAAGTCCAGCGCCGCAGCCAGTCAGTTGGCGGCTGGGTTGAACGGCGAGCAGCTCAACTGGAAGCCCGTTCCGGACCGCTGGAGCATTGCCCAGTGCCTCGAACATTTGGCCGTAGCAACGGAGAAATTCGGGCCTTATCTAAACGCGGCAATATCCCGGGGCCGTGAAAAATATTCAGTGAGCAACGGACCTGCTTATCGACCCACGTTGATGGGCGGCTGGTTGATAAAGTACCTCCTGCCCGACGCTCCCAAGCGCTTGACGGCGCCTAAAATTTTTCGCCCGGCTGAGACAGCACCGATTGACGGCGCGCTTGAACATTTCCTCAAACAGCAGACCGAATTTCTCGGCTTTGTGGGCCAGGCTGAAGGCCTCGACTACAACAAGACGAGGTTGCGCTCGCCCGTGACTCCGCTAATGCGTTACAGTCTTGCCGACTCCTTTGTGATTACCGTGGTTCACGGCCAGCGACATCTGGGCCAGGCGCGCCGCGTGCGCGAGACTCCCGGTTTTCCCAAGTAGAAATCGTATGCCCAACGACTCTGGACAGAAACCGCCGCTCTCTTACAACAAGTATTTGAGAGTTCCCGATCTGATTGGCCTGCAGGATTGCCTTTCCGATCCGGTGCATCACGACGAACTGCTCTTCATCACCATTCACCAGGCGTACGAACTCTGGTTCAAGCTGATCCTCCATGAAATCGATCAAGCCATCAGGTTGATGAATGACGATCGCGCAGACGCTGCCGAGCGTGCCCTGCGCCGAGTGACGGAAATCGAAAAAGTTTTGCTGAACCAGATCCACATTCTCGAGACCATGTCGCCGATCAACTTTCTCGGCTTTCGCGATGAGTTGAACCCGGCCAGCGGTTTTCAATCGATGCAGTTTCGTGAGATCGAATTTGTCTCGGGACTAAAAGACGCGCAGATCCTTCAAGAGTTTCGCCAGGACCAGTTCGCCTATGAACGATTGCGGGCACGCTTTGAGCAGCCGGGGCTGGGTGACGCATTTTTTGACTTGCTCAGACGTAAGGGTCTCGACGCGCCGGCCGACGAGGAAAACCACGACGCCGAGACTCGCCGCCAAAATTACGGGCTACGGACCCGGGCCGTGCTCGAACTACTCACTCACTTCGAAGAGCGTTACGCCGAGTTCCGTTTGTCGGAAGCGCTGCTCGAGCACGACGAGTTCTTTTCATTATGGCGCTCGCACCACATCAAGATGGTTGAGCGGATGGTGGGAGCCAAACGCGGCACGGGCGGATCGGAAGGGATCGGCTACTTGCGCACGACGCTCGACAAGAAGTTCTTTCCCGAACTTTGGGAAGCACGCACCTATCTCGATCCGCGGCATGGTGAAGGCGGTTGTCCGTTTGCGTCAATGACTGAGCCGAAACCGTGATTCCCGAAGCTGAATTTAGCCGCGGACTAGCGCGGATGCACGCAGATGCAAACGAAATACGTGAATCGGATTCCTGTGCTTGTCCGCGCCCTTGCGGGTACGCGTTCGCTTGCTTGCTGCCACTCGACCTCTGCGAAAATATTGAAGACAACCTGGCTGGACCAATCTTCGGCCTGATGGGACCATGCTCAGCCTCTCACCCCGATCGGCTGGGCCGGCCCCCGGCACAAAACAACTCTTTACGTGTCGATTAGCATTCAGCTACCTTTACAGCAGGTGATGTATGCAATATGACACCCGATCAGCTCCGCGAATCAGAGTAAACCTGCCGGCCCGGTGGGAAGGTGTGCTCGAACAACGCGAGGCAACCGTGACCAGTCTGAGCATTAACGGTTGCTTCCTGCTCAGCGGCGGCGAGGTGAAGCCGAAAGAGTTGGTCCGTATTGAAATTGATTTACCGGATAGCGAACCTGTCTGCTGTTGGGGTGAAGTGGTCGATCAAGCCTATGACATTGGTTTTGCGATTCACTTCAATGCGCTCGAAGAGTTCGAACGGGAACGCCTTTCGAACTTCATTACAGTCCGCCTGGATGTTCGGTAAGATCTCCGCGCACGAGTTTAGGCAGGCGCGGCTCACCCCGCAGCCAGGGCGAAATTATCGTTGAGTTCAATATGCTATACGACAGGCGAAAAGCTCAACGTGTAAAAGTGAATCTGCCCGCACGTTGGGAGGGTGAAAGCGGTAGCCGCCCGGCAACCGTCACCAGCATCAGCTTCAAAGGATGTTTTCTGCTTAGCGCAGGCTCGGTCCAGCCAAGGGAGTTGATCCGTTTGGAGATCGATTTGCCCGGCGAAGAGCCTCTCTATGCCTGGGCCGAAGTCGTGGACCAGGCCGAAGACATTGGTTTTGCCGTGCAGTTCACGTTGGTCGAACAGGACCAGGCGCGGCTCGCGGCGTTCATTTTAAGGTGTGGATAGATTCTGCGAGCGAGCTCATGCCGTTGTGCTCTCAATTGACTCATAGTGGTGTTACGTGGAAGGGGAACGCTACAATCGAGTCCGCACATCAGTGAGAATTAGGCAATTGTGGGGAGAAAGACATGTCGAAGAACCTGCAATACATTACCGATGCGGCCGGCAACAAGACGGCGGTCATTCTATCAATCGAGGAATACGAAGAGTTGCTTGAAGACCTGCACCTGACTCGGGTTGCTGAAGAGACAAAAGACGAAGAACGCCTCCCTTGGGATCAGGTAAAAGCAGAGTTGACGGCTGAGGGCAAACTCGGTGTCGACGATTAGATCCTACTCGGTATCAATCAGGTCACGCGCAAACCGAGAGATTCGTAGGCTGGACCGCCAGATACTTGTTCGCATCAGTGCAGCGATAGATGGACTCGTGGCAGACCCTCGTCCTACCGGATGTCGCAAAGTAATAGCTAGCGAGGGGTTGTGGCGCATCCGCGTCGGAGACTGGCGGATAGGTTACGAGATCAATGATCAAACGCGAGAAATCACGATTGTGACGGTTGGCCATCGCAGCGAATTCTATGCATGAACCTTCGAGGTGCAATACCTATTGCCATTGGCGAATTTGACTCCCAAGTCCGAAGCATGACTATTCACTTTCCCGAACGCTTCAACATGGCGGACTACTTCCTCTTTCACAATCTTGAGGAAGAGCGCGAGAACAAGACCTGCCTGTACTATCAAGATCAGACGTGGACCTACGGCGAGACGGCCAGGCTGTCCTGTCGTGCCGGCAATGTCCTGCGTGAACTCGGCGTGCAGATCGAAGATCGCGTCTTGCTCGTGCTGCCTGACTGTCCGGAGTTTGTCTGGACCTGGTTTGGGTCGGCACGTATCGGAGCAGTAATCACAATGGTCAACCCGCTGCTGCCGGTTGCTGACTACCAGTACTATCTCGATTACACACGAGCACGGGTTGCGGTGATTCAGCAGTCGCTGCTGCAGACCTTTACCGAGGCGGCAGCGAATTCTCGATATCTGCGCGCCGTGCTCGTAGTCGGCGATGATGTAACGCAAACTGTTAGTTTGCGAGGCTGGGAGAGAGGTGTCTCTGACAGAGAGAGAATTGAATCTGACAGACAGAGAATTCACTCTGAAAGCGATGGAGGCACCTCCGGCAACCCTGCGCAAGCTAACAGCTTGCGTTACCACTCGTCTTCGTTTCATGAAGCGATTCTTGCCGCACCGGACGAATGCGCGCCTGCTGACACTCATCGCGACGACATCGCCATTTGGCTCTTTACCTCAGGCTCAACCGGGCACCCGAAGGGCGCCGTCCACCTGCAACACGATCTGCCCTACAACACAGAGGTCTATGCGAAGCGAACATTGGGCGTGAACGAAAACGACCTGACGGTGTCGGTGCCAAAACTCTTCTTTGGCTACGCTACGGGGACGAACCTGCTCTTTCCGTTTGCAGTCGGCGGCGCCACGGCTTTGTTTGCAGAGCGTTCTACTCCTGAACAGATTTTCAAGAGTATCGAGCGCTATCGCCCGACGATCCTCACCACGGTGCCGACCATGATCAACTCGATGCTCAACCTCGAGGGCGGCGGGGCCCGAGACTTGTCAAGCTTGCGTTTCTGCTATTCGGCCGGCGAGGCGCTGCCCCCGGAACTTTACAGTCGCTGGAAGGAAACCTTCGGCGTCGAGATTTACGACGGCATCGGCTCGGCAGAGATGTTTCATATCTACATCACGAATCGTCCCGGAGACGTGAAGCTCGGCAGTCTGGGTCGCCTCGTCGAAGGTTACGAGGCGAAGATCACGAACGCGGCGGGCGATGAATTGCCGGTCGGAGAAATGGGAACGCTGAAGATCAAGGGCGACTCAGCAGCGCTTTGCTACTGGAACGCCCACGACAAATCAAAGGAAACATTCGCCGGCGACTGGTGCACCACCGGCGACCAGTTTCATGTCGACGACGAAGGCTACTACTGGTACCACGGGCGCACCGATGCCATGCTGAAGGTCTCCGGCGTTTTTGTGGCCCCGGCGGAAATCGAGAACTGCCTGTTGCAGCACGAAGCGGTTTTAGAGTGTGCCGTTGTCGGCCACGAGGCAGGCGACGGACTGGTAAAACCCAAAGCCTTCGTCGTGCTGCGCGACGGGTTCGCCGCGGACGAAAATCTGGCCGGCAAGATTAAGGAGTTCGTCAAAGCGCGCCTGGCCCTTTACAAATACCCACGCTGGATCGAGTTCGCGTCGTCACTACCCAAGAATGACCGTGGCAAGATCGATCGCAAAGAGTTGAAAAGCAGCGCCGGCTGACACCTTTTGGAGTGCGGCGGCAGCGACGCCGCTTTGGATTGTGAACCGTTACACTCCGAAAGACACACGAAGTACTCACTGATCCAAAGCGGCGTCGCTGCCGCCTCACTCCAAATTTCGTCGCTATCTTCCAGCCAGGTTTTCCTTTTCTGGAAAAACTGCTCCGTCATTCATTTATTAAGGGTGAGAGATTCCAAAGAGGAGCGCTAAACCGTTGAAAAAAATATTCCTATTCCTGATCGCCGTGGTGGCGCTGGCCTTGCCCGCCACAGCCATGGCCGATTCATTCACCTTCCAGGCCCCGGCTACCGCCCCCAATCAGGGGAATGGCGGATCGCACCAGTTCAACCTGGACCATCACGAGGCCTACACCTGGCGCATTGACGGGGTGAATTTGGGTAGCCAGACGATCACCGGCGCCACGCTGACCTTTACCAACATCAGCAACTGGGACTCAAATCCCAACATGCTGTTCATTCACCTGCTGGACACTGCCAAAAACGCGGGTGTGGCTTCGTTCATCGACGCCCCACTGAACCAGACGCCGGTAACCAGCATCGCCGATAACTTTGCCGGTTCGCTTTTCAACAGCAACCCGCTCGTCGCCCTGGGCACGGGAAACACGCTGCTGACGGCGCGAAGTTTTACTACGACCGCGACGACGTACACTTACACTTTTACCGCCGCTCAATTGCAGGCGCTGAATGCGTACTTCGCGAACGGCAACAACATCGCGTTTGGTTTCGATCCGGATTGCCACTTTTGGAACAACGGCATCACGTTCAACTTTCAAACCGCTCCGGCATCAGTGCCAGAGCCGACCACGTTGGCCTTGTTAGGAACGGGAATAGCCAGTCTCTATCTCAAGCGCCGGCGCAAGCAGCAGGCGCAGAAAGAATCGAACGGCTCGGCTTGTTAACACTGGCGTTCTGCGAATGAAGATTCGCCACGACTCTCTGCCCTTATCAAACTCAAAACTGCATCAGGTACCTTCTGTCGTTGGGATCCTGAGCTAAACAAAAATCGGCGCGAGTGGTTCTGCTCCTTCCACTCGCGCCGATTCAACTTTGTTACTAGTTATCCGTTTAGACAGGGCACTTGTGCCTTCGCTGCGAGGGCGGACAAGTCCGCTATCTAAACGGGACTCCCTTTTATCCGGCCACTGCTCTTCGCGCTTGGCCCTTAGCCCTTAGCCATTAAATACTGCCGCGGTGTTCGAGGTTGTAGTCGCGCAAACGCCGGTAGAGTGTTGAGGGTGAAATGCCTAATAGCTCCGCGGTCTTTCCACGATGCCAGCCTGTCTGTTCCAACGCGGAAAGGATCTGTTGCCGTTCGACTTCACGCAGCGACAAGGGGCCAGAGTTCATGGGGATCATTTCCGGTTGCGCGCCGGCTGGCGCGGGAGCACTTTGCGGTGGTGTCACAAATGGGGCACGCACGACTTCCGGAGGGAGTTCGCTGATGGTGATCACGCCGTTGTTGGCCAGGATCACTCCGCGCTCGAGACAGTTTCGTAACTGGCGCACATTGCCGGGCCAATGATAGGCACGCAGCGCCGCCATAGCATCAGACTGTATCTCAGGCGGGCTAGTGCCGCCGACCAATTTCAGCAGATGGCGCGCCAACGGCTCGATGTCTTCCGGCCGCTCGCGCAAGGGTCGCAGATCGATCTGAAAACCGTTGATGCGATACAGCAAGTCGGAGCGGAATGAACCATCGGACAGCACCGAGTCCAGATTGCGGTTTGTGGCCGCGATGATGCGCACATTAACCTCAACCTTGCGCACGCCCCCCACGCGAAAGAAGGTTCGCGTCTCAATCGCTCGCAGGAGTTTCGCTTGCAGTTGGGCCGGCAGCTCAGTCACTTCGTCCAGGAAGAGCGAGCCGCCATCCGCGAGTTCAACCAGACCAAGCTTGCGAGCCTTTGCTCCGGAAAAAGCGCCCGCTTCATAACCGAATAACTCCGACTCGAGCAGCGACTCCTGAAACGCCGCGCAGTTCAAATCGATAAAGGATCCTTCCGATCGGTTCGACAAGCGATGAATCGCCTGGGCCACCAACTCCTTTCCCGTGCCGGACTCGCCCGTGATCAGTACTGACGTTTCCGAGGGAGCCACGCGCGAGATCAGCCTGACGGATTCTTTCATCGCGTCCGAGACCGAAATTATCTCGGGCAACGCTGACTGGCGGGCCAGTTGCTCGCGCAGTCGCTGATTGTCTACGCGCAGCCGGCGCTTTTCCGCAGCCTGCTGCACACGCACATCAAGTTCGGTAATGCTGTAGGGTTTCGTCAGGTAGTCGTAGGCGCCCAGCTTCATTGCTTCCACGGCTGTTTCGACTGTCGCCTGACCGGTAAGCATGATCACTTCCGGAGGATTTGGTCGCTCGTGCACGCGGCGCAAGAGCTCCATGCCGTCCATGCGCGGCATGTTTATGTCGCACAGCAGCACGTCCACATTGCTCTCTTCGAGCTTGCGCAAAGCGGCCTCTCCATCGGGGGCCACTTGCACGCGGTAACCGTGACGCTCCAGCTCTTTCTGCAACACCAGGCGCAGATTGGCTTCGTCTTCGGCGACTAAGATTCTTGCTGCTTGTGACTCGCTCAAGCTCCAGCTCCGCTTTAGTTTGTTGCGTCGGGCGGCATGTCCAGCGCCGGAAGGGTAATCGTAAACGTCGTTCCCACGCCAACTGTGGATTGTACGTCGAGGCCGCCGCCGTGCTCAGTTAAGATACCATAACAGACCGCGAGGCCAAGACCGGTGCCATCACCGACTTCCTTGGTGGTAAAGAAGGGCTCGAAAATCTTCGGCAGATTCTCCGGCTCTATCCCGACGCCGGTATCTCTCACCTCAATCAGCACCTTCTTTTCTGCGACACCCGCTGCCAGCGTCAGTGTTCCTCCGTTGGGCATGGCATCGATTGCGTTGGTGGCCAGCGCGATCACCGCCTGTTGTAATTGCCCGGCATCGCCCGAGACGAGCAGTAGAAACTCAGGTTCCTCGACGTTGATGTCGATGCCTGACCCGCGTTGCTGGTGAGACAGCAGACGCGCGGCCGAAGAGATGATGTCAGCGACGCTCACCGGCCGGTACTGCACGGAGCGCGTGCGGCTGAAGTCGAGCAATCCGGTGGTGATGTGCTTGCAACGAAATGCTTCGCTGCGAATCAGTCCCAGATACTCGCGCAGGTCGGCTTCGGCGCTTGAGCCCGCGAAGGCGCCCTCGCGCAGCCGAGATTCGAGCGCTTCGGCGCAGGCCGAGATCGTGGCCAGTGGATTGTTTATTTCATGGACGACGCCGGCCGCCAGCCGCCCAACCGCCGCGAGTTTTTCAGCGCGCGCGACTCCACGATTCGCTTCGACCCGCGCGGTGATGTCTTCGCCGACGGTGATCACGTGGGTGACGAGGTCGCCGCCATCAGCCCACATGGGAATCTTGCTGACCAACCAATGGCGCGTCGAGCCGTCTGAGGTAATCGTCTCCTGCTCGATACGCTCGATCTCGCCGGTTTGGAAGACGTGCGCGAACTCTCGTTCGAGCAACTCTCGTCTTTGCCGGGTCAAGACCTTGAAGATGTTCTTGCCCAGGACCGAGTCGCGCGGCACACCCAGTTCGCCCAATTCCCGATTACGATTCCAGGCGGCAATGTGGTAGCCCCGATCGATCGCGTAGAGCGAGAGCGGCAGGCTGTCCAGAATCGCATCAGTGAAACGACGTTGAGCTTCAGCCTCAGCAGTGCGCCGGTCAACTTCGAGAGCGAGGCTGGTCGAGGAGTCGCGAGCCGCCAGGTAAAGCGCGGAGATGTGCGCGGCCAGCGCTGCCTGCTGAGCCGCGGCATCGACCAGACGGCACTCAGTTTCACCGCAATCTTCCGCCGCATCGAAGCCAACAATCAACGCCCCTTTGGTTCGGCCTCCGAAACGCAAGGGCGCGGCATACTCGATGCGGTGCGAATCGTCCCGCAGAAAAAAGCTCTGCTTGTCACTGTTCTTATCACGCAGCGACGATTGGGCGATGGTTGTATCAGCGAGCCACACATCCAGGCGGTCGAGATTCAGCAGTGCTTCACTTTCAGCGCTGCCTTCGCGATCGAACACGCAACCGGCCTTCACGCCCTCTCCGAGGTCAACGTATGCGGCGCACAAGACTGCCCCCGTCCCATCGTAGGTGGCGCCCGCCACACGTCGCACCAGTTGCTCAGGTTCCAATGCCCGCAACAGACCGCGTCCCAGGTCGGCGAGGAAACGCAACTCGCGATTGCTGCCCAGTAACGCCCACTCTCGCTGGGCCGCCCGCAGGTGCGTGCCGACGCGTGAAACCAACTCGCCGGGCGAGGACGGCTTGGTGATGTAATCGTCGACGCCGGCGGCAAAGGCCTGAACCTTACGCTCTTCGTCATCGCTGCCGGAAAATGCGATCACCGGAACTTTGCTGGTCGCATCCTGCGCACGGAGGAGGCGACAAAGCGCCAGGCCGTCAACTCCGGGCATTTCCAAATCAAGGACGATCAGATCGCACTGCTCTTTGTGCAGCGCGCGCAAAGCCGTGGGCCCGTCGCCGGCGGTAACAGTGCGATAACCGGCGTCTTCGAAAATCCGCTGCAACACATCGCGAATAGTCGGATCGTCATCCACCACCAGGATGTTCGCGTTGTTGTTTGTCGAAGGAGACGAAGCGGACATGCGATGCTTTCCAGGAATGCAGGTCACAGGCTTGGGGAAAAAAAGTACTGTTGGGCGTCGGCTGAGCTTAGGGATCGCTGACCAACAGTCGCCTTAACGATTGAAAGCGATGGGGGATATTCTGTCAAGACGATGATAGAGCGTTCGGCTCTCGAGATATCTCGTTCACGCCTCGGCGTTAGCTAGGCGATCAGCAAACGACCTTAGAAATGATGAACCGTTTCAACGGTAATTATTTACTTGACTGACCACGAGCGTGAATGGACACGAGGTTTTGTAAGTACCGCCTGCGGTAGCGGGCGGGCCCCTGCTATGCTTTCTTCAAAAAATCATTCTTCAAAGATTCATCTTGACAGGCGGATTGCAATAAACTATTAAGGCAATGTTTTCTGCACCTTAATTCCAGACTCTCACGAGACCGTCTGGCAACTAAACAAACTTTATGGAGGAGAAGATGCCAACTCGAAAAGCTTCGAAATCAACTGCGAAGGCCAAAAAGGTTTCCTCGGCGGCAGTCAGAGGTGGGGCCGTACCACCATATGGTATTGGAATTCGTGAGGCAGTCGGTCGCGGAGATGTTGCGGAGATGAAGAAGGTCGCTGCTTCCGCGCGCAAATGGCTAAAGGATATTCAGGCTGCCCTGAGTCAACTTGAGAAAGCGATCGGCAAGAAAGGCTGATAATTGCCTGTCGCTCTTGCGCACACTCCCGTACACCCCGACTGGCCCAACCACTGAAGGAGGATCTAATGCCGGCAAAGAAAGCTGCTACCAAGAAGATTGGTATCATCCAACCCCTGTATGCGGTGCCCATTTACGCTGCGATCAAGCGCGGTGACGTACCGGAAATGAAAAAACTAGCGGCGCAAGCGCGAAAGCATATTAGTGACGTCAAGACTGCCTTGACGTCATTAGAGAAGAAATTGGCCGGCTAGGAACAAAACAAATGGCTGAGCCATCGCGTTACCTTTCTTCCGAAGATCGTTCGGCGCTTACACCCGTGCACGCAGTCTGGGAGATCACGCTCGCTTGTGACCTCAAATGCCAGCATTGCGGCTCACGGGCAGGTAAGCGCCGAGCGGAAGAACTGACCACGGCCGAGTGCCTGGACCTCGTTCGCCAACTGGCGAGCATGGGCACTCGTGAGGTCACCTTAATAGGCGGAGAAGCCTACCTCCGTCGCGACTGGCTGGATATCATTCGTGAGATCCGGGCCCAGGGAATGGATTGCACGTTACAGTCCGGGGGACTTCACTTCAACGAAGATCGCATCAAGGCGGCAGTGGGCGCGGGTCTGCAAGCCTTGGGTATTTCCATAGACGGTTTGGAAGGCGTTCATGATCGGCTGCGCGGAGTGAAGGGTTCGTTCGACGCGGCCTTCAAGGCGCTCCATTGCGCGAAAAAGTACGACATCGTGGCCAGCGTTAACACGCAGATAACTTCGCTGGTCATTCCGCAGCTTCGTGAATTGATGAATCTCTTTATCGCGGCGGGTGCAAAGAACTGGCAGATTCAACTGACGGTCGCGATGGGCCGGGCCGCTGATCATCCGGAGCTTTTGCTCCAACCTTACGAATTGCTGGAGTTGATGCCGCTGCTTGCGGAACTCTACCAGGAAGGCGGAGACCAGGGTCTGCTGCTGCAGCCTGGAAACAACATCGGTTACTTCGGCCCTTATGAAGCGTTGTGGCGCGGCAACGGAGATGATCGCGTCTATTGGACCAGTTGCAATGCCGGCAAAAACACTCTCGGCATCGAGGCCGATGGAGCCATCAAGGGCTGCCCTTCGCTGCCTACCTCTCCCTATACGGGAGGGAACATTCGCGATCTGAGCCTTTCGGACATCTGGTGGAAGACTGAAGAACTGAGCATCAATCGCGCTCGCACGACGGAAGATTTGTGGGGTTTTTGCAAGTCTTGTTATTACGCTGATGTGTGCAAAGCCGGTTGCACCTGGACCACGCATGTGTTGTTTGGCCGGGCAGGCAATAATCCCTACTGCCACCATCGCGCGCTGGAATTGTCGCAGCAGGGGCTGCGAGAGCGGATCGTCCAAATTGAAAAAGCACCCGGCATCCCTTTCGATCACGGTCGCTTCGCCCTGATTCAGGAGGGGCTTGATGGAAGACCTGCTTTTCAAGAAGAGTCCGGCGGCTTGGACAAACAGGTCACGGCGCCGATAAATTCGATCCCTCTGCGCGGAAATACACTCGTACAAATCGCGCCTTCACCAAAACGGCGAGTGAGGAAAACAGCAAAGGCGACGACAACCGCTGATGATTTGATTATCTGTCGCGGTTGTAACCGGCATGTCTTACCAGAAACCAGGACCTGTCCATTTTGTGACGGCGATATTCATTCACTCACAAAACTTCATGCTAAGAATTTACGCGAAGCCCGGCGGGCGTTTGCTCGGTTGCTCGAGCTAATGCCGACAGCCGAACACGTTTCCGGTTGAAACGCGTAAGAACCCACCCGCTACCGCAGGTGGTAATGACAAAGCCGCCTCTGGTCAGTCTAGTGTGTAATAGCCGTTGAAACGGTTGGACAATCACGAAGCCGTCCTGCTCACCGGGCTGAAGCCACGGTGTGAATGAAAGACGAAACTGCGCCCATGCGTTCGCGTAATTCTCTTGACCGCCAGGCCGGGACTTAGTTCGCTAAGACAGAAATAAGCTGATCCTCTTGGGACTTAGTCCCCACCTCGCCTGTGGGCGATATTACCAATGTAGAGTGGTTGAATTTGTGATCCGATTTCACCCGGTACATGGCCTGATCGGCGTGAATTAAGAGTTGGTCCAAAGTGTCGCCGTCGCTGTCGAACGTAGCCGTGCCGACGCTGATGCCGACGCGGGCGTGCTGGTCGCCGCGCACGTGCATGGAAAAACTTGAGACTGCGGTTTCAATACGCGAACTCAGATCGTCCACCTGTGAGTCTTCGACTTCCTGCACGATCGCCACAAACTCATCACCGGCGTAACGCGCCAGAAAATCATACTCGCGCAGTTGTTCCTGAATGATGCGCGCCACCTCGCGCAGCATCTTGTCCCCAACCTTGTGGCCAAAGGTGTCGTTGACCTTCTTGAAGTCATCCAGATCGAGCATCACTACCTGAAACGGCCGGTTCGTGCGTCGCGCTCGCGCCGCTTCCTGCTCAAAACGCAACGACATGTAGCGCGGGTTCGGCAATCCCGTCAACGGATCAGTTAAGGCATTCGATTCCGTCTTCGCGTGCTTAATCGCGTTAGCCAAAGCGTCCGAAGCCAGCCGTGTAACCGTTTCCAGCATGCGCAAGTGATCGTCAGTGTACTGGTCCATCTCGGTCGAGTAGACAGAGAGTGCGCCGATCAGCACGTCGCCGCGGAACAACGGCAGCGCGGCCATCGACCGATACGGTTCGCCCGGCAGGTCATAGCCCACAAAGTCTAACGCCGGATCCATTTGGGTCACCGTTCGCCGGTTCGCCAGGGCAAAGCCGGTTACTCCCTCACCCAGCGACACACATCTGGATCTAATGACTTCGGAGTGTTGACCCATCACGTGCGCTACCGTCGCGAACCCCTTCACTTCGTCGTAAAGATAGACAGCGCAGGTATCAAGTGGAACCAGGTGACCCACCTTTTCCACCAGGCTGGCCAGCGTGGCGTTGATTTGCAGCGAAGAGCCAAACGTCTGCGCGATCTCATAAAGGGTAAAGCCTTCACTGTGCGCGTTCTTGATTTGATCGTAAGCGATGTAACAGCCTCGTTCGCGGCTTTGTGCGATGTCCACCTCAAACATCCTGAGCGGTTCGGGCCAATCCGGACGGGACCCTTGCGGTTGCAAGCCGCGAACAGCGATCTGCTGCTCAAAGCGCGGCAAGTGTTGGATGAATTGCTCGACTATCTTCGGATCGAAGTGTGTGCCTGCGCCGCGCCGCAAGAGCGCCACCGCTTCTTCGCTGGTCATACTGCGGCGGAAGGGACGGTCCTCACGCACTGAGTCAAAACTATCGACGACCGAGAAAATGC
>Ga0179594_10000040_pt1 | contig 55182 bp, 52 predicted proteins | sample CZOMad1_1_08_16f_FD_148625 | JGI IMG/M metagenome (GOLD analysis project Ga0179594, IMG submission 148625) | Vadose zone soil fungal communities from Angelo Coast Range Reserve, California, USA - CZOMad1_1_08_16fungal (Illumina Assembly) | ecosystem: Environmental > Terrestrial > Soil > Vadose...
GGCGACCTGCTCGCTCTCCTTTGTAAGAGAACCACGCGCCGCTTTTTTCCACCACCCGATGCGTAGTGGCGAGATCGAGCAGGTCGCCTTCGCGCGAGATACCTTCGCCGTACATGATGTCGAACTCCACTTCGCGAAACGGAGGCGCGACTTTGTTCTTGGCGACTTTGACCTTCGTCCGGTTGCCCGCGATCCGATCTCCATCCTTGATCGCGCCAATGCGCCGGATATCGAGCCGCAGTGACGAATAAAACTTCAAGGCGCGTCCGCCCGAGGTCGTCTCCGGACTGCCGAACATCACCCCGATCTTTTCTCGAATCTGGTTGATAAAAATAAAGCAGGTGTTGGAAGAGGAGACGATCGCGGTCAGCTTGCGCAACGCCTGGGACATTAGTCGCGCCTGCAAACCGGGTAACGAATCGCCCATCTCGCCGTCGAGTTCCGCGCGCGGCACCAGCGCCGCCACTGAGTCCACGACGATCACCTCGACGCCATTGGAGCGGACCAGAGCTTCTGAGATTTCCAGCGCCTGCTCGCCTGAATCGGGCTGCGAGATCAGGAGCTGATCGATATTGACACCCAGTTTGCCCGCATAATCGGCGTCCATCGCATGCTCGGCATCAATGTACGCGGCCACGCCCCCAGCCTTCTGAGCCTCAGCCACAATGTGCAGCGCGAGGGTGGTCTTGCCGGAGCTTTCCGGGCCATAAATCTCGATGATGCGCCCGCGCGGTACGCCCCCGATGCCAATCGCCGCGTCAAGACTCAACGACGTGGTAGAAATCGCCGGGATATCCGAAACCTCCCGTTCACCCAGGCGCATGATTGATCCTTTGCCGAACCGCTTTTCGATGTTCAGCAACGCGGCTTCAACAGCTTTGCCACGATCGATGCTCATTCTGTCATCAGCCATCACATACATCTCTTTCTTCCGCTCCTTTTCTCTCGAGAAATGTGCCCACAATCACTGCCTGCTTCCGAACGGAAGCGCAGCATAACACACTCGACGCGAGAATGGAACAGTGTTTCACGCTTGCAACAGCGTATTTCCCGGTGGGTCTGAGGCCAAATCAACCAAGCATTTCCAGCCGGCGCGGCTGGCGCTCAATGCAAACCGGGTTCGCCAGACTTCAGCTCCGAAAGCTCCTGAGTCATTGGGAAAGGCTTTCGTCATCTCCCAACAACTCTGCCACGGCGCGACCGGAGCGTCTTTCAGCTTGTTCGTACAGCGACGGAACGCCTCCCGCAGTTTCGTCGCGCGTCAATCGTTCGACTCGCCAAAGGGGCAGGAACAAATCGTTGACGCCAATAAAAGGCTCCTTGTGCAAAAGCGAGTGCAGCCAATCATCGAACGAGTTCAAGTCGAGACCGCGCAAGAATACTCCAGCAGCAGTGATTTCGTCGAGTAGCCCCCAGCACTTTTCACGCGGACTGTGCAGGACGACTACGACTGGAGTGCCGGAATCGATTCGCTTTTGAGACGTCATCAGGAGGCTGGGGGATGTGCGAGCTTCTCGATGCGATCCGCAAGCCTTTCGTTTTGCGTCTGCATCCGAAGGAGGTCGTTCTGAAATGACCGAAATTTCAGTCCGATGTTCTCGAAATCTTCTTCTACCCGATCAAGTCGGCTGTCGACAGAGTCGAGTCGCGCCAATACCTGCTGCCAAATCGGTCGAGTCTCCATCAAACGCCGGTCGACTTTTTCGTCAAGAGCGGCCAATTGCGATTCAACCGATTGCATTCTGAACTCTAGTGAATCCATTCTGGACTCCAGCGAATCCATTCTCCGGCCCAACGACTCCATGCTGAGGTCCAGCGAATCAAACCGCGCCAGAATAACGGCCAAACTGTCTTTGCGAAACTTCCGAGTAGTGTCTTCGTCCATTGCAGCAACTCCTTTTCGGCATCGATCAAATCGGTGGGTCAGAGGACACCTTCGAAGTTCAAGCACAATATACATCGGCGGGAGGGCCGTGCGTCAACCGTTACTCGATCTGGCTAGTGGAGCAGTAGTGCCCTAACTTGTAAACGCAAACTGTTAGTTTGGGATGAATGAATGGCATTCAACGGGCGCGCAAACTAACAGTTTGCGTTACAAAACCAAATCCTTTGCGACCTTTGCGTTTAGAGATCTTTTTCAACGCAAAGGAACAAAGGAATTCGCAACGTACGCCAAGTCCACACTCTTAGCCCACTACCCCGAATTTGGCTGGTATCAGTTGTCGCGCAAAGGCAGCTATTCTCTGCGCCACTCGCGGCGAATCCCTCAGTCTTTCAATCTCCGCTACGATCGCCGAACCGACCACGGCTGCGTCGGCATAGCGCCAGACGTCGGCCACTTGTGCGGCGCTCGAGATGCCAAAACCAACCGCTACCGGAAGATCAGAAAACTCTCTGACCCGGTTGACCAGTCGCTCGGCAGCTTCACTGGTCGACTCGCGCACACCGGTAACTCCGGCGCGTGAGACGGCATAGATAAAGCCGCTCGCGCGCTCGGCAACCATCTGCAAACGTGCGTCGGTCGAGGTCGGCGCGACCAGAAAAATCAAATCCAAATCGTGAGCGCGCAACACTGACGCAAACTCGCCGGACTCTTCCGGCGTCAGATCGGTTGCCAGGACGCCGTCGATCCCGGCCTGTTTTGCTTCGCGCGCTACTCGTTCAAGGCCAAACTGAAAGAGGGGATTGAAATAGCTAAAAAGAATAAGCGGCGTGTCAATTTCCGCGCGTGTACGGGCAGCGATGCTGAAGATCTCTGCTAATCCAAAGTCATTTAGCAATGCTCGTTCTGAGGCTCGTTGAATCACCGGACCATCAGCCATCGGATCGCTGAACGGCACCCCGAGTTCAATTACGGTAGCTCCAGCGCGGGATAACTCGACGATCAAATCGTGCGTGGTCTGAAGATCAGGATCGCCGGCCGTAATGAAAGGTATGAATCCTTTCTGCCCTTCTCTTTTGCAGCGATCAAACTTTTCGGCAATCCGACTCAAGGCGTCTCCTGTGGATTCAAACCTGCGAGGCGAAGCCTCAGACCGTACCCTGCGGGCTTGGCTGGATTAACCGCAACGCGGTTACGTCCTAAAGCCCAGGGTTGCCACTTCGGTTACCCTGGGAACGCGAAGACAAAGATTTCCAACCGCATCGCGGTTGTGTCATTCTTTCCGTTGATTCGCCTGGGACGCAACCGCGTTGCGGTTGGCACGAATGAATTCGTTCAACCCAGAGTAGCCGAAGCGGCAACTCTGGGCTGGAGGGCGCAACCGCTTTGCGGTTAGGACAAACCGATATCGTAGACCTGCCAAAAAAACTTCACTCATTCACATCCGGTCTTAGCCGACAAGTAATCTAATCGTGTCTCAGAGCCCGCACCGGATCGACCCGGGCCGCGCGGATTGCCGGATACAACGCCGCCAGAATCGCAACGATCAGGGCAAACAGAATCGCCCCAAGCGAAAGGTATGGCGGCAACGAAAAGAAGTCTACGAACGACGCCCCTTGTGGCTTGAGGATGAATCGATAAGCCGCCCGATTCGCCACGCCGTCGATGCCCCAGGCCAGCAGCGTGCCCAACACTCCGCCGGACAAGCCGATCACCGCTGCCTCGACAAAGAAGATCAGTTTGATCTCGCGGTCCTCAGCGCCGATTGCCTTCATGATGCCAATCTCGCGAGTGCGCTCGAGGATCGACATGATCATTGTGTTCGCGATACCAAACGACGCTACCAGCAGCGAGATGCCGCCAAGTAATCCGAGTACCGAATCAATGATCAGAAAGAGAGTGCGGATTTGCTCCATCTGATCAACGATCGAGAAGCTGCCAAAGCCGAGTTCAGTGAGGCGCTTTCTGACTTCCGTCAACTGAACCGGATCCGTAACGCGGACCACGGCAGATTCGTACCCCTCGACTTCATCTTTGTTCAGAGCGCCACTCTGGCGGGCCAGGGCCAGCGCCACCTGATTCATCGAGCCGCGGTGAGTCAGAGTCCATTGTCGAGCGGTCTGCAAGGGTATGTAGACGCTGGCCGGCTGCATCAAGCCGCGGAAACCACCCTGCCCGGCTCCCTCTTTAACTTCCGTATCCAGCACACCGACAATGCGAAAGGTGCGCGCTACCAAACCTGGTGCTTGCGGTTGATCGTTTTCGTCCTGTTCCAGCGGAATCCCAAAAAAGTTGGCTGGACCTTCGTCTGAATCATCGGCCTTTTTAGTCTTACTCTGGCCGGCCGATTTTTCGTCCGCCGTTAGAAACTCGATCGTTTGGCCCACCGCGTTGGCGGGCTTTTCAAAACCGAAGTCACGCGTAAATGCTTCGTTGACCAAAGCCTCATCGGCGGCCGGCGAGGAGATCATGCCGCCGGCAGCAAACAGTTGAAAGCGTGATGAGGCGTTTGGAACCGTGGCGCCGGAAACCGTCCTCATAAAAGCCTTGCCGTTCGTCCGCACGTAAACCGGAAACCTGATGTTTGGTTCGACATAGGCAACGCCCGGAATCGCGGCAATTTCGGCGACGCCTTTATCATCAAGTACTCGGCTCGGATTTTTGTCGGGCCGCAGGCGCGGACCGCGCTCACCACCTTCGCCAGTATTTCTGGGTGCGTTGCGATCAAATCCCGCAGAGGCAAGATTGCTTAAGCCGCGGCCAAACACGCTAATCTCATTGAAGAGATCGAGGGCTTTGAAACGTGCCAGCATGTTGCGCTGCAAGCCGAGACCAAACGAAACCATGGTGACGATGACCGCAACACCGACGATCACGCCCATGGTCGTCAACCCGGCGCGCAGTTTGGCCTGGCGCAGATTGCGCAGGGCGAGATAGAAGATGTCGATGAAACTCATAAGGCGAGGTGTCAGTTGTTAGTAGTTAGTTGTCAGTGGTCAGTTGTCAGTGGTTCTTCGTTGTTCGTTGTTCGTTCTTCTTTCTTCGTACTTTGTAATTTGTAATTTGTGGTTGGTTGGTCCTTCTAGTGATGCCGATATTCTTCTACTCTGAGATCAATAATCTGAAATTCGTTATCCGCTCGCTCCCGTTGCACCGCCCACTGCCCACTGCTCCTTAGTCGAAGAGAAGATGTACCGCATCGGCTGTCCAGTCGGCGAGACTGCTGGTTACGACATCGGCGCGGGCTGCGCGCAGTTGTCCTTCAGAGACCGTGTTCGTAACGCCAATCGTAAGCATACCAACAGCCCGAGCCGCTTCGATGCCCGGCGGCGCATCTTCGATCGCCACGCAATCTCTCGCCGGCAGCGATGGCAACTGCCTGCCCTGACGCCACGCGTTCAGCTTTTCTAAAGCGAGCCGATAGCATTCGGGGTCGGGCTTGTGATGACTAACATCTTCCGCGCTGATCTGCACAGTGAATTGTGATCCAAGTTGCGCGCGCTCGAGGACGTAATCGATCTCCCTGCGCCGCGCCATACTCACCAGACCGAGCGCGTACCGCCGCGATGTTGCCTTCAGAAAAGTCTCGACGCCAGGGAACAAGGGTAACTCATCCTTGATCAGCTCGCGATGCAATTCCGACTTACGCTCAATGATCGATTGCCGCTGCTGCTCGGATAGTTCCTTACCTGCGCGTGCGAACGACGCCTCGACAAAGGCCCGGTCGTCCATGCCCAACGCACTATAGTACTGCTCCTCAGTCAGCGGAATGTCGACGGCTTGAAGAGCTGACTGGTAGGCCTTTAGCTGCACGGGCTCGTCGTCAATGATGACGCCATTGAAATCGAAGAAGATTGCCTTGATCATACCGTGAATCGTGAATCGTGAACCGTGAGCCGTGAACCGGAAACCGTGAACTGTGAATCGTGCGCGGTGTAGCATAGGCTTCAGCCTGTGATCGTCCCCGCACAACACAGTCCCCGCAGAACACAGACTGAAGTCTATGCTACGAGCAAACACAGTTCACGATTCACGATTCACTATTCACTATTCACGATTTACGGTTTACGTGTTTTGCGACAATGGACCAGTGCCGGTGTGCAGTGCGATTCGTTCGCTCTGCTCGGCAAAGAGTTTTGGTAATCGTTCGCTCTCGATCACGTCCAGGCGGCGCAAGACTTCAGTCAACGAAAGCTCGTTTTTCAAATTTACCTGATAGTCCAAATCGGCGCGCAGCCTGTCTTTCTCCGTCTGCCGGTTCTGGGACATCATGATGATCGGCGCTTGCAAACCGGCAACCACGCCCAACACTAAATTGAGCATTTGATAAGGAACAGGATCGAAGGGCCGAGTGATCAGGAACGTGTTCATCACGATCCAGACAATGATCACGCCAATCGCCGCGCCGATAAATTTCCAACTGCCGCCAAACTCGGCAATCATGTCAGCCATGCGATCGGCGATCGTCATGCGCTTTTCCTGCTCTTCGTTCACGTTGCGCGAGACGCGGGACTGCAAGATCTCATCAGTCCGCCGCAGGCGAGCGAAAACCGCACTCAGCATTTCCAGGGCAACAACGGGATTGCCGTGAATGAACTCCAGAAAATGTTCGCGTGAAAGCACAGCAAAACGCGCGTCCTCCGTAACCACGGCATCAGCAGAGCGGCGCTTGCCGTCAATAATGGTCATCTCGCCGAAGAAGTCTCCGCGCGCCAATTCGGCCAGAGTGATTTCCTGCTGCTCCTCGTCTTTGACGCTGATGCGCACTCGGCCGCGTTCAATCAGGAACATCGCATCACCTTTGTCACCTCTGCTAAAAACGAGCCTGCCGCGCGCCACGTGGCGAACATCGAGCAGGCTGCGCAGCCGCGCCGCCGCGTCGTCGTCCAGCGAAGCAAACAGAGGCACTGAGCGAATCGCTTCCAGTGTCATCTCGGGAACCGGGGAGTTTGACATGGGATCACCTCATAAGATTAAGGATGAACGCGGAACGATGAACGATGAATAGAACCGGAAATTCGACTCCACTCCATTTCTTACGTTCATCGTTCATCGTTCATCGTTCCGCGTTCATCCTTGCTCTTCCACTCTTCCATCCTTCATAAAAATAATGCGATCGGCGAACGTCCGGGCCAGCTCGTGATCGTGGGTCACCATCAAAACAGTCAGCGCATCCTGGCCGACCATTTCTCTGAGCAATGCCAACAGCTCGTGCGCGCGCGTCGAGTCTAAGTTTCCCGTCGGTTCATCGGCAAGCAAGACCCGGGGCTGGTTTGCCAGAGCCCGCGCGATCGCCACGCGTTGCTGCTCGCCGCCTGATAATTCAGTGGGGCGGTGGGTGAGACGATCCGCCAGGCCCACTCGCTCAAGCAACTCCCGCGCGCGGCTCTTACGCTGAATGCCGCGCAAACCGGCGAAGGCCAGCGCCAGGCCGACGTTTTCCTCGGCGCTCATGGTCGTTATCAGATTGAAATTCTGAAAAATCATCCCCACGGAATAGCGCCGGTAACGCGCCATCGCTCGCTTGCCGAGCGGCGCCAGGGATTTCGCGTCGAAGAGAACCTCGCCGGATGTTGCCTGGTCCAAACCGCCTAGCACATTCAACAAAGTGGACTTGCCGGAACCTGAGGTGCCCTGAATCGCGACGAACTCGCCGGCGTTGACGGCCATTGAAACATGGTCCAACGCAGCCACGGTCGTGGTGCCCATTTGGTAAATCTTGGAAATGTCTCTTGCTTCCAGGAGTGACACGATAGTTCTAAAACTGATCAGTAGTCGATACTCCGCGCGCGGCATTGCCGCGAACTAAGCCGCGGTGGAAGGAGTGATCCCCAATCTCCGTTTAGATAGCGGACTTGTCCGCCGCTGCAGCGAGGGGCACAAGTGCCCTGGCTAAACGAGCAACTACTAAGCGGAAAACATCCATCGTTGAAACTCAATTTGAGCCAACCGAGTCGGCCCTTTCACCTTCGGCAGCTTCGCGCCGGCCGATGCGCCAGAGCTGAAAGCGCTCCTCGTCGAATCCCTTTAATAACATTTCAAAGGCATTGGCTTGCAAGCCTGCAGCCGAGTCCTCGATCAATTCTCTGACTTCGGGATCATCGTAGACAGCCTGCGAGATGACCACGTCGTCCCCGGTTGAGAGGCCTTCGAGCCGCGCTGCGGTGTTCACTGTCGAGCCAAAGTAATCCAGCCGATCGTTCATGGTCACGGCGATACAGGGGCCGGAATGAATGCCGGCCTTCAAGGTCAACGGCGCCGATCCATCCGCCGGCTCGGCCAGAATACGCTGCGCCTGAATCATGGCCCTTAATGCCGAGACCGGTTCGCGAAAGACGGCCATCACAGCGTCGCCAATCGTCTTGACCACTGCTCCGTCTTCCGCCGCTATAGACCGTTTTAGTACGTCGAAGTGATTCATCACGCGGCCAAACGCAGTGGCATCGCCGATCTCTACATACAGTCGCGTTGAGTTGCGCAGGTCCGTAAAGAGAACCGTCAAAGTGCCAACCGAGATTTGCTCTCCGGGGCGCAACGCTTCGCTCGAAAACAGGTCGCGAAAGATTTGCAGGGCTGTCACTTCAGCGGCGGTTGCTGCCTGATCGGTCCAGGCCATTCGCTCCATTAAGAATAACTGCTCGGCATCAGTCTTGTTCTCAAAGGTAAGTTTGGCGTTGGGCAACAACGATACGTCATCATCTTCGCAGCCGTCTGCGGCGGCGGTGACGACTGCGGCTTCGCGGCCCTTGTCGTCGATCTTCACCATGTACTCTCCCGTCAAGTCCACTACCCGGATTCGGTATCGGCCGTCTTCGAGCGGCATCGTCAAGGTCCGATCGCTTCGTGGCGGTATCAACTGCTGTGCGATGACGTGAGGCGTACGCTGTGGACTGCCGAGGCAGAAAGTTTCGCCGGCGATGGCGCGCACACTCGCGTTAGGCCGAAAGGTGACTTCGACAAAACGATCAAAGCTGACCGTGAAATCGATCTGACAACCGCCGCAGTGCACGTTGGGATTGATCTCTCGTAGTGAACCAGTGGAGACCTGGGGGCCGCGGCACATCGGACACAACAGATCCCATTGCAGATCCAGCAGGCCCGCACGCGTGGCCCACAGGCAGGCCTCAAGCACCACGCGACGCGGCTGGTTCCAGGAATCCGCGAGGGCATAGGGACGAATGCGGGTGAGGTCGAGATCATCTCCCTGCTCGACAAAGGTGGTTAACTCCTCAGCGATGTTTGCAGACACACCCTCAGCAATCAGTTTCTCGCGCGCGGTGCTGAGGCGCGTTCGGGCCGCCGGCCTGATCTCGACGTCGGCCGCGATAGCGAGCGGACTTTCTCCGATCGCTGCCAGCTCGTCGTACTTGCGATAGGCTCTGGCAAACTGCCTGGAGCTGACAATGCCTATCTGCAAAGGAATCGCGAGCAGACCGAGCAGGTTCTTTGGCTTGGCCCAGAGCTGATACACCAGTCTCGTGCCGCCGCTCGTTAGTGGTGAGAGCTCTGCCAGGACTCGCAACTCAGCCATCGGCCCTTTGAAAAAGCGACGCGTAATACCAAACCGCGAGGGTCGCAACCACTCGAAAGGCTGCTCTTCCCATTCGACCGGAATTCCGAAAGAAGTGAACCGCAAACGAGGACGGCGGCCAGACTTCCTTTCGCCGACGGCTTCAAGCGAAGGGAGACCGGTATCGCGATTGAATCGATTTGTGTCGGCGACAAACGGCCACAGTTGTTCCGGGTTGGATTTGAGATCGTATTCCCAGCGATAGTGAAATTCGTGGTAGGACATACACGTTAGGTTACTCTATAGCAAGTTCGCTCAAGAACGCCACATTGACTACGGGGTTGTGACGGCGATCGGTTTCTGAAAGCGCCAGCCAGGGAAGAAAGTAATCCAGCGAACAGAAATGGTTACGACGTGTATCCAGGCGTTGGACACAACCTTCATGTCGAGAGTCTTGTTTCGGTATTGCGGCTCTGCCGCTTGATGTGCGGTGGCGGCTCCGCCCCACCGTCACTGAGCCTTCAATGGATCGGGGCTCCGCCCCAGATTCAGGGGCGAAGCCCCAGGATATGAACCCAGTTCTGCGGAAGGTCACAGACCTTCCGCACATCGGACGGCAAAGCCCCAAGGACTCTCCCAGCCAACAGTTCCCTCTTGATTGAACGCCGACCAATTTAAGTCGAAACCCCAACTCGAATCAGCTCAGGGTCAGGAAGGGCGGCTTGCCTGCGCCGCCGTGTTCGCTCTCCTGACTAGCCATAGTCAACCGACAACAGGGTTAGCCCCTTCGCAGGCGCGGTCGCCGCGGCTATTGATCGATCGCCTTCCTCAATCGCTCGACGAACCGTCTCTTCATCCATCTCTCCGCGACCAACGGCCAACAATGTTCCGGCAATCGAGCGCACCATGTAACGCAGGAAGCCTTCAGCGCTGACGGTAATCTCGATCATTCGTTGACGTGCGCGCTCATCCGAACGTTCGTGAACCTGCAGGCGAGTTATGGTGCGTACGCGCGATTCAACGTCCGCTTGCGCGGCGGAAAACGCCGTCCAATCGTGTTCGCCGAGAAAAAGGGCGGCTGCATGACTCATGAGATCAAGATCAACAGGCCTCGCCTCGAGCAGGGCGTAACGACTCCAGAAAGGCGACAGCACCGGACCGTTAACAATCCGGTAAACGTAAGTCTTTCCCAGGGCTGAATAGCGGGCGTGAAATTCATCGTCGACGATCTCGGCCTCAAGCACTCGCACGTCAGTGGGGAGATTGCCGTTTATTGCCGCGCGCAGTTTTGCGGGCGTGAACTCGCGTTGGAGTTGCACACTCGCCACCTGACCTTCAGCATGCACGCCTGCATCCGTGCGACCCGATCCGTGAACGACTACCTCACGTCCATCTAGCAGCGACAGCACGCGCGCCAACTCCTGCTGTACCGTGCGCAACTCACCCTGCATCTGCCAACCATGAAAGTCGGTACCGTCGTATTGCAGTGTAAGCTTGAAGTTCATAGAAGAGTTGTCGGTGGGCGGTGGTTAGTGGTTAGTGGTCAGTGGTCGGTGGTTGGTGAGATTCCTGGTCTTTGAACTTTGGATTTGCACTTTGGATTTGGAATTTGGCTTTTGTGGGTTCTCTGGTTTTTCGGGAGTGGTCTTTAATCTGAGATCTGAAATCTCAGATCTTTGATCCGGAGCAGATCTTTCATCCAAGTCAGTCTTTGATCCGGATCTGAAATCTCAGATTTGAGATCTCAGATTCGCGGTTAGTAACAATTCCGCACTCTTTGCTTTCCCTATTTCCTACCACACTCTGCTACCGCCTTCTGCCCACTGCCTTCTGCTCACTGCCTTCTGCTCACTGCCCGCCGCTCACCGCTTCCGGCTGCCTGGTTTGATTGCAGGCTCGCCGCGCAGGCACGCTTTGCAGACCGACGGCTCGACCGATTCGACATCCAGCGTGGCCAGCGCGATTCGCCGCACCCCCACATCGGCGGCACCCGACGAGCGGTCGATGATCGAACCGGCGCCGACGACATCAGCACCAAGCGCGCGCAGCGCTTCAATCGTCTCGCGAGTCGATCCACCGGTGGTCACGACATCCTCAACGACCAGCGTTCTTTCTCCTCGAGTCACTGAGAACCCGCGCCGCATCGTCATCAAGCCGCCCTCGCGCTCAGTCCAAAGAAACCTGACACCCAGGGCGCGCGCCACCTCGTGGCCAATAACGATGCCGCCTATGGCCGGCGAAGCAACCAGCTCAATACTCGCGTCTCGAAAGTGTTCGGCTATAGCCCGGCCGAACGCTTCGGCCCGCGCCGGGTCCTGCAGGACCAGCGCGCACTGCAGATACTCTGTGCTGTGCAAACCGCTCGTCAGCACAAAGTGTCCCTCAAGCAGCGCGCCCGCCGCCTTAAACTTCTCGATCACTTCTTCAGGTTTCAACGTCGAACTCCAATCCATCTCGTGCTACAATCCCAAGCGTCAATGCCGCCGTATCCCAATCTTGTCTCCGACTCAGCGCTGCTTCAGGAAACTCTGGAACTCTTGCGTCACAGTGGTGGTCGGGCCGCATCAACCGCGATTGCCGATTGCGTCTTCAAGATCTCAAATCTCGACGAAGAGTTGGCGAGTCTGTTGGTTGCCGATCTTGTTAGAGACGATCTGCGCTTCAAAGTGCTCGACGGGCACACGGTTGAGTTGCAAACCAACTGCATCGAAACGGGGCCACTTAACGACCTTGAATTTGTCGTCGTCGACGTCGAGGCTACCGGCGCCAAAATGCCGCCAAACAGAATTATTGAACTGGGCGCCTACCGGATTAGAAAGGGGCGCATCGTTGATGAATTCGTTACGCTCGTCAATCCGGAACTGCCGATACCACGCTTCGTAGTGACGCTAACCCGAATCACCAACGACATGGTGAAGAGCGCTCCGGTATTTGCAGAGGTGGCGCCGCGCTGGCTGGAATTTGTCGGCGACGCCGTGCTTGTCGCTCATAACGCGCCTTTCGATACCAACTTCCTGAATCACGAAATCTCACGCGTCTACCCGGGCCATCGAATGGTCAACTCGCATCTTTGCACCGTGACGCTTTCGCGACGCACCGTGCCGGGTTTGGCAAACTATCGCCTGGACACGATCGCGGATCACTTTTCGATTCCCATTTTCGAACGCCATCGCGCCGGCAGTGACGCATTGGCAACGGCTGAGATTTTCATTCGTCTGCTGTCGACCCTCAACGACAATGGCGTACGCAACCTGGCCACGGCGAGAACCTTTCAATTGCTTCAGGAAACGGTGGAACCGGAGCCTCTAATTCCCGGCTTCGAGGGTTTCGACAGGTTCCGGTCCTCGTTTCAAAAGAGCCCGGCCCACGACGAATGAGATAATCAAGAGCGCTAATCCCAGGCCAATCCAGGGATAATACCTGGCCATGATTTTCGTCGCCTGCTCACCGTACCGCGCCGCCACATAACCCTCCAACAGGTAGCGAAAAACGCGACCGGCAAAGATGGCCGACGCGAACCGCAGCACGCTGATGCGCACTACTCCAGCGGTTACCACGAAAAGTTTCAAGGGAAATGGCGGCGGCAACAGACACGCCACCAGTACCGAGAACACGTCGTAGCGATCGATCAGATCTTTGACTCTCTTTTGCTTTGCCGGTGAGAAGCTGGAAAGCGCGCGGCGTCCGGCTTTGCGCGAGACGTAATACAAAATGACGCAGCCGATCGTGGATCCCAGCGTGCACAGGAAAACATACAGCGGCATCCAGTGTGGGTTTCTCGCAGATAACAAGATCAATAATAGATCGGCGCCACTCGGCAAAGGCAAAAATGCAGAATCAAGCAGACTTAAAGTAAACAGCCCGAACGCGCCAAACGTCGCCACATATTTGGAAAGCTTCGCGAGAAAACTCCCAACACTAAACAGAAATAGTTTCATTCTCTAAGACGATGTCCTTTCGCTTATTACTTGCATCCTCGTTCTCGATATCAGCGAGCACTCACGTCCAAGCCGTCTTCGGCGTCGTTCGTTTCTGTGGCGTCGGCGGACGTTCCGGCCTGGGCCTCAGCCTTGGCAGCCTTGCCCGCGGAACTCGCTGCTCGGCCTCGCCCGCTCAACAAATAGATCGCCAGGATCAGAAGGGCGACCGAGGCAACGATGCTGATGACGACCAGGCCATTGTCGCGCAAAAAGGTCAAAACCCGCTGCCCATAGTAGACTGCCAGAATCCCTTCGACATAGTACCGCAGAGAGCGCGCAATCATCACGGTCAGTAGAAATCTCCGCCGCGGATATTCCAAGGCTCCCGCCGTGGCCACAAAGATCTTGAACGGCAGTGGCGGCGGCAGCACGGCGGGCACAGCAAGGGCCAGCAGTCCAAAACGAGCGTAGGCTTTCTCGGCGCGCAGGATGTGCTCGGCGGGAAAACGCTTCCTTAAGAGCGCCTGGCCGCCTCGACGCATGATTGAGTAAAGCAAATAGCAACCCAGGACCGAACCGGCGGCAGCAAACAGCGGGAAGTAAAGCACCGCCGAGTGGTGCTTGATGCAGCGGCCGACGACCAGGTAGTCGTTGATCTCGGGCAGAGACAAGAGCGAAGAATCGAGCGCCCCGATAACGATCATCGACGGTGCGGCGATGTACAACGGCGCGCCGATGACGTAGTGCTCCAGCCAGTGGCCTGCAACTCTTAACCAATCAAACATTCCTATTGATAATTGGAGTAAACCTTATGAAGTCGATCCGATTGCAGGGGTGATTATCGGGGTAGAGATCAAAAACAGCAAATGCGGGCTAGAGTCCGACGAACTTTAGTTTGTCGCTGATTGTTAAGGCAGCACTCGGTGCGGCTCTTAAGAAGCGGAAGCTACTGAACTCGGATCAAGTCAAACCCCTGGCACGCGACTAGAGGAGAGCTCTCTTCACTGTATTTGTCTTCTTTTTCACTGAGTGCTGCAGCAGGCACGACAAACTAAAGTTCGTCGGACACTCTCAGTTCTTAGGTGGGGCAAAGATCGCGGGTGAATCGTAAGTCACTCCAACGGTAACACCTGATTTCGGACTGGCGCTGTTCAGCCCCTTGATGCCGGCGAGGTCAAAACGCAGCCCGGTGGCGCGAATCTGCATGCCGAAGCGCGCTTCTGAGCGGGACTCCGTTCCCAGGGGACCGTTCCCCGGACGAGTATTGGCACGACCGTTAACCTCGCCGGCCAAACTGAAGCGCTCGTTGACCCGAAAAATTCCCGCAGCGCCGTAAGTGAAAACATCATTCTGCGTAAACAGGTTCGTAGGCGCCGTCAGAATGGCGATGCCGAGATTGCCAAAGGTGTTCAAGCGCCCATTCTGACCAAACTTCTTGCCAAACAGGATCGAGCCGTAGGCATTTGTCTGATTCAGTCCCAACCCCTGCGATTGGTTTGAGTTCGGCAGTTGCACACCGACGCGAAAACCGAGCGACGGAGCACGTTTGGTCTCATTGCGCAATTTGATCTTGGTCCAAAGCGTAAAGTCTCCGACATCATTGGTGGAGTTAGCTCCGGGAGCCAGGCTCAAATTAATGGCGCCCGGCCGGCGTGAGTTGATGCTCAGAAAATTCTGGGCGACGCCTTCGATCTGAAACTCGACGTTCGGAGAAAGCCCAATGCTTACGCCAATCACACCTACGCGAGTGAGATCGCCGGTCAATCCGGAAACGGGAAACCTGGCGTCCTGCAGGAAATCCAGCCCACCCTGAACCCGCAGAGTTCCGGGCGGAATGATGTCCACGTCCTCGGTAATCAGTGGGCGTTGCTGGGCTCGAGCAAGGCCGGCGTACACAAGCGCCAGCAAACACAAAACACAGCCGCGGTAGAGTCTTGTTTGATGGACAAACATTGGCGCCGATTGTACTGGCTGCAGCTAGTGAGGGTCAATACTGTTGCTATTCAGTAGTCTGAAAATTTGGAGTGCGGCGCCGGATCATGTTCGATGTTCTCGGATCCACTTTCGGAACGCGCGCGCAGCCTTGCGTCCGCCTTCAGACACACCGAGGGCGAGAAACTCCGAAAGCGCCTGGGATGTAAGAAACGGGAAGGAGCGGCTTGAGGTCGATTCAGTATAGATCTCGCCGGATAACAAGTAGATCCGCACGGTTTTCCTGTGGATACGCCAGAGTTCCGGAACGCCGAGCGCCGCATAAATCACAAACTTATTCAATGAAGCACTAGTACGGTCAACCTCCAACGTGATGTCCGGTGGCGGCAGCACCTCGAGGTCGTACTCTTCGATTTCATTACCGATAATCAACGAGGCATTCTCGACAAAGTAGCAATCATCCGGCTCCGCACCCTTGGCCTTAAGCGCCGACCGGAAAGTAGTAGAACCCAGTGATTCAATGTCGATGTCCAATTCATCGCTAAGCGCATTCATTAAGCGCGCAATGATACCCTTCGGCTGTTCGTGAGCCGCTGATGGTCCCATGATTTCCATCCTTCCCTGATCATAGAAGATGCGCACCGCGTAGCCCGGACCAAGTTCAGCCAGCAGTTGTTCGTATTCTTCCCAGGGAACATTATCGAGACGGAGTACGGCCGCAGCGGGCAGGTGAGCGATGGCGGCGGCATAGTCGTTGGTGGCGACAGTCATGGGATTCAGACATTCTCCGATGGTTCCGGAACTCGGATATTACCATTTCTGCGACGCTCACGGCGACACAGTTAATTCGTGAGTAGTGTCTTACTTTCAGCCTTTGCGCCTTTGCCCCATTGCGCCTTGCGTGAAATGTTTTGCATTTGCACGATGGGCTCACGCAAAGACCGCAAAGAAACGAAGCCGCAAAGGGAAATCAAGACACTACCAATTCGTGAGTGGTGCTCCGTTAATGTGTTGGCAAATGGGGTTGGCTCCGAGGCGATGAGACCAGTACCACCTCGTGGTAGCGGGTGGGTTCTCATTCGTGCCAATAATGGTCAGAGGAATTTGGTCTCTGCCAACGTTCTTCTCGCCCAGAGTCGACCCACCCGCTACCACGAGATGGTACTGACCTCGTCAGCCGCAGCAATTATTTCACCTGAGCAACACGCTAACGGAGCACGACTAAGTCATGCATCGAAAACCCGAACGCCACCCACTCAATGCACCGCCGCCAGAGGTCGAAGGTTATGCTAGTATCTGCGCACTGCAAATTGATTCCCAGACGAGGTTCCCACGTTATGAAGTTTCGCAATCCTATCTACAAAGTAATGCTGCTGCTCTGGCTGATCGGATCGAGCCTCGCAGGCGCCCGCGGTCAACGATTCGTTCCTACGCAAGCCGGCTCGCCGGCTTCACTGAAGGTCGCCGGCCTGCAAGACCGGGTGACTATTCGACGCGATGAGCGCGGCATTCCCTACATCCAGGCCAGTAACGATCACGATCTCTATTTCGCCCAGGGTTACGTCACGGCCGGCGATCGTCTCTGGCAAATGGACGTCTTTCGCCGCAACGCACGTGGCGAGCTGGCAGAGGTTTTTGGGAACGTTGTCCTGGAAGAGGACAAACGCCACCGCATCATCGGATTCGCCCAGGCAGCGGATGTGGAAGCGGCGCAAGCATCACCTCAGGCACGCGCCATCCTGGAAGCGTATGCCGACGGAGTAAACGCGTATATCGCGTCGCTCGACGCGAAAACGATGCCGCCTGAATTTCTACTGCTGCAGTACACACCAAAGCCCTGGAAACCTGCGGACTCGCTTTTGGTAGTCAAGAATTTCTTTGAGGCACTGAGCACAACCTGGCGCTTGGACATCATGCGTGCCGCATTCGCTGATCTTCCGGCAGAAAAAAGAGCCGCAATATTCGTCGAGCAGTCGCCGCTTGATGTTCTGGTCGTGGGCGGTGACGGCGCAAAGAAATCAACGACATTGAAGGCTGAGCCACACTCATCAAAGACGCAGTTTAGAGACGGCACCCTTGCCGCAGGCGGGGCACAAGTCCCCGATCTAAGCCGAACGAATTCTGATGTGCGGGGTAAAGCGAATCGGGGCCAAACAACTGCGGGGCTTTCAATCGCAATGCAGGAGGCTCTCGCGCAGGACCAGGAATTGGAATCGCGTTCGCTCGCCCGTATCGGCCTTTATGCCGATGCCCTGGCCGCAAGCAACAACTGGGTAGTGAGCGGCAAACACACTGCCTCTGGAAAACCGCTGCTGGCGAATGATCCGCATCTCGCGGCGAGTGCGCCTTCGATCTGGTACATGGTCCACCTCAGTGCGCCTGGCGTACGCGTAGCCGGAGTAACCGCAGCCGGCCTGCCCGGCGTCGTCATCGGTCACAACGATCAGATCGCCTGGGGTTTCACTAATGTCGGGCCCGACGTACAGGACGTCTATCTCGAAACATTCGATCCGAAAGATCCACACCGCTACCTGACCCCGGATGGTTGGCGCGAAGCGGAAATTCGGCATGAAGAGATCAAGGTGCGCAAGGGTTTTACCGACTCGGCGACGGACACGCAAACCCTGGATGTCACAGTGACGCGACACGGTCCGATTGTTTTGGAAAGGGATGGCAAGCGTTATGCGCTCCGTTGGACAGCGCTCGATCCCAAGCTCAACGACTCGACCGGCGTGTACCGGCTTAACCGCGCTCGCAATTGGAAAGAGTTTGCCGAGGCATTACGGAACTACACACCGCCGATGCAAAACATGGTCTATGCGGATGTCGCGGGCCACATCGGTTACTACGCCGCCGGCGTTGTGCCCATCAGAAAGTCAGGCGACGGCAGCGTTCCTTATGATGGGTCGACCGATGCCGGCGAGTGGATCGACTACATTCCTTTCGACAAACTGCCGCACGCATATGATCCGCCGTCCGGGATCGTCGTCACCGCAAATCAACGAATCGTCGGCACAGACTATCCATACTTTCTGACGCACTCCTGGGCCCAGCCGTATCGGGCGCGGCGGATCTTCGACCTGCTCAATCAGAAACCAAAGCTGACGGCGGACGACTTTCGCGCGATCCAGGGTGACGTTTATGCGATTGCCGGCGTGACTTTCGCTCGGGCGGTCGCAAAAACATTGCAGGGCCAGTTGAGCGCATCCGGGGATGAAGGGCTGCGGGCTGCCGCAGAGTCTCTTCAGGCCTGGGACGGACAATTAAGTGTCGATTCAAAGATCGCGCTGCTGGCCGCGGAAATGCGGATTGCCTTCCGCACGAAGATTATCAACGCCGCCATCGGCGAAACCCGGGCGAAAAATTTTGGCTGGTCCAACTTTGATACGACGCTGGATCGTGTCGTTACCGAGCAACCCGCTGACTGGCTGCCAAAAGAATTCCCGAGTTATGCGGCGCTGTTCAAGGCTTGTTATGAAGAGGCACACCAGGCGCTGACCAAACGTTTGGGTGCGGACGAGAGCAAGTGGACCTGGGGCAATCGCAACAAGGCAAACTTTCCACATTACCTGGCGGGTGCGCCGTTGGTGGGTTTGCAATTTGCCATCCAGTCTTTCCCGCAAAGCGGCACGCCTTTCCTGATCGGCGCGACGGTCAATGTCGGCGCCAGCGTGTCGATGCGCCTGATTGCCGACCCGGGTGATTGGGACAAGACGCAGCACGGGATTGCCCTGGGAGAGTCTGGCCTGCCCACGAGCCCGCACTGGAGCGATCAACTTGCCGACTGGCGCGCCGTTACGCCGAGGGCGTTTCCTTTCACCGAAGCAGCGATTGCGAAAGCCGCGAAGGAAACGCTCGTGCTTGAACCGGCGAAGTAGCACCGGCTAGCCCAACCAGCGAGCGCAATTGACGCGCCGGGAGCGCAGACATCATGTCTGCTGCTTTGGCCCTACGGCCAGTCTTACTTTTAGTCGTCATGTACCGCAACGGATCACTGCGCTTCTCTCGACCGGACGGCTGGCACAGTCGCGGGTACCTACGTCACTTCGACGGAGGCGAAATCCCCCAATTCATTACTTTCCGCCTCGGCGACTCAATTCCCCAGGACCTCATCGAACAATGGCGACGCACTCTAAAACAGGAGATCGGGACAGCAGTGGACGTTGCGCTTCGCAAGCGCATCGAACTCTACCTTGATCAGGGCTACGGCTCCTGCCATCTCAAGAACCCTCGAGTTGCGGACTTGGTCCAGAATGCCCTTCGGTTTTTCGACCATGAGCGTCATAAGCTTTCAGCCTGGGTCGTCATGCCGAATCATGTCCACGCGTTGATCATTCCACACCCGGATCACAAGCTGTCGCGCATTCTCCAATCGCTCAAATCATACACAGCGAACGAAGCAAACAAATTGATCGGAAGGACAGGTCGATTCTGGCAGCCCGAATCTTTTGATCGATACGTGCGCGACGCGCATCACTACGCGAAGGTTGTCGCGTATATCGAAGACAATCCAGTGAAAGCGCGACTCTGCCAAGAACCTGAAGATTGGCCTCATAGTAGCGCACATTTTCGAGCAACAACGAGATGACCGCTAAGCCGGAGGGAAGGGGCCGCTTACGAAACGCTGGCAGACAAGATGTCTGCGCTCCCAGCACTGCCTGGCGCGTGTTCTGCGCGATCGAGGTACCCCAAGAAGTGCGCGCGCGTCTTACCGCGCACATCGAGACGCTGCGACGCCGATTCCCAGCCGTGCGCGCCAGTTGGACGCGCGACGACAAGTTCCATCTCACCTTGAAGTTTCTCGGAGAGATTCCGCAGGAACGGGTCGAGAATCTTTCGATTGCCGTGACCCGCGCGGCAAGTTCGGTTGCGCCTTTCAAACTGATGATCGAAGGCGCCGGAGCCTTCCCGCAAAATGGACCACCGAAAGTATTGTGGCTTGGAGTCACTGATGTCGAACGCGGGTTGACTGTTCTTCATACGAGTCTGGAAGCCGAGTGTGTGCAGGAAGGATTCGCAAAAGAGACTCGACCGTTTCGCTCGCATCTCACCATCGCGCGCATTCGCGAGTCTTATGGGGCGCGAGCGCTGGCTTCATTCCATCGAGAGAGTGGATTTCCGGCAGTTGAGTTTTTCGTATCGGAACTGCTCGTAATTCGCAGTGAGTTGAGCAGCGCGGGATCCAAATACACCGTTGTATCGCGTCATGACTTCACTGGGTGCGGTGATGCCATCACTGGGAGCGCGGGCGTCCCGCCCGCCTGAGCACCGCCCGGTGCGATACAGTTCTGCCGACCACGCTTTCAAAAACGAATCCAGGTTCTTTGCCGAGTTGGGCGGGCGGGACGCCCGCGGTCCCAGTGGGCGGACACCCAAGGTCCCGGTAAGCAGATTACAAATCTGAGATTTCAGATTTCAGATTTCAGATCTGAAATTTTCAAATCTGAGATTTCAAAAGTCACGATCCCTTCGGCAACTGCCGTGGCGGCACGGGCGGCGGCTGATCTTCCGAACGCTTCTGTCCAGTCTGACCGGTCTCGGCAAACACTTCCTTGATCGCGCCGACGCTCGATAACAACGCGGATGTCTCCATCGGCATGAAAATCACCTTGGCATTGTTTGTCCGGGTCATCTCTTTCAAACTTTCGATGTAACGCGTAGTGATCAGATACTGCGCCGGGTTGCCGTGTTCTTGCATGGCCTCGGCCACGAGCGCGATGGCCTGCGCCTCCGCTTCCGCCTGCCGCAAACGAGCCTGGGCCAAACCTTCGGCCGACAAAATGTTCGATTGCTTATCGCCCTCGGCTCTGGTCACCGCTGCCTGCTTTTCACCTTCAGCGCGAGTGATGGCTGCCTGCCGGTCGCCTTCGGCCTGGATGACCAGGGCGCGGCGCACCCGTTCGGAGGTCATCTGCTTCTCCATCGTGATGCGCACATCCTCGGGCGGGTTGATGTTCTTAACGTCAACGCGTGTAACCTTCACACCCCATTTGTCGGTCGCTTCGTCCAGGATGATACGGAGTTTGGAATTGATTTGATCGCGCTGTGACAAGGTGTGATCCAGATCCATGTCGCCCATCACCGCGCGCATACCGGTGATGGTTAACTGTACGATGCCGCCTACCAGATCATTCATTTCATAGACGGCCTTAACGGGATCGGTGATCTGCCAGTAGACGACCGAGTCGACGTGGATGGTCACGTTGTCCCGAGTGATCACCGGCTGCGGGGGCAGATCAAGATATTGCTCCCGCAGATCAATCGAAGTCTGCCCTGGACGCATGTTGGTCCAATAAACCGCGCGCGGCCGATCGAGAAAGGGAACCAGCAGGTTCAAGCCGCTCGAGGCGACTTTGTCGAAGCGTCCCAGGCGCTCGACCAACATTACCGTGGCCTGCGGCACGATTCTGATCGTCTTTGCAGCAACGACCAGCAAGACAATGCCAACGAACAGGAAAAAGAAGAGTGTAAGAAACGTCGTTAACGGATCCATGACTATCTCCTTAGGTCAAAAAGGGCGGAAGCGTGTGCGGCAAACTATATCGGATCGCGCGCTTGTCCGACAAACTAAAGTTTGTCGGACATCGGCCGCCAAACTCCCAGCGCCTGTTCGACTATCTTTGCTGCAGCGAGAACCGTTCCCTCCTCTCCCGGCCGGCCGACGATCTGGACGCCAATCGGCAGGCCCGCGGCTGAGCGCCCAGCCGGGATGCTCACGGCCGGCAGATCGAACACGTTGAAGGTCTGCGAGTAACTAAACGCGCGAAACGTATTGACTGTCTTTCCGGCCACAGTGACTTTGTGAGCATCGTGCGCAAAGGCCTCAGCGGCTCCCACCGGACAGACAATCAACGGCGTCGTAGCCATCCACTCGAGCAACGTGGCGCGCAAGCGATCGCGTTCCCGCCAATCGCGAATGTACTGGTCCAGCGTCGCAGGCGGAGAGTCATCCGCAGTCTTAAGACGCCAACGAATAAACGCGCCGGCCTCTTCCTCGCGGCCACTGTACAACTCACGCAAGAGCACCACTGAAGCCCTGGCAAACAATTTCAGCCAGAGATCAAAACCTCGTTCGACGCCGGGCGGATGACATTCCTCCACCTGCATTTCAGCATCAGCGAGAGCACTCACGGTCGAGGCCACAGCGCTTCGAGTTTCTTCGGTCACCGGGCTTGCGCCGTCGTCTGTAAACCAGGCTACTCGCCGGCCGCGTATGTGTGCCGGATGCAGAGCGAGGCCTTCGATCGACGATGCTGAGCGGGAGGGTTCGATGCCGGCTAGCACATTGAAAAGCAATCGAAGGTCGGCCGTGTTACGGGCCATGGGACCGACAACTGAGCCGAGCGAATAAGGGCCAATGCTTTCCGGGAACTGGCCTGCCGACGGCACGCGGCCGCTGCCAGGCTTCAACCCGGCGATGCCGCAAAAATGCGCGGGGATTCGAATCGAACCCGCAAGGTCAGTTCCCAGTCCTCCGGCCGACAGGCAACTGGCTATCGCTGCCGCCTCGCCTCCGCTCGAACCGCCGGGCGTGCGCGACGCATCGTGAGGGTTGTTGGTGCGACCAAACAGCGGATTGTCTGCGGTGTAGTCCATGGCCATTTCAGCCGTGTTTGTCTTGCCCAGGATGATCGCACCTGCCGCTTTCAAACGCGCAACGGCGGGCGCGTCGGTTGCGGGAACGTGCGCGGCTCGGAGTGCTGAGCCGCTGGTGGTCCTCAATCCCGCAGTGTCGATCGTATCCTTGATCGTGAGCGGCACGCCATGCAGTGGTCCAACAGCTTCAGCGCTCATCAAAGCCGCCTCTGCCGCCCTTGCTTGTTCGAGCAAATCGGGCGCGAGCGTCACAATCGCGTTCACGGAAGGATTCAGTTCTTCGATACGGCGCAAGTAACTTTCGACGATTTCGACGGGCGAGAGCTTCCGCGTTTGAATGAGTTGCGCGAGTTTGGTTGCGGACTGTGAAGTGATTTCATCCATGAAAGATCTTCCAAAACCGATCGATGCCCACGTCCCTGATCATAACGATCAGAGGGCTCGCCTGATAGAAGAACGGAGTAATCAACAAGCCAAACGCGCCGGCGATAATACACCACCAGGCCAGCAGCAAGCTGCCGACGCGACCTTGACGGTGCTTGATCACCCTGAGGACTCGCAGGCCCAGGACCAGCGCGATCAGCGAACCGAGTCCACTCAAGCGGACAAGGGACAAGGCAAAGGCCACGCCGAGAATTTTGCACAGTTGCACTTGCAACTCGAGTTCGTCGGTGACTTTGTAATCAGCGATCGGCTTAATGAGCTCAAGGTCCGCCAGGATTGTGTCTCTGCCAAACATGAATGAATCTGCTCGCCCGATTGTTAAGGCACGGCAATCGCGAGTCAAGCCAGGTTTCGCTGGCGTCGTAATTTTCTCTTGCGTCTTCGTCTCTTGCGGTCTTTGCGTGAGCCCGCTTCGGGACCGCGGACAAGTCAGCTATCTAAACGGAGACCAGGGATCTGTGTCTTGACGCATTACAACTGGTACGAAGTCAGGCGCGGTTTCTCGCACCCTGTTTGGCTTTTTTCTCGCTTCTCAATATAATTTCCTCGTTCTGAAAAATCTTTATTCCAACTCGCACAATCGAAGGCCGTCGGCTCTGTTATCAGCGCCCAGCGATGAAGGAGTTCGTCCTTGTCTGTTCGTCTAAGCAGGACCTTTGTTCTGCGCAAGCTGCACCAGTTGTCGGGCATCGTGCCGCTCGGTCTTTTTTTACTCGAACATTTTTATACAAATTCCAAGGCTCTGCATGGCGCCGCGGCGTTCAACGATGCGGTGAAGGACCTGCAGGCGATCCCGTATATCCTGCTGGTCGAGACCGGGGGCATCTTCATTCCGCTCATCTATCACGCTGTTTACGGTTTGGTGATCACGGTCGAAGCGCGGCCGAACAATCTTTACTACCCGTACCCGCGCAATTGGTTTTATCTGATACAGCGGATTAGCGGAGTCATCCTCTTTTTCTTTATTACTTTTCACGTGCTCAATTTCAGATTTGGACTGATGCCCGGACTGAACAGAATTGCTGTGGCCAGCCATCCGGATCAGGCGTTCAGTATTGTGGCGGGCGAATTCGGCATAGCCTGGGTCTTTATTATTTATCTGATCGGCATTACCGCGACGGTCTGGCATCTCGCCAACGGTATCTGGCTTTTCCTGGTTGATTGGGGAATCACGATCGGTGACCGGGCGCAACGCTTTGCCGGGTATGCGTGCATCGGCTTTGGCGTGGTCCTGCTGTTGGTGGGCGTCAACGCCGCTGTCGCGTTCATTTACGACGGCGGATTGCTAAAAGGACTGCTTTAGATTAATGGCCAGTAACGGAATCAAAATAGCAATTGTGGGCGGCGGTTTGGCCGGTCTGGCGGCAGCGATGAAGATTGCTGAAGCAGGCCATGCCGTCGATCTTTTTTCAGTCGTTCCGGTAAAACGTTCCCATTCGGTTTGCGCCCAGGGCGGCATCAACGGCGCCGTCAATACCAAGGGCGAAGGCGATTCCACCTGGGAACATTTCGATGACACCGTTTATGGCGGCGACTTTCTCGCGGATCAGCCGCCCGCCAGGGCTATGTGCGAAATGGCGCCAGCGATCATTTATTTGTTCGATCGCATGGGCGTGCCCTTCTCGCGCACGGCGGAAGGACTGCTCGACTTTCGTCGCTTCGGCGGCACCAAACATCACCGCACCGCGTTCGCCGGTGCTTCGACCGGACAGCAACTCCTGTACGCTCTCGATGAACAAGTGAGGCGTCATGAAGTCGCCGGCAAGGTTAAGAAATACGAGCACTGGGAGATGATCTCGCTCGTCCTCGATGGTCATCAGGTCTGTCGCGGACTGGTCGCGATGAATCTGCAGACGCTCGAGTTGAAAGCGTTCCCCGCTGACGCGGTGATCATGGCGACCGGTGGCCCGGGCCTGATTTTCGGCAAGTCAACCAATTCGATGGTCTGCACCGGCAGTGCGGTCGGCGCCTGCTATCAACAGGGAGCCAAGTACGCCAATGGCGAGTTCATTCAGGTGCATCCGACTTCAATTCCCGGCGAAGACAAGCTGCGGTTGATGTCGGAATCCGCTCGCGGCGAGGGGGGCCGCGTGTGGGTGCCGCGGCAAAAAGGCGACAAACGCGCGCCGTCTTCGATTCCGGAAAAGGAACGACTTTATTTCCTCGAGGAGAAATATCCGGCTTACGGCAATCTGGTGCCGCGCGACATTGCCACACGCGAAATCTTCCAGGTCTGCCAGGACGGCATGGGCATCGGTGGAGACAACCAGGTCTATCTGGATGTCTCGCACATTCCGGAGGAGACGCTCAACCGCAAGCTGGGAGCAATCCTGGAAATCTACGAGATGTTTGTGGGCGACGATCCGCGGCACGTGCCGATGCGAATCTTTCCCGGGGTGCACTATTCGATGGGCGGATTGTGGGTTGATTTCGATCAGCGCACAAATATTTCCGGACTCTTGGCGGCGGGCGAATGCGACTACTCGATTCACGGCGCTAATCGTCTGGGGGCCAACTCGCTGGTCAGTTGTGTCTACGGCGGATTTATCGCGGCGCCGGCGGCTGTAGAGTGGGCCAAAAATGTCGAGCGTAACGGTGCGAATGGTTCCGCAATCTATAACAGCGAACTGAAACGGCAGCAGGAAATCAACGACGCGCTCGTCAAACAAAGCGGCAGCGAAAATCAATACGTCATCCATCAGGAGATGGGTAAGTGGATGACCGACAATGTCACCGTCGTGCGCTACAACGACAAGCTGAAAGCAACGGACGAGAAGCTGCTCGAGTTGATGGATCGCTACAAGCGTATCTCGATCAACGACTCGAATCTATGGGCCACGATGGCTTTGCCGCACGCTCGTCACCTCGACAACATGTTGGAGCTGGCGCGCGTGATCACGCTCGGAGCCTTGAATCGGAACGAGTCGCGCGGCGCGCATTACAAGCCCGACTTTCCGAATCGCGACGACGAAAACTTTTTGAAGACTACGATCGCCGAGTACTCGGGCGAAGGGCCAGTGTTTTCTTATGACGCTGTGGACGTTTCGCTCATTGAGCCGCGCAAACGAGACTACTCAAAGGCCAAACAGGAAAAGGCGAAGGCGTAAATTTGGAGCGCGGTGGCAAGCGCGAGCGGCGACACCGCTTTGGATCTTTATTCAGGTCAGTACCGCCCTGCGGTAGCGGGCGGGTAACGAACGAGCAGGACATCCGCCCGCTACCGCAAGCGGTACTGACAAATCGAGCCGAACCAAAGCGCCGTCGCCGCTGCGCTTTGCCGGCGCACTCCAAATAGTAGTTGCTTATGTCAGCACACGTGCCCACAGCAAAGACCACCAATCGTGTTCCGCCAAAGACGGTTGAGATCCACATTCGCCGGCGCGCTAACCCTGACTCCGACCAGTACTGGGAGCGCTTTGAAATACCGTATCGGCCGAATCTCAATATCATCTCCTGCCTGATGGAGATTCAAAAAAACCCGGTCACCAAAGAAGGTAATCCGACGACGCCGCCCGTTTGGCAGATGAACTGTCTCGAACAGGTGTGCGGCATCTGCACCATGGTCATCAATGGCCGCGCCAGACAGTCGTGTTCGGCGCTGGTCGACAACCTCGAACAGCCGATCAAGCTCGAACCGATGCAGAAGTTCCCCAACGTTCGTGATCTAGTGGTGGACCGCTCGCGGATGTTCGATCATCTGAAGCAGGTGCATGCCTGGATCGAACTCGACGGCACACATGATTTGGGGCCCGGCCCGCGCATGGACCAGGACGACGTGCAGGAGCGCTATGCCTACTCACGCTGCATGACCTGTGGTTGCTGTCTCGAAGCCTGTCCGCAATATGATGACGATCATTACATCGGCCCACAGGCGATTGGCCAGGTGCGGCTCTTCAACATGCATCCCACCGGAAAGATCACCCGTGACGAACGCCTGGAAGGCATCATGGGCGACGACGGCATTACCAACTGCGGCAACGCACAGAACTGCGTCAAAGCCTGCCCGATGAGCATCCCGCTCACCAAAGCCATCTACGAAGAAAACCGCGAGACGGTGATTCGCGGTCTGTTCGGCTGGCTGAAGCAATGAGTCTGCGATCCAACAACCATCGGGTTGATGCCAAGTCGACAATTACTTCATCAGGGCAGAAGGATAACCTCGCCCGCAGCAGACTCGGGAATAAGCCTTGTGTATTTCTGACTCAAACCTCAGAGTGGAGTCGAATCAGTTTCAACAGTGAGGGAAATCATGATTGGCAAACCATATAAGCGAGTCTATTCATTGATCGCGATCCTTTTCCTCGGTCTAATTGGCATTGCATTGGGGAAAGCAGCACGCTCCCAACAGCTAACCATTCAGGACGACACGGCGCTGAGGGACGCGATCAGAAAAGGCGGTCTTCGGGAAGCAGCGCGGATCAAAGGCCATTATGTTGGAATTATGAAAACCGGACATTGGGCCAAGCTCGACTAGAGGCTCTAACCAAGTATAGCGCCGCCATCATCGTCGGCACACCGGAAGCAAGCGCATCACGTCTGAGCGACGACGGGGAAGTAATCACCACCGAATATAAGGTAAAGGTTAAGGAATCGCTGAAGGGCGCGTTGACCTCAGACCAGATTGTGACCATTAGTTTACCGGGCGGAAAAGTCGTTTTTGCAGATGGGACCTCAGCGACGATTAATACTCCCGACCTTGAAGGAGTGGTAGATGGCCGAACGTATGTTCTTTTTCTGAGTCCAAAAGTCACACCGCTCGGGGCTTTAACCCTAACCGCTGAAGGCCAGGGGTTGTTCGAACTGTCCGGCGACGGTCAGGGTGTTAAGCCCCACGGCCAAAAGGTTGACTCGGTACAAAAGCACAAGGGGGAGACAATCGAAGTGTTCCGCCGAGAAATTGAAAGCGCTGTGCAAAAGTGTCCCGAAATCTCAAGCTGAAAGTTATACCCGTGTAGTCTCTAGCTGGTAAAATTGCTTCTACACTTGCTCGCATTGGAAAGTTCGAACATGAACAGGAAGAAAGCTTTAATAATTACGATTGCCAGCATTACACTTTTGGTTTTGATTTATGCAGGACCTCTTCGTTCCCAAGGCAAGAATTCTGTAAGCACTACCCAGGACATAGAAAAGGAGATTCCAGTCGTCGAGTTTGACCGAAAGACGACAGGGCCAAACAAATTGGAAACGGCGAGGGCAAGCCAGGAATTAAGAATCAACCGTGGCCGGAGGTTCGATGATTGGCAACTTGTCAGAGAGCCGTCTTCCGCCGAGGTCACCAGGATCAAGATCAAGAATGGCTGGCAGGCTGGTCTTTCCGCATTACCTGTAGAGAAGAGTGACGTAGTCCTGATCGGCAGTGTATCAGATGCCCAGGCGTTCTTGTCGAATGACAAGAACGGTGTTTATTCTGAATTCTCGATCCAAGTCACCCAACTCCTAAAAAACATCTCACATTCGCTACTTACGGCAGGCGGATCAGTCACGGTGGAACGCATGGGTGGTCGCGTGAGATTTTCTTCAAATCGCGTAGTCACGTACATGGTTTCGGGTCAGGGAATGCCACGCACCGGGAGCCGTTATGCGTTTTTTCTTGCGTACGACGAGCAACGACAAACATATCCGCTTCTGACAGCCTACGAACTCGCCAACGGATTGGTTGTTCCGGTCGATGGTAAAAGGGTAAGTGGCGGAAGCTGGAAGTTCGACGTTTACGACGGCGTAGATGAAAGCCTTTTCCTGAAGGAACTTGGTGCTGCACTCTCTCAACCCTCCGTTAGAGGAGAGGTCAAGGTCTCTTGAGCGGATCAATCTTGGACCAGCCGGGTTCTTATGTGACACGTACGCTAGATCTCGACATGCGGTATCTAGATTTGAGTGGGCGTCACTGCTATCTAGGCACAACGAATCTGTGAATTCTTAATTGACAATCGAAAACTACGAGATCATACTTTGGAGTCTCAACCCCGAACAACTGCTTGTCTTGGAAAAGACTTCGAAGTACTGTTAATGGTTTACGCCGTGCAAGGGTATTAAGATCACACATTGACCGATTCGATCCATAGACAGGTTTTTATTATGCGACATCCATTCTCATTGTTATTAGTAGCCCCCATCACTTTGTTAAATAGGCCACTTTGCCATCAGCGCCACGCGTCAGCAGACCCCAAACCCGATTCAGCAAGGCGGCCCTGACAAGACTCACACTGAACACAGTAAGCTGTATAAGAGATATTCTGGACGAGGGGATTTGCGGACCCTTGCGGCAAAGACAAGCGGCGATGTCGAAGTGGTCAATGGCGCCCCGCAAAAAATGTTTCGGTCCAACGCGGCGCCGGTTCAACTTGGAGAGTTTCTTCGAGAATTAACAAACACGTCGGATGCAGTCCTAATTGGAGTCGTAAAAGACCGTGCCTCGTTCGTTACGGCGGAAGGCACTTTTGTATTTACGGATTATAGCCTTGCGGTGGAACAGATCTTGAAGAACAATCCAATGAGTTTTCTGCATCCTTTCGATAACATCAGTGTCACAAGGCCGGGTGGAAATGTTCAACTCGAGGGGCGCAACATCCGAGCCTTAGACGAGTCACTCGGGCCCCTTGCAGTGGGCAGTCGCTATTTACTCTTTCTAGATTATGTTCCGAGCACTGGAGGTTATAAGGCGTTCAATAGCCAGGGGAGCTTTCGCATCGAAGGCAACAGGGCGGCAAAACTTACGATAGAGCAACTCCCGAGTGATCTTGAGAGTGGAGCGGATATCGACGTCTTAGCAGCCTACATTCGCACGGCGGTCCGTTAGCTAGTTACTACAAATCTTTAGCCTCGCTCGCAATCGAACTCTCACGATGATAACTCTGTCTAAAAATCGTTTTCCTTTCCTGGCGCTCGGGTTGGGATTTGCTCTAATAACACTATTGTGGACCTCCCAACCGACGACTTCCTCCCAATCTTCACCATGTCCAAGTACAAAGACGCCGAGGTGGACGCCGGGGACCACTGTATACTACGACTATGGCAATATTACCGATACAGCCAAACAACAGCAGATCAAAGCAGCAGCCGACAAGTGGACCGCTGCGAATGCGAATGATGGATCGGGAGTGAAGTTTGTTCAGGGTCCTCCGCCGCAGGGCGCAACTGGCTACTCGACCGTAACCTTTCGAACGGGAACGGTTAGCGGCGGAATCGCAAATACCTCGTACGGTTGTACGAATTGCACAAACATGAATTCCGCCGTCATAACATTCGATACTTCGCAAACGAATGTTTACGATCCTAATTCGCCCGGCTACGATACGATGTTTCTCAAGCAGGCATTGCATGAACTAGTGGACTGTAACAGTTGAATTGCTAGTAGCTGCTGTCATATTGGGTGCAGCCTTATTCGGAGATCCGATCTTTCATGTTTTCAAGCCACTAGTAAACTAACTGTTACAGTCCACTAGGTCATACAATGGGCTTGACCGACGCGCCGAATCCTACCGGTAACGGTTGTGACCAGCCCGACGGTGCTTCAGTCATGAATTACACTTGTGATACAAACGACAGCTCCAATAACGAGCCGACGGACGTAAGTCCTTGCGACAAGAGTGCGGTACAAACCAGCTATCCGACACCGACGCCGACCCCAACCCCAACAACTACTCCAACGCCTGAACCCACGCCGCCGATTTGCAGCCAGCAACAGGCAGACGATTGCGTTGCCTCACTGGGTCAGTGGAATGACTTTACTTGTCAATGCCAGAACGATTTCAGACCTTTCGACCCGATTTTGATCGACGTTCAAGGCAACGGTTTCAATCTCACTGACGCAGGCGGAGGCGTTAGATTTGACATTGACGGGGACGGGATTTCCGAAGCCGTTGCCTGGACCGCCATCGGATCGGACGATGCCTTCCTCGTACTCGACCGCAACGGTAATGGCGTGATTGACAACGGCACGGAAGTTTTTGGAGATCTCACGCCACAGCCAGTATCCGCCCATCCCAATGGATTCAATGCCCTCGCAGAATTCGATAAGCCAGAGAACGGCGGAAACGGCGATGGTGTGATTGATCGGCACGATGTCATCTTTTCGTCACTTCGCTTGTGGCAAGACACAAATCACAACGGTATTTCCGAGCCGTCCGAGTTGCATACTTTGCCGGAACTGGGGCTCAAGACAATAGACTTGGACTACAAAAGGTCCAGAAGGGCTGACCAGTATGGAAATCAATTCCGTTACCGTTCTAAGGTCAAAGACATTCACGACGCACAACTAGGGCGTTGGGCATGGGACGTCTTCTTGATGCGAGTTCGTTAACGCGGCCTGGCACAATCCTGGCAAAAAGGCCTGTCGTTATGCGGCAGGTCTTTTTGCTTTACGCTGCCTCAGTTTTCTCCTGGCAGGCATTTGGCACTACGAGAGCGATCCCGGACCGGCGATTTGGCTCGTGCCTCCAGCCGCTTTGCTGTTGATCTTCGCCGTCGTCGCCTTTGCGCTGGCCAGCGTTGCCCGCTTGCACAAGGAAGACTGAGGAGTAAGATATTTGCATTCTCCCTGCTATCGTCCAATGCAATACGCAAGGTGGGAAACTGAAAATGACTAGACTTGGCGGGCTTGTTCTGGTGCTGCCGATGGTAGCCTCGTTGGTGAACATACCTCGGTGCGATCAGCAGAAATCCAAACCGCTCGGCGAGCAACAGAGTAACCGAGCAACGCCGGCGAAAACTTCCGCCGCGGGCGCGGGGGAAAGACCCGGAGCCATGGACGGAGAAATTCAAGAGCTTGCGGCCGGCGCTCACTGCACGGTCTTTGAGTCATTCGTGTTCGTGGCGCGCGACGCGCAAACGTATCAAGCGCTCAAGACTATTAACCTAGATCTACCGGATCGAAGCGCCGAATTCTTCAGCTCGCATGCGGTAATCGCTGCGTTTCTTGGCCAGCGCCGTACGGGTGGTTTCGGAGTAGATATCACTCAGGACGCTAATGGCCTGGTCCGAATCAGCGAGCACAAGCCTAAGGGCATGGTCACTATGGCATTAACGGCCCCCTTCAGGATTGTCGCCGTTTCGGTTAAGACAGACGCGCCGCTCGGGCTCTCGCTCGATGCTGCCTGGAAAGAAAGACTGCGCGGCTATCGAGTGGCGAGCGGCGAGTTAACCGTCACCGGCGGTTTCGCCGGCATTCACGAAAATTCCAGTTTGGCAGGAAGTGTTCAAGTCATGCGCGAGCAAACCCTGGCTACGCTGATCTTCGAATTGAAGAGTACCGGGAAACGCCGGACGCAACTAACTGATGTTTCGAGCGGAACAGTCGTCGATTCAGTTCTGAGTCTCCGGCATCTCGATTCACATGCGCTCAGCGGAGCCATTCAGAGCCCGTTTCGTGTTAGGGGCCAGTTCACCAATGACGAACAGGAGTTAAGTCTCGATCTGGAAACGGTGGAGTCACCTAATATTTCAGACAACTTTTCCGCCAGAGCCTCGGTACGAGCGATTGCGACTACACCTCGACCGCCTGATCGAGCCATCAGCGACAAACAGTGAAACAAGCCCTGGATCTCCAGCAATTGGGCTTGCGGCTGGCGATTCAGAACTCTAAAGAAAGAGGCTCCGGTTAATAACCAGTGCCTCTTTTTTTGTTTATGTAAGTTCCTGGCAACTGAAGCAAGAAGCGCAGGTCCACCGTTCGCTTCGGCGTCTTCACCCTTCTCTGCCCAGATCAATGCCGAGGCGATCCGAGCACTTATGAAGGGAGAGACCAAGGATACAAGCGATGACCAGATTGAAGTAAAAAGTCACCGCCCCGTCCGCAAACATCGCCGGCAGATTGCCGATGAAAGGAAGATTGAAGGGAGCAAAAATAATCGCCAGGATGACGGAGACAATAAAGCCGGCGACCTGGATCAGGATCACCATTCCAAAAGCCTTGAAGTAGGTGCCCCTCATCCGCTTGATTGTATCGAGTCCCACCAGGGGGTTGATTACTGCGCTGAACTGCTCTGTATAACCAGCCACAGTGAGCGCCATGGGATAATAGAAGATGGCCCAAAGGACACTCAGCAGCAAAAACGGCAGCAACACCAGGCCCATGCCCATGATGGTCCGGATAATCGTCGTATCGACTATCGGTTTCTTCGGGGCTGCCTCTGATCTCAAGCCTTCCGGATTGGCCTGATAGCCTGGGTGCAACTGATCGAGTTTTTTGTTTGCCGCTGCGACCTTTTCCGGATCGGCGTTGGGGTCGGTAAGCGTTTGTAATTCTTCCGGACTCAAGCGGTCGGACTGCTGCTGGCTCGCCGCAATCGCCGCCACACCCGACGCACTATTCATAACCCCAAAGGCAAACACCAGTACGATGGCAATGGCTGGTCCCCACGTCACAATCGTGATGCCGACCCCGAGGAATATCGGCATTACCAGATCATCCCAAAGCGAGAAGGCGCTGAGGTCGGGCAGGAAACTCTGATCGAGCTTGCCATACGCTACTTGATTAATGACGTGGGCGATACAACCGAACATAAGCACGAAAGCGACAATCCGGCCACGAAATCCGGCGAGCAGCAGGAAGCCATAGAGTGCAGCGCCAAACAAGAGCGGGATTATGTGCTGCCACGGATAACGAAAGGCGCGACCAAAGTCTTCAAAGCCAAACGCCGTGTTGCGGAATTCCTGCCGCTTAAATTTCTCGCGCTCTTGCCCAATCAGGCGGCAAAGGTCGCCGCAAAGAGGACACAGCGGTACGCTGCTGGCGCCGATGAAGCGGGGACACTCTTTGCAAAAGCACTCCGCACAGACGCGACAGATATATTTTGCTTCAGCTTCAGGGTGGTTATGACAAACGCTGGCCGCGGCTGCGGCAGCAGAAAGGTCAACACCAACGACGCTGTCACTCTCGACCGGATAGGTTTCGTCAGCAGCGTCGGCAGCGGGTTCGGTCACCAACGCTTGCGTCGCTGGAAGCGACTCTGACGCATCGGTTGTCGCCACGGCAACGGCAGTACTACCGATCTCTCCGTTGAAGGCGCCGCGCAACATCGGTGCTCGACCGGCTTCGATCCAGTTGAGGCTTCCCTTGCTCACCTTGTCGGTGGGCAGAACGCAACCTTCGACGATCCACTGCTTGAGCGTGTCCAGATCTGCCTCGAAGATTCCTTCAACTGTGCTGACTCGCCAGATTTCGCCTTGAGCGCTCATCAAACTTTCTCCTCGTTCCGGCGTCGGCCTGTGCGGACACTTGGTCCTGTCGGGCAAACGAAATGAACTCCGATTGAAGGCGCCTGGTTGTTTGATTGGATCAGACTGCGCTGGATAATCCGTTTAGCGCGGGGAGCGAACTCGCGGGGGCGCCACCGGATAAGTTAAGGCCCGGAGACGCTGGAAACATATTAATTGGCTAATCGAGGGTGAGTCAATACTTTAATCTAAACCGCTGCAACTGAGAAAGTTAGAGTACTGATTCTGTCGGGTCTTTGCAGTGTCTCATTCACACCGTGGCTTCAGCCCGGTGGTCAGTATGCGCCTTTAGAGAAAGGGTGAGCCATTTCAACTGGTTTCGCTGCTTACTCGCGGCGACTGGAAGCCGTTGAAACGACTCACCCAAGTCAGAAGTCAGTTGATCACCGGGCTGGTGCAAAACTTCCCGCGTGCGGCGGCGCAAGCTAAGCTTGCGTTACGGAATCGTTAGCCGCAGCGCCTGATGCGTCCGCTCTTTCCATGCGTGAGGGTGTAGGTTCCAATCGTTTCCTTGGACTCAGACAGGGTAACGGTCAGGCTCATCGTCTCGCCGCTCACTGTGCCGCTGTAGCGCGCCGGCTGTCCGCTCTGATCTTCGCCGAGGCGGATGGGACCCGGATGTTCCTTGACATGAAGGCCGCGCACAGAGAAATGGCCTTGTGCATCGAGGACAATTTTTTCGGTGATGCTGCCGTGGGCGCAGTCGTAACCGATCTCCGCGCCATTGTCGCTAACTTCCATGGATATGCCCTGGGCGCCCCACGTCCCCTTGACCCCGGAACCTTGCGGCGCCGTGCTGTTAGTGTTCATCGTGTGATTGTCGTTGCGGGCTGAATTGTTATTTGTCCTGTTGGAGTGACAAGAAGACCCCTGCCAGAACAATGCGAGCATCAGGGGCAGGAGAGAGAACAAGCTCAGCGTATCTTTCTTGTTCATTTCATTTACCTCACCTGCCTATCTGAACGCTGGGCTGAGCCTATCTTGCGGTCAGAGCCCCAAAACGTTGACCAACTCTTGCACAGCCGCGGCGCTCTTTTGCAACGCGATGCGCTCCTCGGCAGTCAGGTTGATCTCGATTATCTGTTCCAGACCATGCGCGCCGAGCTTGCAGGGGACGCCGACGTATAATCCATTGATGCCGTATTCACCTTCAAGATATGCAGCGCAGGGCAAAATCTTTTTCTTGTCTTTCAAAATCGACTCTGTCATCTCCACCGCAGCGGCCGAGGGCGCGTAGTAGGCTGAACCCGTCTTCAGCAGCGCTACGATTTCCGCGCCGCCACCGGCGGTACGTTTGACGATCGCGTCGACCTGATCTTTTGATAGCAATTCAGTAATCGGAATGCCGGCGCAGGTCGAGTAGCGCGGCAACGGCACCATCGTGTCGCCGTGCCCGCCCAGGACGAAGGCCGTCACGTTTTCGACCGAACAATTCAGCGCCTCAGCCAAAAAACAACGCATGCGAGCCGCGTCCAGTACGCCGGCCATGCCGATCACGCGGGACTTGGGAAAGCCCGAGCGGCGCAGGGCAACCTGGCACATCGCGTCGAGCGGATTCGAAACGATTATCAGAATCGAGTTGGGTGAGCGGCGGACGACTTCGTCGACTACATCGGAAACGATCTTGGCGTTCGTTTTTAGGAGATCGTCACGACTCATGCCGGGCTTGCGCGCCAGACCCGCGGTGATAATGACAACGTCGGAATTATTCGTGTCGTCGTAATTATTGGCCCCGGTCAGGCGCACGTCGAAACCTTCGACAGGCGCTGCCTCTGCCAGGTCGAGCGCCTTGCCTTGAGGCACGCCCTCAACAATATCGACCAGCACCACATCACCCAGTTCCTTGGCCGCCAGCCAGTGCGCCGCGGTCGCGCCTACGTTGCCTGCGCCGACTACCGTGATCTTGTTTCTCTGACCCATCGCTTCAGTCCTTTCAAGAGCAGGAAGAACAGATCGGCACCGATTCGTTTTCCTGCGAATTTTGATATTTGATCATGCCAGGTTTTGAAGAGCGAGGTTACAGGCGCGTGCGCGAGGGTGTCAAGATGAGCAAGCAGCCAGTTGCCAGCCAGTAGTGGAGAGTTCAAGTGGATGTGAGCGGTTTTAGATAGAGCTTCAGCTTTGCGTGCCTTTGCGAAATCCCTGGCGACCTTTTGCGTTTAGAAATCTTTTCAACGCAAGGCGCGCAAAGGTATTCGCAAAGGTAAGCCAAGTCCATCCTTTTACCGCACTAACCAACCAGCGAGTTGCTCACACAATTCTCTGGAAGAACCAGCAACTCGCATGATAGTCTCCCTCTTACCAAACTACTGGCGTCGTACTCGAACTGCTTTAACGTTCTCGCTCTCTCAAAGACTCGCGAATGTCCTGGAGGAGGCTTGCTGATGAAGGTTACTCGTTTGCTCCTCATTCTATTTGGCTGCACGCTGCTGACAAGCTTGTTTTCGCTGACAAGCTCGTTTTCGGGATCGGCAGGGTCGGGCTCGAGTTCGGCACTGGGCAACGGTCCGGAGCCGGCCAATAGCAGTTGGTACTTCGCCGTGTCCGGAGACTCGCGTGACTGCGGCGATTTGATCATGCCGAAGATCGCTAATTCGGTGGCTGTGAAACGCAAGCAAATGCCGCTGAAGTTCTACTGGCATCTGGGCGACTTTCGGGCTCTTTATCGCATTGATTGCGACATGGCCAAGCGCATGGATCCACCAAAAAAATGCGCGCTGGAAAGTAGTATGAACGAGTTGAACCCGACCGACGAATACTTGAAAGCGGCCTGGCCCGACTTCATCTCGAATGAAGTTAAGCCTTTTGAGCTGGCGGGAATTCCTATCTATCTGGGGATCGGCAATCATGAGACAATCGGGCGCAAGCCGGAGGATTTTCGCTCGACCTTCAAGAAATGGCTGACCCTGCCCGCAATCACGAGTCAGCGAAAAAAGGATCGGAAGAAGCAGATCCTCTCGGAGGACGGTGGAACGTATTTTCATTTCGTGATGAAGGGCGCGGATTTTATCTATCTCGACAATGCCAATGCACAGGTCGGCTTTTCCAACGAACAGCTCAACTGGCTGGCGCTCATTCTGAAGGCCGACGCCAGCAATAATTCAGTAAAAACGATCATTGTCGGCATGCACGCCGCCCTGCCCGGGAGCGTTTCGAGCAACCACGCGATGGACGAAAGCTGCCCGGCAACATGTAGCGGGCTCAAGGCCTATGCCCTGCTGGAGCAAGCACAGAATCTGGCGGGCTCAAAACGGAAGAACGTCTACGTGCTGGCGAGCCATTCGCATTTTTTTGAAGAGAACATCTACAACACCCCTCAGCATCAGGGCCACGTCCTGCCCGGTTGGATCATTGGCACGGCCGGCGCAGAACAGTACAAACCAACGATCCGCTACGGCTACATGCTCGTCGAAATAAAGTCAGACGGGACGGTTGGGACTTCATTCGTTGACGTGGATCGCAACAGTCCGCCCACGATTTCAGGTGATGCCGGCGAGAAACTGACGAATTATTGTTTTCAGCTCAACAAGAAACCGCCAATCAGCCAGGCGGCCCAGAACTGCCACTGTAATGCGCCATAGCGCGGGAGCGTTCAGCCGATGCGCGAATGGCTCAATCGCCTCTGGAGGTCTGCAGAACACGATTCGGCTGCGGCAGAGGAAGATGACTCGGAACTGGATCCGTTCAACCCTTTCCCCGAACCGATCGCCGTCGAGATCCGCGACGTAATCGATCTGCACACGATCCCACCAAAAGACGTGAAGCGCGTCGTCGAAGAATACTTACGCGAAGCTGTCCGGTTCAACTTTCGCAGCGTGCGGATCATTCATGGGAAAGGAATCGGCGTACAACGCGAAATGGTCCGCACGATTCTCGCGCGAACTCCATTCGTTCTGGATTGGACGGACGCGCCGCCGGAGGCTGGTGGCATGGGGGCCACCATCGTCCACCTGGCAAACAAAGAGTAGCGTCAACTTTCTCGGCCTCGAAAGGGTCAAGCTAGTAATCCAGGGAGAGAGAAGTTGTTGTGAATGAGTCAAGTTTGTCGTGACTTGTCTTTGCGGGCTTTGCGCCTTTGCGTGAAATTCTTGGTCGCCATTGAGATCTCACGCAAAGACGCCAAGCACGCAAAGTTTGTCTGATCGGTCTGAGGCCTCGCCTCGCTATGAGGTGGTTTTGAAGTTTGCTGACAAAATCGGAGTTGGCCGCCTTCATCCTTGGTTTCACGACTTTGTCCCGACGATCGACAAACTAAAGTTTGTCGGACTGCAGCAGATGTTCAATGTCCGCGAGGTGAATGGCATCGTGGTCCTTCATCATCAAAAGCAAGTCGGCAAGCTGAACTTTACCCACTCCTTCCAATGTGCCCTCGCTGCTTAACTCTTCCGCGCTAAGATTACTTAATACCCTGGTGGTCTCGCTTCTCGCCTCCGCAAAATCGTGCAGGGCTGCGTGCACATCCTGCTTGTTGTATTCGCGCTCCGTCGCCAATCGCCCGCCATCGATGTCACCCAGGAAAGGCTGATCTTCTTTAAGGATTCGGCTGATGCGCGGCAGGTAGCCTTCAGTCTCAATATCGCGCAGATGGCAAACATTCTCGACAAGTGAGAAATTACCGGTGGCATCGCGTCGCCTTAATTGTTCATCGGACACGTTCGCAAGCAGCGTTCGGATTGTTGCGGGAGTTGCGGTAACTATTCTCAGTAATTCGTTGAGTTCCTCAGAAGACATGGGCTGGATGACTCCTTCACGGTCCGGCTTTTACGCGCGGAAGTTTACCACGAGGGATCTCAGGCCGGCTCGTATCCTGACCGTGTCAAGGATCAAGCGCGAGGCGGGGCAGTAGCCCGACTGTTAAGGAGGGCTCTGACTCCCACATCAGCCCTCCTTGACAGTCGGGCTACTGCCCCGCGGGCCGACAACAACTTCAGGACACCCCAAACCAAAGGGCTCTGGAGCCGCACAAGAAGGAATTGCCAAATCGGAATGATGTGGTAGGATTAGGGCTCAAATACTGGGGAAAACAAGAAAGACATTTATCAGGAGCGAGAAATTTATGTCACTGGCCGTTTTCCGGGCAATCCTCCCGGTCAGCGCATATAAGCGAGAGCAGGCAGGCATTTCCCGGCGTAGCCTTTATCCGGTCACCGTTTTTTATACTGTTTCTGCCGCAATATTGCTAACGCTGGGATTGCGAACAACTCATCCCTACCGAGCGCTGGCCTTCTTCCTGGCCGGACTCCCGGTTTGGACCTTTGTTGAATACACCTCGCATCGCTGGGTTTTTCACAAGCATTGGCCAATATCAAAAAGGCCCGTCAAGAAATATTTTACGTACTTGTCCAACAGGTACCTTGAGCCTACTCATTTCGGCCATCATGAACGACCTTTTGATGGCACCCACATAAATGGCCGGGTAAGGGATCTGCTTCCCATATTTGCTGTCGCAGTCCCGGTAAGTCTCATCTTTTTTCCCTGGTATTCCGCGCCTGTGCTGTTGGGCGGTGTCGTCCAATGCTATGTGCTTGAGGAATGGATTCATCACTGCGAGCATTACTACAACTTCAAGAACAGGTACTTCCGGCACATCAAGAAGGCACACCTCTACCACCATAGCTCTCAGGGAGTCCGCAGAGGTTACGGGATCACGAACGCATTCTGGGACGTCATCTTTAATACGCGATATTCGCCCGAGGTACGACGGCGGTTGTTCGGCCCGCCGCGGCGTAAAACTTCGGCCCGCGTAACGATCAGCCAAAAGGCCTGAGTCAGTTGTGTTGTCCGTTTAGATCGACTCTGTTGTCCGTTTAGATAGAGCATTTGTGCCCCTCGCTGCGAAGCCGGACAAGTCCGCTATCGAAACGAAGAAGACAAAACTGGCCTCGCGAGATCATGCTCGAGCTCGAATCTGGCCAGACGATTTCCTTGCATATCCTGCAAATCCACCCTCTAGCAATAACTTCCGCCGTTTGCTATATTACAATCCTCAACTGAGCGGTCTAAGTAAGCGAGAAACGAGTAGCATTATCTACTTCCCTTACCTCTATCCAGGGGAGGGGTAAACCGATGGTTCTTTGCTGGCGGATCAAAGTCGCACCGCCCCTTGATTGGGTGAAGACCTGAGAGTTAGCGTTCTCGAGCTCACTCTCAGATGAGAACGCTCTACTAATTTTCAACCCAGGCATCACGGACAACACTCTATGGCTAAAGCCTCATTAATCGCTAGCCTGGTAATACCCCCTTCGCCAGGTGGCGCAGAATTAGCTGGTTTGCCCGCATCCGTAGAGTGGTTGGAGGTGCGGTCAGACTTGGTGGGAGACCTCGATGCAGATTGGCTACGCAGCCACTTTCGCGGGCGACTCTCGTATGTTTTGCGCAGTCAGGCGGAGGGTGGCAACTACTCAGACTCGCTGGAGCAACGACATCGTCGTTTGGCAGCGGCAGCCCGAAATTACGATCGAGTAGAGATTGAAGGCTCCACGGATCTCTCTCAGAGTCTGTTAGCGCAGATTCCGATTGAGAAGCGCGCGGTTGCGTGGCATGGTGCGGCGGACGATCTTGCTGAACTCGAAAATAGATTCAGGCACCTGGCTTCGGTGCCCGCCGCTCTTTACAAGCTGGTCAACAGAACGACTAAGATCGCCGCCGAACTGTGTCCCTTGTTTCTGCTGAAATCCTTACAAGCATCAGGTCGCTCGGATACCGTTGCGTACTCGGATGGACCGATGGGATTTTGGACTCGCCTGATGGCGCTGCACCTGGGAGCCCCGGCGATTTCTGGTGTGGTCCCCAATCCTTCGCGCACTCCTGACCAGCTCACCGTCACCCAGTTGATCCAGGACTATGGCCTTCCAGAGGTGATGCCGATCAGAGAGATCTTCGCCATCATCGGGAGTCCGATATTTCATTCGCTTTCTCCACGGCTACACAATGCGGCTTACGGCGCGATGGGTTACAACGCATTGTTCGTTCCCCTTCACGTAGAGTCGTTCGATGAATTCTGGCAGGAGCTGGTCCAGTCCAGATTACTTGACTCCCTCGGCTTCCCCATTAATGGCATGACCGTCGCGTCTCCCCACAAAGAGGTCGCACTGCTGATGGCTGGATTGGTAAGCCCGATGGCCCGCCAGGCCGAGTCCGCCAACGTCCTGGTCAGGAACAATGGCTCATGGCGCGCCGACACCACCGACCCGGAAGTGATCTACATGGCTGGTCGCGAGCGCAGTATTCGGATGAGCCAAAGACGAGCCGCAGTGATCGGATGTGGGGGTGCCGGTCGGGCGATCGCGGCCGCGCTGGTAAAATCCGGCGCCGGCGTGACCCTGATCAATCGCGGCGCCGAGCGTGGCCACCACGCTGCCAGCCTGCTGGGTTTACCTTATATCTCACTGCCGGATTTTGACGCGGAGGGTTACGACATAGTGGTCAACGCTACGCCTGTTGGCCGTGATAGCGACGAGATACCATTCAAACTGGAGCAGTTGAAGAATGAAGCGGTGGTTATCGACCTGGTCTATGGCTCCAGGCCGACGCCGCTGGTGGGTGGCACGCTCGCGCGCGAACAGATCGCGATCGACGGCCGCGATGTCCTCTTAACGCAGGTGCTGCGCCAGTTTCACATCATGACGAATAGAGAGATGCCTGCTTCCATAGCCTCGGAGATGTTGGGGCGGCGGGCTCCAGCATCTGAAATTGTGAGTCCGGTTCACGCTTTGATCCGGACACACGCGAACACTCTGGGCTCAGACGCCAATTGATTTTTCGGACAACGAGAAGCTACCGTGTGGTCTGCTTGAATCACTTAAAGGGTTCGCGAAACACCGGTACCGATACTCAGCTCGTCAGCAGGAGTCTTCTGGATTGCGAAGCTAATTACAATCTGACACTGCCATGGTAACCGCCTACTCGAACAACGCTATCTACGCTGAGCTGGAGCTGAAGAGTGATCAGCAAGAACTGATCGAGCGTGTCGGCAACCTGGCACAGGAAAAGTTCGCCCTGCGCGCTGCGCACTTTGACAGCACCGCAACCTTTCCCGCCGAGGACTTTGACGATCTGTTTCGCGCCAACCTGCACGCTCCGGTCATTCCAGAGGAACATGGGGGACTCGGTCTTGGTCCATACCGGGGTGATGTCTTCACGCTGTGGATGATGACGAAAGAGATCGCGAAGGCCGATCTTTCCCTCGCTCGCTGCTGGGAGGGTCACGTTAATTCTCTCGTACTCCTGGACGGCATGGCAGACGAGGAGCAAAGAACTCGCTGGTTCAAAGGCGTGGTCGAACGCGGCGACAAGTGGGTAGCCTGGAGTGGTGAGCCGCAAGCGCGTAAGCCAGGCGAAGTACTGCGCTTCGGCACAACCGTGGAAAAGGTCGATGGCGGGTACGTAGTCGATGGCAATAAAGTGTTTTCGACGAGTGCCGGCGGAGCGCAATGGGCGATTCTGCTGGTCAACACGGCCGGACCAGGCGGCGTCAGGCATGCAACGGCTGAGGCTTTGGACACGGTCCTGATGATGGCCTGCGATCTGTCCGACCCCAGCGTGCAAATAGATGGCTCATGGTGGGACCCGATCGGGATGCGCGCAACTGTCAGCTATCTGGTCCACTTTCGTCGAACCTTCATTCCTGAGGAAAACCTTATCGGCTATCCGGGCCAGTATCTCAAAGAGGGTTGGCAGACCTGCTTCATACCACATTATGCCGCGACATTTTTGGGGGCCGCTGAAGCTGCCTACGACTACGCTTTCGAGTATGTCACCACGCAGAACAAGGTCGATGATCCTTACGTGCAGCACCACATCGGTGAAATGTCAGTGAACGTTGAGACGGCGCACCTTTGGCTGCGGCATGTCGCGCGATTGTGGGAAACAGGGCGATATAAAGAGGCGCAAATCGCCGGCAGCCGTGCCCGTCATGTCGTCGAGCACCTGGCGGAAGCCACCGTCAAGCATTGCATTCGAGCATGCGGCGCGCGCTGCTTGAATCGACCCAGTTCTCTGGAGCGCATCTATCGCGATCTGTCTTTTTATGTGCGGCATGATAATGACGATCACATTTTGGCGATGATCGGAAAGTCAGTGCTCGGACTTACTCATGATCCGTCGTTCTATAAGCCTTAGGCGCAGGCTCGTCCTCTTTAATTGCGCGGTAGGCCGTCAAATTAGATCACGACCGAGCCAAGCTCCAGTTGACACAACTGGATGGGGGAGGCTTCTCACGTGTCAAACAAGCGGAAGTACGGACTGGGGATTTGGGGACTGGGGCTGGGATACTACCTTTTCTACACGCCCTACAGCGGCCTCACAAAATCATTGTCGAGTGGAATCCTGCCGGGCATCGGCTCAATACCCGGGCCGGTCCTGTTGCCTGTCTCAGTGATGGCGACCGCCGTCGGCTTGTTTGGTTTCATCACCCTGATGAAATGGTGGAAGTACGCGGGGCGGCGTGAATTTTTTGGTATCAGCGTTCCTTGGCCACGGCAGCAGACCTTTTTCTCAGGCATCTGCACCGCGGTGATCATCGGCACTACAACCCTCGCATTTACTTTTGGCGGATTGTCGATTGTCCTGGTGCTGGTCTTGTTACGCGGCGGGATACTCGTCATCGCGCCCATCGTCGACGCTATCCAACGCCGGCGAGTGCGTTGGTTTTCCTGGGCCGGCATGCTGACAAGTCTCCTGGCAGTGCTCGTTGTGCTTGCCGACGTGAGCAACTACAAAATAAGCCCGGCCGCAGTCGCCGATGTCTCCGCTTATCTTGTTGCCTACTTCTTCAAATTGCAGTTTATGACCAGGCTGGCCAAGTCCGAGGAGAGAAGCTCGACGCTAAGCTACTTTGTCGAAGAGGTGATGATCGCTTCACCGCTCCTGCTGTTGGCCCTCGGAGTAATGGCCGCTATCGGTGTGGGCAACGTAATGAAAGGATTTCAGATCGGCTTCACGACATTTCTCGGCACGAGGGGCGCAATCTTTGCCGCGCTGGTCGGTTTGTCCTATGCCGGCCTGAACGTCTGTACCACGCTAATCTTCCTGGACCGGCGCGAGAATACTTTCTGCGTTCCCATGCACTGCGGTTCAAGCATGCTGTCCGGAGTCACGGCCGCTTATGTGCTGACGTTGCTCTTCAACCAAAAGCCGTCGAGCGCGGCCCAGATCGCCATGGCCGGCTTATTATTTGTCGCGCTCGGATTTCTGTCGCCGCTCCACCACTTTGATCGAGTCCTCAACCGGTTCAAGTATTGGCTCGGCGGCCTCAATGGAATCTGGCCGCCGTTCAGCGATGGGTTTGAGCAAAAGGCTTCAATCGCTGCCAACAATCTGCAAGCGCTTCGGCCGGAAGAGACTAAACGTGTGTTCCTGTTTGTCTGCAGCGGCAACACCTGTCGCTCTCCGATGGCCGCGGCGCTGGCCAATGTCGAGATCGCCGCTCGCTTCAAGATTCCATTTGACGCTTTGGAAACAGTGAACGTGCGCGCGCTCAGTGCCGGTGTCTCTGCCCGCGTGGGAGCGCCGCTCACGCCTGAAGCCCAGGAGGTGTTGCATTCCTTGAACGTACCCGCTCAGCCTCACGCCGCGCGCAGTCTGACGCCAGAATTGGCCGAACAGGCCGAAGTGATTTTTTGCATGACCAGCGCGCACCGCAAAGCAGTCATCGACATGATCCCGATGGCCGCCGGGAAGACTCACTGCCTGGACTCGGAAGCCGACATTGAAGATCCCATCGGCCTCGGTCACGCGGTCTATCTTAGTTGCGCGCAGCAGATTCAGAATCTCGTAAGGCTGCGATTTGACGAACTGAAGCTAGAGAAGTATGCGCATGGCTAACCCGAACAGAACCTTTAACCATTGCCAGCCTCTCCAACCTGAAATTGAGGTGAAATCATGGCAAAGCAACAGTGTTCCTCTTTCCTACCTAACCGGTTTTGTGGATTCTCTCCTTATCAAGTAGCAGCAGGAATACTCTGTCTGCTGACTCTCATCTTTAGCGGCACGAGTGTGTTTGCGCAGACCAACGCGGGGCAGATCAAAGGGGTGGTGACAGACAATACACGGGCCCTGATTCCGGGCGCGACGGTCACGGTAACTCAGGTTGCGACCAATGTCAGGGTTGAACGCGTAACCAACAGCGCCGGTGAATTTCTCTTCCCGTCGCTGCCGGTTGGTGAGTGTCAGCTTTCGGTTGCCGCCGCCGGCTTTAAGCAATTGATCAAGACGGGAATCGATCTTCGGATCGGCCAGACCATCGATCTGGAGCTGACCCTCGAGATTGGAGCAGTGAGCGCGATGGCCACGATCACGACTGGCGAGCAGTTGTTGCAGACCTCGACGGGCGAAGTAAGTGATGTGATCGGCCGCGAGCGCGTCGCCGAATTGCCGCTAAACGGCCGACAGTTTTTGCAGTTGACGCTGCTCAGCGAAGGGGTGGTCAGGCCGCCCGGAGGCACACGCGGCAATGCCCTGCAACAGGCTGGGGAGCTGGTGAACGTAGCCGGGCAACGCAGTGGCCACAACATCTATTTACTCGACGGGGTAAAGGTAACCGATGAGTACTTCAACAATCTGGTGATCAACCCTTCGATAGACTCAATTCAGGAATTCAAGATCCAGAAGACGGCCTACGCGGCGGAGTTCGGCGGCAAGGCTTCGGCCCTGATCAATGTCGCGACTAAGTCCGGCTCAAAAGCGGTTCATGGCAGTGGTTTCGAGTTCCTGCGCAATGATCACCTGGATGCAAGGAACTTCTTCGACGATCCCAACAGGGCCATTCCGCCCTTCAGGCAGAATCAGTTTGGAGGAACACTGGGTGGTCCAATCCCAATAACACGAGATAAAAAGAGCGTCAGCAAAACATTTTTCTTCGCCAGCTACGAAGGACAACGGATTCGGCAATCACTTACCAAGACGTTTTCGGTGCCGACTGCTGCGATGAGGGCAGGTGATCTCTCTGCCTTCGCTGCGATCTACGATCCGTTGACCACTGACGCAACAGGTAATCGCACGGCATTTGTCGGCAATCGCATCCCGGTGCAACGCCTGGACCTGGTGGCGACCGCTTTGCTCGCACGGATTCCACTGCCCAACGCGCCCGGCAGCTCGCGCAATTTGATTTCCACCGCAGTCGAAAGAACAAATCTGGATCAATACTCTTTGCGTCTCGATCATCAGTTGACCAGCAAAGATTCGCTCTTTGCCCGGCTGTCGATTTTCCACGCCCGGGCCTTTCAACCCTTCGGAAGTGGCAAGCTTTTCGAAGCGTTGGCGCCGGGCTTTGGCCGGCAGTTGACCACTCGAGCAATGAATCTCGCGCTGAGCCATACTCACTTTTTCACACCCGACATCCTCAACGAGATCCGCATCGGTTATCTGGGGGTTTCGGGCGGTCAAGTAAGCGAGAACCGCGGCGTTGACTTTGCATCCTCGGTCGGCTTGCTCGGAACCACCCGGAACGTCGATGACCTGGGCTATCCGCAAGTTTCCTTGGGCGGTCTGTTCACCAACATCGGTGATCCAACTGCGTTCGTGACGCGCCGCGACACGAGCGTGGAGTTCTATGACAATGTTTTTCTCAATCGCGGGCCGCACAAGATCAAGGGTCGGCGCCTACTTGTATCACCTCAACTTTAATCCCATAAATCCGGACACGGCGAGAGGCAGCTTTTCCTTTAGCGGTCAATTCAGCGGCGTGCGGCCCGGCCAGACCGGCAATGCTTTCGCGGATTTTTTGCTCGGCTACCCGGCCAGCGGCCAAGTCGGCATCGGGCGCAGCGACGAGAATGGAAGGACGAATTGGTTTCATACCTACGTTCAAGACGATTGGAATCCGACGCGCAGTCTAACCATCAACATCGGCTTGCGCCTCGAGGTCAATCAGAACATGACCGACAAAGACAATCGCCTGTCCGCAATTGATCTGTCAGTACCCGGTGGGCGATTCGTGATCGCCAGCGACTCAGCCGGCAACATCTCACCAACCGCCGCGGCGTTACTGCCACTGATTCCCATTCCGTATGTCACCTCCGCCGCCGCTGGTTGGAATCCGTCCCTGTTGCGCAACAGCAAGCTGCGGACGTCTCCGCGGTTCGGCTTTTCGTGGAAACTGCCGGGCAAGTCCGAAACAGTGCTGCGCGGCGGTTACGGAATCTTTCTGAACCAATGGGCCTACAGCGTGCAACAAGCCCTGGCGCGCAATCTGCCATTCTTTCTGCTCAAGAACATCAGTGTGGCTTCAGATACGCCAGTGCCCAACTTCACCACGCGAAATGTTCTTACCTCGAATGCCATCGGCACTATCGGCGGCAACAACGTGGACCATGGCTTTCGCATCGAGTACGCAGCTACGGTCAACCTGAGCCTGCAGCATCAGCTCACGCCAACGACGGTGGTTGAGTTTTCGTACGTAGGATCGAACATCCAGGGAGCCGACAGTTCCACTATTCGTAACGTACCGCTTCCCGGAAGCGGCCCCATCGCACCGCGACGCCCGGTACCCGCCTTGAGCGCTTTCAACAGTCTTCGTTGGGACGGTTACTCGAGTTACCACGCCGGCACCGCACGCATTGAAAAGCGGCTTTCGAAAGCCTTTTCTTTCAGCGCCAACTACACTTTCTCGAAATCAATTGACGATGCATCCGACCCGGGAAGCACTGCCAACGAAACAAATCTCTATCAGGATGTGCGTAATCGCGCGGCGGAAAGGGCACGCTCGAGCTTCGACCACCAACACCGTTTCGTGGCCAGCGGCATTTACGAATTGCCGTTCGGCGAGGGGAAGCGATATCTGAATCGCACGGGCATCCTGCCGGCGTTGGCGGGCGGGTGGAAGGTGACGGCGATTGCTTCGGTCGAAGGAGGCGCGCCATTCACGGTCAACGACCAGACCGACCGGGCCAACATCGGACAAGGTCCGGCGCAAAGACCGAATTGTCTGCGTGATCCCAATTTGTCATCGGGCCAACGCACTATCGATCGTTACTTTGATACTTCCGCTTTCAGCCAGGCCGCGTTTGGCACGTTTGGCGACTGCGGCCGCAACATCGTCAACGGCCCGGGCTTCAAAGACTTTGACCTGGCGGCCATGAAACTCATTCAGTTCAAGGAATCGCGCAGGCTGGAGCTTAGATTGGAAACCTTCAATCTCTTCAATGCGACGAACTTCGATTTGCCGAATCGCTTTGCTTTCACGCCGAACTTCGGAAAGATATTCAGCGCCGGTCCTTCCAGGCAAATACAACTCGGAATGAAATTTTCGTTTTGAAGCCAATGGAACCGAAGAAGTGTTTTCGCCGGCTGGCTCGAGCGGCAAAGAGTTGCTGGCAGCCCGCTTCAGGTCTCACCTGATAAGGCGTTCTGTATCAGGTTGCGGAGACACCCTGATGACTCAAATGAGGTCTCTTATCGAATTTGAATTCTCGATAGTTGCCATGCTGTTTGACATAGTGTAGAAACACCTGCACCTGGTGTTCACCTTCGAAAGGCTCTCTCCAATGGGGGATCTCAATACCTTTGTAGATAAGAGCGTCGCCCGGTTCAAGTTCAACTCGGACTACACCGTCGCTGCGCTCGATGCAGAGCGGCCAAATACCAGGGCAGTCGTAGCTAAGGGGTATGGTTGCGCTAACCTCGCACGAGGGCCTATCCACGTGCCTTTCGAGCACGGCGCCCTTCACATAGATGCGCAGATACGAATACGTTGGGTAGAGTTCGCAATTGATGGTCTTCGATAGGAGCGGAGTCACCACATCGAGCAGCGTCTCGGTTATCAAAGGCGACGCCGCTGAGAACGCCTTTTCGACCTGTGTGTCACCGTAATCGAAACGCGAACCGTCCTCCAGCACCTTGATGTTTTTGGAGATGTATTCGCACATGATCCGGGGAATGAATTGTTTGATGATCACATAGCCATTCCGCTCAAACAATTCTGCGTAGCTGACGGAGGTTGGCATGACACCTTCTGAAACATTCATAGAATTTGCTCCCGCAAGATCAGAGGCTCTCAAGGTCTACGCGGCGAATCTTCCAGCCGCCATCGTCGACGGCAGTTACTCTTTGTTCTTGCACCAGTCGTTCAAGGTACTTAAGAGATAGACCCGAAAACTCGGATGCCTCTGCCAGTGTGAGGTACAGCTTGGGCATCGCGTGCGGCCGCGGTTGCGCCACAGTTAGCGCTCTGGCGGCGTCGATCAGCCATTGCATATCAGGAGGTTCTGCTTCGCTGCTCGCTGTGTCTTCTCTAATCAGCCAACCATTGACCGTGAAGCGACTATTCCTGAATTTGGCTGTGGGACATTTTACCGGGAGAACCTCGTGGTCATATGAACTGGGAAAAAGCACCAGGGTGTTTTGGCGCGGCGTGATTGTCCGGGCACGTCGTTTGTCGGCATGCTCAACCTCGCCGTTCTCTGAATCATAGATTCTCAGTTGACCGCCGCTAAAGCCTTTGGGTTCGGAATGGAAATAGTAGACATAGGAAAGTTCCCGCAGATAAATATCCAAGGGTTCCATAGAACTGTTGTCCTGGTGCACCTTAAAAAAATCACCGTCATTGCTGGCGGTAATCTGCGTGTCTATTTTCGATAAGGGAAAGGCTTCGCGGTTGAAAGCGCTTATTACGTCAGGGAGAAGATCGATCAGGCGATCTTTGATTAACGTGCCAAATTCTCCGAGTTCATACAGCACGCGTGATTTTCGATACGAAGGATCGCTGGCGCCTTCCGGCACACCATCGGGTATTACGATGCTCGGCGTGAATTCGGCTTCGTGCGTCACAACATACTTAGTTAAGCTGCGTAGTTCCCTCTTCGTCAGTAAGTCTTTTTTGACAAATACCGCTGGCGATTTATTCATGGTACTCCCGGGAAGTCCGATTCGGTTTCAAGACGCTCGCGCTTTCTTCATCGCTAATGGAATCATTCCTGCCGAATTAGTGAAGAATATTTGCTAATTTTTATCTCTTATGGCTCTCTAAAGTCAATGACTCCACTACCAGGAAGGCGCACTGCAAGAATCCATGGATGCAATGGCGGGCAGATCCGTCGAAGCGAGGTCAAAGGCACACGATGAAGCTACTCGTATCTTACTTAGAAGCATTGAGAACATATGTCAGCCGTGAGTTTTACCTGATCATGAGCGATCTCATCTCAAATCACGGATGGCGGCATATCGAGCTCGATGAATTGTTTTCGCGGCCAGGTACCATCAGAGAGAAGCTCATCGGTGAGTTCGGAGAGCTACCGGAGAGCATTTTGTTCTGGGAGGGTTATGAGTACTTGCACATGCGGTCCAGGGAGATTCACCAGCTCGATTGTCGGAAGGCCGTTTTTGCCGATGATCTGCATTGGTGGGCTGAGCAAGGTAGAAAGACACGGTTAGTCGGCTTCGCCTTATGTGACACGGTTCTGTCCAGTTGTGGTTATCTTTGGGATAGTTTTTACCCCGAATTCTGCGGCACAAAGAAGGTAGTCTGGATTCCCCACTCAGCCTCGCCAGATTTTATGCTTCCCTACAATCGCTCTCCCGAAAATTCGATTTTACTCAGCGGTGCAATAAGCGTTCATTACCCTCTGCGCCAACAAATGAGGGCATTGTATGAACATGGCTCCTACCCTATTGCCTACCATCAACACCCGGGGTATTACACTGGATATGACTACGAAAGTGATCCTCGGGTTGGCGGCGGGTATGCCCAAACAATTAATGCGTATCGGGCAGCCTTTGCCGACAGCCTCATCTATCGATATGTGGTTGCCAAATACTTTGAGATTCCCGCCACTGGCGCCCTCTTGTTTGCCGATGATGCGGTTCGTGAACCGCTGAGGCAACTGGGATTTATCGAAAACCGGCACTACCTTCCCGTGTCGAAAGAGAATCTGGAAGAGAGAATCCTGTATATTCTTGACGAAAGGAATCACGAAGAACTGGACGAGATAAGGAGAAGCGGCCAGGAACTGGTTTGGGAGCGTCACAAGACGTCAGATCGGGCAAGGCGAATAAATGAGGAATGCTAACGTGCGGTAGTTTCACTTGTGACCGTGGCTATTGCGATTGCCCCCGCGGCCCGGTTGAGTAAGATCAAGAGAGCGAGCGATGAATAAGATCATTCAGGGATTATGGATCGGTCCTGAACTTTCCGTGATGGAGCAGTTGTCGATCGCTTCGTTTCTGCGGAACGGGCATGAATATCACCTGTATGTCTATGATGAGTTGAAGAATGTGCCGCGGGGAACTGTCATTAAGGATGCCGGTGAAATATTGCCGGCTGCGAAAATCTTTCAATACAAGCAGAACAAGAGCTATGCGGGTTTTGCCAACTTCTTTCGCTATAAGCTGCTGCTCGAACGCGGCGGGTGGTGGGCCGACACCGATACTGTTTGCCTGAAGCCGTTCGATTTTCCCAGCCAACATGTTTTTGCCAGTGAGATTTGTCAAGGATTGCAGGTGGCCAACAGCGGCATCATCAAAGCGCCGATCGGCAGTGAGGCGATGGGTTATGCGTGGGAAGTCTGCCAGACTAAGGATCCGCAGCAGTTGGTATGGGGAGAGACCGGACCGAGACTAATTGGAGAGATCGTTAGCAAGTTTTCGCTGGAAGAATATATGCAACCTCATTACGTTTTTTCTCCGCTGGCTTACTTGGATTGGCACAGAGTATTGGACTCGCAGCCGGAATCCGCCTCAGTGGCAAACAGCTATTCGATTCACCTTTGGAACGATATGTGGCGATCGGCCGGCCAGGATAAGAACTCTCAGTACCCCGAGCAGTGCCTCTACGAACAACTCAAACGACGATACCTGGACGATGTCACTGGGACCGTTACTGGGACTGCTACTGGGACCGCGGGCGTCCCGCCCGCCTCAACGTTCCCAGTCACTCACTGAAATCAGATTGAAAGCCTCTGTGACATGCGGGCGGGACGCCCGCGGTCCCAGTAGAAAAACAACACATTCACTCAGACGGAAACGCGGCAACGACATCAAGCATGACGAGCGCTCCGGCCGGAAGCCCAGCCGCCGCGAAGGCCGTGCGAGCTGGTAACGCGGTAACGCCGAGGCCGGGAAGCCAGGCGGCATAGATCACATCGACGGCTTTGAAATCCTTAATGTCAGAGAGCAGCAAAGTAGACTTGACGATATCCGCGGGAGAGCACCCAGCCGCATTCAGGATCGCTTCGACATTTGAGAGCATTTGCCGGGTTTGAGCTTCAAGGCTTTCCTCCAGCTTGCCGGTCTCAGAGTTTCGCCCGGTCTGCGCCGTCACGAATACCAGGTCACCGGTGCGAATGGCTTGCGAGTAGGTGCCGCTGGCAGGCGCCGCTGCGTTCGTCATGATACGAATCTTGTTGACCATTTGACGTGCTCCTTGAACGAAGGATCCAGGTGAAACTGTGAACACTACTTATCGATCCGCTTTGCCTTGAGGGGGATTTCGAATTTGACGTTCACCGGCCCTCCACCGAGCGGAGCCAGATCCAGAAGCTGCGGCTGCTCGGGATGGATGATTTGCACCAAAACCACGTTGGAGGTATCCGCGAACTCCAGATCGAAATAGTGGAATTGGGTGATGTTCGATGCATAGATCCAGAGGTTGTTCTGCTCACGTATCCACTCGCTGAAACTCTCGCTCTCCATGGGTTCCGTGCGGATATCAAGCGGAACTTCGGACAAGAGCTGTTTAGTCAAATCGAACTTCTCGAAAGCGTATTGCCAGCTCTGCTCGTAGGGACGTTTGGTGGAACCGCGTGAAGCGGGCAAACTTCCTGCTTGCTTCAAACGAATGTTCTCTCGCACGAATTGCTCTTGTTCCGTATCGACTTCGTAGTCGCCGGCTGTCAGCCGCCCGAGAAAGTGTTCGACGTCTCGACTGGTGGCAAAGACGCGGCGAATGATGCGAAAGTAAGCGACTGAGGCGGGATTGATATCAAAGATCGTAATTCGTTTCGGTTGCCAGAGCGGAATCATGTTGAGACCATATAGGCCGCCGACGACGCTAACCATGTGAATGTTTTCGCGCCTTTGCGGGTCCACACTTTCGTAGTGCTTGCGGAACTCGGCAAACTCTTTGAAAGATCCATCCTGACTGCCGTCATCCGTACCGTAGAAAACCATCTCCGGATGGTCATGATAGATCTCGCGATTGAAGGCCCTGGGTGCTTTTGAGGTCACAATGTTCCCCGTTTCATGTTTGGTAAACTCTAAGAACTTGTTTTGGAATTCATCATCATTGCATTTCGGCCTTCCGGACCAGCGGCAGGACCTCGCGTCCAAAGATCAGCATCTCGTCGAGCTTCGGCCAACCCGAAATGATGAACTGCGTCACACCAATCCGCTTATACTCAAGGAAGATGTCTGCCAGCTCTTGCGGCGACCCGAGCAGCGTCATCGCCGACGATCCGTAATACGGCACCAACCCAGCCCACAGGTTGCGGCTCAACCAGCCAACGTCGTCTGCGGCGGCCAACGCCTGCTGCAGCGTCTGCGAATCGCTCTTCGAGAGAATAGCGCGCTCCCGCTTGCCAATCTCTTCGTCCGGCAGCATCGCTTTACCGGCCCTGACTGCTTCCTCATAAGTCGGCCTGCAAATGATGCCCAGCCTGAGACTGACTTCAATTCCTTGAGCTCGAAAACGACTCACCACGGGCTCGAGCTTCTCAGGCACATCAATCAGACGTAGCCAACTGCTGCCACGACTGAGAGCCAGCGATTGTGCCTGTTCGGAGTGTCCGGAAACATAGATCTCCGGTGCGCTCCTATCCGGCGCAAGGAACGGCGTGTGGAGCTTTCCACCTTCGACTCGACAATATTTACCGGCGAAATCAGTCTCCTCATTGTCGCTCCAGAAGGAACGACAGATGGCCAGAAACTCCTCAGCGCGGGCGTACCGTTCATCATGGTCCAGAAAGTCTCCGTAGCCGTGTTGCTCCGCGGTGGAACTGCCCGCCACGACATTCAAGGAAACGCGTCCCCCAATCAAACCGGAGAGGGTGTTGATCTGCTGCACGAAGGTCGTCGGCTGCATCAGCCCCATGCGGTAAGCGACGATGAACTTAAGCTTCGTTGTCGCTCCTCCTACCGCACAAGCGATCAGAATCGTGTCAGGCTCATAACGGCTGAAGGAAAGCAGCACTGACTCGATTCCCGATTCCTCCGCACTCTTGGCAAACTTAACCCAGCCTTCCATGTCCGGCAACGCAGCAGGCGACGTGCTCATCGTCGTCAGCACGCGGTTAGTCTCCTGAGCCGTCTTCATGGCTACCTCGCCGCCCTTGGGAAGCATCCAGTGGAATCTGAGGTTCATTGGTGATTCATTCTAGTGTAGTGTTTCTAAAGTTCGCGTAACAAATGGTTGTTCGGTTTTCAGTCCCAGAGGGACGAAATATTTATAGAGCCCGAGTTCAAGAAGAACTCTGAAGCTCCGGAGGAGCGACATAAATTGTTCCGAGAAAGGCATATTTCGCTCCTCCGGAGCTGAGATGTTCGGTTCGAATTCTGGTTCTATAAATATTTCGTCCCTCTGGGACTGAAAGCAGGAGCCCCAGATTGACGGGATTCATTTTTAAGCGAACTTTAGAAACACGACACTAGTGTGCTGTCTCTAAAGTTCTATTAATAAATGGAGGCAAATCGCCTTGGCTGCAGAGCAGCCAAATGTTTATAGAATCGATACCCAATAGATTCTTCGCTCCGGAGGA
>Ga0179594_10000041_pt1 | contig 55041 bp, 49 predicted proteins | sample CZOMad1_1_08_16f_FD_148625 | JGI IMG/M metagenome (GOLD analysis project Ga0179594, IMG submission 148625) | Vadose zone soil fungal communities from Angelo Coast Range Reserve, California, USA - CZOMad1_1_08_16fungal (Illumina Assembly) | ecosystem: Environmental > Terrestrial > Soil > Vadose...
TAGGAGATAGTAAAGGAAGCCGTGACCTCGCGTTTCATCGGAGGGAAACAAACCTCGTCGCTGCAACTTTGATAATTGAGCCGCGCCTTTATCTCGGCATTTCCCCTGGGCTGATTTGGCGGCACCTTAATGATGATTCTTATCACCGCCCGATTCTCGTAGACTCCGAGGCGGTCCCCCGAAAAGCTAAACTTGCGCACAGTTGCCTTCGGATACGTGATCGTACCAACCTTAATCCCACCGGGCACTTCGACCTCTACCTTTGTCGGCAGCGCGAATCTGCTGACCGGGTCATGCGCGTTAACGTGATAGCCCGATGGGATCTTGAGTATCAGGGACGCGCTTACTGCGCGGCCCCGTTGGACCCTCTGGCCGGCCAACACCAATTTCACATTGATCTTGGGCGGTGTTGTCTGCGCCCGCGCAGCGCCGCCCGGTGCGATTGAAAAAGCCAATAGCAGTGTTACGGTAATTAGAAGCAAGAGCGTTCGATACATTATGTGTCCTTAGTTCAATGATTCGAGAGCAGCTCGAATGTCAGCGTTGGACGGTCGCACTTTATAATCTGACTCGACCTTGGCCCAGGCGACGCGGCCGTTTCTGTCGATCACATAAACTGCCGGATGCGGAATGCCGTCAAATCTCTTTCCGTCGTAGGCCGGATCATGCAAGCGGTAGGCATCGATGACCTGATGACCCGGGTCGCTCAACATCGTGTAGTTCACGGGCCCATTACCATCGGCGGCAATCTTTTCCACTAACTGCTTTGTTTTTTCGTGATCGTCAACACTGATAGCGAGCAAGCGCACCGACTCATTGGCTTTCAAGAGCGAGCGCAACTCAGACAGTTGATGAGCGCAGAACGGGCACCAATATCCGCGGTAGAAGACCAGCACCGTTGGCGCCTTTCCCTTCGCCGCCGATAAGACGACATGGTTGCCCTGCATGTCCTCCAGAGTGAAGTCAGGAGCTTCCTCGCCGACACTCACCGGCTCCATGCGTTTTGGCTCGTCGATTTTATTGCTTCGCACACCCAGCGCCGCGCCCGCCTGGGCAATGCTCGTGATAAGCAGCACTGACGCTGCAAAACTTCTAAATGACATTTTGTCTCTCCCTATCGGTTTTTAGGATTTATTTGCCTGAGGCTCAGCTTCCAGACGGAAGCTTCCTTCCGCATCAACACTGATCTCTGACCCATCAACGTAATACTTGGCTCCGGCTGATTTATTCCCGGAAAAACTCTCGACTAACGATGAATGTGCTGAGATGAGGAATATTAGATTGGAACTTATTCAGGAAACTGCAATTCGCCACGGGCCCGCATTTCCAGCGGCAGGAGGCTGGCGTAGAGAAAGCTGTTAGCAGGTGTTTCGATTCCAGCTTCTCGCCCAAGTCGCGCGACCGCTCCATTTTGAGATTCAAGCTCCGAAGGGCGATGCGCCATGATGTCGCGCTGCATCGACGACATGGCGTTTTCCGGCAAACTGTCCAAGCTCGCCAGTGCCTGATTCACTGCGTCATCAGCCAGCCTAATTCCTCGCGCCTTAGCGACTTCGTAGATTTCCCGCATCGCCTGTTCCATCAGCGCACGGGTTTGCGGCAGACTACGCAGCACTCCTGCGGGCGACTGGGTTATCGCACCCACGCCGCTGAAGCCGGCGATGAAGAGGAACTTGTTCCAGACGGCTGCATGAATGTCAGGCGGGACCTTCGCTTCCACACCCGCTTGAGTAAACGTCTCGCGCAAAGCTGCCACCCGATCACTTGGATGATTGTCCCACTCACCGAAAGCGACAAAGGGCTCGAAGCCGGCATGTCGAATATGCCCCGGCTCGACAACGTAACTGACGATCTTACACAATCCGCCGAGCACGTGCTCTTTTCCCAGTACGGCAGCCAATTGCTCGAATGCCTCGACGCCGTTTTGCAGCGGCAGCACGAAAGTGCTGGCTCCGATCATCGGAGCCATGGCACGGGCCGCCTCGCCAATCTGCCACGCCTTCACGCCCAAGATGACGACGTGGACATTATTTACTTGAGCCGGATCATCAGTCGCACGAACGGGCGAAACTGTGAAGTTGCCCTTGATGCTGTCAACGCGAAGGCCAGTCGAGCGCAGAGCGCGCAAGTGTCCGCCGCGAGCGATGAACGTCACGTCGTTGCCCGACTGCGCCAGCCGCCCGCCAAAATATCCTCCAACACCGCCGCTGCCAAATATCGCGATTCGCATGAATTATTATTCTGCCGTCCGGATTGGAAGTTCTCAAATCCAGACGGCAGCATTCCACGCAACTATTTCCGTGCGTGACGAGCCGTGCAACACTCGTGCACGGGTCGTAAGAATGGCTTCGAGCGTCGATCGGAACGTATGGAATTCCTTGTTCGTTCAGCTTGTCGAATAATGGAAGAAACCATTGCTGGTGCTCATAGAAAATTCCGATTGGCTTAGATAGTTGAAATCGCGGCATCGCTCTCTTTTGGGTAATCGATATCAGAACCAAATCTCATCATCCGGTTCAAGAGTTGTCTCATTAGCTAAGTAATATCAAGATGATTCGAATTTATTCCCCCGCCCGAATATTTGGGCCCCTGATTCGGGAATAAAGCGCACTCTTATGGGTATTACATCGATGGCGGGCTGGAATTCCGAGGTTACGGGCCGAGATAACTTATGTTTGGCATTGCAGCGACGCGGGAGTCTCAGGTGACTGTTGAGAAACAATGGGCTGCGTTTGAGGCTGAGGCTATGCCGCACACCACCAGTTTATTTCGCATTGCGCTATGGCTCACGCGTAACCAGACCGAAGCCGAGGACCTGGTACAAGAGACTTTGACGGAGGCGCTCGGTTCCTTTCACCGTTTTGTTCGGGGGACGAACTGTCGAGCATGGCTGGTGTCAATCATGTATCACCGACAAAGCAAGCGGAGACAGGCCACCACTCGTTTGCATCTGGTTAGTGACGCTGAGGAACGTATCGCCGAAACAATAGCCTTTGAAGCGCCGACACCACAGAACGTGACGGACGAAGAAGTTCTGGGCGCGCTCGAACGCTTGCCGCCAGCGTTTCAGGAAGTGGTCATCCTGGCTGACGTTGAGGAGATGTCTTACAAAGAGATCGCCGCGGCCATAGATGTTCCCATGGGAACAGTGATGTCGCGGATTTCGAGAGGTCGCAGGCTGCTGCGTGGCGAACTCGCTAGTTACGCAAGGGTGCACGGCTTCGGGCAGTCTGGCCAGCGGAGCATCTCCAGCGTTTCTGAAGAATCAGTGAGGGAGTCTTAATATGCAATGCCGTGAATTTCGAGATATCGCCGATTCTTACCTCGGCAACGAGTTGATCGTTGAAACAAATCACGAGGTCATCTCACATCTGGAGCACTGCTCCGAGTGCCGCTGCGAACTGGCAGCGCGCCGCGAGCTACGCAGCCAACTTCGCGAGGCGTTCATCAAAGCGCCGGAGAACCAGATGTCGGAGGAGTTCGGTCAGCGCCTCAGTGCTCGCCTGCATGAACAGGCATTCGGACGCAGTGTCACAGCGTTGTCGCGGCGCGGCTGGCATCCATCTGTGACGCTCAGGCGAACCTCATGGCTAGCGCTCGCCGCATGTCTGGTGTTGGCAACGGGGTTCGGGCTCGTTCTAGTCCGGCAACGGATGTTAGAACGGTCGTCACAACAAGGTAGACAGGACCTTGCTGGCCGCGAGCCGACACCAAGCTATCCGGCCCAGCTAAATCCCGGAATCCCGGTTAGCATCGTCAAGACAGAATTAGCCAGAGACGCCGCCGGCGATCATCGTGACTGCGCCGTTCATTTTCGGCTCGCTGAAAAACCGATCGATCTGGAAGTGGCAGGACGAAAGTATGATCCCGTGTATGTCAACCTGACCAAGGCGGTGCTATCGGAGCAGGGTGATGTACCCCTGGGTGCTGAGTTTGTCGAGGCCCATTCGTGCGTCTTCGAGGGTCGGCGCTTTGCTCACATCATACTCAGATATCATGGCCAACTGGTTTCGTTCTTGGTTACCGAAATGGGGGACTCCAAAGAAGCGAAAACAAACGCCGCGCCGCTGGCAAACCAGCAAGCCCAGGTCATCGCGTGTTCGCAGCTCGACGGCTATCAAGTCTCATGCTTTCAGACCGCGCGTCACGCTGTTTTCATAGTGTCGGATTTGCCGGAAGGCGACAATCTCGCGTTGGCCCGCGCGCTGGCGCCGTCAGTATTCGCGCACATCACCCGCGTCGAAAGCGCGGCTTAAGAAAGACGGGGCAATGAAATGAACCGCAGGTACTTTCTTGAGTCATGCGCGACGTTTGGAGTAGTCGCTGCTATGAGCCAATCATTGCTGGGTTGTGTTATCGCTCAAAACAAAGGACGGACCAGAGCCGATGATGCTGCGCCTAAGAAGATCATGAAATCGGATGAGGAATGGAAGGGAATTCTTTCGCCCGAGCAGTATTACATAACTCGGCAAGCCGGGACTGAGGAGCCATATTCGAGTTCACTACTGAACGTTCACGAGAGCGGCACCTTTGAGTGTGTTTGTTGCGACCTGCCGCTGTTTAGTTCAAAGACAAAGTTTGATTCCCATACCGGCTGGCCGAGCTTCTGGGCCCCAATCGCCAAACGAAACGTCCTGGAAAGGATTGACACGAGTCTCGCTGAAACGCGCACAGAAGTTCTCTGCGCGCGCTGCAATGCTCACTTAGGTCATGTTTTCGATGATGGCCCAAAGCCCACTGGCTTACGCTACTGCATGAACGGAGTGGCCTTGAAGTTCTCGTCAGCATGATTGGTTCGCAACCGCGAACGCCGCTCCCCCGCCCAAGAATTGACACTGATGACCGGACTCAAGAGGGCACTAAGTGGGTTGGGCCAAGATCGGGCTGCGCGAGACTAATCACGATCGGAGCACATATTTTCGCGCCTAACTGCGTCGTCACCCAGACATACCGCGTTGACAATGTGACCCGCCGCCCACTCTCGCAATAAGCGAACTCGCTCTTGCGAACTAAGTGCATTGCTTCTTTCGGACTCAGTTCCTTTCTGGTCGATTAACTCGCGCAAATACACATCTACTGAAACGCCGCGTTCTCTCGCTCGTGCCTGGATCTTAGAAGCTAATTCTGGCTCAACTTCAAACATGGTCAACATGGGAATCTCTTACTTTTGAGATCGCAGTCGTCTCAGGTCTCTGGGCTATGATTCGAACTCCCGACCTCCGCATTGCAGGTTCGACTCTGGGTTAGTTCTTTACGATTTCACGCCCGCTCCTTCGTGGAGTTACGTCGCGCTTAAAGCATTAGAACGCATATAGATAACGAGCAACTCGTTGACCCTTCGAGCGACCGATTCAAAAGGCAACCTCAGCTTCAGGCAGAAAAGCTTGGTCACATATTGGTCATTTGGGAATTCAAGCCCCTTTCGAGCGGCCTTGTAAACTATTGATAATAGATGAGTTCTGGTGGAGCAGAGGGGGCTCGAACCCCTGGCCTCCGCATTGCGAACGCGGCGCTCTGCCAAACTGAGCTACTGCCCCACGCCAGATACGCATATTAGGGAGCACTACCAGCACTGTCAAGGCATCTTCGAGTGGAGCATATCAGAAACAACAACAACCAAAAAACACCAAAACACACACACCAACAAACACAACAAGGTAAGGAGCTTTACGAGTGTGAGTACTGTCGAGTCACATCTTGGAGTAGCCGGTGCGGCATTCAAAGACCTTGAAATCGGATGGCGCCAAAATCTGAGTTCACTAAAGCGGAACGGCAAACGGCGGGCAAGGAAAGCTTTGCAACCTTGCACACCAATTCCACTACGTACTGTCTAGACTAACTCTGTGGCCGGTTATCCTCGCCTGGTCCATCTGAATCGATTTCTGATTTGTTTTGGCCTTCCGCTTTTTTTGATTGAGGTCGACGAGTAAAACGTCGAATTGATTTTCGAATTCCTCAATCTGATCCAGCGCTCCGATTCTTGTCACTTTGCTTTTACTCTCAATTGCTCTTGCGGCAGCATCGCCGGCAAGCCCAGATGCTGCCAGCAACGAACGGTGCCGTGGACTCGGCGAATGCAGGGTGTTCCTTTCTTTGTGCGAGCGCCGCACGTGTAGATCTCCTCGGTAACGCTTAGCGTGTTTTGTGTGTTGGCTACGCTATTCGAGGATCCCTCAACTGCGCTGGCTGGGTTGGATTTGTTCGTTTCTGCGGTCGAGGGCGAGTTCTGGGTACGCTGAATCAGAAGCGGCGGCGACGTCCGTCGCGCTGCCTGCCCGGCCAACATTCCAAGCAGGACCAAGGCGACGCCCGCAAGCAGGCCCCGCTTTAGTTGCTCGCTCAAAAAACGCGGGGAACACCGATCGCAAAATCTCCGGCTGGTCCAGACATGCCACTGCAGCCGAATGATCTTTGCGCTACACTCAGCGCAGAATTTTGGTCGATACATCGTGAAGCCCTCCGGCAAGGATCGGTCGCAAGGGACTGTTAAAGTCGGCGCGCGAAATTATATGCCTATTTCGAGCGCGCAGAAACGCAGCCCGAGGATTAGGTAGCGGCCCAGTTTGGTTTTTCTCTGCGTGAGGTCCGCGTGCTCTGCGTCTCTGCAGGGAAGAAAAGTGCAGAAAACGGTCACCGCCGAGGCGCAGAGAACGCCGAGAACGCGCGGAGAATTCAAACTGAGCCTGCACGAGGATGGCTGGGTCCAGGAAGCTGGAACGATCAGAGGGGCCCGCAGCAAAAGCCAAGCCAAGCAACGGAAACCAGGTGACGAGCGTCCGAACATGGCAGTTGGAATTACCAAATTTACCGCAGCGCGTTTGCCAATATTCAAAGCAGCGCGGCATACTATTCGAACTTTTTCAGTGGCCATGATTTCCTTCCCCATCATCAACTTCCGCATACCTGGTTGGTCTTCCTGGTTCCTCTTCCTGTGTACGATCTGTCTAATCGGCGCTACCGCTGTGCAGGCGCAGGATGACGAAACCGTACGCTCTGAGACCTCGCTGGTCCAGTTGAACATCGGAGTAGTCGATCGTCAGGGCCATGTGATCAAGAGCCTTTCGCGCAATGACTTTGCAGTTTACGAAGACGGCGTGCGGCAGACGATTCAAACTTTTGAACCAAGCGAAGCACCTTTCAGCGTGGTCATGTTGTTGGATGTCTCTGGCTCGACTTCCACTTTTCGCCAACAACTGATATTTGCCGCGAGACGTTTTCTCGACGCTCTTGGGCCGGATGATCGAGTTTCGGTGATGGCCTTTAACGCCAAAGTCAAAACGCTGATCGGGTTTTCGACCAGCCACGATAAGCTGGCGTTTGCTATCGGCAGGGCCATTGATGGCGGCGGCGAAACGCACCTCTATGACGCGCTCAAACAGGCGCTGAACGCCCTGGGCAGCGAGGGTCAAAAGCGGCGTAAAGCAATTGTGGTTTTGACTGACGGGCTCGATACGCAGATGCGGAACGCGGATCGACCGATCATTGCCAAGGCTGAGACTGATCAGGAAGCCATCGCGTTGTTGAAGCCGGAAGCAAGTCAGAGCTTGAACGAGGTGCTCAACAACGCTGCGCGTCAGGGCGTAACCATTTATCCACTGGCTTTGCCTTCCGGTGATCCAAAACGATTGCCTCTGCCCGATCCGACGATCATCGGCATCTATAGCGCAGCCCACACGCGGCTCCAGGCGTTGGCGGATCGGACCGGCGGGCGGTTGAACGAGATTCACAAACTCGAACAACTGGCTGGTCTCTACGCCGAAGTCGCCGCGGATCTGCGCGCGCTGTACACGGTTGCTTACCAGGCCCCGACGCTTCACGCCCGCGATGGCAAATGGCGCGCTATTCGGATCGAGGTCTCACCACCCGACCTAATCGCTCGCACCCGGCCAGGTTACTTTGCCAAGTGAAATTTCCGAATACCTGACCGGCTATGGCAGAGGCCGCCCGTTATTGCACGCAGTACTGAGAAGAGCCTAATGCCTGTGCGACGCAGTTCAAAAGTGTTCCCTGAAACCAGCAAATGCGGCACTGCTCTACCAGCCGAGCATCGCAAATGCGGCTCGCTTGACACTCAGAAAACGGCCCCGTATATTCGGACTCCGCTGATGAAGCACCGGCGGAAATCGTCAATGGAAGTGCCCGAAGCTCTCGGTTTTGTAGATGTTCGAGTTTGACGGCTGGCCGTTTTCCCCAATTTGCACCCGTAGCTCAGTTGGATAGAGTACCTGACTACGAATCAGGGGGTCGCATGTTCGAATCATGCCGGGTGCACCAATAAATTTCAACAACTTAAGGCGTTCACCTCGGACGCCCTTTTCTGTTTTGTGCGCCTTCAGTGTGCGAGAGTCGCGCAGCCCCGCTGTGGTTAGCGTTCTAGTGGTTCGACTGCATTGCAGGGCAGCGTCGCTCAGCTCTTGCGAGTAAACGCGCCGAATGTTGGAGCGGTTCACGAAAGACTACGCTGAGATCGACCGAACGCTCGATATCAAGCAGAAATTCTATGCCCTGACTTCTCGTCTAATCACAGACTACGGCCGCATGGTTATCCTGCTGGTCGGCCTGCTGGCGAACTCCGGCGTTTAATGGCGTATGTTTCCCAGGGCAACCATATTATTGATGACACGGTGAAAGAAAACCTAAGTTGGGGATATACCAAAGACGGAAAGGGGATCCCTAACCGCATCCGGACCAACCGGAACACTGGTACTCGGCTCAGGGCCAGAGGCTTCGGGTTTCTGCATGAATTAAGTTTGCGTCATACTACTGCCGTAGCCACAATGATGAGGAGAAGGCAGCGGGAGTTTAGCAACTCGACACCGTGCGCGAGGGTCAATTACTGTTACCAGAGGGTCGTTTAGCAGGCTCGTTCCAAAATGATTAATAGCGGGACCATGGTTGAAGTTGAAAGGCAATTGAGCAGGTTTTGCCGCGGGCTTTGGACATTCGGAAAATCGCGCAGCGATAAAGTGTCGCTTGTTCCAAGTGATCACCCGGAATGCTCGCACTTCTTGCTTCCTCGCCCGTCGCTCGCAGGCCACTGGTCCAATTTTGCGCCGACACGTTTGTGCTGCACGTTGCTGGCCATCGCGACGTTATTGCTTCTTCCTCACGTGAGCGCGAGTTCGATCGCCAATGCGCAGAAGCGGCACACCGGCAGGAAAGCTCAGAGCAAGCCGGTACCTTCAACAACAGAGATCGAGAAACTGCATGACGATTACATTAAGGCTACGAAGGAATACAAAGCGAGTCTCGAAAAGCTGCTGCCCTTGTACGAAAAACCTCAGAAGACCGCTGAACAGAAGCTTGCGAAAAGCAAGGAGCTTTTCAGTCAGGGCTTGATATCAAAACGCGAACTCGAGAACGATGAACGCGCGGTAACGGAAGCGACCGCCACGATCGACAAAGTGCGCAAGCAGATCACCGATGCAGACACTCAGGTCGCTAACGCCCTGGTTGAAATTCAGACTGATAAGCGGATCGGCAGGTTGCCCAGGGGAGGCTTCCTCAAGTCGACGTCGCTGATTCGCTACAACGGCGCCGGACCGTGGGCCTTGTCACAGGTAGGAAAGATCGACACGTTCTTTCGGCAGAAGTTTGGGCGGCCGTTGCCGATTGCCGTCTTTGGCCAGGGCGCGATTCATAATCAGTGGCATCTGGATCACCGCAATGCAATGGACGTCTCGGTAAATCCCAATGGACCAGAGGCCCAGGTACTGATGGACTTCCTGCGCGCTAACGGGATTCCCTTTTCTGCATTTCGTTCGGCGATCCCCGGCGTAGCAACCGGCCCGCATATTCACATCGGGCTGCCATCGCACAGGTACTGAGACGTATTCTTCATCAGCTCGCGGGAAGACGCGCCGCGAGTCGCCGCGAAATCAATCGAGAAAACTCTCGTTTGCTTGAAACTCGCTAGTGTAGTGTCCCTAAAGTTCGCGTAACAAATAGTTATTCGGTTTTCAGTCCCAGAGGGACGAAATATTTATAGAGCCGAGTTCAAGAAGAACTCTGAAGCTCCGGAGGAGCGACATAAGTTGTTCCGAGCAAGGCATATTTCGCTCCTCCGGAGCTGAGATGGTTCGGTTCGAATTCTGGTTCTATAAATATTTCGTCCCTCTGGGACTGAAAGCAGGCGCCCAGATTGACGGATTCATTTTTAAAGTTCGTTCAAAAAGAGATCCATAATTATTAACGGCTGGAGGGTTCGGAGTCCCGCCTTCAGGCGGCTGCTCTCACAGTAGGGCCCCGCCAGAAGGCGGAACTCCGAACGCATTATTTTCAAGGAACTAGAATCAATACAAGTTAAAATTGTATTCCAACTGCATATACTGCGAAACGTACTTGCCGTCTTTCTGCGCCGGAATGAACCGGATGTTTTTGGCTGCCATGATCGACCTCTCGGTCAGACCGAACGGCAATGCTCTAATGGGAAATATCCTTTCAACTCGTCCCGATGAGGTAAAGACACACTTTAGAACGACCGTACCGGTTATCTGATTACGCCTGGCTTCCTCTGTATAGGTCGCCTCTGGTTTCGCAACCACGATCGGTTTCCGGCTTACGTCTTTGCCGCTTAAGACGAGCCGTTCAGTAGGAATAGTCTGCGAACTCGATCCCGGGCCGCTGCCGATGCCCGAACCCACACCCGTTTGCTGCGCCGGGCCGACACCTGCGCCGCGGGGACTCACTGCTCCTCCCTCTCGTGACCCTGTTCCATCCTGAACTGGACCAACTCCAACACCCATTCCGGAGCCTGCGCCCATGCCTACTCCAGGTCCACCATTTGTTTTTGTGCCGGGGTTAGGAGTGGGAGCCGCAACGGCACTCGTTTGTGCTGCTTGCGGCGGTGGCGCATTGTCCGGGTCATAGTTGACGCTCTTCGAGGCGAAACTTAGCGAATCGAGGAACCTCTTGATCTCTGGCCTGCTCATATCGTCGCTCGTTGCTTCAACAAGGTAAACATGCCTCTTGCTTTTGTAGAATTGCATTAGTCCTGAGACGACCGCTTGGGAGAAACTGAAATGTTTGCCATGGAAGCCGCCAAGTGACAGGTCGCGTTCGAACTTCTGAGGCCGACCACTGATTGGATAGCGGTAGACTTCGTTTACAAAGGTGTCGAGACTGTCTGCGTCCGGATTCTCGAACGAAAGGATCAGATAAACCACCCCTGCACCATAAGCACCATACATTCGTCCTTTCTTTAGTTCTTCAGTCCTATTCTCAAGATGCTTTGGCGGTCTGTAAATTGTGATCGCCGTCGGCGCCTGCGGAAGTTCGAAGGAGAGTTCTTCCCCGGCAAGCACGTATCGTTGCCACTGCGACGCCGGCTCGGAAGGCGTTTGTCCGTTCACAACACTGGTAAGCGCGAATAAAAAAACTAAGCAAAAGTTGAGACGGTACATATCAATTCATCCTTTTCCAATGCGAAACAGCAGTTGCAGGGAAGTAAGATGCGAATCATTTCACGGACACCAACTGTCATCGAGAGCAACAGAGACGACGACGCTCTTAACCGGAAGCGGCGCAAAAATATCACATCATGACTTTCAAATGCAGCGCTTGCGCTGCAACTCAAACGTGCGCTCTGCAGAGTAGTGTCAAACTAAGACGCTACAGTGCCTAATTTCAGGTTGCCTTTTGTAATGAAAGCTGAAAGAATCCACCAATCACACCGGACCCGTTAAGATGAAAGGACACTCACTTCAAGAGAATTATTCCGTATTCGTTTTCCTGCGCCGATCACTAATTGTCGCAGCGCTTGTAGCTTCGCTTCTGTCCGCTCTGATTCCGTTTTCTGCCGCATCGTCTGTTCACTTGTGCACGATGGAATGTTGCGCCGGCACGGCGCCGCACCTGGCCGGAGCCTGTAGCACCGGTCTGTTGAAGAGTACACCGAAGCAGGCCCCAGAACCTGAGGTGCTCTGCGGCCTGAACCTGCATCGAGGCGTACACAGGCATTTGACTGGAACGCGACTGGCGCCGCGGCTTGAGCTCGAAGCGCGCCCGCCGAACAATCACAGCGGATCATGCGGCGCTCAATCGGCAGAAGCTGCAAACCAGCGAGCTGCTTCCGAAACCACGGCCTCAAGATCTCCGGGACCGCCAGGTGTGGCCGCACCCTCGATAAGCAGTCCGTGCAACAGCGATTGCGGCACTTGTCTGAGCGGCTCCTTAAGACAGCCCAAACCCCGCGAGCCGGCGACCCTCGCCTTGCGAGGTCATGGACCACCACCGAATACTAAAATCTTTCGAGTCTTTCTCAGCGCGGCCATCGCGCTGCATAGTCACCACGAACAGCCGCAACCTCGCGGGCCGCCAATCTCTCAAACTTCATAGCAACAATCAACTCGACTCAGGTGCATTGCCCGTGGTGGATGAACCTGTCCGTGAGCGTCGTTTTTTGGCGGGCGGTGAGACCGTCCACATCACGACGCGGCGGGCACTGGAAGGCGCTCGTTATTAGGCGGCGCCGAGCCCGTTCTCGAAGGAAACAGCATCATCTCCCTGCGCGGAAGAGCTCCTGAACGGGTTGATCGATGTCGCGATGGGCCAATGACTGGTTGCTCTCGAGTAAATCAGCGTCGACACACTACCAAAGCGTCTCTTCAATTAAGCAAAGGTGGCCAATCATGAATCGAAATCATTTCCTTTTGTCCATAGCGACCATGGTGTTCTGCTCTACAAATGCGGCGGCCTCTGTCTTCGGCGCCGTGCGTGGAACAGTCATTGATCCACAGGCGCGAGTAATCCCCGGCGCAAGAGTCACCTTGCAGTCAGCGTCGTCGTCCTTCTCGCGAACAACCGACACGGACAGTGCAGGAGAGTTTTCTTTCCGCGCCGTGCCAATCGGAGAATACACAGCGACGGTTGAGTCTGGTAGCTTCAGCAAATCCACGTCGGTCCTCGAGATTCTCTCCGACCGCACGACGGTCTTGCGAGTGATGCTCAAGATCTCGCCTGTTTCGCAACAGGTTGAAATTAGAGCTGACCCAGGCCGGGTGGACTCAGGCTCGGCCACACCGGTCACCCTCATCAGCCGAAAAGAGATAGCGCAAACACCCGGCGCTGATCGGACGAACAGCCTGGCGCTGATTACCAACTACGTGCCGGGCTCGTACGTAACGCACAACCAACTGCACATCCGCGGCGGCCACCAGGTAACGTGGCTGGTCGACGGCGTTCCCGTCCCGAACACTAACATCGCCGACACCGTTGGACCACAATTCGATCCCAAAGACATCGACTATCTGGAAGTGCAACGCGGCAGTTACACGGCCGAATATGGCGATCGCACTTACGCGATGTTCAATGTAGTGCCGCGCAGCGGATTCGAGCGTAACCGCGAAGCCGAGTTACTCGTCTCGTACGGAAATTTCAATCAAACGAACGACCAGTTGAGCTTCGGCGATCACACCAAGCGCTTTGCTTACTATGCGAGTGTTAACGCTAACCGCAGCGATTACGGCCTGGAGACGCCGGTCGCGCAAGTGTTGCACGATCAGAGCAACGGCTTCGGCGGATTCGCATCGCTAGTCTTCAACCCGAATCCGAAAGATCAGTTTCGCCTGGTTACTGCAGTGCGCCGGGATTTCTTTCAAGTGCCGAACGATCAGGATGCGCAGAACGCCGGCATCCGCGATATCGAACGCGAGCGCGACGGCTTCGTTAATTTCAGTTGGGTGCGGACGCTCAACAGCAAACTGTTGTTGACCGTTTCGCCTTTCTATCACTACAACCGCGCCGCGTTCATGGGCGGAGCCAACGACACGCCGGTGATTGCGCGTGACCAACGCAGTTCGCAATACGGGGGAGCGCAAGTTGTCTTGAGCGCGCTTACTCGGCAACACAACGCGAAGGTCGGCTTCTATGGTTTCTTCCAGCGTGACGCCGCTTTCTTCAGCCTGCAGGGAGATGATGCCCACGGCAATCCCGTCAACTTGCAGCAACGCGGGAATCCGCACGGCGAGCTGGTTGCGTTCTTTGTCGAAGACCAGTACAAACCAACGTCCTGGCTGACACTATCGGGAGGCGCGAGGTTTACGCGGTTTCATGGCGCGCTGACGGAGAACGCGACGAGCCCGCGCCTGGGTGCGGCGCTTCGTATTCCGCGTGTGAACGTCACGGTACATGGATTCTACGGACGTTTTTATCAGGCCCCCCCGCTGTCGACTCTCTCCGGTCCGTTACTCCAATTTGCGTTGGCCCAGGGTGTCGATTTCATTCCTGTGCGCGGTGAGCGTGACGAAGAATATCAATTCGGCGCAACTGTTCCGATCAAAGGATGGACCATCGACGCCGGCTACTTTCATACCGCCGCAAAGCACTTCTTCGATCACGACGCGCTCGGCAATTCGAACATTTTCTTCCCCCTGACGATCGAGCGAGCGCGTATTCGTGCGTTTGAAGTGAGCGCACGTTCACCGCAACTGTTTAAGCACGGCCAGTTCTATCTCGCCTACTCGCACCAGCGCGCGCGAGGCCAGGGAGCGATCACCGGGGGATTGACTGACTTCTCCCCACCGGCGGATCTCTTCTTTCTCGATCACGATCAGCGGCACACCTTGAGCACGGGCGTTACGATTAATCTGCAGTCACGCGCTTACATCTCCGGAAATCTGCGGTATGGTTCGGGCTTTCTTGATGGCGACGGACCGCGTCATCTGCCGGGTCATACCACGCTGGACGCTTCGCTTGGCAGAGGTTTCGGCGAACATTGGTTGGTGGCGCTGCAAACCGTGAATCTGACCAACAAGCGATTCCTGCTCGACAGGGCCAATACGTTCGGCGGGACGCACTTCGCTGAGCCGCGACAAATTTACGTCGAACTGCGGTACCGCTTTCATTACTAGTGGACTAGTAATCTTGGGAGAGAGAAGTTGTTGTGAATGAGTCAAGTTTGCCGAGACTTGTCTTTGCGTGCTTTGCGCCTTTGCGTGAACCTTTCCGTCCCAACTTATGACAATAAAATAGGGAAGACTCTTCACTCAAGGCGCAAAAGCACGCAAAGTTTGTCTGATTCTTACTCGTTTGGCGCAACATAGGCCGCTTTTGTTGCCAGGTGCTCTGCTATTCTAGACAGCAACAAATCTGAGGAGGGACAGACAATGAAACCAGATCAACGAAGAGCAGCCGGACGCTCTGTTAATTTTTCCGTGGCGCTGGTCCTCCTCTTCGCAGCCGTGGGTTTTTCAGACTGCAAGTCGCAGAAAGCCGGCAGTCAGGGCAACGTAACCGGTCCGGCGGCCGCAGTGCAAACCACTACTTATGAGGGTGTCGGTGTGGTCAAGAAAACTGATTTAAAGCGACCTTCGATTGAAATCGATCACCAGGAAATCAAAGGGTTGATGCCGGCCATGACTATGGAGTTTTACGTGAAAGACAAATCGTTGCTCGACGGCATCAATCCCGGTGATCGGATCGAGTTCACCCTCGAGAACGGCGTTGGCGGCATCAAAATTACACGCATCCGCAAGACGTGATTTGTTGCCCGCCGGCCGGCCGCGGTAGCCGGTGGGCTACCCTCTTGTCAGTACCGCCTGCGGTAGCGGGCAGGCCTCTCCGATCCGTTATATCTGGTTGGCATCAGTCGTACTGCTGTAGGGGCCCGCCCGCTACCGCAGGCGGTACTGACAAGAGATTGCCGGCCCGACTGGTTGACAATCATTCGTGAGGCTACTAAGGTTTTCCGCAGTAGGATACCTTTCCATAGTGATAGCAGGACGATCAAAATTCAGTTTCAGTGATCGCGGGCCAGGCTCGCGCCTGTTGAGTTATGCCCTGCTTTTTCTGTTCGTCTTCAGCTCGACGGCAGAAGCAGTTCACCACCACGGCGTTGCGCGAAACGTTCTTGCAGCAGCAACGACCACTGAAGCTGACAGCGGCGCGTTAAGCACCAGCAGCAACCCATCCACGCCGCAGCGCTCGAGTCCAACCAGCGAGTGTCTCGTCTGTCAGTTTCAACAGAATCTATCCAGCGCCGAGATCTTCACGCCGCTGCTGGTGCTGGCGCCGGTAACCTCGGACCAGCGATTCCACATCACCGCAGCGATCTTCCGTTCAGCAACGACCAGCACCCCGCAGGGTCGTGGTCCGCCTCCCATCTCCTAGATTAATTCACAACGTTTGCTCAGGTTCCATCCGGCTAATAGATGGACCAGCAAACGTCATTGGCTGTAGCTCACGCTGCTCGCTTTTATAGACGAGCAATGCTGAGTCAGCCCAAAGATCCAACGGAACATCCAGGAGAAATGGCAATGATCAAGAGATTTATTCTTCCCAACATACTTAGACCACTCTTCCCGCTAACTTTCGTTTTGGTCCTGAGCTATTCGGCTTTTGGCCAATCCTTAACCGCGGGCACCGTGAGCGGTATCGTCACGGATCCAAATAACGCGGTAGTGCCAAACGCCACGGTCACTATTGAAAATTCTGTGACTGCTTACAAGCAGACAGTAAACACCGGCACTGACGGCGTCTATCGGTTCGATAACGTGCCGCTCAACAACTACGTGTTCAGCGCGTCGGCGTCGGGCTTTACGGGAGCGCACGGCCCGCTCAGCATCCGCAGCTCCGTACCGATCAACTTGAACATTCAACTGACGATCGCCAGCGAGACGGAAACGGTGACAATCACCGCCTCCGACATGATTGAAAATGTTTCCTCAGCCCACGTAGATGTGGGCCGAGACCAAATCAACCGATTGCCGCTGAGATCTGTCGGCAACGGTTTGAGCGACGTGGTGACACTGAAGGCCCCGGGCGTTGTGGCGGACTCAAATGGTTTTTTTCATCCACTGGGCGATCACGCGGAAGCCACGATGGTGCTTGACGGCCAGCCGATCTCAGACCAGCAGAGCAAATCGTTTTCCACGCAAATCCCCATCAACGCCATCGAATCGTTGGAAGTAACCACCGGAGCGCCACCTGCCTGGGCCGGCGACAAAACTAGTCTGGTGATCGACGCGACGACGCGTTCGGGTCTCAATCAGAAAAAGCCGACGGGGAGTTTCAATGTTCTTTACGGCAGCTTTGGCACGACTCATGAGGATGGCGCGCTCGCCTATGGCAACGCCAGGGGTGGAAACTTTGTCGCGTTTAACTTCGATCGCTCAGGTCGATTTCTCGATGCGCCAGAGTTGACCGCGCTGCACGATCGCGGCACCGCCGCAAATGTTTTTGATCGCATTGATTACAGTCCAAACGCCAAGGACACGTTTCACCTGAACCTGTTCTTTGCGCGCAACAGCTTTCAAACACCGAATGACTTCGACCAGCAAGCCGTGGGACAGGCTCAGCGGCAACTGGTTAACTCCGTCAACATCGCTCCCGGCTATGTTCATATTTTCAGTCCGACTACGGTGCTGACGATCAATCCATATTACCGGCTCGATAACGTCAAGTATTTGGCCAGCGCCGATCAGTTTTCGGATCAGCCCATCACGTTCAATCAGTCGCGCCGGCTTAACAACGTCGGGATTAAGGCCGACTTGTCTTACGTCAAAGGAAAGCACAACGCCAAGTTCGGCGTTCAACTGTCGCACACGTTTTTGACTGAAGGATTCCAGTTCGGTATTACCGATCCGAACTTCAACGACCCGGCCAGCCCGGACTTTCTGCCTGGCCTGCTGCCATTTGATCTAACTCGTGGAGGCTCGCCATTCGGTTTCCGCGGTCACACGGACATCAAGCAGGAAGCCTTCTATGCCCAGGACAACTTGTCATTTGGGAATGCGACGGTCTCGTTGGGCGTGCGCTTCGATAACTATAACGGGATTACGCATGCGAACCTCTTGCAGCCAAGACTGGGACTCTCTTATCTGGTTAAGCGCACCGGGACTGTTTTGCGGGGCTCCTACAGCCGCAATTTTGAGACGCCGTACAACGAGAACCTGATTCTCTCGAGTGTGACCGGGGCAGGCGGATTGGGTAATGGAATTCTGGGCGACACCAGCAACTTGCCCCTGCTGCCGGGTCGGCGTCATCAATTCAACGTTGGTTTCCAGCAAGCGATCGGCAAACACCTCGTGATCGATGGCGATTACTTCTATAAGCGCACGAACAACGCCTATGATTTCAATGTGCTCTTTAACACCTCGGTCACGTTTCCGATCTCCTGGCAAACCTCGAAACTCGACGGGATCAGCACCCGCGTGAACCTGACCAATTATAAAGGCTTGTCAGCCTTCATGGTCGCCGGGCACACGCGGGCGCGCTACTTTCCGCCCGAGAGCGGCGGGCTGTTCTTTAATTCCGATCTGCCTGCAGGCGTCTTTCGCATCGATCACGATCAGGCATTCCAGCAAACAACGCAGGTGCAGTACCAGTTCCAGGAGTGGAAACGCCTGGCGCCATTCGTTGCTTTCACCTGGCGCTATGACAGCGGCCTGGTGTCGGGCGCGGTCCCTGACTTCGACACCGCACTGACATTCACTGCCGACCAGCAGGCGCAGATCGGGCTGTTCTGCGGCAGCACTTTTGCCACGCCGAGTCAGGCGATCACTTCTTGTACTTCGGCAAATCTCGGGGCTTTGCGTGTGCGTATTCCGGCAGACGGAACGGCCCAGGACGATCATAATCCGCCGCGTATCGCGCCGCGTCATCTGTTTGATTTCAGCGCCGGGACAGATAATCTGCTGCGCACGGATCACACGCGCATGACTTTGCGCTTCACGATCCTAAACCTGACAAATAAGGAAGCGCTCTATAACTTTCAATCAACCTTTAGTGGGACGCACTTTGTAGCCCCACGCAGTTTTCAGGGCCAAATTGGAGTAACGTTCTAGCAGGCACGTTGCTCGTGGAGTAAATATCCGGTTCAAGTGGAGGTGATCCGTTTGAATTTGTTTGGCGTACCTTAGCGACCTTTGCGTTTAGAGATTTTTTTCAACGCAAGGGAACGCAAAGGTATTCGCTAAGGTACGCCAAGTCCACACTCTTACCCACTACCGGCAACTGAAAAACCGGGGAGCATCCAAACGATCGGCTATACTCGGTTTCAGTACCTGAGTAAGCACGATGAAAACTCCTGGCTGGCGACAGTGGACGATGCTCGTGGTTTTTGCGCTGGTCGTAGCAGGCACCGGCCTGTTTGCGGTGCGCACGGTGCGGCGTACGATCTACTGGCGCCAGCATCACAACGAGCCGATCCGGCCGTGGATGACTGTTCCCTACGTCGCCCACTCTTACCGGGTGCCGCCGCACATCCTGTACGAAGCGTTGGGCATTCAGCCTCAGCCTCGCGACCGGCGCCCACTCAGACGAATCGCGCGTGAACAGAACGTGCCGGTCGAGCAACTCATCGAGACGCTACAGAAAGCAATCATCCAATTCCAACAGACTAGTCTTCCCCCAACACCGGACGGGCCGGAGCGAGGCAGATCGCCGTGAGCCTCACCGACCAATTGCTTGCGGCGCTGTCGCTCTACGGTCTGCCGGTACTCTTTGGAGTACTGGTGATCGGCTGCGCCGGTTTGCCTTTGCCGTCGTCGCTGCTGCTGGTGGCCGCCGGCTCATTCACTCAATTCGGAGCGATGAAATTATGGCAGGTGATCGCAGTGGCCAGCGCCGGTTCAGTGCTCGGCGATCAGATCGGATATGGATTAGGTCGCTGGGGCGGGCGTGTGGCGGAACAGTTCAGCCGCAGGTTGGGAGGCGAAGAGAAGATCAAACGGGCCGAGGAGTTCGCCAGGCGTTGGGGCGGCACCGGCATTTTCTTCAGTCGCTGGCTGGTTACGCCGCTTGGTCCATGGCTCAATCTAACCAGCGGCATGGCCGCTTACTCGTGGCCTCGTTTTCTTTTGTGGGATGTTCTGGGCGAAGTGCTCTGGGTTTGCCTTTACGTGATGTTGGGCAAACTCTTCAGCGATCGAGTCCAGGCATTGACTGAGATTCTGGGCAACCTGGCCTGGGCGGTGGCGGGACTGGTGCTTGCGGTGATCTTAGGTTGGCAACTGGCGAAGTATTTTCGTGCGGCCAAACCGGTCAATAGCAGCAGCACAAAGGTCAAATCGGCAGCCGTCTAAACCATACTTCGATGCAAGCAAATCTTCTGATGCTGAGAGGGCTTGTTTTGAATGCGGCGCTGCCGCTCGCCAGTGCGGTAAGGCTATGCCTTACCGAGGATGAAATGTTTTCGTATCGAGGCTGCGCCTCCTGGTCTTCGGTCTACGGAGGCACAGCTTCAGAAAACTTAGACGCGCCACCGGTGAGGCACAGCCTCACCGCACTGGGGAGCGGCAAAGCCGCATTCGGCTAACGAAATGTTCAGCTTTCTAAACAGTCTTGACGCGGCGAGCCAAACCCAGAAACTGCAGCACGCGAATGCCCCACCAGTTAAAATCAAGCTCATACCACTTCAATCCATGACGCGCTGAAGTGGGGTGCGCGTGATGATTGTTATGCCAACCTTCGCCGAAGGTCAGCAGCGCCACCCACCAACTGTTTCGTGAGTCTTCACCAGTCGCGAAGCGCTGCCTGCCCCAAAGATGCGTGGCCGAGTTCACCAGCCAGGTGGAATGAAGGCCGAGGGTAACGCGCAGGAAGATTCCCCAAAGCATTACTCTCCAACCACCGATTGACAGCAGCGCCACCGCCAACATGATCAGCGGCACGTAATAAAAACGGTTGAGCCAAACATAGAATCGTTGCTTCAACAGGTCGGGGGCATAACGCTCCAACATGGCCTTGTCCTGCAGTTGCGGAGTGCGCGCGAGAATCCAACCGATGTGCGCCCACCAGCGCCCGTCACGCGGCGTGTGCGGATCTTCTCCCTCTTTGTCAGTATGGGCGTGATGGATCCGGTGCGTGGTGGCCCATTGTATCGGGCCTCCTTCCAGCGCCAGCGCACCGCAGAAAATCAGGAAGTACTCGACGACCTTGGGAACTTTGTAACCGCGGTGAGTCATCAAGCGATGGTAGCCCATGCCGATGCCGCTGCCCCCAACCCAGTACAGAATGGCGGCTGTAATAATTGCCGGCCAACTCCAGAAGAAGATGGCCGCTATTGAGGCTACGTGAAAAATTATCAGGAACGCTACGGTGGGCCAGTTTACGTTGGTTTCTTTTACGCGGTTTGATGTTTCCGTCCGCAAGGTGTCGCGCATTTATTTCTCCCCACAATCCAACCGGCGTCACTCGTTTCCCAACGCAGAGATTCCGGCGTCAGGACGTTGTGTGACATCTAAGTCAAGCTGCTCGGAGGCGGGAGTGCAGCGACTAAATTGCTTTACCTTCGCGACGCGGCGGCAAAGGCATTCTCACTTATCTCTGCGCGTTGCCATGCACCAAGCGGCGCATACGATCGGCGAAGAGCACGTCAATTTTTCGTGGTTCGATGATCGCCGTTACTTCTCCTACGCCAAAAGTCGGATGCATCAGCGTCTGTCCGCGGCGATAGGTCTGGGTTTGATCGTACGGTGCGCCCGCTTTGCTGGACGTTCGCGTGCCCGCGGCCCCCGCACCACTCTTGTAGGGAATGCGCGAACCACAGATCGGGCAACTGACGCGCGTGACACGACCCTTTTTTGTGACGGAGGCCACGATGTGCCCGCGCTCTTCGCCACAGGTAACACACATTTGCTCGACTCGATCTCCTACCGCGAAAGTTTGTTTCTCCGTCGTCATACTCCTCCTAGTTCACGGTGCGTTTGTTGCTCTTGCGCCGGCTTTCACGGTCGGCCCGGCGTCGCCGACTGTTCCTCAAAACTAAATTCCTGTCGGTGCGAAAAGCCGAGGACGCATTTCGCGTCCCCGGCAAACCGACAAACTACCAGCGAGGCTGGCGATCGTTACCGCCGCCAAAGTCACGGCCGCCACCGCCGTTTCCGCCAAAGCCACGACCGCCGCCGCCGCCGCGATTCTCGCGGGGCTTGGCTTCGTTGACTTTCAACTCTCGGCCATTCAGATCCTTGCCATTGAACTGAGCAATGGCTGCGTCGCCTTCTTCCTTGCTCGACATTTCGACAAACCCAAAGCCCCGTGAGTGTCCGGTATCGCGATCCTCGATGACACTGGCGGATTGGACCGTGCCGGCCTTTGCAAACAAATCCTGCAAATCCTGGCTGGAGGTCGCGAACGTGAGATTTCCTACGTAAAGTTTCATAGACATTCAAATTACCTTTCCCATGTGGGAATGAAAGAAGCTGCGAATCAGATTGGCTTCGGTGAACGGTAGCAGTCGAAGTACCCGCGTTCGGACGCTCTAAAAGAGCTGGCTTCTGAAGTTTACTAATCAGCCTGCTCTCGAACCATCTAAAACGCCGGCGCTAACGCGCGGGGCGCATCACCGTCGATGCGCGAGAGAAGGGTTAACGTGGTCTACTATGCACTAATGTACGCTAAGTAGCAAACTGCCGAGATTCCGGAAAATGAACAATCTCCGTTTAGATAGCGGACTTGTCCGCCGTTGCCGGGGCACAACTGCCCTGTCTAAACGGACAATAAACTGAACCAGTATCAGCTTCCGAGGAGCGGGCGGAATCGGCCCTTGACCCTGTAGTATGGTACGGGGTGTAGACTGTCTGATAGGAGGGAATTCCGGGGGATGAAGCGGCTGACTATTGGCGAACTCGCCAGACGAGGCGACGTTAATCTGGAGACCATCCGCTATTACGAGCGGGTTGGACTGCTGCCGAAACCGCCGCGGACACAAGCGGGTTATCGCATTTTTCCGGACGACGCCCCGAGGCGCCTGCGCTTTGTCAAAAGGGCGCAGGAGTTGGGCTTCTCGCTGCGAGAAATTAAGGAGTTGCTCGCCTTGCGTATTGAACCGGGTAAGACACGCGCCGACGTGCGCCAGCGGGCCCAGGCCAAGATCGAGGACATTGATAAGAAACTGCGGACGCTGCGGAAAATGAAGAAGGCGCTGGAAAAACTGACCGCGGCCTGTCACGGCAACGGGTCATTGAGCGATTGTCCGATTCTCGATGGACTGGATCAGGGAAGGTAAGGCGCAGGACTGGTATCAGGATAAACGACTCATCTCCCATCTCCGTTTAGATAGCGGACTTGTCCGCCGTTGCAGCAAGGGGCACAAGTGCCCTGTCTAAACGGACAATTGCCTGAGAGGAGAGTCGGCTCCCTAAGAATTGAAAGTGATGAACAGGATCAATCATAAGTCCGGAGAAGTAGCGACAGATCTCGTGGCCACGCATGAGCAAGCGGTTGATCCGATTTGCGGCATGGTGGTCAACAGGCAAAGCGCCGCAGCATCCTTGGCGCACGAAGGCACGACGCACTACTTCTGCAGCGTTCATTGTCTCGAGACCTTTCGCCAAAACCCCGGACAAGAGCACCAGCCCGGAACCCAATTGGTGGGACTCAACCGCTCACCAAACTCAAGCGAATACACCTGCCCGATGCATCCTGAGATCGTCCGCGACCGGCCCGGTAACTGTTCGATCTGCGGAATGGCTCTCGAACCGCGCACCGTCTCCCTTGAAGAAGGAGAGAATTCGGAACTGACTGACATGACGCGTCGGTTTTGGATCAGCGTATCGCTGAGTCTGCCGGTGTTTCTGATCAGCATGAGCGACTTTTTTCCCGGCCGGCTCCTCGAACGAACGATCTCGATGGCGGCCCGTGGCTGGATCGAGGCCGCGCTGGCAACGCCGGTGGTGTTGTGGGGTGGCTGGCCGTTTTTTGTCCGCGCCTGGGAATCACTGCGTCACCGCAGCCTGAACATGTTCACGCTGATTGGTCTGGGCGTCGCCGTGGCCTGGCTTTACAGCCTGGTGGCCCAAATCTTTCCAGGGCTTTTTCCCTCATCGTTTCGGGCGATGGGCGAGGTGCCGGCTTACTTTGAAGCGGCAGCGGTGATCACTACGCTGGTGTTACTGGGTCAGATGATGGAACTGCGCGCACGCAGCCGCACTGGCGCGGCCATCAAGGCGTTGCTCGGTCTGGCGCCAAAGACCGCGCGGCGTATTGGACCAAATCAGGCTGATGAAGATGTGCCATTGGACCAGTTGCGCGCAGGCGACCAGTTGCGAGTGCGACCGGGCGAGAAAGTACCGGCGGATGGGATCGTGATCGACGGCACGAGCTCGGTTGACGAATCGATGGTCACCGGTGAGCCGATGCCGGTCGACAAGCAGATCGGCGATCGCGTCATCGGTTCGACCGTGAACGCAACCGGCTCGTTCGTGATGCGGGCCGAACGGGTCGGCGCCGAGACACTGCTCGCACAAATTGTGCAACTGGTCGCGACGGCCGGGCGTAGTCGGGCGCCTATTCAAAGACTCGCCGACATAGTCGCCGGTTACTTTGTGCCGGCGGTGATCATCTCCGCGGTCATCACCTTTGTGATCTGGGCCACAATTGGACCAGAGCCGCGTCTGGCCCACGGGCTGATTAACGCGGTGGCGGTTTTGATCATCGCCTGTCCCTGCGCGCTTGGTCTGGCAACGCCAATGTCGGTGATGGTGGCGATGGGTAAAGGGGCAGCCAACGGTGTCCTCTTCACAAACGCTGAGTCCATCGAAGTGCTCCGCAAGGTCGATACCCTGGTAGTGGACAAGACCGGCACGCTCACCGAAGGCAAGCCGAAGCTGGCCAGCATCACGACGATCAACGGCTGGGAACAGCGAGAACTGTTGCGATTGGCGGCGAGTCTTGAACGCGCCAGTGAGCATCCATTAGCCGCGGCGATCGTCGAAGGAGCAGCGGAGCAAGGTATTGAATTGACGAATGCGGACGGCTTTAACTCGCAGACTGGCAAAGGCGTAACCGGTCGCGCTGACGGACACGCCATTGCGCTCGGCAACCAGACATTGATGGCTGAATTGAAAATCACTACTCCCGAGAGGGAAATGCTTTCAAAGAAAGCCGCAGCGCTCGGCGCCGAGGGCCAGAGCGGATTGTTCATCGCGATTGATGGCCAGGTGGCAGGCCTGTTTGGTGTTGCCGACTCGATCAAGAGCACCAGCGCAGAAGCGATCCGTCAGTTACACGAGGAAGGTGTGCGGATCGTCATGCTTACCGGAGACAGCCGCCAGACGGCCGAGGCAGTAGCGGCGAAACTGGGCATCGATGAAGTGATTGCCGAGGTCCTGCCTCAACAAAAATTTGAGGCGCTGAAGCGGCTGCAAACCGGCGGACATATCGTTGCAATGGCCGGCGACGGAATCAACGATGCGCCGGCGTTGGCCCAGGCGCACGTGGGAATTGCCATGGGCACGGGCACCGACGTCGCAATGCAAAGCGCCGGTGTGACTTTAGTAAAAGGCGATCTACGCGGCATCGTGCGCGCGCGCCGGTTGAGTCGACTCACGATGCGCAACATCAAACAGAATCTCTTTTGGGCTTTTGTCTATAACTCAGCGGGCGTGCCTATCGCCGCCGGCATTCTCTATCCCTTCTTCGGCATTCTTTTGAGTCCGATGCTGGCCGCCGCCGCGATGAGTTTTAGTTCCGTGTCGGTCATCGCCAACGCCCTGCGCTTGCGGCGCGTGGAGCTTTGAGCATTAACGCCAATGAGGGTGCTCGAATTTCAGGCCAGGGCAACACCCTGGGTACGCGACTACACGGCCGTAAACATTTCACTACGCGCAATGGTGGCATCCCTTAGTGTGGTGTTCCTAAGTTCTCTTTACAATGAATCTGCCAATTCGGGCACCCGTCTTCAGTCCCGGAGGGACGGAATATTTATAGAGACGAGATCCCGAAGAACTCAGAAGCTCCGGAGGAGCGACATAAATTCTTTCGAAAAGGCATGTGCCGCTCCTGTTGGAGCTGAGGTGATTCTCTTCGAATTCTGGTTCTATAAATATTGCGTCCCTCCGGGACTGAAAGCAGGCTGCCGGAATGAACGATTCATTCAAGAGAACTCTAGAGACACCACACTAACAGGCGGACCTTAATGAAGATCGCGCACCAACGGACTCACATTGCCGCAACTCAGTTTGGCCAGATCGCATTGAGCAGTGCGGCCAATCGATACCCGCCCCAGGAAACTCGCTGGCGCACGACCTTCAGACTCGCTTTGTTGTATGCAGCCGTCGGCTTGGAGCCGTGCGTAATACCGTTGTAAGCAACATCTTTCGCGAGCGTCAGACTCTCGTTGGCCCAAACAGTAAAGTTGAACGGATCATCCAATTTCAAAGCCGGGTCCGTATCGGGATTCCCGACCATCGCTTTCGCGGCCGCGGGAGAAATCTGCCTTAACGGAGGTGGCGCGAAATTGGCTCCGGTCTTCGGAAAACTGCCAATGCCTCCGTCCCAATAACTGTGAAGGTTGGTAGTCTTCAGCGTAGCGCCTGCACCGGGAATCTTGATCGACACCAGGTTGCCGCCCCGATCTCCGTCGTGATGAGCGCTATCGACTCGGGTGGCGCAGTGCAGCGGTTGGTGGATATCGCCGACAAAGTGGATGATGAGCCGCAACGCCTGAGCCTGCGCGTTCTTGTCCGTGCTCGTCTTGAGTATGTTTACATTCTCCTCCAGGGCGGTGACTATGTTGGGCGTGGGCAGGCTCGGTAACGGCGTGCCATCGATCGAAAAGGGCTGGTCGATAAAGTGAAGTGCTTTGAAGGAATCAAATTCCGCAAACGGTCTCAGGTCATCGGCCCAATGCGCGGCGTTAACGAAGTCTTTGCTTTTAGCCGTAACCGCGGCGGGGTTTATCTGAATCGCAAGGAGCTCGGCAACTTTGGCTTTGGCGTTGGGATTGAGACGCTTAAAGGCGATCTGGGCCACGATCATATGTCCGCCCGCTCCCCAACCCAGGGATACAGACGGTGTACACAGGATCAGGCAAACCAGGGCGAGTGCCATTCCGCTTTTGAATAAACGGTGGGTATGGTCGTTCTTCATGAGATTCTCCTTTGGTCATGGGATGGTCCAAGGTTGTTGAGAACAAAACTATGGAGGGCTATCAGAGAGTTGGGGCCGCTGAATCCTCACGATCTTTGCCAGAGATGATCGTAAGCCGACCCTTCCCTTCCAGGGCGCGCTATCTATATCACAGATGCGGGCAGGGTTCTATACTAACTCCACGGGTAAAGTCTTAATTTCCGTTTAGCACGCGGCTGAAAAAGTGATTACGATCCACGAAATTACATGAAGCAGCACGAAGTCACACGAAAACGGCGCGATTTTCTTAGTGTTTATTTCGTGTTCGTTCGCGCGACTTCGCGGATCGTGCGGGATTCTTTGATCTATACATCTTGTTTTCGGCAGCCTGCTAAACGGAGTAGGACACTACTCAAGAGGAACTCAAGAGGCGGTAGAGGCTCAGTTTGATTTTTCTCTGCGTGAACTCCGCGTACTCGGCGTCTTGCGGTGGAGAAAAGTACCGAAACCATTCACCGCCGAGGCGCGGAGAACGCTGAGAACGCGCCGAGAATTCAAACTGAGCCACTAACTCAAGAGGCATTGCTATTGACAGTGCTTTGGTGAGGGAGTAGATTCCGAATGCTCAAGAAGAAAATACCTGTCGCTTACGTGTGACTCCCTCGTAAGCCTCACGTCGGCGAACTCAGCGAAGACTCCAATTGGTGTGCCAGGCGACCGCACTATCATCCGGGCATACGAGTCTCTTACTCGACTTCACAGTGGAGGGACGATCATGGCTAACAAAAAAATCAAAGAACGAACCATTCCTTATAGGCGAATCGACCCACGTCGCTACTAGATGCTTTTCATCTTGAACGTAGACGGCGTGACGTCGGAGGGCAAGTTCATCCATCTCTATTTGTAAGGAGCATGGCCGGGAAAACAAAGCAGCGATATCCAACAGCGGTTGGAAAAGGAGTAGATATGCGCTACGAAATCAAAGGCAAAGTAATCGATGCGTACAGTCGTGACGGTGTCGCCGGAGTGAGAGTCGAGGCCTGGGGCAAAGACCTGGAGCTTGAGGACGACCTGGGCTACGCGGCCACTCTCTACGACGGTACGTTTGTCATCCCATTCGATGAAGACACGTACCGGGACCTTTTCCATGACCGATGCCCGGACATTTATTTCGAGGTTTGCTGCGGCGACGAGATCCTGACCAGCACCGAGGATGGCCCGCTCTGGAAAGCCGAGGCGCCCGATGACTACGTGACCATCGAAATACCAACCCTCGCAGCACCGGCCTGGAACGAACGGCACGTCTATCTGAAGATCGATCGCGTTGAAAGCTACAATCCGGTGAAGCCAGTGGAAGAAGAGGCCGGCTTGGCAACTTACGGTCGCGATTGCATGCGCAATGTAGGCCACGAAAATGGCTTCATCCCGGAATCCGAAATCGAGGCGCGTGCAGTGGCTGCCATCGTCTATCGAGAATACATCGATTCTGCGTATCTCATCCCAAAGCCCGATAAGCTAATCCGCGCCGACATCAATGAGCCGCTCTACGAGGATCGCGTACCCGGCACAGTGATCTACGCGCGTCCATATCAACGACTCATACTTCACGTCTGGAACAACGACAACGTGCCACACTCGTTGCACGCTCATGGCCTGCGCTATGGCATTGATTCCGACGGCACCTGGCCTTTCGGCACACAGGCCTCGAGCGGCGGCACACGCTCAGACGCCATCTGTCCCGGCGAAACCTGGTGCTACACCTTCGATGTGACCTACGACATGGTCGGAGCCTGGCCGTTCCACGACTACACGCACTACTCGAACATAAGGATTGAGCAGGGACTGTTCGGCGGGATCATTGTTCTTAATTACTGCGACAAGGCGCCTGCTCCGTTCTGCTTTAGGGACGGACTGCTCGCCGGCATCTATGGCGACCTGGAACGAAGCGAGGGTCGAAGTTTCTTCACGGAGAAGGCCGGGATTAACTTCGACGAAGATCCCTTCCCCTTCATTCTTTTACCGCAAATACACTTCAAACGGCTCAACCCGCAAACCCAACTACTGCTTGAGCATCACCTCGACTATCTCGAAGAGTTCGTCGCGCGGGCATTCTCCCTGCCGAGCAAACACATACCGACGGATCATGTGCCCGTCTTCTTCCATCGGATGAAGCGGAAAGAGACTCCGCCGGCGCCGCGACCTCAGGGGCTCTTGGATCTGGATTTGGTTCTTGATCGGCAACGCCAGCTCTTTGACCTGGCGGTTGGTCTGCGCCCACCTTTTGATCTGGCCCTCAATCCCGACCTGAGACCACTGGTTCCAGATAGAAGACCCGCGCCCATCCCGAGCCTCTGCATCAACGGCCGCAGCTTTGTCGGGAACACGCCCACGATCGTCGGGCGCGCCGGACAACGGATTCGTTGGTACGTCTTCAACCTCGACATCAACACAAACGGACACAACTTCCACCCGCACGGAATGCGCTGGAAGTTTGCCGGAGAGAACATCGACACTCGCAGCTTTGGGCCGGGCGAATCGTTTGTGGTCGAGGCCACGATTCCGCCTGTGCTGCTGCTGACCGAGGACGAAGCGCGTATCCAGGACCCACAATATCGGCCGGAAGACGCCAGGCTCTACTGTTGCAAGGGCGACTTCCTGTTTCATTGTCATGAGCAGGAACATTTGCTGGGCGGCATGGCGGGCCTGGTGCGATCGAGGCAGAGCTTCTGGCTGACTCCGGAAATGGCTGACGAGATCGGTCGTCGAACCGGCCTGCCGCTTGACGACGGACGCAATACCTGCCCGGACGTTGAAGCGAATCCTTGCGGCGTGGATCGCATCGGGCATTGGGAAGAAATTGCCGGAGGTCCCAAAGATCCCGAAACTCTCTTGATGCACTCAATATTACTGCCTAACACCAAGCGGGTTCTGTTTTGGGGTCAAACGAGGGCCGATCAGTCGCGAGTATGGGATTACTCGACGCCTGCGGGAGCGTATATGCTCCCCTTCAATCAACCGGCTAGTCTTCCTGGAGTCAATACCGACTCATCTGATTTGTGGTCGGCCGCGCATACCATACTGGATGACGCGCAAGGCACCGTGTTGGCCCATGGCGGTTTCACGGGACCTGGAACAGTTGGTGATAATGTAGGAAATGTTCGCGCGTTTCTCTTCGACCCGCCGTCGTTGACATGGTCGGAGACGGACAACACCAGGAACGCTCGTTTTTACGCTACAACCTTGACCATTGGTGACCGACGCGCATTGACTTTGTTCGGCTCGGCGTCCAAGTCAATTGAGATCTACACTCCCGGCGCAGCTCCCGGCTTACGTTGGGCCAACCCGCCTACGGTGGTGCCACCGCAGATGAACCATCACCAGTATTATCCCTGGACGTATCTGCTGCCTGACGGAAGGCTATTCATCGCCGGCCCGCACGTTCCCACTCAGCGCTTCGATTTCAATGCGCCCGGTGGGGTTGAGTCGTTTGCGACGAACAAGGGCAACCGCACCAACCCTGGTGAAAAAGGCACGTCCGTACTGCTGATTCTCAGACCGCCTGACTACAAACCGATCGTCTACATAATGGGCGGCGAGTTCGCGGCAGTCGAGAAGAGCGCCGAGCAGATCGATTTGTCGGTTCCGGCGCCGGCGTGGATCAATTTACCTGACCTCAAAAACGCTCGCAATAAACAGTTCACGGCTACGCTGCTGCCCGACGGCCGCGTGTTAATTGCCGGAGGCATAGAAGGAGGCCCCGATGGTGGCCCATGCGAGATCTTCGATCCGCGTAATCCTGGCGCCGGCTGGGTTGAGGGTCCGAAAATTAAATTTGTACGGAGCTACCATTCTTCCTTCCTGCTGCTTCAGGACGGGAGCGTGCTCGGGGGCGGCGCTCCACCTAACAACCCGTTTGGGCCCTTTACCCCACACGAGCGCTTCTTCCCCGGCTACTTCGACAAGTTGCGGCAGGTGATCACAGGCGCCCCGGCAACCATCAACTACGGCGGCAACTTTACGATAAATACGCCAACGCCGCCGGACATCAGCGAGGTGGTGTTGCTGCGCGCCGGCGCGACAACCCACGGATTCAATATGGGCCAGCGCGGTATCGAGTGCGTGATTGCCGGAAGAGGCCCCGGCACCTTGAATGTGCAGACGCCGCCCAACGCCAATCTCGCGCCGCCCGGGTGGTACCTGCTGTTCATCTTGGACTCGGACCGAGTTCCTTCGGAGGCTCGATGGATCCGTGTCACCCACTGAGCGGGTTTAGAGGTCAATGTGCCGGTGCAACAGACTGCTGAAAGACTCAACAGTCGACGAAACTCGCAAAACGTGGAGTGCGGCGGTTACAATCCAAAGCGGCGTCGTTGCCGCCGCACTCCAAAAGTCAGTCTTCGTTCGGATCTGCGTGCGTGGCAAAGATGCGCGAGCGTCAAGCAGGCGCCGGCGACGGACATCCAATAAAGTCTCTGTAGCAGGAGGTGGTGTCCCACACTCGCCACGTCAATCTCTTTCCAGAGGTGATACAGCAGCGGATTGTAGAGCCAGTGGTTGTGACCCTGACTGTAAAGATAAAGCAAGAGTGCGCTTGTCCCGATGCTCACTGCGTACGTCAGGTACTTATCCCGAAGTATGACATTCAGCGTCAGGGACAAACCGGCTACCAGGACCAGGCTCGGAACCAAAATCACTGAGTAGGTGATCAAGTAAGGCGAGATCTCAATGGCAGTATTACCTCTGAGCGCCTGAACTACGATTGCGGCAAACCCAACCAGGACGATCAAGGAAAGCATCAACAGAATCATTGCCAAAAACTTTGAGAGGAGCAGGACACTGTTCGCCACCGGTGTGGCCCATAAGAGCGGCTCAATCCTCACTTCGCGATCACGGTGCATCGCCTCGCCCGTGTAAAAGACAGTCAGACCCAACAGAAATAACGAGAGCGCCTGGGCAGTGTTGGTCGCATAAGCAGCCGAGTAGGACACGGTCGGAACTACCTTAAAGAACGCAACCTCAAGAATGGAGAGGAAGACGGCCAGCGGCATGATCACTACCAGACTGCGCTCCACTCGCAGCAGCCGGAACTCGACGCTGAGCGCGGCGCTGAGCTTTCGCAGATTTGCGCATACCCCGCCGCTTGCCGTGGCCACGCTTGGTAACTCAATGTTCGCAGACTCTTCCTGCCCGGCAATGATGGGGAGACCGGGAACCTCGGCGCCGATCGCCGCGACGCTCGGCGAGTAGGAGTAGGTTTGTCCGCCCGCGGAAAGCTTGAGCGTTGAAAAACTCTCCACACCTTTGTTTCGCCCAGCGATCGAGAAACGCAAGTACAAAATCACTAGACAAGCCGCAGCGGCGAGAATCACCAGCGCGCGGTTCGCGATCATCTCCGAGCTGTAACTGACATCTATTCGATCAACCCAATCCGGGCTCTGGCCCCATGGCTGCTGCTTTTCAGAGCTCATCAGGAAAGGATCGAGCATTGTGCGCCAGCCGGGAGGCAGATTCTTGAGCACGAGCAACTGCCAGGCAATGTAGAGCGGGTAGTAAGCGACTCCTAGTCCGTAGACGATTTTGGCATTGCGTGTGAGCGTGCCGACAGTGAAATAGACGGCGGCGAAAAGTAAGTACGAGACGACGACCAGCATGAAGAAATGTTTGAAATAGGGGAAGACCCGGAACGGCAGAACGACCATCCGCGCTGTGTGAAACACTTGCAGCAACATCATCGTCAGCGCAAAACCTGCCTGACAGCAAACCAGCACAAAGAAGCTGCCGAAGAATTTACCGAGCAGGTACTGGGCGCGGCTTATTGGTTTGGAAAAGATCAAAGGGTCGATGCCGAGGTGGAAATCTCTAATCACGGGATCGGCCATGATCAGCGCGGCAAAGAGCGGCAGGCCCAGGATGCCAAAGGCAAAGCCTCCAAAATTTCGGGCAATGAAAAAATCGCTGTTCGTGGCCCAACCATAGTGCACGGCAGCTCCAGCGATACTCCACAGAGCAGCATTGGAACCAAAGAAAACCAGCAACGAGTAGGGAGCTACGCGCCTGGAGTTGAGCAGCACTTCGTTCTGAAAGACTGCACCAAAGGGCGTTCGCAGAGGGCTCCACATTTTCATTCAATCTCTTCTTTGAGACGGTAGGGACCTAATTTCTTCTTTCATTAACCAGGTCGAAGTAATAGTCTTCGAGCACCGCAGTCGCCGGGCTAAACTCTTCGCTCGGCGGCCCGTCTTTGCAGATCAGTCTCAGATGCACCTGTCCGTCATACATCTGCGAGGAGATTACCTGACCACGAGTCGTTAAACGCTGCGCCTTTTCTCGCGGAACAGTTGCTTCCCAAACCGAGCCTTTCATTTGATCGATTGCTTGCTTTGGTGTGCAGCAGGCCATGATTTCGCCTTGCCGGATAACCGCCATCTGACTGCAGAGATTCGAGACGTCAGAAACAATATGAGTCGAGAGAATCACCACTGCCTGTTCGCCTGCACTCTCGGCCAGCAAGTTGTGAAAACGAACTCGCTCTTCCGGATCCAGTCCGGCTGTCGGCTCATCAACAATGATCAGTTGCGGCTCGCCGATGAGAGCCTGGGCGATGCCCAGTCGCTGTCGCATCCCTCCTGAAAATCCACCGACTCGCTGCTTGCGCGCGGATGAAAGATTGACCCGCTCAAACAGCGCGTCGACCAGACACGTGCGCTCTGATCTGTGCCAGACGCCCTTGAGCTTCGCAAAGTAATCAAGCGTTTGCTCTGCCGTGAGCGTTGGGTAAAGGCCGAACTCCTGCGGCAAGTAGCCGAGCATTCGGCGTGTTTGATCCTTGCGAGCGATTAAGTCAACGTCGTTCATCGAAACGGCGCCCGAATCGGGCTCGAGCAGAGTCGCCACGATCTTCATCAGCGTCGTCTTGCCTGCACCATTGGGTCCCAGCAACCCGAACATGCCGCACGGCACGTCCAGACTGATGCCTTTGAGCGCCTGGATGCCCCCGGGGTAGGTCTTGGCCAACTGGGTGATCTTGAGCATAGCTTTCCATTCCGAATGTGACAGCATAAGAACTGGCTACACACACCTGCCCCAAAGGGGCTGCGACCTCCAGCCCAGGCCGGGGTCCCCGCGCGGGCAGCCCGCGTGGGGTGGAAGTGTTGCTGTTTCGGCTACCCTGGGTAAACAGAAATTTGAACTTCCCCAACCGCAACGCGGTTGCGACGTGGGCGGGAAAAATACAGGGCGGGCGCAACCGCGTTGCGGTTGACTCGTTGCTGTCGTGATGATTACTTGTCAGAGATGATTCGCTCGACGGGTGTCAGCTTCCGGTGATCATAGGCCGAAACTGTGTAGGACTTGTCATTCAACATCAATGGCGAAGCGGTCTCAGCGCTTGCCCGAAAGCTCGTCGGATTCATACTGCGCAAGTAAAGCAACAAACGACCCAGCACTGCCACGAAGATCAGAATGTCTCCCACGCGCGCGACGTGCATTTCCGTGCTGGAAACTCGCACCAAAACGCCGAGCAGAAAACAGGAGACCAGCAGGGATTTCAGGGCACGTATTACGGGCCGGCTCCTCTGGCTGATCTCTACGCACTGATTCCTGATCTGCTCGACACTGCCAAAGCGCTGGAGTGCAGCCTCTTTTGCCTCTGCCAAAGACAAGTCCTGCCGCAGGTGCTCTTCGGTCAGGAGCTCGACATGAAAGCGCAATTCTTCTTCTATCTCGCCGGCAATGTGTTCGCGCTCAAAACCCATGAATGCGCGCCCTGGCAAAGGCTTCATTGCAGGTACCTCCGATCCGCCTGAGCTCAGGCAGTTTGCAGGATTCTCGAAATTGCTCGGGAAATACGATCCCAGTTCGAGGCTTCAACTTCGAGCTGCTTTCGTCCCGCCCTGGTCAGTTTGTAGAACTTCGCGCGACGATTGTTTTCCGACACGCCCCACTCGGACTTGATCCAGCCGCGCTCCTCCATCCGATAGAGCGCAGGGTACAGCGAGCCATCCTCGATCTTCAGCAAGTCGTCAACCGACTGATGAATCCGTTGCGCTATGCCGTAACCGTGCATGGAATCGCGCGACAAGGTTTTCAGGATCAGCAGCTCGAGCGTGCCTTGCATCAAATCTGTGCGCGCGTTCTTCATCGTCAGGCGGCTCCCTAGATAATCTAGGGAAGAGAGTACAGCCGTTCCCCTCGACTGTCAAGGGTAACGCGAAACCGTGGTTTGTTAGTTTTTCTTTTAGGCTTCGTTTCTTTGCGCTCTTTGTTTGAGCCCGTCGTGCAAGTACGAAACATTTCACGCAAAGGCGCAAAGAGGCAAAGGCGCAAAGACTATTGCTGAGGGACTGGTGCAGTTCGGTCTTATTCACACAGCGCTCAAGCCGCGACTTGTCCGCCGTCGCAAGGGCACAAGTGCCCTATCTAAACAGACAATTACTGGAGCGTTGTCCAGAAGACGCACTCAGCACCGCTGCTTAGCCACCGGCCAGATTTCGCGCTGCCAGATGCGCTCGCATCGCGGTGCGTCCGGCTTCGACCAGGGCGTTGAGCCGCTCCTCGGTCATATCAAACTCGGTTGTTCCGTACCCCTTCGCCGGCAGGCGGCAGATTTCCTTTTCATGATCTCGGATTTCATCGTTGTCCTGCGCTCCCATCATGGTATCAACCAGGCGCCCCAGGCGTTGCACGGTGCGCGCATGCTCGATTAGGAGCGGGGTTTTTGCAGTATTCGCGGCGCCCGCTACCGGAATGGCTTCGTCAATCAACAGTCCCAAATTCCCTGCTGCCTGTGCATCAGTGTCACCCATGATGGCCTCATTTTCCGAACCGGGTTCGGGCTGATCGGCGATGAGCCCAAGGGGAAAGTTTGACAACACGCCGCCATCCACGATGACACTTGGAAGCCCGTTACTACTTCCGGTTCCGTCCTTTGCTCGGCCACGATAAAGGCCCCATTCCGCTCTCCACGCCACCTCGCGCCAGACGAACGGAATACTCATCGACATCCTCACGGCCCAGGCAACGGGACAATCGGGCGCCGTGCGATGATTAAGCACGAGCCTCTCAACATCACTTGTATCAGAGGCCAGCAGCGAAAGGTCTGTTCCGGTTTGCGAGAAGAATTCGGTAAACGTCGTGTTCGCGCCAATGCCCTTCGCCGCCAGCTTTTCAATCAGCCACTCGAGAAAGTTGCTTCCTGCAAAGTAGCCGCCGCACTCCACGAGCGAGAACAGGTGGCAGTAGGCTCGGCTGTCGAGCAATTTATTTAGCAGAATATGATCGAGGAAGCCGGGAATATGAACGTGCGTCAATGCTTCCATCGTTTCGCTGTTCTGCCGCTGTTCATCACTGAAGTCGCTGGCGACCGGCGGGTCCATAAAAGACGAGAACCGCGGCTTGCCGTCGGGAAGCTTCTCATTGACGGCATCCAGCAGCGCTTGCGGCTGGTAACCTGCGGCAATCAGCGTGGCCGTGATTGCTCCGGCCGAAGTGCCGATCAGACGACGATGCGTGTGACCATCCTTGATCAAAACGTCGAGGGCGCCGGCGAAGACCGAGCCCTTCGCGCCGCCGCCTTCAAAGACCATGTCAAATTGTGCCATCGCGTTTTCCTCCAGAGGTTACGATTGAGTGTGTTTGAGCGTCAGACCGATCAGACAAACTTTGCGTGCTTTGCGCCTTTGCGTGAGATGCTCCGTCCTAAGTTATGAGCGTTACAACCGGGAAGACTCTTCACGCAAAGGCGCAAAGCACGCAAAGACAAGTCAGCGCAAACTTGACTCATTTACAACATCTTCTCTTTCCAGGATTGCGAGTACTGGTGCAGTTTAGTTCTCATTCACACCGTGGCTTTGGTGATCAGCAGGCTTTCGGATTTCGGTTAGCCGTTTCAACGGCTTCGTCCTTCCGAAAGCCGGGAAAACCGTTGAAACGGTTCACGATTTCTAAAGCCGGCTGCCGACCACCGGGCTGAAGCCACGGTGTGAATGAGACACTCCCAAAACCAAACTGTACGACCACCTGAATTCCCAGCGCGTGGGATGACCCAAGGAAGATTATGCTGGCGGCTATTGCGGCGTGGCTGCACGCGTCATCTCGGCGGTGGGATTGTCGAGATGGGTAACCACTTCAGGGCACCGAAAGCAAGCGGCTTTGCCTTCCTGTTGATACCAGCGACACTCCGGACGAATGCGACAGGGAGGAAGCGAGTCTACCGCGGCGGGAAGGATCTGAACGATGCGCGAAGCCAGTTGGCAATCTTTTCCGTCGTAGTGGACACAGCGGCTCTCTTCACAGTGCGCGGCGAAACGAAAAATATTTCTTGGATCGACTTCACGTGTCAACGAAAGGAGTTGCGGCGTGACTGGCTGAGGCTCTTCGAGCCAGGCAAGCCGCTTCCCTTCGGGCGTGTCTTCCAACACGCCCAGGACCATACTCCCTTCCATGTCCGGCTGAGCGCTTGGGCACATCAGCGGCTTGGGAGGATCGAGACCGTTTCCTGCTTCGCTCATGCTGCTAAGGGGCAAGAATCTCTCTGGCAATAAAACCAATGGTGATAAAGCCGCCGTCGATTATTACTTTGGGTGTCAGCTTATAGCCCGACACTGACGCCTGCACCTGTTTGGTGATATTACGAGCTAGCGCATTGGCATCGACGGCGCCTACTGATTTGACTGCGATTGAGCGACCCATGATGATGCCGCCCGGAATTTTGGTATTGCCGGCGCTCGCCGCCACCGCGCTGTCAATTACCTTTGCCAGATCGTTTATCTTGATCACTTTTGCTTTAGCTGCCACGTTGTTCACGCCTCCTGAAAGAGTTTTCTTAGCTCGATTGCAAGATGAAGTTCGAGCACTCTAAGACTTCCCAAATTTACTGTCAACAAGAATCTTACGGGTGCTGCAACAAACATAGCGCTGCGCACTACAACGCGATCGCAACGGGCCGCGACGAAGGAAATTTTTCGCAGTCCTAATGACAGAGTTGCCAGTTTTTGATCGCCGCGAATGGATGGACCAGCATCAGAATGTCGAGCAGCAGGCTATCGCGAATCCAAAACAGCAGGACGATCTCGGTCCCGACAAAAGCCAACACCGATCGGCGCAAGCCCAAACGACGCGCAATCATGAAACCCGCGACACAGCAAAGAATGTCTCCCAGCGAATTAATTACTGTGTCCCCCTCGTAGCCCAGTGCCGCCGTTGTTTCGCGATAACGCTGGATGATCAGAGTGGAGTTTTCGAGCAATTCCCAAAGACAGGCAGCCGTGACTGCGAGGCAGAGTTGCCCTGCCGGTCTTAGCCGAGGCAACACCAACTTCACCACGAGCGCGAGCAGCCAGAAGTACACCACACCATGCAGCACATGGGTGAAGCTGTAGGGATCCAGAAACTGCTGTGAGTTATTCGCGCTGCAAGTGTCTCCCGCCCAGAAGTGGAGGCCGCATGAGCAGATCCACAGACGCCCTTCAGCATGCAGCAGCACAGCGGTGGCTGCGAGCATCGCGGTCATCGCGATCCAGGGCCAGAGATTCTTTTGTTTGGGGATGGTGGTATTTGCTGACACTCAGCTCTCCGTGTCCGATAAACTTCAGTTTGTCGCCGTTGGTCCAGCCAGGTCTTTTGGGAGAATCAGCGACAAACTGAAGGTTTGTCGGACACCGCTACGCTTCATCGGCCCGGCGCGCGGCCATGAGCCTCAACATCTCATCGCGATTCAACTTGCGTTCGTTGTACCGACGCTCACCAAACGGCTTGAGCTTCTTGAGCCACATGTCACGGAGCGTGTCGAGATCCTTGCGCGAGTCGCTCGGGTCAGCAGCGGGATTCATCTGGTCCAGGATTTCAAAGGCGAATCCGGCCGCTCCCGAACTGTTCCAATCGCGCTGCAATTGTTGGTTTGGATGCACGCCTGCGTTTAGCTGGAATCTGTGACGATTTCTGACGCCGGCGAGATTGATACCCGCCACTACCAGGATTCTTTCATTAGAGAGGTTGCGTATCTGGAACACACCCATTGGCCGGATGCCCCGCTTGTATTCCTGCTTCAGGTGTCTGTTGTTCGGCTTCATTACTGCCAGGTCAGAACCGCCTGCGGTAGCGGGCGGTTGACCTCACTGAATTTGAAATATTTTTCGTTAACCGAGGATGTATGGCGATCTGGTTCGCCTAGCGTGCCGGCTTCAACCGCCCGCTACCGCAGGCGGTTTTGACCTCTAACGGAGATGTGGATCGCCACTTCATCCATTCCTTTGTAAAGCTCAAAGTCGGTGGTGTAGGCGCGTTTGAATTCCGTGTTTTGTGAGAAGTTTTTCCAGACAGCCATCCAGGTGTCGATCACCACTTGCGGCATCGGGCCTTTGCCTTCAAAGACAAGATACTCACCGCCGGCAACATCAACGTCAGTAAAACCGTCGGCCGTTTTTGTCGACAGCTCGACCTGAACGCCCGCGGTTACCGTGTATGCCCCATTCACATCAGATTCATAGTCTGAATACACCCCGTAGATCTGCGAGTCAGACACTTGATTCGCAATCCTGCCGGCGATGCCTTCCTGAAAGAATCGACCCCACAACGGACCCAGCCTACCCGTTTCCGGCGAGGCCTCTTCCCGGTTCGTCGTCCGCACACTGATGCCGGCGACTCTGAATGGCGCGATCTCTTTGAGAACTGATTTCATAGTAGATATTCCCTAGTCGCTGGCGACCGTGGGAATCGTTTCCGATCCTTCCTTGCCTGCCTCAGCGGCGGCTTGTTCGGCGGCTTCCAATGCGACGCGAGTTGCTTCGGCTTCCAGCGCTGCCTGGGCCGCAGCCAGTCGCGCGACCGGCACACGGAACGGCGAGCAACTGACGTAGTCCAGACCGATCTCATTACAGAAAGAGATCGAACGCGGGTCGCCGCCATGTTCGCCGCAGATGCCGACTTTGAGATCGGATTTGACGCTCCGGCCGCGCTCGGTGCCCAGCCGCACTAACTGGCCCACCCCGTCGCGATCGAGCACCTGAAAAGGATCCTCGGGAATGATCTTGCGATCGACATAGTAGGAAAGAAATCGAGCCGAATCGTCGCGGCTCAAACCAAACGTGGTTTGCGTAAGATCGTTGGTGCCGAACGAGAAGAAGTCGGCGTGTTTGGCAATCTGGTCCGCCATCAAAGCCGCCCGCGGCAATTCGATCATCGTCCCGACTTTGTACTCAACGGTCATGCCATGATCCGCCATCACCTGACGCGCCACCTCGTGAATCAGTTCCGATTGTTGGCGCAACTCCTCGCTGAGCGAGACGAGCGGCACCATGATCTCGAGTTCAACCGACTTTTTCTCTTCCTTGGCCTTGCAGGCCGCTTCAAAAATCGCGCGGCATTGCATGCGAGTAACTTCCGGAAACAGCAGGCCCAGACGGCAACCGCGGAAGCCCAGCATCGGGTTGGCTTCGCGCATGCGGATGACCTGCTTGAGCAACACACGCCGTTCGTCGATCTCGTCCAACACCTTATCCATGTCGGCCAATGTTGCTGCTGAGCGCACCGCCATCTTCAACTCGGCCAACTCGCTCATCAAATCGTCGACGCTGGGGAGAAACTCGTGCAGCGGCGGATCGAGCAGGCGAATCGTCACCGGGTAACCGGCCATCTCACGAAAGATACCGAGGAAATCGCCGCGCTGCAGAGGCAACAGTTTTTCCAGCGCTTTTTCGCGGGCGCCAACGCCATCAGCCAGGATCATCTCGCGCATCGCGGCCAGTCTTTGATCGCCAAAGAACATGTGCTCGGTACGACAGAGACCAATCCCTTCGGCGCCGAAACCGCGGGCGACTTTCGCATCGCGCGGCGTGTCGGCATTCGAACGCACGCGCAAACGGCGGAATTTGTCGGCCCAACTCATCAGCTCGTAAAAATCCTGGCGCAGCTCGGGCTGGATCGTTTTCACCTGGCCCAGAAACACTCGGCCGGTTGAGCCGTCAACTGTGATCCACTCGCCTTTGGTGACGACCGTGCCATTGACGGTGAATTGCTGTTGGCTGTAGTCGATATTCAGATCGCTGGCCCCGCACACGCAGGTCTTGCCCATGCCGCGCGCCACCACCGCTGCGTGGCTGGTCATGCCGCCGCGCGCAGTGACGATCGCCTGGGCGGCGACCATGCCGTGAAAATCGTCGGGGCTGGTTTCCTGACGCACCAGCACAACCTGCGCTCCCTCGCGGGCCAGTTCTTCGGCCTCGTCAGCGCTGAATATCACCTGGCCCTGGGCCGCTCCCGGGCTGGCCGGTAATCCGGTGGCGAGCACCGCGGCGTCCGTCTTCGGATCCACAGTCGGGTGCAGCAACTGATCGAGTTGATCAGGCGTGACCCGGTTGATTGCCGTCTGTCGATCGATCAACTTCTCATAGACCATCTCGGTCGCGATGCGCACGGCCGCAGCGCCGGTGCGTTTGCCGGTGCGCGTTTGCAGCATCCAGAGCTTGCCCCGCTCGATGGTGAACTCGCAGTCCTGCATGTCGTGATAGTGCTGCTCAAGCAGCGTAGTGATCGAGACAAACTCCGCATAGACGGCCGGCAATTCCTTTTTCAACTGACTGATGGGATTCGGGGTGCGAGTGCCGGCGACCACATCCTCGCCCTGCGCGTTGAGCAGATACTCGCCATAGAGCTTCTTTTCTCCGGTCGAAGGATTGCGAGTAAAGGCCACGCCGGTGCCGCTGTTCTCTCCCATGTTTCCAAAGACCATCGCCTGAATGTTGACGGCGGTACCCAGCGAATCCGAGATGCGATTGATGCGGCGATAGTCGACGGCGCGCCGCCCTTTCCATGAATTGAAAACGGCGGCGATCGCCACCCGCAGTTGTTCATACGGGTCGTCGGGGATGGCATGTTGTTCGCCGACGATGATTTGCTTTTGCGCCGTGATGATGTCGCGCAGGTTTTCTGAATTGAGATCGGTATCGCGACCGCCGGTGGTTTGAGACTTATAGCGATCCATCACGCGCTCGAACTTTTCGTGCGCCACGCCCATCACGATCTCGCCAAATAAAGAAGCGAAGCGGCGGTAGGCATCAAGCGAGAACCGCAGGTCGCCGGTTTGCCCGGCCAGACCCTGCACGGTCTCTTCGTTGAGGCCGAGGTTGAGCACGGTGTCCATCATACCGGGCATCGAGAACGCGGCGCCCGAGCGCACCGAAACGAGCAGCGGGTTTTTCGCATCGCCGAACCCTTTGCCGACCTTGGCCTCGATCGCTTTCAGACCTTCCTTGACCTGGTCCCATAGGCCTTCGGGAAAATTCTTATCGTTATCGTAGTAAGCGTTGCAGGCTTCGGTCGTCACGATCAGACCCGGAGGCACCGGCAAGCCGGCGCGCGTCATCTCGCAAAGACCGGCGCCTTTGCCGCCCAGGAGGCTCTTGTTGTCTCCGCTGCCTTCTTCGAAAAGATAGACCCACTTGTGCTGGCTTTGATTTGAATCGTTCGAACTGTTTTTGGTCACGGCAAATTCACCTCAAGGGAATCAGGATCAGATCGGATTGTCAGATAATACACCGGGAACGCGGAAATCCTGTCGTCGGGCCGAGTCCTGCGCAGTTGGTCTTTCATTCACACGCGGCTTCAGCCCGGTGATCGGTAGCTCAATCTACGGCCAATCTGGCAACTCCGCTGCCTGCCGATTAGCGTGTATACTACCGCTTCCCCTCTCTCCCAATTACAACAACACCGAGGCTGCGTATATGTCTAAGATAACAGCGCTCAACGTGAACGGAAAGAAGCTGAAACTGGATGTCGACTCCACCACCAGTCTGCTGGCCGTGCTGCGAAATGAACTGGACCTGACCGGCAGCAAGTACGGCTGTGGCGAGGGCGAGTGTGGCGCTTGCACCGTGCTAATAGATGGCCTGCCGACTAAGTCCTGCATCATGCCGGTCGGCCGCATCGCGACGCGACAGATCACCACGATTGAAGGCCTGGAAAAAGACGGGCGTCTGCATCCGGTGCAGGAAGCCTTTCTGAAAGCTGACGCAATGCAGTGCGCCTACTGCACTTCGGGAATGATCATGGCCAGCGTGGGGCTGCTGGCCAAAAACCCGAAGCCCAATAGAGACGAGATCGTTAAGGGAATGAACGGCAACGTCTGCCGCTGTGGTACGTACCAGCGGATCATTACGGCGATCGAGTCAGTTGGTAAGGCTTAATGTCCGACAAACTTCAGTTTGTCGTTTGATTTCGAAGTAAAAGTCTTCGAAGTAGAGCCTTGGTTGATCGATAAACGTGGCCGCAAGAAGGCCATTAGCGGAACCTTCGACAAACTGAAGTTTGTCGGACAATTTGGAGAAAACGCGATGAGCGACATGCAGGATCAAGCAGACTTCATCGAGGTTGAGCGTTACGAACTGTACGAGTCGGCCGGTTATCACTTTCAATTCAATCGTCGCCAATTCATGCGCACGTTCGGCGCGGGGATCGTGCTGATCCTGCCGCTGCGCCGGCTGCTGGCCCAACAAGGCCAGGGCGCACGCCAGGGTGAGTCTGGACGAGGCGGCGGCGGCGAGCGTTTGCCGCAGGACGTCGGCGCGTGGATTCATCTCGATGAGGATGGGCGCCTGAACGTTTTCACAGGCAAGGTGGAGATCGGTCAGAACATTCGCACCTCGCTGGCCCAGGCGATTGCCGAAGAATTGCACGTGCCGCTTTCCATGATCCGCATGACCATGGCCGACACCGACTTGACGCCTTTTGATATGGGCACTTTCGGCAGCCTGACCACGCCCGCGATGGCGCCTCAGCTACGCCGGGCGGCGGCCGCGGCGCGCGAACTGCTTATCGATCTCGCCGCGCAGCAACTAAACGTCGAGCCTGGCTCAGTGCGCATCGTCGACGCTCGTTTTGTGAATCACGACAAGTCAAAGACGTTGTCTTTCGCGGATGTTGCGAAGGGCAAGAAGCTAGTCAAAATGATCCCCGAGAAGATCGCCACCACGCCGGCGAAAGACTGGACCATCGCCGGCACTTCAGTCGCCAAAGTTGATGGCCGCGACTTCGTCACCGGAAAACACCAATACACCACGGACTTAAAACTGCCGGGTATGTTGACCGGAAAAGTGGTGCGGCCCTCGGCTTTCGACGCCAGGCTTGTATCGGCTGATACAAAGGCTGCCGAAGCCATGCCGGGAGTAACCGTTGTGCATGACGGAGATTTCATCGGCGTCGCCGCGCCCGACCAGCAAACCGCCGCCAGCGCCGTCAAGGCGATCGCGGTGGATTGGAAAGCGCCGGGACAACCATCCAACGCCGACCTGTTCGACCTCTTGCGCAAACCTGTAGAAGGCGGCGGCCCTGGTGAAGGACGTGGATGCGGCGGAGGCTCGCGCCCGGTGGGCTCAATCACTGATGGTTTGGCAGCCGCGGATCAGAAACTGGAACAGAGTTACACGGTCGCGTACATCGCGCACGCGCCGCTTGAGCCGCGCGCGGCGGTGGCCCAGTGGAAGGACGACAAGCTCACAGTCTGGACCGGTACGCAGCGGCCATTCGGCGTGCGCAATGAACTCGCCGAAGCGTTTCATCTCAAAGAAGAACAAGTGCGCGTCATCGTGCCTGATACTGGTTCGGGTTACGGAGGCAAACACACGGGCGAGTGCGCTGTGGAAGCCGCGCGGCTGGCCAAAGCCGCCGGCAAACCCGTGAAACTCGTCTGGACCAGAGAGGAAGAATTCACCTGGGGTTACCATCGACCCGCGGGCGTGATCGATATCAAGAGCGGCGTAAAAAAAGACGGCACGATTACCGCCTGGGAATTTCACAACTACAACTCCGGCGCCTCAGGCATTCAGCACAAGTACAATATTCCCAATCAGAGCATCCCGTTTCACTCCTCGAAGTCGCCGCTGCGCCAGGGTTCGTATCGAGGTCTGGCCGCAACCGCCAATCACTTTGCCCGCGAGAGCCATATCGATGAATTGGCCCACGCGGTCGAGATGGATCCGTTGGAGTTTCGTTTACTGAACCTCAAAGACGAGCGCATGCGCGGGGTGCTGGATGCAGCAGCAAAAGCGTTCGGCTGGGACAAGACGCCTGCATTGGACCATGGCTTTGGCATCTCCTGCGGTTTTGAGAAGAACAGCTACGTCGCGACCTGCGTCGAAGTGGCCGCCGATTGGTTGTTTCCTAAAGGGTCAGAAAAAGAAAGCGGAAAAGAAGCTGCAAAGATCGCCGCTAAGCAAAACAAAGCCGCCGCAGATACGTCCAAAGGCGCGAGCGCCTCAGCGGCTGGCAGTAAGGATACGGCCACGTTTGCCGTCAAGGACGACCTTCGCATCAAGATCATCCGCGTGGTCCAGGCTTTCGACTGCGGCGCGGTTGTCAATCCGCTGCACCTGAAAAACCAAATCGAAGGCGCGATCACGCAGGCGCTCGGCGGCGCGATGTTCGAAGCGATTCAATTCGCTAACGGCCAGATCCTCAACCCAAAGTTTTCGCTCTATCGCGTGCCTCGCTTCAGCGACACGCCGCCGATTGAAGTCGTGCTGGTCGAGCGCAAAGACATTCTCTCTGCCGGCGCCGGCGAAACTCCGATCGTTGGCCTCGCGCCCGCAGTGGCCAATGCGATCTTCAACGCCGCGCATGTGCGACTGCGATCACTGCCGCTGATCTCGAGATGACGGCGTGGCGTACTTGGAAGATTGACAGCAAGCATCCTAGGACCACTGGTAATATGGCTTTGGATGCTCATATAATTCTCTATCCTTTCAATTCTCGTTGCCTCGAAGAGTAAATTAAACCCACTACCTGTTCAGATGGAGAGCATCATGCCGAAAGCTGACAACGCTAAGACGACAGAAAAATCAGATTGGTTCGAAGACTACGCCGATGAGGAGGAAGAGTTTCAGATCGATGAGTACGACCTCACCGCTACACCCAATGACTTTAATGTTCTAACAATCAACAATTTTATTGAATCTGGCGCGGTTAAGATTCCCGGATTCCAGCGCAATTATGTCTGGGATGCTGTGAGGGCTTCGAAGCTGATTGAATCGTTGATCCTAGGGCTCCCGGTTCCACAAATCTTTCTGTATGAGGAAGCCAGAAACAAATTCCTAGTAATCGACGGCCAACAGCGCCTGATGTCTATCTATTATTTCATGAAGCAGCGCTTTCCTCGCAAAGAGCGGCGTGTAGAATTACGAACAATATTCGATAGCAACGGAGGTATACCCGACAATATCCTTCATGACGACAGCTACTTCTCAAATTTCAAATTGAGTCTGCCGGAAAAACTACCGAACCACCCTAACAAGTTCAAGGGCCTCAACTACTCGACACTAAGTGACTACAGGACTCAGTTCGACTTGAGGCCTATTCGAAATGTCATTGTAAAACCAAATAAGTCGAACGGTGATAGTTCCGACGACTCAATGTTCGAGATATTCAACCGTCTCAATTCTGGTGGGATTAACTTAACCCCCCAGGAGATTCGCTCGAGCTTATATCATTCTCAGTTTTACGAAATGCTCTCCCGCCTTAACACTCTGCCGGAATGGAGACGGATACTCCAAATGGCCGAATTAGACCTGCATATGAAAGACGTGGAGATCTTACTCAGGAGCTTTGCTATGTTAGTCGATGGTCCCAACTATAAGCCGTCGCTGACAAAGTTTCTTAATCAGTTCTCTCGGAAATGCCATTCACATTCGGATGAGCAAAATGAATACCTTGAGACGCTGTTTGCCTCCTTCCTTGATGCGTGCAAAGAACTTCACGACGATACATTCATTAACAAAAAGAATCGTCGTTTTAATATTGCTTTGTTTGAGGCGGTGTTTACATCTGCATGCAGCGGCGCATTCGAGCGTCGTTTGCCAGTTAACGGGATACTCGATGCTGAGAAGATCATTGCTTTGGAAAGCGATGAAGAGTTCCTTGGAGCTTCGTTGGAAGGAACCACCGCGACCGCCAATGTAAAGAAGCGACTCGCGCGAGCAGGTGCTTTGGTGGGGGCTTTGTAACTGGGTCCAACCTAATGGCAGACACAATAGTGGATCGCCTGTACAGCGAGTTCCAACAATTGGTTGAGCATCTTAATAAAGCGGTCGAGCCATCATTGTGTTCGACGGCGGAAGATAACTTTAGCAAATCGCTCTTGTTAGCGGCAGCTAGCTATTTTGAAGATCGTCTTTCGACTGACTTGCTGTCTTTTGTTCACGAAGCGAGTAATAAGAATGAAATAGTGGGCGAGTTTGTGCGAACCCAAGCCATTAGTAGGAAGTACTTTACATTGTTCGATTGGGAATCGCGTAATGCAAATAAGTTTTTTGGTTGCTTTGGAAGTTCTTTCAGCACATTCATGAAAGCTGAGGTCAAGAGTGACGAGAATCTAGCTGGTGCCATAAAGGCTTTCATCGAAATCGGGCTGGAGCGGAATAGGCTCGTGCATCAGAACTTCGGCACTTTTACACTGGAGAAAACAGCCGAAGAGATATTTGTCCTATACAAGACTGCCGTGGGGTTTCTTGACGTAATTCCAAACAAACTCCGTGAGCATTCCATCGCCAACGACGCTACAACACGAGCTACTGAGTCTGTTGACAACGGAACTCCCTTGGAGTAATTCGCTTGTCGCTGTTGTCACTTGAGTACGCCTCATACCGCACGGACGCTACAAATTAAGCAGCTTGCAGAAGAGACTTCTCCACAGCTTGAGGTAAGTCGACAAAGACAAAGTATTCCGCGGGATAGAGGTAGTCTTCGCCGCTCTCGTCAATGACGCGAACATCGCCATCTTCGGCAGCATCGGTATCCGGCAGGACGCGATAGATTTTATGCCGCTCAAGAGCAACAGGATAGTCCGTGTTGTCGATGCAAACGGCGAATTTGTGAGCAGGTTCCTTCTTTTGTTTCATGACACTTAATCCAGATATCGTTTGCGCTTGATCTCTTTTCGGCCGATGCCGTGCGCCTCGTACCAATGAAGCTCGGCAAGCCGAATCCTACCACTTCTCAAGCGAATCTGCGCCATACCTTTAAGCTTCCGCCACCGACCTCTCCCATAGGTCTTCCGCAGCCTTCGAATGTCGCGGATGCTGCCACCCGTGGCTATCGGTTCGATGTCAGTAATCTCACTAATGATCTCGAAGTTCATTAGTAGGGCATTTAACCAAACGTCATGGCTACCTTCAAGGCTGCGGTTTTGTTAACCATCATCAGCCCAAGCTAGAATGAACGGCATCGATGTAAGGTTGTTGCTTGAGCTTCGACTATTAGTTGCGCAATGCTGAGATAACAAACCTGGTGCAAGCGGCGAAGGGATCATTTGCATGGACGAATTCGACAAGTATCGAGCCGAGATGAACGAGCGGCTGCTGGGCAGCAATCATCTGGGAATCAAGCGCTTCTTTGCGCTCGATACGCAGGCTTATGAAGATGGCGCACTCGACAAGCGCACCAAAGAATTGATGGGGTTGACGGCGTCGATCGTGCTGCGCTGCGATGACTGCATCACTTATCACATCAGGCAATGCGCGACGGTGGGCGTGACGCGCGAGCAGTTTCTGGACGCGTTCAATGTAGCGCTGGTGGTTGGCGGATCGATCACGATTCCGCATCTAAGACGCGCGATGGAGCGGGTGGACCAGGCGCTGGAAGGCAACGACACGAGTACGGCGGCGGAACTCCATACGCATGACTAGCGCACTGATTCGCGGCTTTGCCGCCTGATGTGCGGAAGGGCTGCGCCAGTCAAACCGCCGCGGTAGCGGGCGGTTGCTCCCTGGAACTTGAAGGCAATGGCATCGAAGGCAACCCTGATTTAGCCCTTGACTATCCATAGCTAATCATCAACCGCCCGCTACCGGAGGCGGTACTGACAAGACGCGGCTGACCGCGCCACAAGAGGCTTCATTAATAAAGTGAGATCAAGATCGTCGCGACTGGTCATGTTGACGCTGGCTTCCCTTGCGCTTCTGACTTTCATGGTTACCCAAATCCCAACCGGGCAATCACTCGCAAAAACGACCAGGGGGTTTCATATGTCCACACAGGAAAAGCCTCGTGTGCGCGCGCCCGAGTTGAAGGGCGGGCGCGGCTGGCTCAACACCGACAAACCGCTTTCGCTGGCCGCGCTAAAAGGCAAAGTAGTGCTGCTGGATTTTTGGACCTACGGCTGCATCAACTGCATGCACATCATTCCGGATCTAAAGCGTCTGGAGCACAAGTACGCGAACCAACTGGTAGTCATCGGCGTTCATTCGGCCAAGTTTGAAAACGAAAAGGACACGGAGAACATTCGGCGCATCATCCTCCGATACGAGATCGAGCACCCCGTGTATAACGATGCGGAATTTGCAGTCTGGCGCAGTTACACCGTGAGCGCCTGGCCCACGCAGGTGCTGATCGATCCCGCAGGCTACATCATCGGAGGGATTTCCGGTGAGGGCAATTACGAGGTGATCGACAAAGCCGTCGGGCAAACAGTCGAAGAATTTCGCAAACGCGGCGAGCTGAACGAAGAGCCGCTCAAGCTGACGCTCGAACGCGCCAAGGTTGGCGATCTGCCGCTGGCCTTTCCGGGTAAGGTTCTGGCCGACGGTAAAACCGATCGCCTCTTTATCGCCGACTCAGACCACAATCGCATCGTGATCACCAAACTTGACGGGACGCTGGTCGACACGATCGGCACCGGTGAACGTGGCGCCGTGGATGGTCCAAAGGACAAGGCCAGCTTTTATCGACCGCAGGGCCTGGCCCTCGATGGCGATTCGTTGTACGTGGCGGACACTGAGAATCATCTGCTGCGCCGCATCGATCTTAAGACGCGCGTGGTCGAAACCGTTGCCGGCACGGGACAACAGTCGCATGACTATTTCAAGACCGGGCCGGCGCGCACAGTGGGCCTGAATTCACCCTGGGATCTGCAACTCGCCGGCCGCACGTTGTACATCGCGATGGCTGGACCACATCAGATCTGGAAACTCGATCTTGATAAAGGTGAGGTTTCCACCTTTGCCGGTTCCGGACGCGAGGCGCGCCATGACGGCAAATTACTGGAAGCAGGTTTCGCACAGCCTTCCGGAATTGCTTTCGATGGCAAGCAGCTTTACACCGCTGACAGCGAAGCCAACATCATTCGCGCGATCGATCCGCAAAAGGGCGAGGTGCTGACACTGGTCGGCGGCGACCTGTTTGAGTTTGGCGACAAAGACGGCCACGGCGATGACGTACGTTTGCAGCATCCGCTGGGGATCTATGCATTGGGAGACAAGCTACTGGTCGCCGACACATATAATCACAAGATCAAGGAACTCGATCCCAAACAGCGAAACGTCAAGACACTACTAGGCACCGGCAAGCCGGGCCAGGCCGATGGACGCTCGCCCTCATTCTACGAGCCTGCGGGATTGAGTGTGGCCAACGGCAAGCTGTACATCGCAGATGCCAACAATCACGCGATCCGGGTTGCTGATCTGAAAACCAAAGAGACCTCGACGCTGCATATCAAGGGCCTCGAACCGCCGGCGGCAACCGCGACTACACCCGCTAACGACAATGGGCCAAATGCAGAACAGGTCACGGTTGCTCCACAACGCATTCGGGCCGACGCGAAAGGGTCGCTAACGATAAACGTGGGCCTTCCGGCCGGGTATCATCTGAATCCGGCAGCGCCCCAACGTTATCGGGTCTCGGTTGAAAGCGGACCAAAGCAACTGGGGTTCTGGTCGGAAACAGTCACTGGAGCAATCGGGCACGATCGAGAGCTAAGCAAGTCGGATAAGAATCTGCAGCTTCCCCTGCATCTTTCGCTTCAGGCTTTCGAAGCCGGCGCAGCAGAGTTGCGCGTTCAACTGACGCTCTTCTACTGCCGTGAAGACAACACCGGCGTTTGTCGGATCAAGACTCTCGTTTGGCGCGCGCCGATTGAGGTGACAACCGATCCGGGCGCCACCAGCGACGTGAAGATCGAGGGGCAGGTAAAAGCCGAATGAGGTTTCCATGTCCGACAGACTTCAGTTTGTCGAAGTGGTTTTCAAGCAAGTACCTGCGTACCCGCAACCGATGCGGGGAACACAAAACGACAAACTGAAGTTTGTCGGACACGTCCGCTTGCCCTCGGTTCCATCACCCGAGTAATATCCGTCTACCCCCATGTCAGGACAATCAAGGAGGAAGCCATGGCGAGTAAGCCTTTTCTGAGCGACATCAAAACTTTGCGCGAGCGCGCGCGGAAGCACATTGAAAACGGGGCCATCACCGAAGGGTACAGCGCGGACCGCGAGACAGTCATTAAGTTGCTGAATGAAGCGCTGGCCACCGAAATCGTTTGCGTGCTGCGCTACAAACGCCACTTTTTCATGGCGACCGGCATTAACGCCGAGAGTGTAGCGGCTGAGTTTCTGCAGCATGCCAACGAAGAGCAGGGCCACGCAGATCTGATCGGAGCACGCATCGTACAGCTTGGCGGCGAACCAAATCTGAACCCTGAGGGGCTACTTTCCAGAAGTCATGCGGAGTACGTCGAAGGGGAGGACCTCGTCGATATGATCAAGGAAGATTTGGTGGCCGAGCGGATTGCTATAGACAGCTACCGCGAAATGATCAACTACGTCGCTAACGACGATCCAACCACGCGACGCATGCTGGAAGGCATCCTGGCAATGGAAGAAGAGCACGCCGACGATCTGGTGAGCCTGCTCCAGGGACTAGGCACTCAGAACCTCTCGCAAGGCGTTGGACAGTAGCCCGCGCGTCACAAGGAGGCGGCACGCAGTAGCATAGACTTCAGTCTGTGGTGCGGGTGCTCGGTCGAGAGTTCACAGACTGAAGTCTATGCTACAGACCAATCTCACGGGGCGGCCGAGCGTTTGTCGCAGTTGCGGCGCAATCATCGGAGCGGGCCAAACCGCGTGCGCTGTTTGCAACGCGCCACTCGTCACGAAGCAAGAGAAAACCAACTCACAGCGTCTTGGTTACGATCGAGAGACGTTACGCTTTGCGCGCGCCGTGTTGGGCCGTCCGTATATCTTCACCATCACTTTTCTGATCGCGAATTTCTTCGTCTTCCTGCTGATGTGGCACTCGAGCGGCATGTCGTTTGGTGCGTTGGGAGGCTTTAGCGGCGAAGTGCTGGTGGCTTATGGCGCTAAACTAAATTACCGGATCAACCAGCAGCACGAATGGTGGCGTTTTGTTACCCCAATGTTTGTGCATGTGAATCTGCTGCATATCGTCGTGAACATGTACAGCCTTTGGATGGTTGGTCCCTATGTCGAGAAGCTGTACGGCTCGGCGCGGTTTGTTTTTTTCTGGGTGCTGACCGGAATCGCGGGGGTCTTAGCGAGTTATCTCACCGTAGTCAGGCCCGGATCGCCCTGGAGTCATTTTCCTTTTATCTTCAAAACCGCGGACAGACCTTCGGCCGGAGCCTCGGGTGCAATTTTTGGGCTCGTCGGGGTGCTCTTTGTCTTCGGCATCAAGTTTCGCAAAGAACTGCCCGAGGGGTTCAAGCGGGCTTTCGGTACGGGCTTGTTACCGGTCATCGTGATCAATCTCTTCATCGGGTATCTGGGTAGCGGCGTGATCGACAATGCCGCACATCTTGGCGGACTCGTGAGTGGCGCGGCGCTGGCATTGCTCGTCAGTTATCGCCGGCCGGGCGAGCGCTCGGGGATGGCCTTGACGTGGCAGGCTCTGCAGGTTCTGGCGCTCACGTTGGTGGCTGTTAGTTTCGTCAAGATAGCCCAGCACTTCCGCGATCAGGGGCTGGTCAATCAGGTCATTGAGCAACCCCAGCAGGCGCCGACTGATCAGAATACGGCTTTCCTGCTCTTTGTCAGGACCATGAATGACGGACAGGAGGTTTTGCAAAACGCTCTCCACGGTGATGCGGCGGAGGTTGATGGCGTGGTAGCGAAACTGGAAGGATCGAGTCCGCCGGATTTCAACGCGGACCAGTTGCGGCGTCGGCTGGTGATTCTGCTGAAAGATGCAAAAGGGATCGCGACGCCGCCGTCGCCGAAACCAAAGGATGCGATCGATCCGGGAAACAAGCTGAGGGCGGACTATAAAACGTGGAAGGCCGAGTATGATCAGTGGCTGAAGACGAAAGCCTAGCAGGCCGCGGGATTTTGGAGTGCGGCGGCAGGCGACGCCGCTTTGGATTGTGAACCGCACTCTCAAGAACATTGCGAAGCAGACATCGATCCAAAGCGGTCTCGCTGCCACCGCGCTCCAAATTTTGCGCCTATCCTCAAATCTATTTGTCGGGAGAGAATCGAGTCATGGAAATCAAGAAAGTTGGGGTCCTGGGTTGCGGTTTGATGGGCGCAGGAATCGCCCAGGTCGCAGCCACAGCGGGCTTTGAGACCATCGTGCGCGAGGTTTCGGATGAATTGCTGGTGAAAGGTTTTGCGGGCATCGAGAAGTCGCTCTTGAAGTTTGCTGAGAAGGGCACAATTACCGCCGACCAGCAGCAGGAGATTCGCGGGCGTCTCCAGGGCACGACCGGGTTCGCCGATTTGCAAGACTGCGACATCGTCATCGAGGCGATCATTGAAAACCTGGACGAAAAGCGGAAGACCTATGCTGAGCTGGATCGGATCTGCAAACCGGAGGCGATTTTTGCTTCGAACACCTCGTCGATCTCGATCACTGAAATGATGACAGCCACCACTGCGGAACGTCAGGCGCGGTTTATCGGCATGCACTTTTTCAATCCCGTGCCGCTGATGAAACTGGTTGAGGTGATTCGGACGATTCTGACCGGCGAAGAGGTGTACGAACAGGCCATCGAGTTCGGCAAGCGGCTGGGCAAAGTACCTGTACGGGCCGGAGACAAAACCGGGTTCATCGTGAATCGCCTGCTGGTGCCCTATATGCTCGATGCGATTCGCGCGCTCGAAGAAGGCGTCGCCTCGATTGTGGACATTGACGCGGCGATGAAGCTGGGTTGCGGTTACCCGATGGGTCCCTTCACCCTCGGTGATTTTGTCGGTTTGGATACGACCTACTACATCGCCGAGATCATGTTCAATGAGTTCCGCGAAAAACGCTTTGCACCGCCGCCGCTATTGAAGCGAATGGTGATGGCCGGCTTGTATGGCCGCAAGTCGGGGCGAGGGTTTTACGACTATACGAAGGATCCGAAGAACCCGACGCCGATGAATTTGGTGTAGGTAAAAAGGGTGCCGGGTGTCAGGTGTCGGGTGCCGGGTATCAGACACGGCGCGAGTAGAGATTTGCTTGCAGGAAAGCCATATTGGTTTCATTATTAAGACGTGCATAAAGACGCAAGTAAGGACATCCGCGAAGCGAATACCACAACTTCAAGTCAAGAATTTGATGAATATTCTGCCGCGAAGCTATTGGTAAGGGAGATCATCAAAACTCGACGGGAGTTGTTGAGGCGAATGGATCGGGTGATTGCCAGTGCTCAAAGGACTGGTGTCCCCACTCGCGCAGAGAGAGTCGTAAAGAAACGCCCCCGTAGATGACTCCAGTTGCGAGTCAGTTGGTTTTGCTTCACCTTTCCTAACGATCTAACATTGGTCGCCATGGACGCCACAGTCGATACCTCTCCCCACCGACGAACTTGTTTCGTTATCATGCCAATTTCGGATCTTGACGGATACGACGCCGGTCACTTCGGTCGAGTCTATGAACACATCATCAAACCGGCATGTTCCGACGCTGGCTTTGAGCCCATCCGGGCAGACGAAGTTAAAGCGACAAACTACATCGTGATAGACATTCTGAAGCGAATCCTCAATGCGGATATGGTTGTTTGTGACTTAAGCGGGAGAAATCCAAACGTACTCTACGAATTGGGTATAAGGCACGCATTCGATCGCCCGGTTACTCTTATTAGAGACTCAAGAACGCCTAGGGTTTTCGATATCCAAGGACTAAGAGACATTGAATATGACGAGAGTCTGAGGATTGACACCGTTGCGAGCGCCAAGACTTCCCTTGCTGTGAACCTGAGAAACACTTTCGAACAGGCCAACACAGCCGTCAATTCTATTATTCGACTTCTTGGCACGAATTCACCGCAACTACAGACCGTTGAAGTGTCAGCGGACACAAGTTTGTTGCTTAGAGCTATTTCGAGCCTTGGGCCTAGGTTGGACAGGCTTGAGGAGTTCCAACTTAGATCGGAACATCCAGTCGAATATCGCTTGCTCCATTTACCCAAACAGATTCGCTACATCGATAAAAATCGCGTTACCTTGAAAATTGGCGACAAAGTGCGCCACCCAACTCTCGGTGAAGGTGAAGTTTTTG
>Ga0179594_10000042_pt1 | contig 53147 bp, 38 predicted proteins | sample CZOMad1_1_08_16f_FD_148625 | JGI IMG/M metagenome (GOLD analysis project Ga0179594, IMG submission 148625) | Vadose zone soil fungal communities from Angelo Coast Range Reserve, California, USA - CZOMad1_1_08_16fungal (Illumina Assembly) | ecosystem: Environmental > Terrestrial > Soil > Vadose...
CTGCGAAACTTGTCTGGACGTACACCTGGGCGAAAGAAAACGCCAGGAAAACGGCGAGCGCCTTAAAAGCCTTCTGTTGTCTGGGGTTCATTCTAGTTTGCCCTCTCCTAAATGGAATGCTGGTATACGTCAATCAACTGCTCAAATTTGGCCGCCAGTGTACTTCCCTTCAGAGTACAGGTCAATCCTTTTTTCCCTCTGACGCGCGTTGACTGACAAAAAAGCAAGAACATTTCGCGGTTCAAGCATTGCTAGTTTTTGGCAAAGCCACTGAGTTTCTCAGCGAGCGCGGGGTTGAGCGTTTTCAAGATCGCCAGTTCGTCACGGAAACCCCTGGCGTCCTTCATCGTGAGGTACGCGAGGCCCAGATTGAAATGCGCATCAGCATAGTCAGGCTGTAAACGGACCGCCTCTTTGAAGTCCTTCACTGCATCAGGAAATCTGGCTGACTTGAAATGGGCCAGGCCGAGATTGTTTTGCGTTTCCGGATCGCTGGCGCTAATGCTGAGCGCTTCCTGATAAGCACTGATCGCCTCAGCGAGTTTACCAAAACGAAGGTAAGCGCTACCAAGATTCTTCTTCGCCTCTGCGTCTCGTGGCAGCAAGGCTACGGCCCGCCGCGCCGCCTCAATTGCTTCATTCGATCGTCCCTGAACGGAATACACAGTCGTCAGGCTCTTGAACGCAGGGGCAAAGTCAGGTTTCTCTTTCACCACCATATTCAATTCTTCGGTCGCGGCGCGGTAGTCTTGTAGCCCGAAGTACGCGAGTCCCAGATTGAAGTGCTTAATGTGATCAGGCTGCAGAGCGATAGCCCGTTTCAAAACTTCGACTGCCTCTGAAAAACGTTTTTGCCGGTTGAGATCATCACCTAAACCATTTAACGCTTTCGCATACGTTGGCCTCAGACGCACGGCCTCCTGATAGGCCGCAATCGATTCCGGAATCTTGTTTAGCTTGTAGTATGCGTAACCCAGATCATTAAACGTAACCGCATTGTCGGTCTTCTTCCGGACAGCTTGTTTGAAAGAAGTGACCGCTTCTTCGTAGCGGCCCAGGCTGGCGAAGACGGTGCCGATATTCGTCAGCGCGTCGGCATAGTCCGGGCTCAGATTCAAAGCCTGTTGATAAGCTGCGATCGCTTCCGCCGTTTTTCCTGAAAGGTAGTAGGCGTTGCCAAGGTTGTAGTGAATATCTGGAAGGTCCGGTCGAGTCCTGACGGCCAGCTTAAATGTTTCGATCGCTTCGGAATATGAACCGGAAACCGAATATGCTTCGCCCAAATTATTCTCGATTTCCGGATCACCCGGTTTCAGCTTCAGCGCCGCCTTGAACGCTTCAATGGCTTCCTTGTATCTTCCGGCCTTGTAGAGGCTGGCCCCCAGATTGTTGTAAGCGACAACATCGTCCGGCTTGATTTGGACAGCCTTCTTTAAAGCTTCAATCGATTCGGACGCTCGTCCCAGTTTGTCATAGACAAAGCCGAGGTTGCTGTAAGCGCCGGCGTTGTCGGGCTGGATTCGCACCGTGTCTTTGTAAGCGCCGACCGCTTCTTCGTACCTGCCCAAGGTAAGGTATGTATCAGCCAAGACGTTGTTCGCCTCGGGCCAATCGGGTTTGAAACGCACGGCTTGTTTGAAAGAGCCAAGAGCATCCTGATAGCGATCGAGTGCGGTAAAGGCGACGCCCAGATTAAAGTGAGCTTCAGGATCTCCGGGTTTCAAAGCAATCGCTTTTTTGAATGACTCGGAAGCTTCGGTGTTCTTACTCAGATTCAGATAGGTTGCGCCAAGGTTGTTATGAACATCGGGGTCGTCAGCCGTGAATCGCAATGCATTCTGGTAAGCCTCGACAGCTTTCTGGTATTGGCCCAGGCCATAGTAAGTGTTGCCTTGAGTCTTAAAGGCCTCAGCTTTATCCGCATCAGATACCTTAGGCTCCTCACCGGGCTTGGGCGGCTTGGGTGGAACGCGCGCCACTGCAGGCGGCTTGCTCTTCTTAATGCGCGCCAAAGATGATCCGCCCAACACATCGCGAACTTTCTTCGGCGTCTTGAAGATCACCGCCGCGCCACCCATGATGTCCTGGCCCTGAAAGGCGCTCGCCCCGCCGGCGATATCCTGTGGCAACGCCGTGGCCCAACTCCAAACAAGCGAGACAGCCAGCAGTGTGGCGACCGTGCGATTGACAGTTGCGGGCTTAAACATCTTCCTTCTTACGGCTTCCATCATTAGTTACGTTGCACGTGGCCATTACGATCAATGAAGAAAAGATCAGCGCATTTGCCATTCTATGCAGGCCAAAGTCCACCAGGCTATGAGTCGCAATGCCCACGATGGCAATCAAAGCAGCAAAGCAAGCGGCTCGCGCGAAGTGGTTGCGCGCTTGCAGATTTATGCGGGTTTGTCTCAACGCCGACACACCGAACCAGACAACGATGGCGAGGCCAACGATACCGCCGCTGGCCAGCAATTCCAGATAGTCGTTGTGCGCCTGTTGCGGCGTCATGGCTCCCGACGCTTGATGAAACTTGGGAATCTCTGCCCAGTAGCCACCCATTCCCACTCCGGCAATTGGATTGGCCTCGATCATGCGCAGCGTGGCCTGCCAAATCTGAGTGCGCTTGGCGCCCTCTCGCGCTTCATCCGACTCTGAGAATTCTCCGCGAGCGGCTTCGATGCTGGTAGCCAATCGATCGCCGCCCACCCATAGAACACCGCCAGCTACCAACAGCACTAAACTGATAATCATTACCAGCACTACAGCGCGTGATCGGATCAACTTCTCAGCCCTCCCAGCGGCCTGATGATGTTCCGAGACCACTGCCGAGAACAGCAACAACGTCACGATTAGCTGCACCAGCATCCCCATGATTCCGCCGCGCGAGTTCGAGAGCACCAGCGCCACCCAGATTGGCAGAAACAGCGCCAGATACAAGAGCACTCGCTGGCGCCGCACACCTCCGGAGGCAAACAAACCCAGAATCAAACCCAACCCGCTCTCCATCAGGTAAGCAAAATGGTTCTTGTTGAGGAATTGACCATATCCCTGGTCCGGATAATACGGCAGAAACAAAAACCCAGGCTGGTGTTGCATCGTCTGCCGCAGCAGGCCGAATAAGGCGCTTACCAGCGCGATGCCGATGATCGTATGAACGAGTAACCACAATCGACCCATCGAGGTAAGGTAGCGAAACAATAGCCCGGCGAACAGAACGAGACCGGCCAGTTGCAACGCAAAAACTCTGGTTTCATATGGGTCGGCGCTGATCGAATTCCAGAAGCGGTAACCAATCCCAAATGCAGCGCCGCTGGAGCGGGGCGACGGAATCGTCTGCACCAGCGAGAAAGCGATCAGGACCACAATCGGCAGCAGAATTGGAAGGCCCTCTACCGGACGGTTGTCGCTCAACACGAACTCCAGAGACGCGAGCGCTCCCAACGCAAAGATTAGACTGGTGAGGAAAGACTTCCACCAGGGATCGGCTCCTCCATATGCAGCAGCGGCAATGACCATTAAGAAGAGTAGACCGATGAAGACCGCTGCATCGAGGAACCGGGCTACGCGGAAAGAAGAGGCGCGTTCCCTGGTTGGTCCGAGAGCGGCAACGGTTGCGAGGCGGAGGTTCAATTGGTGAGTTTTCCCGCGCTGACACTAATCCCTATGGCTGCGCTGCGCGCTCGGCTCTCCTCAACCAGCAGCAGGCGTTCAACCGTTCGGGCCATTTCCAGGTGGAATAGATCGCACAAGTAATTCATGTCAACCAGCAGCGGCTCGGCGGTGAACTCTCGGTAAAGATTGATCCATCCCCACTCGCCGCGTTCCGTAGCCAGAGGCAGACGCACAGACCAATATCGACCGGAACCAACAACCTCATCCGGATCAACTTCTCCCCGCCTCCAGGACCAGCGAATGCGACCGTTGTGCAATTCGGCTCCTTTGCTACCCTTCCCGGCCTGCTTCAGCGCGCGTTCATTCTGTTCTGAATGACCGGCTTGGCCCAGACGCGCCTGCGCGTAAACGAACTCGCCGAACTCGAGCATCTGACTGATTGCGTGCAGCAGCTCGCCGAGATCCGATGCCTTGGAAATCGCCAGGCTGCAGCGGCGCACGCGGATGTTGTTCGCTACCCTGATTCGTCGATCACCAATGTTCCGCTTAACGCCGGCTTTGATTTCCTCCACCTCGTGGTACCGCAGGTGGCCAACGGCAAAGACTACGGCCACCACAATCACGAACAGAACAAAACCCATCGTTGGCGACGAAGTCTTGGTGAAGATCATCGCCAGTAAGCCGAAAGCCGCACAAACGGCATAGAGCACCAGGGCCACATGTCTTTGCGACCAGCCGCGGGCCAACAACATGTGATGAATGTGTTCGCTGTCGCCCTCAAAGACTGGGCGTCCGCTAATCAGGCGACGCGCCACGGTGACACTTGTATCGACCAAAGGCAGGCCAAATGCCAGGATGGGTGTGATCACGGCCACCGCCGTCGTTGCTTTGTGAGTGCCCACCACCGAGAGTGATGCCAGGGTAAAGCCCACGAACAGCGCTCCCGAATCACCTAGAAAGATCGACGCGGGATTAAAGTTGTAGCGCAGAAAACCCGAGAGCGCCCCACAAAGCACCAGGGCCACGACAACCATCAAAGGATTCTCGCCGGCTAACGACACAACCAGGATCACCAGCGATGAAAAGAGCGCGGCCCCGGAAGCCAGTCCATCCATGCCGTCGATCAAATTGAAAGCATTCGTTATGCCGACCAACCATAAAACTGTGACCACGAATGCCAGGGTCGAGGGCAAATGGACTGAACCGACAAGGGGAATTGCCAAAGCGTCAATCCTGCCGCCCATCCAGAAAAACAAAGCGGCAATCATCCCGAGCCCTACAAACTTAATAGCCGCATTGACTCCCCGCAGGTCGTCGTAAATCCCGAGACACATGACGAGAGTCGCCGGGATGAGAATCATGAAGAAGTACGCCCGGTGTTGCCTTAGAGATTGCGTTAGGAGATTGTCGACGAGTGGAAGCAGCGACAAGGCAATGATCACCGACAGGTAGATTGCTACGCCACCCAGTCGCGGGATGCTTTTCGTATGGACTCTACGCTCGTCCAGGGGCACATCCAGCAAACGGAAGCGTTCACACAGACGCCGCACCACCGGCGTGATCACCAGCGAGGCAAAAAGAGCGACCAGGAAAAGAGCGAAGTATGTGTTCAAAAAGACGCCTCCGAATAGTAATGTCCTAATTTGAAATTCTCTGCGCCTATCTCTGCGTTCTCTGCGGTGAGTGATTTGATTCTGTTATTCACCGCAGAGGCGCAAAGGTCGCAGAGACTACGCAGAGAACAATTTGAAATTAGGACACTACCGAACTTCTGGGCCTTGGCAGGCTGATGAAAAATTAAGCTAGCCACAAAGACACAGAGAAAGATGAGCACAACGAAATAAGAATTGGTTGGCAGCTCTGATTAATGCTGATCCTTTCCCTTCTCTGTGACTCGGTGTCGCCGATTTTACTTTCTTCAATACCGTGTAGGGCTAAATGGACGGCAAAACGGCAGGATTTCCCAGCGACTTACTGGTCGCGCTTGATTCCAGCACGTTCATCATATTCGGCAGCAATGATTGCCGGGAAAAATCTTCCGGCAAGGCTATTGTGCGTTCGCCTGAAAACGTTGCGCGATGGCTTGCCGCTTCGAGGACATGTTTTCTTACCGCCTCGACGTCCCCATGCTCGGCCAGGTAAGCGGTAGTCGAGCCACCGATCTCTTGTGCGATATCCGTGATATGACTTTGTTCGGGACCAATATACAAGAATGGCGCACCGACCGCGAGAATATTATAGATCTTGCAAGGATGGACAATACCCGCGAACCGTTCCCCCATAACCACCGCGTGCAAATCCGCCGCTGACAGCGAACCTGACAGCTCTGCCAGGGTCTGATATGGCAAACAGAGGACATTTTTCAGATCTTGTCGCTCCGCAAACTCTCTGACCTTGATCTGCTCGCTGCCGCCGCCGACGAAGCAAAAAACAATGTCCTCGTGATCGGACAACGACAGCGCCGCCGCCAGCAAAGTGTCCAGCGGATGACACGGGCTGTGATTCCCCGCATACATCACCACGAATTTCTCGGACAACTCGTAACGCTCGCGAAATGCCTGGCGCGCTTGCTGGTCGTAATGAACCGCAGTGCTCAGCGGCCAGGGTCGCACGACCGCCAGCTTGTCATCGGGAACGGTCTTATCGACAATGCGCTGCTTCATAAAGCGATCCAAAACGATGATGCTTTCAGCAACTCGTAAACTGTGCTGCAGGCAAAACGTTAGCAACCTGGCTACCAGCGTCGACTCGTCCAGCCAGCCGGCTACAAAAGCCTCGTCCGGATTCAGGTCCATTACCCAGAAAAAAAGTTTTCCGCCTTTGAGTTGAACGAACAAAGCACCCAGAAATGAGATCAACGGCGGCGATGTCAAAGCAACGACTGCGTCGAATCGAGGCAAAAGTAAGAGCCTCGCCGACAGGACCATTAAGAAACTGGCGAAATTTACTGCCCGCCGCCAGCGAGCCTTCTTTCCAGGGCTGAGTGATGGGATGCGAATGATGTTGATCCCGCGCCATGTCTCACGCCGCGCAAATCGCACCGACGGATCGTCGTAGCCACGATCGCTGGTGAGCACTGTCACACTGTGGCCCCGCTCCGTGAGCCACTGAGCGAGATCGGTAAGATACTGCCCCGTCGCCGCAACGTCAGGATAGAAACATTGATTAAGCAGCAGGACTTTCATTTGAAATGAGTCGTGATTCAGAGTTTCAATTCTCCGCGCGTCCTCAGCGTTGTCTGCGTCTCGGCGGTGAGTGGCTTCCGCACTTTTCTTCACCGCAGAGGCGCCGAGCACTTAGGAGTTCACACTCTGCTCTTAAAATAGGCGACGGTATTGACTAAGCCTTCCGCCAATTGCACTGTCGGGGTCCACTTAAGCAACTCCTGCGCGAGGCTGATATCAGGTTTTCGCTGTTTCGGATCATCCTCAGGAAGGGCCATATACTTCACACTGGAGTTTGTCCCACAGATTTGGATTACTTGTTCGGCGAGGATTCCAATCGTAAATTCCCGGGGATTCCCAAGGTTTATTGGACGATGCAACCCTTCCGTGTTCATCAACCTCATGAGCCCGTCAACCAGATCATCTACATAGCAGAAGGACCGCGTCTGATCGCCCCTGCCGTAGATAGTCAGGTCCTCGCCTCGCAACGCCTGCACTACAAAATTGGAAACGACGCGGCCGTCGTTCTCCAGCATCCTTGATCCATAGGTGTTGAAAATTCTGGCGATGCGTATGTCGACGTTGTTCTGGCGGTGATAATCCATCATCAAAGTTTCGGCCAGACGCTTCCCTTCGTCATAGCACGAACGAATACCGATCGGATTGACATTGCCCCAATACTTTTCGGTTTGCGGATGCTCGAGCGGATCGCCATAAACTTCAGAGGTCGATGCCTGCAGAATACGCGCGTGCACACGCTTGGCCAGGCCGAGCATATTGATCATCCCCATCACACTCGTCTTCACAGTTTTCACGGGATTGTATTGATAGTGAATCGGCGAGGCGGGGCAGGCCAGGTTGTAGATCTGATCAACCTCAAGCAGGATCGGTTCGATCACATCATGACGCACCATCTCAAAGCGACGGTCGTCGAGCAGGTGGAGAATGTTCTCGCGCCGGCCCGTGAAAAAGTTGTCGAGGCAAATGACTTCGTTCCCTGCGTCCAACAATCGCTCACACAAGTGTGAACCAATAAAGCCGGCGCCGCCGGTCACCAAGATGCGCATTATTGCTCCTTAAGAATTAAGCCACAGAGACGCAGAGACGCAGAGACACAGAGTTCAGAAAGAGCCTGACACATTGTTAGCCGAGCACGAAGCGCTTCACTCCATCACGCAGCAATCGCGAGTTGAAATTTATTAGGAGGCCGACCCTCCTGCCTGTGACTTTTAGATAGGTTAGAACCTGGGCCTCAAATACTCGGTCATGCCGTTCGACACTCTTAATCTCGACTACAACGGAATCTTCGACGATTAGATCTGGTCGGTATTCACCGATCAGATGTCCCTTGTAAACCACCGGGATTTTGTGCTGCTGCAGGAACACCACCCCAGCGTTGGCGAATTCAACGCAAAGAGCTGCTTCATAAGTTCCCTCTAAAAGCCCGGGGCCGAGCTCGCGATGCACCTCAATCGCACAGCCGATGATTCGTTCGGTAATCCGTCGCAGACGCTCTTCCTCCCCGACCGCCATTACGTCGGACGCTACATCTAAACCCAGGGCCCTTCTGCTCGCGTCGTTCATTATCTATAGCTCTAAATTTGACTTTGCTGACTCGGCGTCTCTGTGTCTCTGTGGCTAATTCTTTCTTCGCACCGAATAATTCCCGAGATACAAAACATCCATCCGCGTCTTGAGAAAGCAGTTGATAGCCTCGCGGGGAGTGCAAACGATTGGCTCGTTTTCATTGAATGAGGTGTTCAGTACGACGGGGACCCCGGTTAACTTATGAAACTCCGAGATCAATGCGTAGTAACGAGGGTTCAAACTCGGTGAGACAGTCTGTAGCCGGCCTGATCCGTCGACATGGGTTACCGCCGGAATCTCATCCCGACGTTCAGGTTTGATTTGATAGACCATCAACATTGTCGGCGCCGGGTGCGACTGCTCAAAGTAGTCAGCCGTGTGCTCTTCGAGTATCGACGGTGCGAAGGGTCGAAACGGCTCGCGTTTCTTAATCCGCTCATTCAGTATGTCTTTCATCTCAGCGCGGCGTGGGTCAACGATGATCGAACGATTCCCCAGCGCGCGCGGTCCAAACTCCATCCGGCCCTGAAACCAGCCCAGCACCATTCCATCAGCGAGGTCGCGCGCGGCGTGCTTTACTAACTCAGCATCTGAGTGAATTTCAAATTTGAGATTTGCGGTCCGCAGTTCCGCTTCGATCTCATCACCCGTGAACTCCGGCCCGGTGTAGGCGCCTTCCATCGCCTGGCGTTTGTAACGCAAGCTGTTAGCTTGCGCCGCCGCTTCGCCGTCATCAGTCGCGAGTGAACTCGGCTTGTTACCAACCCGGCCACGCAAGCTAACAGCTTGCGTTACATCTTTGTAGATCTGATAGCAGGCGCCGATGGCCGTACCGCTGTCGCCCGCGGCCGGCTGCACAAAGATGCGCCGAAAGGGAGTGTGCAGCAGAATCTTTCCGTTCATCACCGAGTTGTAAGCCACTCCGCCCGATAGGCCGAGGTCAGTCAGTCCCGTAAGCTCGTGCAGGTGATTGAGAACGTGAAAGGCAACCTCTTCCAGACGCAACTGAAGGCTGGCCGCAAGGTCGCGCTCGCGATCAGTCAAAGGCGCACCAGCAGCCCGCGGCGGACCGAAAAGGTGAGCGTATTCATCCGAGAATATTCTGCCGATGCGTGGGCTACCTTCGTCCCAGGTCATCTCGACACCCTCGGCGTGGTGACGAAAATAATCGAGGTTCAGACGAAACTGCCCCGCGTCCTCAGTACGAATGATGTCGCGAAACTCGGCGATAAAACGTGGCCGGCCGTACGGCGCCAGTCCCATCACTTTTCCTTCGTCGCCATAATGCGGAAAGCCGAGGAACTGCGTAGTCGCCGTGTAGACGATGCCGGTCGAGTGCGGGTACTCGACCTGGCCCAGAACGTCTATAGAGTTCCCTTCCCCTTTGGCCCACATCGTCGAGATGAAATCACCAAACCCGTCAATAGAAAGCAACGCAGCTCGTTCGAATGGCGAGACAAAGAACGAGCTGGCCAGATGCGCGCGATGGTGTTCGATGTTGTGGAATTTCGCCCGCAGCGTCTTCGGGGAAACACCAAGCGCTTTTGCCAGAATGGATTTCAAGTCACGTACCCTTGCTGCGTTTCCCAGCCGATCTTTGACCTGCCGAAAAATCCCGGACCCCTTCCCTTTCTTTTTGCCGTCGCCCCTGCCGTCGTCTTTGAGATAGCCTTCGCCGTTCACTGGGACCGCGGGCGTCTCGCCCGCTTCTTCTTCACTAAGGAAGATCTCTGAAGGATCCGCGCCTTCAAGTATTTGCACGCGTCCTGCTTCCTGCCTACTGCCTACTGCCTTCTGCCTACTGCCTCCCGCTACCTGTCTCGCCGCCCGGCCCGCGGCAAACAGGATCTTCTTGTGCAAGTGCGCCGACGGATCGCGTGAGATACCGATGTGCTCAACGTCTTCGATGCCGACTCCTGCGGCTCGCAGACAGTAACGCACGGCTTCCGCTGGAAAGCCCGCACAGTGCTTGATGCGATTGAAGCGTTCTTCTTCGACGGCAGCGATAAGTACGCCGTCGCGAATGATGGCGGCGGCGGCGTCACCGTGATATGCATTTAAGCCGAGGATCAGCATGAACGGTATGAAATTGTTTATTGGGTCTTATGCGCGAAAACGCAATGACGGGGTTAGTGAAATCGAAGAGAGTGTTGTTGTAATTGTTACCCCAAACGCTGACGAATCCACGCGGGGTTACGGCGGCAGTCGATGACTGCATGAATGTAGATTTGTTTCTTGGCTGTCTCCCAGTCAATGAACTCCGCTTTGCCTTCATCAATGAGACGTTGACGCTCATCGAGAATGTCTTTGTGCCATTGGGGAACTTGCACTGCGTCCCGCCGGCAGAGATCATCCCAAAGAGCTTCCATTGCCCGCAGCTTTTCTTCAATCGTCATCTGATCGAGCTGAAGTTCTGTAGCCATGTGCCTATCCTATCAAAAAATCTTTCTATTTCGGGAGCGGCAGAACCGGCGCCCACGAAGAACGATGACGCAACGCCTGCTGCCTACAGCCTACTGCTCACTGCCTGCTGTTCCTCCGTCCAGATGCTGCTTCACCCACTCATTCAGCACATACAAACTCCAGGGCCGCGACCAGCTCGTCTTCCCACTAAGATAAGACTGCCAGATCGAATACGCCTCTTGCTGATTAAGCGCTGAAGCAAGCGTCGGAGTGATGTTCGACAAGCCGGCCTCGACACTCTCGCGCAAAGGCCCGCGCAACCACTCCTGCCAGGGAAAAGTAAAACCGCGTTTGGGTTGCTGCACTACTTCCGCGGGCAAGAGATCGCCCAGCGCCGCCACCAGCAACGCCTTTGGTGATCCATCACCAATCTTTACCTTTTCAGAAAGCTGCGTCACAAACTCCACCAGCGGATGATGCAGAAACGGCACGCGCACCTCGAGCGAGTGGGCCATACTCATCGAATCCGTATCGCGCAACAAAGTGTTAACCAGATACGAGCGCGCTTCGAGACAGGAAACCGCGGTAAACTGGTCCAAGCCAGCAACCTGATCGGCGGTGTCCGAAAGCCAATTCCACCAGGGCGCCGCCTCGCCCATGTTCGCGCCGGCCACCACTGGCTCAAGCATCAATTGCGCGACCTGAGGCGGGGTGAATAAAGCGCGCGCGAAAAAGTATGGATGCGGCAGTGATCGCGCATTACTCCAAAGCGCGGCGATTTTTTTCGAGGCATCACCGCGAGCGAGACCGGAGCCGGCACTGGAAACCGCGGCAGCCATCGCAGAGCGCAAAGCACCCGGCACATGGTTACTGATGGCGGCTAACTGTCGGTAACGAGGTGTGCGGCGGAAGGTGCTTTTGTAACCGCCAAACAGCTCGTCACCGCCGAGACCCGACAGCGCCACTTTCAATCCCGCATGTCGCGCGGCCCAGGAGACAAAGTAACTGTTGATGCCGTCAATGCTGGGTTGGTCCAAAGCTCCGACCGCGTCGCTCAAACGAGACAACATCTCGTCGGCGAGTATCGTGAGTTGATCGTGCGCGGTCCCCAACTGCTGCGCCGTGCGCGCCGCAATCACAGCCTCGCTGAACTGCTTTTCCTTGAACGCCACCGTGAACGTGTGCACACTGCCGGCTTCACGACGGGCCAGGGCGGCAATCGCCGTCGAGTCGATCCCGCTACTGAGAAATATTCCCACAGGGACATCGGCGATCAGGTGCAAGCGGACGCTCTCTTCCAGTAACTCGCGCACTCTCGCGCGAGCCCCAGACTCGGATACGTTCGTCGTTGAGTTCCCATTTGGGTGCCCGTTCGCTTGCGCATTTAATGACGCAGTTGCGGCGATATTCCAGTAGGACTCGACTTTGACGGCCGGTTCCGGAGAGTCAGTTCTGAGGGTGAGCGTGTGCCCGGGTGGCAGCGATTGCACACCTTCGACGAGCGTCATGGGCTCGCTCACTGACCCGTAAAGCAGATAACTTTCAAGCGCCGAAGCCGAAAGCTTTCTCGGCACCAGCCCACTCTGAAGCAATGCACGAACCTCCGAAGCAAATACAAATGAAGGGCTGACTGCTGAGTAATACAGCGGTTTGATACCGAGTCGGTCACGCGCCAAAAACAGCGTCCCCCCGGGAGCGCGGGCATCCCTGCCCGCTTCTTTCCGCATCGATACGGCGGGCGGGACGCCCACGGTCCCAGAGAGGAGGTGCGTGTTGCTCCCATCACTGGTCCCCGTGAGGAGGTGCGCGTCACTCTTGCTTGAAGTTGCCCGTCGATCGTAGACCGCGAACGCGAACATACCCTGCAAGCGGCGCACACAATCCGCCCCCCACTCTTCGTAAGCATGCGCAATCACTTCCGAATCCGAGCGCGTGCGAAAATGGTGACCGAGCTGCTCCAGTTCCTTTGCCAGTGATTGGAAATTGTAGATCTCGCCATTCAGAATCACGCCAACCGATCCGTCTTCGTTAAAGATCGGTTGATGTCCGCCTTCCAGATCGATAATGCTCAGCCTGCGCATCCCCAGCGCCAGTGGTCCATCGACGAGAAAGCCCTCGTCATCGGGCCCCCGATGGCTCATCGCGCTGGTCATGCGCCGGACAATCTCCGGCGCCGCACCACTCTGCTGGAAATCAACTAGCCCGCAGATTCCACACATGCTGTTAGTTGAGACAAATATTACCGGCTGTGCGTGATTTCAGTTGCTTGGGGAGTCGTAGCTGCCCGCTCTTGCTCAGGACCGTAAGGCCCGAGACGCACAGCGCTGTCTTTCACATCCGCGGGATGCAAATCACGATCGAGCAAATACAGGGAAAGCATCAACTCCGCGAGCGCTCGTTGGAACGCATAATAGAATCCAGCCCAACCATCCAGTACGCCTCCGCGGAGAATCAGGCAGTAAAGGAGCATCGCCAGAGGCGCCACCACGCGCCATCGCCTTACCCGATCAGTCCAACTCAGACTGGCGAGATCTGAGGAGCGCAGTTTGTCCGCTTCAAGCTGAGTGTAGCGCGACTGCGCCGCAAGCCAGCGGCGGAGTGATTTGCGATCGTCGTGAAGGATCGGCGCCTGTAGCTGCTCAACGCGACCGTCAAGGACTACTCGGTGCGCGTGACCGTCTTGTTTGAATTGCGCCTTTGATTTCCGAAATAGAACGGTCACCGGTGGATAGATACCACTCCGCAAACGGCGACCAAAAATGCAATAGATGAACCGTGCTCGATACCCAACTGCTTCGTTCTCAGGCTGGAGCGCCCCGATCTCTGCAACCAGTTCCGGAGTCAACTCGTAATCCGCATCAAGACTCAGCACCCACTCAGTCGATATCCCAGTTTCTGTCAAGCCAAAATTACATTGGGCGGCAAAGTTGTCGAACTCGCGCTGAAAAACGCGAGCCTGTGGAAAGCGCCCAACGATATCCAGAGTTTCGTCGTCACTGAAACTGTCAACGATGACTATGTCGCGCGCCCAGCGCAGTTGCTCCAGCGTTCGAGCGATATTTGGCGCTTCGTTGTAAGTAAGAATTAGCGGAGTGATGTTTTCCAACGATTCAGAGGTGCTTCCTGGCGAGACAAATCATGTTCTTCCATAACCATGGAGCCCGTCCATAATAACTGAATTGTAAGTCCCTAAAACCATGCTTGGTCATCAGCACTGTCAGCGTCTTCACGCTGAAGAATTTGATGTGCCCGCCCACATCATGCACCCCGAAATGCGCATCCATTTTCCCCATGGCGCTCAGAACGAGATTCTTCAGGTAACCGTGATACGGAGTACCAATGAGAATTCGTCCTTCGGGCTTAATTACAGACGAGGCCGCCTCAATCAAATCATCAGGCCGATAAAGGTGTTCAACTACATCGCTCGACACCACTAAATCGAACGGCTCGATTTCTGTCCGATCGCATAACGTAGAATCAATTGTGGTTCGTAAGAACGTCGCCTGCGAAACGTTCGCCCGGGCGATGGCGATTCCGCTCTCTGAAGCATCCACACCTGTGACGCGATAGCCAAGTTCAGCCAGGCGACCCGCCATATAACCATTGCCGCATCCCAAGTCGCACACACGATGCACATTTTCCAGACCCAGGATGATATTCATGAACGCCGTGGTTAGTCCTACACCGGAGTCTCCGTTCCCGGCTGCAGGGCCGCTCCATTGGAACTCTTTGTAAGTGGAGCTGGACATTAGACTCGTGCTTTTTTTTCCAAAATTGAAGAATACAAATCGGTGAGTTTTGTAGCAATAAGCGACCAGTCGAAGCTGCCGGCGAGCAAGCGCCCAGCCTCGCCGCGCCGCACTCGCTCGTCAGTGGAGTTTAACGCAGCAGTCAGCGCGGATTGAAGCGCGTCTTTCTCAATCTCAGCCACCCAGCCCGCACCGGCGGCCGCAATGTCCGTCGCCAAACTTACCTGCGGACTTACAAGCACGGGCACGCCATACGCCAAAGCCTCGATTACGCATAGGCCAAAATTCTCATGGTAGGATGGCAACGCCAGCAGCGACGCATTGCTCAGCGCAGCCTCTTTCTCTTCACCATCGAGCCAACCGGGAAAAAGAACTTCGTCGGAGGCATCCGCGGCGGCAATCGTCTCTTTTAAGCTGGCAACATAATTCGCCGGTCCTTCACCAGCGATCACCAAACACCACTGAGCAAAGTGTTTCTGCTTCACCAGCGGAAGAAATGCCTTCAGCAAAACATCAAGACCCTTTGTCGGCAGCAGTCGTGACAACACGAGGATGTAGCTGCGCCCTTCCAACGAAGGAAGTTTGTGTGCCAACACAGTTCGAGCTGAGGGCTTGCCACTCGGAAGTTCGATGCCTAATGGAACCACAGCTCCGTGGTCCAGCCCTAGCGATTGTTCAGTCGCCGTTTGCTCAGCAATAGCAGTGTAGTGAACGGCTGCGGCTGAGTTCAGCATCGCTTTCACGCCTGCTTGCCAGAAGAATCTCTTTCGCAGGCTTTTCTGTTTCATGCTCCAGGGATCGAGAGTACCCAGCGGGCGAACGATGTAAGGGACGCCGCGGCGGCGACAGGCGCGGGCGGCCGCGATGCAGGCATGATTGAACACGGCATGTATGTGCACGACGTCAAAGTCTGCGACGTGGTTATTAAGCCACTGCGCAAATGGCCGCGAGTATTTGAAAGAAGCGCCGATCTGGCGGGGAAAGAAAATGGTCTGCTGGCCCTTGTATTCGCTCGAGAGTCCGTATTGAATTGCGGTTGAAGTCCCACCTGACAAGCCATCGTCAGTTGTTGCGAGCAAGACATCTAATTCTTGCGAACGCAATGACCGGCACATCGGAAAGATAGCCTGGCTCGGCCCACCGGCCTGTCCCGAAATCGACGGAATTACGTGCAAGACTTTCATCTGCGGAATACAGCGCTTAGGTTCGGCTTAACGAACTCGAGCGGGACTCTCGCCCGCTGGAAATTGATCGAGAAAGAGAATCTTACGAGGCAACTCTTTAGAGAGAATCTCAGTAAACTTTCGCTTGAACTGCGCGCACGTAAACCTTTCAAGCAAGCGTTGGTAACCGGCGGAGCCCAATCTCGTTCGCTTCTCTCGATCAAGACAGAGTTCTGTCAACGCCTGGGCCACCTCGCCTTCGTTACCGTATTTCACCAGAAGCCCTGTGACCTGATCTTCTACGACCTCTGATACGGCGCCACTATTCGCCGCGACCACAGGTTTTGAATAGCGCATTGCCTCAAGGAAAACGATGCCAAATCCTTCGCCGGCGCTGGGCATCACAAAAACATCGCACGCAGCGTAGTGAGCCTGAAGAGTATCGAGATCAACGGACCCCAGGAAGTGGACGCGGTTAGAAACAGAATGCCGCTCGGCAAGGCGCTTATGTCGCTCCAAGTCGGTCCCGCTTCCAATAACGAAATACTGAACGTCGGGAACCGACCGAATAACCGAAGGCAATGCAGCGATAACGGTATCTACACCCTTGTAGCGTTCGTCCCTGTTAAGGCGACAAACCGTTAGCAGGCGCGTCGCGGTTGTCGGAGCTTGAGAAGCCGGAGTGGCTTGCCCGTTCGCCTCTTTCCACTCCAAAGCGTTTGGCAACAAGTAGATTCGCCGACGGTCAACTTGATTAAGAGAAATAACCTGTCGCGTAGTGTAATCACTTACCGAAGAAACAAAATTAGCCCTTCTTAGCGCCTGCCTCCTGAGCAGTGGCAGCCGCGACCAGACATCAACGCCGTGAACCATGACTCCATAGCGCAACGCCGGAAGCAGAAACTTCAGCAACATACCAATCGGCGCATAATTAGCATGACCGATCAAGAGCAAATCAATTTTTCCGCTTAGAGCAACACGCACAACCTGTCGTACGAAGGCGCTGCGCTTTCCGGAAAACGCTGTAAACGATAACTGGGGAAATTCGCCGCGGTGAATCTCAAGATCAGCGGGCGTATCTGTCACAAGGAATACTTGCCTTTCGATTGGGCCCGGCAAGTCGTTTAGAGCGCGACAGATGACCCGATTGTAGGTAGGGATCCCCCCGTAGGCTCCAAAGGTAGTGGACTGTAGTGAAAGGATCATGCAGGGAACAAATCGGCTGGAGAAAGTGAATGTTCCTGATGCCAGCGAAGGATCTGAGCCATGCGATTGTCATAGGAATACGCTGGGACACAACGTAATCGACCCGCGGCAGCTATTGCCGTTCGCTCCTCAGGATGAGCCAGATAGTAGTCAATTTTCTCGGCTAGTTCAGTTGCCGATTCGAAGCACGCCATCTCTTCTCCCTCCACAAACAACTCCAGAACTTCGTCGGTTCTTTCATGCAACATGAATCCGCCACACGCTGGTATTTCATAGGTTCTGGTCGTCGTCTCATCACCACGCGAGGCGCCCGCAACGGCACCGGACATGACCGCGAGATTGATACGAAATGCTCTAATGGCCTTTGCGTAGCTTGTGCCGTTCAGGGGTGCACGTTTAATAAACGTCTGCAGCTTCCGGGAATGAGATTGTTCCGCCCATTGGTTCCCCCAAATTTGGAGATCAAGATTCGGCCTGAGTGTCACGAGGTCTTGAAGCAACTCTTCCTTTGGCTCGGTGTAGGTTGCTATTACCCCAACTTCGTGACCGAATTGATCAAGATCTCGCTCATCCAATTCCCATGTACGATGGAGTTCCGGATCATAGCCGTGTGCCAGAAACATGGAATTACGTAGGTCAATGCGCCGGCGTACATCCTGATCAAGAAATCGTTTGGTGAAGAAGACGCAGTCGTAAAGCGGAAGGGATTCCGGCAAAAGGGATCCATGTGCAAACGCGGACGTGTCGGGATAATAGTTGTAAAGTGTGGAGCCCGACGCGCGCAAAGCCCTTAGAGTCTCCGGCTGCACGTACGCTCCCTTGAATGCCAGGAAGATGTCGGGCTGAAGAGTCGAGGCGAGTTCAAGAACCTGTTCATTGTATTCCCGGATGAGGTGCGTTTCAGCAATCCGGCGTAGCGCTCTAAGGCTCAGTCGTCGGGGCTGAGGAAAAATAGTCTGCGCGTCAAAATCTGAAACCTCACAACCAAGTCGTCGCAACGCATGACAACATGCGCGGGCACAACTGCCATACCAATTCTCGCCAAGGAACAGGATTCTCAGCATTCAAACGCGTGAGAAGGTAGAAATTACGCTGGAACTGAACGGCGACTAACAGATCACATAAAAGCTGTCTGCTACGTATCTCAGTGGCGTGATTACTTCTGACAGGTACCTGAGTCCTTCGGAGCAGTATAGAATCGGATGGTAACGACGGGGAATATACTTTCGATCACAGTACAACACGCCCGTGCCAAAATAAGCGTGGACTTTGAGTCGCCCAATCTCACTTAGTTCTTTCGGTGTCCAGTATCTCACGTCGAAGCCCTGGCCTTCCTTGAATCCTCGCCGTATCTGATGCTGCAAGGCTCTGATCCCATATTTGCCAGGAATCTCAACCATAAAGTGTTTAGCAGTGCGCTTCATTTCGGCGAATGCTCGTCGAGCATCTTGTTTACTAAAGTGTTGTAAGACACTAAACGAAAACGCATGATCGAACGAGTTATCACCAAACGGCAGATACCTCGCATCAGCACAGATAAACTCGGCCTCTATGCCAAGCTGTTTACAAACCTTCTGCGCCGCCCAAAGCGCATCCAAGGCTGAATCGATGCCCACCACTTTGAAACCCTTTTGAGCTGCTGCAATCGTCCATCTTCCCCAGTTGCAACCGACATCGAGGAGAGTGCCAGAGCCGTCAACAGGTATTTCAGGGATAGGATATTCGTGAAGGTTTCCAACCAAGGGTCTATAGAGATAGCCAGCAGCGGACGCTACCAATTGCGAGACGTAATCGTCGCGGTCGTAGATGGGCAGCTCTCCCCTGGCCTGGCGAAGCGAGTCAGTGTAGCTCGCGATGGTTTCAGGTACGTCATCTCGGAGTAAGACCGGAATTCCCTCGAAGGCAAGGTACTGGTGTCCAGCGGAACACTTTAGATCCGTCAAAGGAAGGCGATCACGGGGGCACGTGAGAATCATTGGGGAAATGCTTGCGCGTAGATGCTGCGCCATTGTAAAGAGCGCGTCCTAAACAATAAGCTATTCCTTCCGCAATCGTACGAGCATGTCCATGGTATAAATCCCGTCTTTAGTCGTGCCTAGTTCTATCATAAACCACGCTGCAATCGCACCGCGGATTACTTGCCATAAGGTGTACCTGATCGCACTAAGCACCCCGTGCACTCTAGGCCCACACTCGCGAAATTCTATCTCGTCGTTAAAGCCAATCAGGGAAGCAAGCTGTCGAAAATTATTTGTTGTAAAAGCCCACTCGTGCGTAATGTCCCAGTGACGAGTCAACGAACCGAAGGGGGAGACTGCGTTTGGAACCATCGCCACGAATGTCCCGCCAGAACGCAAGACCCGGTGGCACTCGATTAGCAGTTCCAGCAGCTTGTCCTTCGTCAGGTGCTCGAGCAGGTTAAGGGCAGAAATGAAGTCAATAGACGCTGAATCTGCAGCCTTTAGAAATTCTAGGACATCCCCAGTCGTGAGCCCGCCGTTAACATATTGACGCGCCGCCTGGAGTTCTTCCTCACATATATCTACGCCGGTGGTATTTCGGAAACCCAGGCTTTCGAGGAGGAAGACGAACTCCCCGCAACCACACGCAAGATCAAGGCAATAGGCTTCCTTGTTTCTGGGCAGCCATTGCTGCAGCTTGAGCTTCAAGCCTGCTGCTCCGTATTCGTAATACTCGCGAGAAGCTGTATGGCCTCTGACGGCTGTCGTCTTGTAATAGCCCGCGGCTATCTTGTCAGCGAGACCTGTTGCGGCTGAAGGTTCGGTTAGCGTATCCAAGGTTCTGATTGGTTGACGGACTAATTCTTAGAGCTACCGATGTAGCAACTCGGTCTTCAAGCCTGAAGTTACTCGATTTCGATGCCCATTGATCATCTCTAGAACGACGAAGGCGGCCTTGAAAGTCAGAAAAGTAACGGCCAGCGAAACGACCACGCTAACAGCCTCGGGCATGTCTGTCATCCCGAGCATCAGAGAAACATACAGAAGCATATGGATGGGCTTGCCTCGCGGGTCACCTCCGGCCATCCGCCAAAGAACTCCTTGTCCCAGGCCAATCGACAGCATTCCTATAACTATTCCGGGGAGTCCAAAATTCCAATACAGTTCACCAACCGCAGTCATGCCAACAGAGGTAGTCGCGTCTGCCTCGGTTTGGAACAGCCCGAGTCGTGTGCTAAACCATGCTCCACGCGTTACCGAGGGCTTGTCTGGCCAAAGCAGTCTTGGAACAAACGCATAGGCTGCGTATTCCATTGTTTCGCCGAACACTAACCCCGACTGATCAACCTCGCCTACAAGAAAACCCACCGGAACTGCGTCAAACTGCCGGTTCACAAATTGGTCTAGTTGCTCAGCAAGAAAAGACTGATCGAATTGCACTGGTTTCTCTCTATTCCAGGTTTCGAACGTTTCAATCAAGTGCGCTCGTGGGTTCTGACCTTCCTCCAGTGGACTCTGGCGAGACGTCTGAACAACCGGAGCTACGAGCGCGAAATAGAAGATACCCAAACCCAGCGCCAGAGCCGGCAGCCATAACCGCAGCCGGGGCCTGATCAAGAAGAACCAAAAAATAGGTAAGAACGAGAACATTATGTAAGCCTTGGATCCCGAGGCAAGATTTGCAAAGAAAAGGCCTGCGGTACCGAGCATCAGAATTGCGACGAAAGAGATGCGAGACAGACCCAGCGCTTTACCTTGCGTAACTGCAAATGCTGAAACTGAACCAACCACGGCTACCGAAAGGATCTTTGCGGTTGCTCCCAGGAACCCGAACGAAGCCGGGTTCAATTGGAACAAGATACCACCTATCCAGATCGCTACGAGGAATAGCAGGAGTTTGCCCTGCAGAACCGGCTTTTCGGATTGTATCGGCTGGGGTCGAAACAGTTGTATACCCACATGCAGGGCAAGAGAACCTATCAGGTACAAAACATAACCCGTAGCGAGATCTGGCAGACTTACCATAGTCAAGTCGCTGGCGAACCTGACTGAGTCCTTCGGGCCAGTCGTTAGCCCAAGGTAGAGCGGAGAAACGCCCATCCCGATGCAATACCAGAAGAAGTAGAACGACAGCGGGCTCAGCCAGAGGGGTGCTTTCCGAGCTTCTTTGAAGCCCAGATAGGCATAGACCGCAACGCAAAGCAGACCGCCAACGATCAAAGTGGTGCGAGGCTCGGAAAGATACAGGACGCCAACCACTGTCAGGCTCAACGCGCCGTGAATCCTGATCTCGTTCCACGATCCCTGGAACCAACGATTAACTATGCGATTTCTGAGACGAAGCGGGTTCATCCAACCTCCGCTCGCGAATTGATTCTGCGTAAGGCCGAAGGACTCCCGGCGCTTCCCGGAGCGTCCATCGAGATTGGTTTGTTCGTTCCGATCAGGTAACGAGAGATACGCATGGGGATATGTACCGCCAGCCAGGGAATACCCAATGCAAAGTTGCCATGTTGAATCAATAAGCCGCGCAAATCACGCGCATACGAATGGCGGCCCCTTATCTCTTGCAGAAGACAGTTAACCAAATACCTCGCGGTAAGACTCGCCGTCAGTCTCTGATATCGCCGCCATTCCCTATTCCCAAACCGGCGCGGTTGAAAAATGCGGTGCGGAATTTCGAACCAGTCCTTTACATCAACCAGAGTGGCGGGGTCTGTAGCTGAACTCGATTCAGGTTGCACTCGGCCGTAGAAGAGCGGTTCGTCGGTGTGCAGGTAATTGCCGATGCGGCACAGTCTCGCGGCTAAGTCATAGTCGGCTGCGTAGCGCCACCGGTCATCGTAGCCGCCTACTGCTCGATACGCCGACGACCGAATGAAGAAACTCGAATTGCCGCCGAATCCCTCTCCCGCTCCCATCCGGTCCAACATCTCTTCGCCAGTACGGACACACATTTCTTCGCCGAACAGGAATTGGACTTGCAAGGGTTCGCCGGCCTCATCGCTCAAAATTTCCGCGGATGTGGCAAGCACGACCTCTTGATTCGCTGCCATCAAAGTAGTGAAGACTTCCAGGCAATTCGGCGCCAGCCAGTCGTCGGAACAAAGAATCTTCAGGTATTCTCCCCGGCCCGAATCAGCGGCCCGCTTAATGTTTCCGTTCATCCCCAGCCGCTGCTCATTACAGCGATAGATAATCCGGGCATCACGCTTCGCATACTCGGCCACAATTTCAGCAGTATTGTCGGTTGAACAATCGTCGCAGATGATCAGTTCCCAATCCGTTAGCGTTTGCGCCATCACGCTTTCAATGCAGTCGCGAATGAACCGGCCGTAATTATAAGTCGGTACGCAAACTGAAATGAGCGGATTGTCAGCTTTCATCAATCCCCGACCTTGATGGCAGAGAAAATTGACCATGCCTGTAACTCGGATGCCCGTCGCGATGGAGGAAATAATTCGGAGATGGCGCGGGATACGCCTTCTTCGGAACTGTCGTGAAAGGCGATGCGGCCGCCAGGCCGAACGAATCCCAGCCACGCCTTCAAGTCGGAACTACAGCCCTCATAAGAATGATCTCCGTCTACAAACAGCAGATCGATCGGTCGCGTCCAGTCTTTAGCGATCTCGACGGAAGTCCCTCGGAACACCGCGATCTTTTCCCGGTAGACTTCGGTGTTTTGTAGAAACTCAGGCATGACGTCGGAATTGGAATCGTAAGGCATTGCATCGTTGGTCCAGGTGTCGACGCAGGCGAGACGAGCCGTCGCCTTCAAACCCGCTGCGAGATGAGCTGATGACTTTCCTTTGTAAGAGCCAACTTCCACCACAAGTCCCTTGGCGGGCACCCTGCCTGCGAGCCAGTAAAGGAATCGTCCTTCGAGTGGGTGCAGGTAGCCGGGAATAGTGCTCAACGAGTGGGGAGGGTGCACGAACACCTTGAGATAGTTCTCCCATGCTTTGGCGCCAAGATAGCGGCGGCTCAGTCGCGAAGGCCGAACGGCCAATGATTGAAGGCTGGCGGACACTCTTACTCAGGCGCTCAAGCGCGCCCTGACGCGCGATGCTTGATGCCGCAAATATTGATTGGTCAGCTTCAATTCCAGTAGCACCTGCTTCACCGCGCGCGCTTGTCCATTGTAGGCAGCGGGCAAAAACTTCCGATGAATCCTGGCCGCCGTGCGAATCCAACGATCCCCGTTTACTGATTCGACGTGCCCCTGCTCTCGCTCGCGAACCTGAATCAACGGCTCGCGGACGTAAGCAACATCCCCGTAGGTTGAAAGTCTCATCCACATCTCAACATCCGCTATGAAACCAAATGACGGATCGTACAAGCCGTAACGCTCGTGCGCCTCACGCCGCACAACGGTTAAGGCACAGACCGGGCAGTTCAAACTCTGGAGCATGGTCTTCAGCCAGGCAGCCCCGGTCGTTAATTCGGGCCAATCGCCTACGTTGGTCTGCGTCAGTTCACCATTTTGCGCGATACACTCGATGGCGCAATGAACAAAGAGCGCGGTTGGATTCCGGCGCAGTGTCTCGACCATCGTTTCAACAAAAGCTGGTTTGAATAAATCATGATCGTGGCAAACCGCGATGAAATCGCCCCGGGATGCTGCGATACCAGCGTTCAGATTGCCGGGCATTTTGAGGTTCTGCGGGTTACAGTGATAGACGACGCGACTATCGCCGCCGGCCGCTTTTTCCACGGCCTCTTTCGTGCCGTCGCCGCCGTCGCCATCGTCACGCACTAAGAGTTCAAAGTCCGTCCACGTTCCCTGGAGAAGGGTTTGAATCGTCTCGCCGATGACATCGGCCCGGCGAAAGGTCGGCATCACAATGCTCACGGCAGGTCCGCGGGTAGCGCGTTCAGGAAGAAGAGAAATACTCACAGCGTTCCTGCGTCGAAAAAAAAGTCTTCAAAAAGAATCCATCAAGCTTTGCAACCTAGCCGCGTTCACGCTGCTTTCCCGAAGGGTTGCCAAGGCCAGCCCTTGTAGGGCTGGTAATCGGGCGCCGCAAGCTTCGAAGGGCGCTTCAGCGTCCTTCTCGTCACCGCTTCAGCATGCTAAAGCTCGCAGGGAAGCCCGCTAAAGCGGGCTGGGGATGAGAGTCGGCAGTCTACCCAGCCGTAAAACGGCTGGGCTAGCAACGCTGCGCGAAAGCCGTCTGAAGACGGCTAGGAGCAGATATTTCACTCGATTCGAAGGGTGCCAGTTGTAGATTCACCACTCTTCGAACCTGAACACCGGAATCGCGATGCATGAGTTTCAACCTGTTTGACGCACCACACCTACCTAAGCACTTCGCTTTTCTTGAATATAGTTAGTCGATTGCTGAATGATGTCATCGAGATCGTAGCGCGGGTGCCATTTGAGTTCGCTGATGGCGCGATCCGCATCGGGATACTTGTCGTTTGCCTCTTCGAACAAGGGACCCCATAACGTCTTGGGATCAACGAATGCGATTTCGCTTTTGCCGCCGATAAGTTTCAGCACTCGCTGGGCCAACTCGAGGATGGTTATTTTGTTCGCCGGGTTTCCAATGTTATACGCCTCGCCCTTGCGGCCGTAGCGCATGGTCCGAATTATGCCGTCGGCTATGTCCTGCACGTGGGTAAAGGCGCGCACCATGCGACCGTCACCATAGACGCTGAGCGGTTCCCCGGCCAGCGCTTGCTTGATGAAGCGCGGTAGCACAAAGCCGCCTTCGGTTGCTTGGCGCGGCCCGGCCACATTGAACGGCCGCACGATGGTGGCGTGCAGGTCCGAGACTCGAGTCGCATTTGTCAGGGCTACTTCAGTGCCAAGTTTGGCCACGGCGTATTCGAGGCGCACCGAAATCTTTGGCGGGATGATCATTGAATCGCGTTCCGAGCAATAGCCATCGCGACCGCCTCCATAAACCTCGCTGGTCGAGACGTCGCACAGCCTGGCATTGGTTGCGTGCGCATAACCAACCACCGCGTACATATCGTCGACGATCGCCTGCAGGATCCGCCCCGCGTGTTTCAAGACGCCGACTGGTCCAACCACCGACGCGAGATGATAGACTTCGTCAAAGTGCGGCAATCCTTCACGCGCAAAAAACTCTTTGACTGTGCAAACGTCATAGGTCAGCCGATCGGGAGAGCGAATCTGTTTGAGATACGCCTGGGGGTCGATGGGACTGGTGGTGAGATTGTCGACAACGTGTACGTTGGCATCCGGCTCCTTGAGCAACAACTCGACCAGATGGCTACCGATAAATCCGAAACCGCCCGTCACCAGGATGCGGCGTATCGAAGTATTTGTCATTGAATCCTACTGGTCCTTAAGTATTTGCGAATCTGGCTTTCAATAAACCGAAAAAGTGTGCTCGCTCGTACGCGGCCAACTGTTTCCACATCAAGCCGAGTGCGAGCAGCGAAATCGTTGGCACCAAAATTAATAATCTGACTGTTTCCGAATGAATGAATTTCCAACCGATAAGACCCAGGGTCAGCGGAATAAGAATGCCGAGCACCAGCGCCGACGCAGTTTGGGATACGAACTTCGTGAAACGGTCACCCGTCTCACGCGTTGCCAGCAGCGGAATGAGCCATGCGGACAGTGAGGCATCGCCCAGAAGTTGCGCCAACGCCGCGCCGCTCATCCCCATAACCGGGATCAGGGCGATCGACAGAATGCTGGTAACGATCGCAGCGCCAAACAGCACTCCGGCTACCGCTTTTTGGCGGTTAATGGCACACATCAGAGTCATGCTGGCGCTCCAGATCCCCCATAAGAGAATGCGTGATAACAGGAATGTTAGCGTCCAACCATCGATCGTTAATCTGCCCGCAGTCCACGACGGATAGATCAGCGGAATGAACGGCAGCATGACGAAGGCAACCGAGCCGACGAGCCACAGATTAAGACGTGCCAGGCTGCGATGCGTTTTGATTAATGGTTCGGATTGGCCACGTGCGTGTAGTGCCGTCAGTTCGGGCCAGAGGGTGTTGGTCAGCAGACCACTCACCATGATCGCCAGATTCGCTACAGTCCGATGGGTTGCCAGCCGGCTTACTTCTCCTCCGCTAAGTGAGCGCTGCAGGACCATCAGACTGAATTGATTCGTCAGGTAATCGGCCAGGGGGATAGCAATAAAAAATAATCCAGGACCAATCATCCACAGCCCGTTGCGCCACGTTCCTTCGCTTGGCCAAAAACTCAACCACGGATAAAGGTGATGCAGGTCATAGAGAATAGCCACGGAAAACAAAACCGCGAGCGCGACTCTAATAGCCGCTAAGGTGATGAAATCAGCATGAAGCAAGATCAGCGCGACGGTGAAAAGCATGATCGCGCCCTGCTGAAACGCGCCGATAACACCCGCTCGAGCCAGCCGCCCGGTAGCGCGATAGATGCCCGCTATCACACCCATGGGCACACCTATCAGCAACTCAAACACGAGGAGGACGGCTACTGCCGAAAATGTCGCGTGCGATACGGTTTGCAGAGCGAGCGCTTGATTCACTGGAATGAGAACGACCGCCATCGTAAAGACAACAGCGACGCTCAGAACTAGTGGAATTTGCACGCGAAGAGCGCTGTGCAGTGTGTGCTGCATCTCTGCGCGTTCACCTCTTGCATAACTCGCACACAGGTTATTGACGACGAAAGTTTGCAACCCCAGATCTGTCAGCCTCAGGAACGTGACCAGCCCGGTTAACAATATCCATTCTCCGTACCGCACCTTTCCCCAGGCATATAAGGCGACTGGTACGATTGTTACCTGACCGGCAACCTGTAAGGCCGCACTTAACGAAAGGGCGCCGATACCCTTACTTACGCGCTTAACGAGGTTTGCGCTCGCCAGGCCTGCCTCAACCGGGGAAGGTGCTGCAATCTCAGCTTCGATCATTGTTTGGAAGAGCAATCAGCTCGTCGCATTCATCGACGAGCCGGCCATCGATTGATTCAAGTCGATAACGTAAGGATCGCAAGAATTCGCAACACCCCTCGTGCTGCGCGGCGCCGTGAGTAGCAAGGAATATTTTTGGTTGGTGTTTCTCAATAGTGAGTCTGGCCCCAGCGAGTACTAAGAGTTCAGCGCCTTCCACGTCGATCTTGAGGCAATGCGGAATCGGTAAGAGATTCTGCGCCACCCAATGGTCAATTGTTATCGTCTGAACTCTGAGCGTGCCGACGTCAGAGAGGTGGCCCATCGCATTGCCTGGCGAATCATCAAAATAGGTTTCTCCATCTACATCTGAAACCGCCGCCTCGATAACCTGCACATTGGCCAGTTGATTAATTCGGAGATGCTCACTTAGCAAACGAACGTTCCGCGGCAAAGGCTCAAAGGCGCACACGCGACCGCGCGCTCCCACAAGCACTGAAGCAAGCATCGAGTAGAATCCGGCGTTCGCGCCGATGTCGAAAACCGTCTCACCTTCTTTGATGACACCCTCAAAAAGCTTTTGCTTATCACTTTCGTAACTGCCCAGCCAGCAACTGTGAATATGCGCGCCGGCGATCCACTTCTTTCCTCGGAGCGGCCCACGCAGGATTCTCATCGGCGTCTCGCGTGGGATCAATCTGAGCGGACTCCGCAGCAGTCGTCCGGCAACGGTGTCGTTTGAAATCAAAAACTTCACGCGGCCTCACTGAATGTTACCGCTTTGGGCCGGGGCTTCAGTGTAGCGAGCGCCTGCTTGACACCGCGCACACAAGCCTCAAAGTCCCACTCTTGAATTCGTCTCAGTGATTCGATTCCCATCCGCGCCCTGAGCTGGGGATCTGTCACCAACTGCCGGAGATAGTCTGTGAGCTGATCGACATTGCCGGCTTCAAAGACGAAGCCGTTTTCACCGTGCTGCACTAAATCCGGAACCGCTCCGATCTCTCGGGAAGCCACGACGGGTAGCCCGGCGCACATCACCTCATTGAGCACCAATCCCCACGGTTCATTTTCAGAAGGGAAAGCGAAAATGTCCGCTGCTGAGTAAAACCGGGGCAACTCCGTCTGATTGCGAAAGCCGAAAAAATAGACATCTGGCAACTGATGCTCAACGACATAATGCTTCAGCGCGTCGTCCTGCTCTCCCGAGCCGACAAAAGCTAAAGCGGCGTCCCTGCCGCCGTCGCGCACTCGCTGAAACGCCATCAACAAATCCATCGGTCGCTTCCGCGCTGACATTTTTGACGCGAACAGGATCGCCGGTTTTAAAGTAGGCAGGCCTAATTCACTTTTCGTTTTCGCTCGATCGGGATATTGCTCAGCCGCCTTGGCAAAATAGTCGTTATCCACAGCATAAGGGACAGTGAACAACTTGTTCTCGCTGACGCCATGTTCCGTATAAAAGGCCCTGTTCAGCGTGCCGATTGGCAGACAAACATCGCAAAGGTGTTGATAGAAGAAACTCATCAGCGGTTTTCTGACGGCACGCTTCAAGGAAGATCTCGTGAGCGCAAGGTGAGTTTCGCAACGCATGAAAACCGGAATACCCAAGAATTGAGCGGCGAATATTCCCAGAACATAAGTGGCATGATTGTGGCCGTTGATCCACAAAGCATCATACCGATGCCGGCGCAACTCGCGCGAAATCTGCGGATTGATTAGACTCCAAAACCCGGCGACCTGATCTCGCCGCCGCAGGTTATTCAAGAACTTGTAACGATAGCCTTCCAGCAAAGGAGTGTCCCACTGAACCGTTCCTCCAAAGCCGGGATCAAAATACTGTTCCACCCCCTGGCGGCTGCAAAAATAGACGGTCAGGTCTATGCCCGGCTCTTTCGCCAGGCGGCGATAGAGCGGAGCGAAGTATTGAATCGGATGGGTGTTTAGGATCGCCAGCTTATGCACGAGGAGTATTTCGTTGAATTCTGCGCTCTATCAATCTCCGGCGTTCAGAGCTCAACGCTTGGGATTTGTTCTTGCATCAAGCAGTTTGAAGTGAACTGGAAAAGCCTGCAGGTTGGTAGCATATATTCTCAGAAACTTTACTGCGCCACTGAGTTGCAGCTATGCCGCAAAAGGGAGCGCATCAAGGATCGACTCTACCACCCTTGTTGCTCTTTAACGGTGCGGCCAAATTCAGCACACCAGCGCGGGAGTTCTGCGGATACCGCCTGGGCGATCGGGACCAACTCGCCAAGCCGTTCAGGCTTCAAGACGAGGTCATAGGCGTGCCTCGTCACATGTCGAAAGCCTTTCAATTCGCGAATATTCTCGATCTGATTAGCAGGAATGAAGGGAGGCCGGATGCCCTCCAGGTTTAGACTGAGGCGCTGGATTAGTCTCTCGTGATACGCACCCTGCTTCTCAAAATGGTTCTCGAAGTCGTCGCAGACTCTTTCGAACATTCTCTCAATCACGTTATAGAGTCGCGCCAGTTCATAGGCGCAGGCTTCAAGGTGGCCCGGCGTTGATTCTGACAATCGCGCCGCCGCTTTGGTTGCCGCATCGGCTACAACCTCACAGTCGGCCTGCAGTTCGGCCAGCAGTATTGTTAACCCTGAAGCGTCCATCTTTCTCCCTGACTGAGAACCTTTTCTCGGAAGCGACATTCAGGCAATAAGACCACGTCCACTGACCGACCGAGGTGTTCTGCGAGCCGACTCGTTAGTTGGTAAATGCTCATGGCCGACGGCTCGCACTCCAGGGCGAGATCCACGTCGGATGCCTCATTAAACCTCCCCGGCTTTAATACAGAACCAAAGACGATGACGCTATCGGCCGGGGCCAACTCCTTTAAAACAGCACGAAGTTGTACAAGTGTTTCCAGCCGCAGCTTTTCACGGTTCATTCGACGGTCAATTTCAATTTGCTGGAGCCTGGTCATGCTGCTTTTCGTTGAAGAACCCAGGAATCCCTGAGAGACAAGGCTTTTCAAACGCCATCAGTCCCGGAGGGACGAAATGTTTATGGAAACCGAAGCCCAAGGAGGTTTTTCGCTCCACAGGAGCGAGAGATTCATTCGCGGTATTGCATGTTGCGCTCCTGGCAGGACAAATAAAAAGTGATTACGATCCACGAAATTACACGAAGCAACACGAAGTCACACAAAAGAGCGTGCGGTTTTCCTTAGTGTTATTTCGTTCTGCTTAGTGTAATTTCGTGGATCGTAGTCACTTTTCAGCAGCCCTTCGGGCACCAACTACCCGGCGGCCGCCCGTTCCTTCTCGGCCTCGCCCTCGTTCCGGTAATAGGACTGGTAGTAATACTGCTGGCGGTAATAGTAGTAATCCTGCGAGCGCGCATCGACATTATTCAAGACCACGCCGAAGATCTTTGCGCCGACGTCGGTCAGCAACTGGCGCGAGCGCCGCACGACGTGCCGTGAAGTTTTGCCGCCGTGCACCACTAGCAGCACCCCGTCGACCATCGTGGAAATCAGCACGCCGTCGGTGAAGGATGTAATCGGCGGAGAGTCGACCACCACGTGAGTGTACTTTGCCTGCAGCGCGACAATCAGTTTGCGCATTTGATCTGAACCAAGCAATTCCGCCGGGTTTGGTGGTATTGGACCAGAGGTCAGGATGTTTAGCCCGCTCACTTCGTCATGCTCGGGAATGGCGAGCATCTCTGCCTCGCTCATCTCACTGGAAAGAATCGAGCTCAAACCGGCTCCCCCGTTCAAGCCAAAGATGGCTCGCAACCGTGGCCGGCGCATGTCGGCATCGATGATGCACACGCTGGCACCGGTCTGGGCCAGGCTGAGCGCGGTGTTCACGGCCGTGGTTGTCTTCCCTTCACCGGGCAGACTGGAAGTAATCAGCAGAGCCTTGGGCGCGCGTCCGGCCGTGGAAAGTAAGACTGAAGTGCGCAGGTGTCGATAAGATTCTGCGAGCGCCGATCGGCCATCGACATTCATCAGCAATTCAGGATTATCCGAGGGGTGTCCGTTGTTTCCGTTCCGCTTTTGCAAGGCCCCGGGTGTCGCTGCCAAGGCCTTTCGTCGCGCCGCTGCGGCCACCGAAGGAATCACCGCCAGCGCGGGCAGATGCAACAGACGCTCGACTTCATCGGTTGAGTGCACTGTATCGTCGAGGTATTCGAGGAACAGAGCCAGACCTACACCCAACACCAGCGCGAGAAAGAATGCCATCATCACGGTGCGCATGCGATTGGGCCCGACTGGGCCATCGGGCGGGAGGGCGTAATCCACGACGGAAATATTGTTGGCGTTACTGGCTCCCGTTACTTCGTTTTCTTTAGAGCGCTGCAGCAGGTTGGTCAAGAGCCCTTTCTTCGTCTCACTTTCCTGCTGGATGATGTGGTAGGTAATGGCTGCTTCGTTCTGAGTAAGCGTCTCAGCGCGCTGTTGGTCGAACGCCTTGCGCAGGGATTCTTCCTTGGCCAGCGCCTGCCGGTAACGCGTCTCAAGATTAGTCAGGAGATCCGATGCTTTGTTTGTTTTCTTATCCTTGAGCTGTTTCTCAAGCTCGGCAATTTGCTGATTGACTTCCTTTACCTCGGGCGCTTCTTCGGTGGCGTCGACCAGCAACAGGGCGCGTTTCTGCTTTAAGTCGTTTAACTTCGCGTCAACTTCGGCGGACTGTTTTGACTCATTCTCGGCCACGAGAGCGGTTGCCGCTCCCGGGGCCTTGGCTGCGTTATAAGACGATTCCGCAGTCTTGCGATCGTTTTCCGCCTCGAGCAGTTGTTTGTTCAAACCCGAGAGCCGATCGACCACGGTGTTCTGTTTCTCATCAAGCGAGAGGATCTGGTGACCCTTTGCATAGTTCACCAGCTTTTCTTCATCTTCTCGAATGTCTCGCTGCAACTCGGAAATGCGCTTTAGTAGAAAAGTTCCGGTGGTCTCGTTTGTTTGCGATTTCTTCTCGAGGTTCTGGTTGCGGAACGTTTCGGCAATCGTATTGATCACCTTCGCGGCAACAACCGGATCGCCATGAGTAAAGGTCAGATCGATGAGCCGGGTTTCTTTATTGAAGCCACCGCGGTTTTCTTTCACCGGATCTGCTTTGAGACCCCCGGCAATCAAACCCACAAGTGGCGCGAGTCGCTTTGCTTCCTTCAAATCGTCGGGAGCAGTCGTAGGTGGTACGGCAGTCGACAGCGTCAACTCATCATTCGGCTGGGGAACGCTCTGGTCCTTGTCGTTGCCCTTGATACCCACCATCCGCATCACGGTTTGCCACGCGGAACGCTTTGGACCTTGACCCTTTAAGAAATCAGGATTGTGTTCCAGGTCCAGTGTCTTCACGACGCGGCGGAGCAATCCCTGGCTGGTGAGAATCTGTAACTGGGTATTGAAATAGACTGGGTCGTTCGGGGTACCGACAAAATAGGGAGTCTTGCCAAGCAGCGCCGTGTTGTTCTCCAGGTCCACCTGGACCCGCGCCTCGGCCTGATAAATATCCGGCTTGCGCGCCATGTAAATCACTGCCAGCATCGTAACCAAAACGACTATGCCGATTACTAACCAGAGGCGTTTCCGAATTGCTCGCCAGTAATCCAGCAGATGAATCTCGTTCTCGGCGTTGGGGTCGACGCCATAGTTGTACGAGTGTGGCGTGGCTACTTCTACCGGTCGGTCGAGGGCGGCCGATTCCGGATCTCTGGGCGCGAGTTTAGTAGATGCGTTCATTGCTTGTTCCTAGCTAAAATTTCGAAACTCGGATTTCGAATTGCGGATTTGATTCTTGCTGCGTGGTTGATTTCACGTTCGCATTACGCAACTTTGTAGTCCGCAATCTTTCCCTGGTCCTTGGTGTGTCGTTGATTTCAAATCCGCAATTCGCAATTCGAAATCCGCAATTCGTTAAGGAATCACGCGTACGGGCATTTGCGACACAGCCGGAGCAATGCCGCCAATCAGGCTGCGCAGCAGGCTCTTGGTCCCTGAGACCGGAACGTCGACGATATCATTTGGCAGCAGAGCGATGTCTTCGGCACGTTTCTTCTCGATCGCCCCAAGATCAACGAATATCTCTTTCTTGGTGGTTGAGCCCGGTTCCTGTCGGACGATTCTGACCTTGTTCGTGTTCGAATCCTTGTTCAGTCCGCCGGACATCGCGATAGCGCTGCTCACCGTAATTGGCTCTTTAAGCGCGATGGTCCTGGGCGTCATTACGTTTCCGACCACGTACACTTCGTCCGCTTCGGGCAGATTAACAATATCGCCGTTCTCGAGATAGGGATTGGAGTGTGCGTCGCCCTTCATGGTGTCACTCAACTTGTAGGTGGATAAGCCGGTCGCGACTCCCTCTTTACTCAATTCGCCCTTGTTGCACTGAAAGGCGCTGTCTGAGTGAATGACATAGATTGTCTGTCCCGCTTTTCCATTGGGTCCCTTAGCATAGGTCAACAACTCCAGCAGCTTGACCCGGCGCTGCAGTAAAAAACGGCTCTGCTCGTTTACCTGGCCAAGAATCGCCACCTGTGTCGAGCGGTAGTCCTTGATAAATACATCCACCTGGGGATTGCGATAAAACTTGAGATAGCGTTTGTTCAATTCCTGTGACAGCTCGGTTTCGGTTAGACAAGCGGCCTGAACATTACCCTCGATCAGAGGCATGCGGATGGTGCCGTCTCCTTCAACGCGAACATTGTCACGCGAGAGATTAGCCCGATTGAGAATGCGGATGTCCAGTATGTCGCCAGGGCCGATTCGGTAGTGATCGTCTGCGGAAGGAATGATCTTGTCGGCAAATGAAGCTGTCGGCTTCTGGGGACTTGTGCTGGCGGCTTTCGGATCTTTGTTTGTGACTTGCGCCTGCGCGTTATCTGTCGCCTGTTGCGCACTGGCGATTAGGCAACTCAGGAACAGTGCGGCCGGCAGACCAGCCAGCCATCTGATCGGTTGCGGCCGGAGCTTCAAAGATTCACTCAGCGTTTCTTTCGACATATCGCCAACTCCTATCTAGATTACTTTGTCAGGTAAAACTTGATGGAATGAGTCAAGTTTTTGAAGCAACGCTTTGGTTTCGGTGTTCTTTGCACCTTTGCGGGAAACTCGTTTGCCTTATTTGTCGCGTCATTGACCGTTGACGCTTCCCGCAAAGACGCGAAGTTCTTCTCTGGTCGGTCTGAGATTGAACCTCGCTGGAAATACTTCCAGCCCGAGTTCATTTGCCGGCCAAACCTACTCTTCGTGACAGCAAAGCCTCGCGCATGTGATTGGGATGTGCCAGGTTCAATACGGTGTTACTCAACAGCACCATTAATTCCTCATGCTCGCGCGCGAAGGTGCCGCTGAGCGGTTGATCGCCTGTCCGCACAACGATCCCTTCCCTGACCCACTGCCAGAACTGTGTCTGCGTGGTCCAGAATTGCCGCCGATCCTGACAGACGATCAGCGCGGTTTTCTTCTTCTTTTTCTTTTTTTCTTTGGCCTTCTTACTGCTCATATTTAGTGGCACACGTCTACCCTTGCGTGGACTTAATTCTTTCGCAAAGTGTGCGTGCTGAGCGCTGCGAAAGAAGCCACACATAGTACCCCGAGGGGAAGCCTTATGTGCAAGGCGGCATCAAGTTGTCAAAGCGGGAGCGCGAGCATCCTGCTCGCAACTTCGGGCCGGAAGCCTGCGCCGGCGCTTAACATCAATACAAGAGCGGGCTGGAAGCCCGCGCTCCCGAGCTACATCAATAATCGCGCGATCAATTCCGCCCGGCGCCGCACGCTAAACTTAATGAAGACGTGCCGCAGGTGAAACTTGACCGTCTGCTCACTGACACTTAACCTGCTGCCGATCTCGGCATTGGTCAGTCCCTCAACACAGCACAGCGCCACGTGCGCTTCACGCCGGCTCAAATTGTTGTTTGCCACCACGCGCTTCAATGCGCGTTCCAAATACTGATTGCCTTCGGATATTCCGGCCTTGGCCAAGCTACTAACTCCATTCGCGTTGCGTTGCGCCAGGATTTCCTCGGGATCGCGCACGAGGTACCGGCGAGTAGCTTCGCCGTTTCCCTTCCGGGCATCTCCCTGACGAACAATGCTGTGCTTGACGATTAGCCCTTCCAGCCCGCGTCGCACGGTCCCTGAACTGCGAATGCTGGTTAGAGCCATAAGTTTTCGCGTGCTGAACAGGCCGATGCCATTCCCCTGGGCGGCGACCTCGGAAAGCATCGAAGTGTAGAGCAGGTGTTCGACGGGCGTGTGGCTCAAGGCCACCAAGGCCATCGATTGCCCATCAACGAGCAGTTCACGAGCCTCGCCTAAAGGGTAGGTTTTGGATCGATTCTTGGCAGTGATCTGGGCTTTTTGGGCAAACATTCTATGGATCGCTTGCTATTGCGGCGGGAATTGTACGCCTTACAGGCTTTCTGAAAGACCCCGCGGAAATACCTTTTGAACCGGATCCCAACCCAAAGACTAAAGAGACTTGTCGGCCGCCATTGTCTCTTTCATCTGGCCTCTACGTTATTCTTGAAAATTCGTCGATGTTTCCTTGCTTCCCACGCAGAGCGACCGTCGGGCTCAGCCGGCAAAAACATCATCGCAATTGAGAGTTGAGAGCCTAATTCGTTCGCCGGTTCGTGTCAAGGCAACTCATTTCGCGGACATTTTTACGTGAGGCAACGGGGCAACGATCAACTCGCTTAATAACTTACCCCACGCGCCAAGATCAGCAGCCGTCGCGCTCAAGCCCTTCGATTCACTTAATCACGAACCAGCGGACCGCTCTTCGAGCCATCGCCGAAATGAGTCCTGACTTTCGCCAGAAGCTTTGCCGAAGAGTAGATTCTCAACGCTAATGTCTTCGTCCAGATCTGGCCAGTGAATTCCCTCTCGGTCTCCAACCCATCTCCAGTTGTTTCTCTCTTCTGGCGTGCCGTGCAGGAGACGTGGATACCAAGCTAGCGATGCGGAGATCGAGCGGCCGTCACTTAGGTCGACAACCAAGTTGTCCTCTGTGACGACGACCCTCTGTGCTTTGGTTTCAACGACTGAAGTATTCATTCCAAGTCTCCATCAAGTCTTCTCTATGCTCTTCGTTGGCATCGTGCTGCCGCACCGAATACTCTTCAACGCCAGACTCTCGTGCGCTGTTTCTAAAGTTCGCGTAATAAATAGGTGTGCGGTTTTCAGTCCCAGAGGGACGAAATATTTATAGAGCCAAGCTCAAGAAGAACTCTGAAGCTCCGGAGGAGCGACATAAACTGTCCCGAGAAAGGAATATTTCGCTCCGCTGGAGCTGAGAGGGTTCTTCTGCGAATTCTGGTTCTATAAATATTCCGTCCCTCCCGGACTGAAAGCAGACGCCCAGATTGGCCGCTTCATTTTCAGAGAACTTTCTAGACACCAACTTAGCTAGCAGAGCCGTTGGTGTCAACGGAGATAGTCTTAGCAAAGAGCCGTGCGTTCCCGCTTCGCCCTCTGCGTTCCATTCTCACCTCATCGCGTCAACCATTTCGCACCAGAGGTGGCCGATGGTGATGTGGAGTTCCTGAACGCGGGCGGTGCGGGTTGAGGGGACATTGAGAGTGAGATCGCAGAGTGAAGAGAGTGAGCCGCCTTCCGAGCCGGTCAAGGCGATGACCTTGCAGCCAAGCTCGCGGGCCTTCAGCGCCGCGCGGATCACGTTCGGGGATTGGCCGCTGGTGCTGATGGCGATTAATAGATCGCCTTGTACGGCAAGAGCCTGAACCTGGCGGGAAAAAACCTCTTCATAGCCGTAGTCATTGCTCAAAGCGGTGAGGGCTGAGGTATCGGTGGTCAGGGCGATGGCCGGATAAGCGCGCCGGGTTTGCTCGTAGCGGCCGACCAGCTCTGCGGCAATGTGCTGCGCGTCGGCGGCGCTGCCGCCATTACCACAAATAAGGATCTTGTTGCCCGCCTGCAGTGTCTGGCAGATCATCTGCCCAGTGAGTTCGATCTCGGGAAGCTTTGAGTCGAGTAGTGCCTGCGCCGATTCCAGATGCTCTTTCAGGGAACGAGTCAGTAGTGTTTGTGTCGCCATGAAACTCTCTGATGTCGGCCAATTGCCTTCCGCTTTGGATCTCGCTGCGCCGGATCAGGAACAAGCCGCGCACACGCGCGGGCGTCAGTATGGAAGCACCTTCTGGCGCAAATGTATCGAGGCTGGAAATTATCATACATTCTCTAATACCGTGAATCGTGAACCGTAAATCGTGAATAGTAAGATCCAATACCGTGAACCGAGAACCGTGAACCGTGAACCGTAAGATCCCGAGCCCACCACGGGCTTTTACTATTCACGATTCACGATTTACGATTCACGCGTTTGCGATTCCTGGTTTGTCCGGTTTACCATGCACCGCCCATCGTGACCATCAATCTGGCAATTCGCTAATCGTGATTTGTAAACTCAACGAGCCCACCACGGCCTTTTACTATTCACGATTTACGATTCACGGTTCACGGTTTTTACGGTCTCCATCCCTATGACTGTTGCCAATCCAACGCCAATGCTGCGGCAATATCAGGAGCTAAAGCAGCAGCATCCGGGAACACTCCTGTTCTTTCGGCTCGGCGATTTCTACGAACTCTTTTTTGACGACGCGGTGATCGGCGCGCGCGAGTTGCAGATCACCTTGACGGCGCGCCACAAAGAGCGCGGTGACGCGATTCCGATGTGTGGTGTCCCGCATCACGCCGCCGCCGGCTACATCGCGCGTCTGGTGCGCAAGGGTTATCGGGTGGCCATTTGCGAACAAACCGAGGATGCGACAAAGACGAAGAAGTTGGTACGCCGAGAAGTGGTTCGCGTGGTCACACCCGGCACCCCAATCGACCCGCAACTTCTGGAATCACGCGAGGCAGTCTTTCTCGCGGCTGTGTGTGCCGCCGGCGACTCAGTCGGTGCTGCCTTTCTCGATATTTCGACGGGCGAGTTCCGCGCCACTCAGGCCACCGGCAGCGAAGCCTGGACGCGCATACGCGCAGCTCTGGAATCTTATGCACCTCGCGAATTGCTGTTTCCGAGTTCGCTGAGTCCGCTCATAAAATCCGGATTGTCCGCGCGTGCGCATACCGAGCGCTTGCCGTTGCAGGCGGATATTGAGAAAGACCAGGCCGCGCGCGCTCAATTAGTGAACAACTCCGAATCGACATCAACTTCCGCAAATCAGCCGTTTATTGAGGCGGCACTCACCCCGATTGATGATTGGCTTTGGCAGTCAGCGGATTGCGCCGCGTTGTTGCGCCAGCAATTTGGTGTGGTTTCATTGGAAGGGTACGGCATCGAGGGAAAGACCGAAGCCCTCAGAGCGGCGGGTGTCTGCCTGCGTTACGCCCACGAAACGCAGCGAGCAGCGGCCGCACACGTGACGGACCTGATGTATTTCGAAGCCCAGGACCACCTGGTGCTCGACAGCATCACGGTGCGCAATCTTGAATTGGTCGAGTCACTCGGCGGCGCCAGCGGACGTTCCCTGCTCGAGGTGATTGATCAGTCAGTCACACCGATGGGCGGACGCCTGGTGCGTTCATGGTTGCTGCGGCCATCAGTTAAGGGCGCCGAAGTGTACGCGCGTCAAGCAGCGGTTGCCGAGCTGCACGCGGCGCTGATCCGGCGAGATCGTCTGCGCACGCTGTTGAAGGAGGTCAGCGATCTTGAACGCCTCAATGGCCGGATCAATCTCGGTTCAGCCACGCCGCGCGATCTCAGCGCCATCGGCCGCTCGCTTAGTCAGGTGCCGGCAATTCGCGCGGAACTGACCGAGGCCACAGCTTCTTTGCTACAGGTTCTTTATGAAAGTACGGACGAGTTGGGCGATGTGCGAGCGTTGATTGCTGGTGCCCTCACTGATGAGCCGCCGGCAAAGATTAGCGATGGCGGCGCTATTCGTGAGGGCTACTCGACCGAGCTGGATGAGTTGCGCTCAATCAGTAGAAACGCGAAGCAGATCATCGCCACGCTGGAAGCCTCGGAACGCGCGCGCAGCGGTATCGGATCTTTGCGCATTCGCTTTAATAACGTGTTCGGCTATTACATTGAAGTTTCGAAAGCGAATGCGACGCGAGTGCCCGCTGATTACGAAAGACGTCAGACGCTCACGAACGCCGAACGTTTCACCACTCCTGAGTTAAAGGATTGGGAAAAGAAAGTGCTCGGCGCTGAAGAGCGGATCACGCAACTCGAGACCGAGCTGTTCAACGATCTCTGTCGCCAAATAGCCGCTGAAACGAAGCGTCTGCAGACGACTGCTCGAGCCCTGGCCGCTATCGATGCGATTGCGGCGCTGGCGGAAACTGCCGTCCGCCGCCGCTTTGTGCAACCGAACGTTCACGATGGCGACGAGATCGAAATCGTTTCCGGCCGCCATCCCGTCATTGAAATATTCAACCAGGAACCGTTTGTTCCCAACAGTATTTATCTGAACAACTCGACCGATCGGCTGCTCGTAATCACTGGGCCAAATATGGGCGGCAAGAGCACCGTGCTCCGACAGACGGCAATCATCTGCATCCTGGCGCAAATGGGCGGGTTCGTTCCGGCGGAGCGAGCGCGCCTGCCTTTGCTGGATCGCGTCTGGACGCGCGTCGGCGCTTCGGATGATTTGACGCGCGGTCGTTCGACATTCATGGTCGAGATGACTGAGACGGCCGCGATTCTGCACAGCGCGACGCCGCGATCGCTGGTGCTGCTGGATGAGATTGGCCGCGGGACCGCGACCTTCGATGGCCTCTCAATCGCGTGGGCCGTCGCCGAGTATCTGCACGATTCACCGGAGCACACTGCGAAGACATTGTTCGCCACGCACTATCACGAATTGACGGAACTGGCCGAGCGCTTGCCGGGAGCGCAGAACTATCAGATCACCGCGACCGAACGAGAGGGTGAGGTTGTCTTTCTGCATCGGCTCGAACGCGGCCGCGCCTCGAAATCTTACGGCATCGAAGTCGCACGGCTGGCGGGACTGCCTCCCGCGGTCCTGGCAAACGCACGCGAAGTGCTGGCACGACTGGAGCGTTACGAGCTGGATGTATTCGCAGAAGATGAGGCCGCGGCTGGTGAACCTGTGGCCCAGGCGGCCGCGGCGTCTGCTGATGCGGCATTGGAGAAAGCGGCAACACGCGCCGGTCGCCGCAAGCAGGCAGCCCAAGCCTCTCTGTTCGATCTGATCAATCAAAAAGTCGTCGACGAACTTCGCGACTCGGATCCGGAATCATTGACGGCCGAAGAAGTAAAAGAGCTACTGCGAAAACTCCGCGAACGCATCGTCTAGTCGGTTCTTAATATCATTTCCCGTTTAGAGGCGGGCATTGCCCGCCGGCTCAAGTTACGTGAAACAATTCAAGTCTCACGCCAAGAACACGTTCCATTACACAACCTCGGTCTGCTACAAACGCACTGGTTCGGATGAAGTATCATGTTATTTGGCTGGTTGCGTGCGGGGTGCGTTACTCACCGTGAAGAAGTTCCCTTTCCCCTCGTCGGTGCGCAACATGCGCATCATCTCTTCAAAGTTAAACGGACGCGCGCCGCGGCGGCCGAAGACGGCGAGTTGATTGCCGCTCTCATCGACCGCACGATCGCGATCGAGCCCTTTCGAAATAGCCAGTGCTTCGCCTTTCGTCTTGTAGGTGGCGATTAAGACGGGCCGCGGTCGAGGACTGAAGCCGGCATATTCGGGCATCGTTTCGGGCGAGGTCAGTTGCAAGATGCGCAAGCCGTTTTTGCCGTCGGCGACGTACGCAAACAGACTCGCGTTGGTCATGGCGATCTTCACCTGGTGCACGTCGTTGAGTTTGCCTTCGGCATTGAACTTCTCTTCCAGACGCGGCTTCTCGGGCTGCTCGACATCGATGATCGCGATGCCCTCTTTGCCGATGGCGACGTAGGCGTAGGTACGCGCGACGTAGACGTCAAGCGCCTCAGAGAGCGGCACCGATGCACCCTCAACCAATCGCGCACGACCTGGGTCAGTCAGATCCAGGACTTTCAGGCCTTCCTCGTCGGCGACAAATCCATAGCGGAACTGGATCGCGATAGCGCGCGGGTGTTTGAGACCCGGCTCGCCAATCTGATTGACGACTTTCGGATTCAGCGGATCGTCGATGTCTACGATCACCAGACCGTGGCCGGTTGCGATGTAGGCGTGCGTGCCGGCGATCACAATATTGTTCGCATCAGTCAAAGCGCCGCCGGGATTGAAAGCACCGTTCGGATACTTCGATTTGTCGAGTGCGCGGGTCAGAAAGTTATTACTCGGCACTCCGTCCAAAAGCGTCGCGGCATTTACCAGGATCAACCCTTCCTGCTTGTCTACGACGTAAAGATACGCGTAAAGCGAATGGATCGGCTGTTCTTCATTGACCAGTTGATGGCGTTCGTCGCCGGTCAGTTTTGCCGCACTGCCGGGGTCGATCATGGTGCCGTCGGCTTTCATCCGCCAGCGAGCGGGATCAACTCCCAGGGTCGTCGGCGAAGCAATCGCCGTCGCATATTTGGTCTTGACGTAGAATCGCTGGCCATACCGGGAAAACGGAGCAGTCGAGATGCGCTCTGAAAAACCCTTCTGATCGATCTGGGCCACATCGTAGACACGCAGGCCGCCCTCACCAGCCGCCACATAGGCATACTCGCCGCGTAACTGCACCTGCAACACGCGCGGGTTGCCCTTGTGCTCATAGACCTCCTTTAATTCACGACCACCGGCAACAAACTTCTCGAAATTCTCAGGATAAACAATCTTCTGCAGCGTACTGCCAAACACCGCCTGCGGATCGCTGTGTTCGGTCGCCACCACTGCTTCCAAAGCATCATCCGACGCCACATAGACATAGCGCCCCATGAAATTTACAAAGTTGGTGCCCTGCAAAAGCAACTGTGCCAGCCAGGCGTTGTTGTCATTCTTTTCGGAAACGTGACAGTCCGTGCATTGCTTGGTTTCTTTTGCGCGCACGGTGTGCGGTACGTGCGAGTTGAAGGTCTGGCCCGAGAATCCTTCGGCGGAGATCGTCTGCTGCTGCGAGTAGATCCATTCGCGATTCTGATTGCGAGAGCTAACCAGAATGGCGGAGGACGAACGCACCGGAGCGACCTTGTTACCGGTGACCGTACCATCACGGCCGAGCATGAAAATGTCGTCACGCAAAACCTGAAAGTTGTACTGCGTGAAGTTGCGCGAATCGCCGCCTTCGTTGTGGCGGTTGGGCATTTTGCGATTCGCTTCCATAGACAAATGGCAGCCGAAACAGCTCGTCATCCAGGAAGAGTGGCAAGCGAAACAGGTCATGCTGTCGTCGCTGTGGGCGAGCGGTTTGTCGTCCTTCGGGACACTACCCCAGGTCGTGTTGTCCTTCTGAATCGTTTTTGCATACCGGGATTTCTCGCTGTAGTCACGCGTACCGGGCGTGACCGTGTCGATGGTCTGGACCACACGCCACCAGCGCCCGGGCACGACCAGCGAGGTTTGTATAATGTCTCCGGTCTTCAGGTCGACATCCTTGCCGTTCTCGTCCTTCATCTTGCGATCGCGCGGGAGCTTCTGAAAGACGTTCACCTTTTCGTCGGCCTTGTTCCGCGTAGTCAGTCCGCGCGTCAGATTTCTGCCGACGACGGGCGGCTTTCCGGCTGGTCCTTTCGTGACCGGCGCACCCGGTCCTGAGGTTACCAGGGTGGCTCGCGCGCGAATCGAACCGTGGCAATCGACGCAGCCGATCTCGACGGCGGCGCGCGGTTCGTTGTAGAGATTGCCGTTGCCGTGCGAGTCCTGTCGAAAATGACAGTCGACGCAGTGCATTCCCTTCTCCAGGTGAATGTCGTTGAGATGGACGGCTTTGCGGAATTTTTCCGGATCGTCCGGCGAAACCACGCTGTCGTTGGTATCGAGCAGGTTGCCTTTGCGGTCACGCTTGAAGACTTTGCGAAACAGCCATCCGTGCCCGTGCTCATCGCCGAACTGCGTGTTCTTTAATTGACTGTTGAAGTCCGCGGTGCCGGTCTTCTGGAGAAACTCTAGATTGGACCAGAGACCGCGCATACTTGAGCCTTCCGGATTGATATTCAGTTTCTCCCGCTCTTCGGCCTGCGAAGGATCGTGCTGATCCTTCGGGTACATCGCGGCGCCATCGCTTTCATTGTCCCACCAGGTCATTCCCATGTAGGTGGCCACCATATTTGTTCCCGGGTGCATGTGGCAGACCATGCATTGCGAGGTGGGGATCTTGCTGGTGAATTGATGTTTTAGCGGATGCCCTGATTCATCCTTAGGAATGTTGGTGTCGGCAGTCTGCGAGCGGCCCATGTTGCCTGCGTCCGCATAAAGAGCCGAATGGGAAGGGTCGCGATCGTTCGCGTAGATCACATGACAAGCCGTGCAACCAGACGAGCGGTAGTCGCCCGGGTGATCGTTGGTGCCCAGATGATTCAGCGTGGGATCAAGCAGACGCGTCTTCTGCAGGCCGAGAAAAACCGGATCGGTGCGGTTGTTGGTGCCAAAGCCGCGCGGGCTCAAACCCTTGTCCGGCTTGCCCGGGTCTTCGTCTTTATCAGGCAGCGCAACCTCCAGCCTTCTCCTGCCGCCGCGCTCAAAAACGCGCAGGATGTTACCGGGCTGCGAAATCTCCCAACGCGGAATCGGATCAAGATAGTCCAGCAGGCCACTGGTCCGCTTGTCTTCCGCGCTCGGTTTGGGGGTTTGAATCAGCCGCTGCGGCGCGCCGTTCTCGCTGTAGCTTTCGGCGTACTGCGCATCCTTGAGCGGGAAGCCGCCATTGTTATAGAGAGCTGCCCCCCAAAGCATCGAGCCGGTGGCCATCAGACTGCGCGCGACGTTGTGTGTTTCCGTTTCGTGGCACTGGGAGCTGCTGCAGGTCTTGCCGGCTACACGGATATCGCCCGGGTTGATAAAACGCACGAACTCGGAACTCTCGCGGTTCAGCAGCGTGTTAGTTCGTTCCGGATTCGCACCGGTGTATTTGCCGTCGCGTTTCCATTCCGCGGGAAAGAGCGGTTGCACGTGCGCGGCCCGCTTGGCGCGCTCGATCTCTTTGGGATCGTCACTGGTCTTCCCGGGAACAGGATTACCACCATGACAGGCGGTGCAAGTTAGGCCCACCGCGTCCTTACCGTCTTTGATCTGATCGAGAGTTTCAGTCGCGCCGTACCGGTGCATCGGCTCGATCTTTCCGTGGCAGGTAACGCAGCCTTCAACTTTTGGCGGTGCTGCGGTGGCCGTTGCCTTTGGGGCTGTTGCCGCAGGCTTCTCCTGGGAACGGGCTCTCACAAATGGACGACCAGGCGCCGAGGTGATGACCGCCGGCTGCTTGCGTGTGGTTACGGCTGCTGATTTGGAAGCGTTAATTGAAGCTGCAGCGAGCGCCGCAAGAACAATTGAGGCGGCGACAAATAGCCAACGATGCGTCGAAAAGAAGTTCACGCAAAGACGCAAAGACGCAAAGGCATGCCGGTACGTTTCGGACGCAGTCCTGCACGGGCGGACAAGTCGGCTGTCTAAACGGAGCGTCGAAAACGCGTTGAGATGCTTTGCGGGAGATTCTTCTTTCATTTCACCTAAAACACCAGTTTCAGTTGTCCAAAAAGCGCATACAGGGGCTTCTGCGGATTGATCACCACCGGTTCGCAAAAGTCCCCGACGTTAGGGGGACAATTGCGCGACCGATTGGTAAAGATGTCGCGGAAGCCCGTTCCCGTCTGCAAGGTCGCTGCACCAAAGGTCACCGTGACGTTATTAATCAAAAACGGCCGGTACTCGACGCCTATGCTGTAGTCCCAACCGATATCATGACGAATATGATTTTGGAAGAGCACGTATTCCAATGGCTCCGTCCGATGAAATCGCAAGTAGTTTACGTTGAAGATCGCCTTGGCGCGCGGAGTCACATCGACATCGAGACCAACGTTATAGATAAAGATTCCGGGGTTGACGAAATTCGCCTGACCCTGGGACTTGCTGCTCCGCAGGCTGGGAAGAATGCTGTTGCCCTGCACCAGCCCGACGCCGGTTTGCGTTAGCCGAATTCCCTGGCGATTCCAGAACGAGAACTGGCCGCCGACAAAATTCGGATCGTCGAAGATGGCGTCAAAGCCCGTCGCCTTTTGATCGGTCGGGTTTGAATCACCCTGGGCGAAAAAGAAAGAACTCTTCACCCGAAAATAGTCGTGGTCCATTGAAGCTTCGACCGCGGCCATATTCGAATTGACGCGCACACTGCGTCCGGCGATCGGGTTGCGATCATCGCGGCCGATCACATGATAGAAAGAATGCGTCAGATTCAGCTTGCCGAGGTGACCATCGCCGCTGATTCCCAGGTAGCCGACTTTGATCGAGTGGGGCCGCACATCGCCGATTAGCGCCGGCCGCACCAGGAAACCATTCCGGTCGTACTCAATGCTCGCACGGTCGTCGTTGAAGTGCAGACTGCCCTGGATCGTATAGCCCTTTCGCAGAAAGTCCTGGCGAAAGACATTTGCGATGTAGACGTTCTGATGACGCGTGTCGAAGCGATTCAAGCCGCTGTTGGTATCCTTCTCGAGCATCGAGAAGTAAGCCGCATTGAACTGGTATTTATTGTTGGCGTAGTTCCCGAACAGTCGTACGCCGAGGTTGTTATCCGAGAAAATAAATCCGCGAAAATCGGAAACGAACGGTTGGATGCCCGCCCGCACCGAGACAAAGTCAAAGTTGTCGTCCGTGTCAAAGAGTTTCACTTCGCCGAACGCTTCTTCCAGCGAAACGTGGGTGTCCGTGCGGTTTGATCCCCGGCGCGGATCGATATTGATGACGCCGTTCTCGCGCGCGTTGACATAGTTTGGAATGCTAAAGGTCGGGGAGATCTTGATGGCCCAATCGCGAGGCTTGAAGGCACTATCGCCATGGAACAACTCGAAACTCAACTGCAGGGTTTCATTGATTGCCAATTGCTCGGGCTCGCCGAAAAACTCCGCGCTTTGCGGATCAGTCGAGTTCTGACCCGAGGGAGTTGGCGCGCGCCGCTGCTCGATGAGCGAAGTGCTGACGGCGGAAAAGATAAAGAACGTGTTATTTCCTCTGATTGGATAGTCACCCTTCAACACGCTCTGATTGTATGGATCCCACCAACGGCCTTTTTTGAAAGGGATGTCACGTCCGCGCGCGCCACGGTCGCCATAGCGATCGTATTCGGGGAAACCGATGCGCCAGCGATCGCGCACTTCGCGGCGGTCAGGTGCGGTCTGCGGCTCTGAGGCCACGGTCGGTTTACCCGCATTACCGATTGGTTCGTTCTGCGTTTCCGCCACCGCGGGCTCAGGCTTTTTCTCTTCGACCGTGATATCGACGTTGGTATCTTTGCCATCCTCGATTATCACGTTCTCAATCGCTTCAGCTCGCACGATGGCAAAGTCGCCGTACTTTGCGTCTTTGTCGAACTTGGCGAGATAGGGTGCGGCAATCGTGATGCGGTAAGCGCCCGCCCGCAGATGCAGCGAATAAGTTCCGTCCGGCCGGCTGTGAACCTGCCACGTGCCACTGGTGACCTGATTAGTGACGATCACTGTCACTCCGCCAACTGCGCTTTTGGAGGCATTGCGAACGGTACCGGTCAAACGACCACGACTTTGTGCCTGGACCGCCAACGCGCAAGCAAGGGACAGCAGCAATACTGAGAAAGCACGTCTCATCAAGGACAATATCCTTTTACCTGCGCCGCCGGAGACGGTTAATGAGAATCTCTGGGAGCGATCGATCTCTCGGCCTTCACTTAATACAGCGTGATTTGGTACAAGACTTCTAACACAATTGCGCAGTTAGTCAACCAAAAAGTCCGGCCTGATTCAGTGCGCCATAACAAATCACCAGCCCGGCACACGCAATCACCAGGGCGCTAAACACTGGTAACAGGCGGGTGACTCGATCAAATCTGCCGATTGGAATTATCAGTCGACCGGCGTAAACGAAAGCGATTCCCACCGCCGTCAAAACACCGGCAAGCCCCACGCTGAACGCCACCACCAGCAACAGACCGAAGCCGATTCGCCGGTTCGAGATGGCCGCCAAAAGTATTACTAGCGCCGAAGGGCAAGGCAGGAGTCCGCCGGAAATGCCCAGGGCCAGCAAACTGCGCCAGGTGATCGCCGAGCCGTCGGCACCTGGTGGCAGATGCGAGTGGTTGCCGCCCTCATGCGAATGTTCCTCAACAACGCCGTCATGATGATGTTGATGATGCGCATGCGTGTGCGAATTAGGATTGTGCGAATGAACTCCTTTGTCATGCGAATGAGTATGAGTTAGTGAGTCCAGGCCCAGGGCCGTACGCAATCTGTTCCTCAGCAGACTGAAACCGATCGCCGCTACCATTAACCCTGAGATTAGACTGAGCGGTGCGATCAGTCGCTCAGGCAAGATGTACCGCGAGGCCAGCAGCGTAACCAATCCCAGGGCAATTACGCCGGCGGTATGAGTAATCGTAACTGTCAAACCGAGAAAGCCCGCGTGCCGTACCGTGCCGCGTGAACCTACGAGATAAGCCGCTACGACTGTTTTTCCGTGGCCCGGCGACAGCGCATGCAATCCTCCCCAAAATATCGCCGTCAGCATTCCCAGAAGCCCCAACCCAAGCGTGAGTTCCGGTAGTTGAACGAGTTCCGCCAGCCGATCGCGTGGCGCCGGAACGACGGGAGAGCCAGCTCGCGTAAACAAGGGCCGGCCTGCCGGGGGCATCGGGCCGCGAACAAATGAGAACTCAGCCGTGCGCTCGTTGAGCGGCGCCGCAAGCATTTCGCCGGGATAACTCCTGAGTTCATTAGTGACACCACTCCCGAATGCTGAGCTATTGAAAACACTGATCCCGGCAATCGGAGAAACAACTATCTCGCGCCAGCCGATCCGTTCTCCATAATTTCGATCTTCGAATTTCACCGTCTGCTGATCTATTCGGCCCGGAGGTAGAGCGCCGACGAAATCACATTCAATGCGTGTCGTTTGCGCGCCGGCTGCACCAGGCAAAAGAGTCAGACTCTCTCGATCAACCACCAGCGGTACCCGAGCGTTTTCAATCTGCAACACCAACCCGTCCGCATAACCTGCGACGACGCGCTTGAGGTAACTATCTAACTCCGCTTTTGAAGGCTGATTGCCATCGTTGGTGATCGCCTGCATTTCCTGAAAAGTGGGAATCTCGGCCATATCAATCACGTAGCGCACATTGATCCTGTCGCGGCCGATTTCCAATCTGGCGAAGTGACTAATCGTGAAGTTCCCCAGAGGGTGTCCCGACAGGGCAAAGGGACAACCGGCGATCAAAAGGACTGCCAGTGGGATTAGCAGTCGCCGGTGACGAATGATTAAAGAGTTGTTGGTGCGTCTCATGAACCCCGATTCGAGCGATCTATTTTCGCGCGATCTATTTCAGAGCTTCAGTTCCTTCGAGTGCCCTTTTGGCGATTGCCGCTTGCATTGGATCAAATTGCGGATTGAGCGCCAGCGCTTTTTGCAGATAATCACGCGCGCTAGCCCGATCGCCGGCGGCCCTGGCAATCAAGCCCGCGTGGTAATAAAGCCGTGCGTCCCTGGTACCAAGACGCAGGGCTTCCTTGATCGCCGTTTGTGCCTCAGCCGTTTTTCCGGCCTTCAGCGCACACCAGGCGAAAGTGTCAGCGCCAAAAACGTCGCGACGGACTGAGTATTCCCTGGCCGAGTTCGCATACGCTTCATTCGGCTTGAGATCATGATCGGCATAGAACAACGCCAGTTGGCGATTGTAGAGAGCCCCATTTAGCTCATTGAGTCTGCCAATTTGTTCGACGAGCTGATATTGTCGCCTCGCCTCCTGATGACGACCGTTGATCTCATAGAGGTCTCCCAAAGCGGATACAAACATCGGATCGGGCACGATGTTCGTTGCCCGTTCGTACTGGCGAATGGCGTCTGCTGAGTCACCCAGCGCGGCGCGAACGCGACCCAGCGAAGCCAGGGCCCGCACGTAGTTCGGGTAAGCCTCCAGCGCGTCGCGATAGTGACGTTCCGCCGCTTGATTGTCGCCCGCCTGGAACGCTGTCTCGCCCAACTGCCAATGACACCAGGCCACAGATTCCGCGGCCGGGACTAACGCCGCCCGGGCCTGCGCCAACGCGACTTCGAAATGGCGCTCGGCGGCGGAGAAGTCACCGCGCAGCACCGCCAGGCGCCCGAGCCGCGTCTCTGTCGCAAGAGCACCCGGGTCGAGGTCTTCGATTCTGCTGTAGGTTTCGGCGGCGCGCCGGTAGTCACCGAGTTCCAGCAAAGCGTCGCCCATTACCAGGTAGCCCGCGCTCTTTTGCGGCTGGTACTCGGTCAGCTCTTTGCCGTGATCACGGGCGGAGGCAAAATCGTGAGTCGCATACTCAGCCTGGGCCAAAGCGTCGAGACCACCGAGGTTTTGATCGGCTCCCAGGACTTGTAAAGAGGAACGCGCCGAACGCAACGCGAGCGAGAGATACTTCACATCGAAAGTCTCTCGATAGAGTTGCAGGTAATAGCTGGCCAGTTTATTGAGCGCCACGAGATCGTCAGGATCCTTCTTCACGCGCTCTTCCAGAAAGCGAACCGCCGTCATGTTCGTTTCGCTCCCGCGCACTGGCTGCGAAGCATCAGTCGCCGGCGGGTTGTTGTTTGACGAAGAGGACGGGACCGTCGCTGGTTTGCGATGGCAAGCGGTAAACACAATCACTAGCGCCAGGGCGCTGACCCTGAGCCACCGTTGGCTCTGCCGCGCTAATGATTGGCCATGAAATCCTCGATTAATCGCAACTCCAGAAACGAGCTCGGAATCAGCCCTCGGTTGGAGGCAGTTACAGCTAAGGATCGATGAGCACATTCTGCGCCGACCTGACTTCCCTAATTCTCAATTGCGAGTATTGTCGTCGGTTGTCCCGGGTACGCGCGGTTGTTGCGATGGCGCCAGGAACGGAAACGCGGTGCGCAGCGGAACGTCATTGCCATTGACGTTGTCCGGTAATGGCTGGCGGTTGTTGATGAGGAAATTCAGGATATCGACGACATCGTCCGTCAGTCTGCGGCCATTCGGGAAAGACGCTTCGGGATTAGTGCCGGTGTTGGGCACAGTCACATCCAGACGCAAGTAGTCCCCTCTGGTTACGAGCAGGCCTTCAAACACCGCAATGCTGGTGGCGTCCGTGTGATAGAAGTTTTGCAGCGTATCAAGAATGCCAGGCCAGAAGCGTCGGTTGGCATCATCGATCGGTGAACCGGCGTTGTGCATGTTCTTTTGATTGAAAGGAACCAGCACGACGTTCACTGCCGGATTGCCCATGCGATCGACATTGGTCCAGCGACCGGAACTGGTTACTTCGCCGGTTCGCGCGTTGTAGAAGGTTGGCGTGCGGCGTTGGGTCTCGATAATCACACCAATTACATTAGCGTTTCCGCGAATGAGGGTCAGCGGCATACTCATCGCGATAGCCATGGTGTTGTAGCCGGCAAACGTGTCACGACCGCGGGCGAACACTCCCGGGTTGGGGGCCCCTGCTCTAATTGACGCATTGAAGCGACCGAAGGCGGGGATATCGAAGAAAAAAGGATCATCAGTTAACCCGGCAAAGAACATCACGTTGCTCGCAGAATCGGTGGTGATTACCGGTGTCGGCGAAACATCCGCTGTGTTGCTCGAGTTAGTTGACGGCGCGCTGAAGGCCACCCCGCTTGAAAAATTGACCGTGGCTGTTTGTGCCTGAGGAACGCCGCCGACGGCAACACGAGGTGAGAAGCGCACGTCGATTGAGAGATCCGGACGGGCATCGCCAGTGTTTTCCAGCTCAAAGCGATAGCGGATCGCGGGATCAAAAATGCCGAAGTTCGAGGCCTCGCCCGGAACAATGAACCCATGCACCGTCATGATTAGAACGACACGCGAATTGTCATTCGGATCGCGGAAGAAATAGACGTCGTTCAAATCCGCGCCCAGATCATGCGAGGTCAGCGGAGCGTCGCCGTGATCGGCCGCCCTGGTGCGCACACTCGGCCCAATAAGCTTGAGCGCCGTTGCGTTGATCACCAGGAATGCCAATGCCAATAAGATCGTATTTCTCAGTAGGCGACGCATTTCCGTTCTCCTTTTCCTTGCGGCTCAACTGCCGCCCAGTGCGGTTAAGGCTGCTCCTTCACCCAGTTACCGACTCTTGCTTTGGTTGACGACTCCTCGATTTCAGTGATGCGCCGCGTCAAAACAAGTTCCCCTTGGGTAGTGCCTATTGTGCTCGTCTTCTCTGCGTCTATCTCGGCGTTCTCTGCGGCTCCGCGGTGAATCTCGCCGGAAAACACGCTCACCGCAGAGACGCGGAGCACGCTGAGCTAAGGCAGAGAATTGAAATTAGGCCGCTACCTCCCTTTAGGTAAGATTGCCATCGCGGCCTTCTGCCGGGAGCTGTGCTATCACCGATGGCCGCGAAGCTGACACTTTCGCTAATGAATGCTGCACTGCGCGTTGCTAGCGGTGACTGTTGGCCCAAAGCGCAACTGGTACTCACTGGAAGTAATGAACGAACAGACCATGCCGGTCGTGTTGCCGGGATCGCGAGTGAGCACGTCGAGCCAGAAAGCGTAACCCGCCGGGTCCGGGTCACGGCGCAGATATCCCAGATATTGCATCAGGACAAATGCCGGATTGAATTCCCGCGTCTTGAACTGTTGAATCTCGATCACCTGCATCACGGCCTGGGCGCGCGTCTTGCCGTTATTCATATCCTGAATCAACTGGTTGCGTTCCGTCGTAAACGGAATCAGACCCGCGGTATCGAATAGTAAGTTCACAAACTGTGTCGTTGTCTGGTTCGCCGGATAGCGCGCCAGGAATACATCGCGCGAGACAAAATCATTGGCTAACGCCAGTTTGTCGGCGGCCAGATTGCTGCTCCCCACCACCCGGCTGCGATCCACGATGAACTGCTGATATGTCGGTTGCACGCCGAGAGCGCCTTTGTACAATCGATAGACGTAGAAGCCCGTATCCTGAAATTCAGTCTCAATGAAGAAGGCCGCAGAGACGGCATTGCGACTCGCGATCAGGCACGATAGTTGATTCCCGCATTGGGTGATCCGATTGGTCCAGAAATCAAACCCGGCTTGATCGGGCGCGCGGCTGAGAAAGTCGTTGTAGTGCTGGTTGACGAAGAAGCGAGCGTCGTCTATCGGATTGACGGACGTCGGCGGCGTCAGGTTATCGCCGATCGTCACCGTAGCCGTGTTCAAAGAGCCCAGGACAGCTCCCGTAGGATTGCCGAGCGTCACCGTCAGAGTCTCAAGTCCCTCAGTGTACGCGTCATCGGTCAACAGAATCTTGATCTGCTTGCTGGTATCGCCGGCGCTGAATTTCAACGTGCCAAAATTCGCCGTGTAGTCACTTCGATTGGTAGCCGTCCCGTTAACGGTGGCGAAATCGACAGTCGCGGCCGCCGCCGTGCTGCCAGATCTGTTTACCGTCAGCGTTGCCGTTCCATCGCCTTCATTAGCAGAATAATCGGTGGCGCTGAACTGCACCGTCACTGCCCCGGCGGCCGGCGGCGAGGGGATGGTGGCCTGTGGCTGTACCGCCGGCTGGATGTCGGTGGCGTTGTTGGTTGTCAGCCTTTGAATGCCAGTGCCGTCCGGATTGACGGCATAAATCTCAAAATTTCCGTCTCGAGTACTTGCGAAAACAACTTTGCTGCCGTCCGCAGTCTGGGCCGGATCTTCATCCAAATCCGTGTTAGTCGTCAGCCTGGTGGCCGCTAGGCCCAGCAACGTGTAAATCTCGTCGTTATCGTCACGGTTACTCTGAAACGCGATGCGCGCGGCGGACCAAGAAGGATCAATATCGTCGCCAGTGGTAGTTGTTATCCGAGTCACATTACTGCCATCGGCGTTCATTGTATAAAGATTGAATTGGCCGTCTTCGCGCTTGCTCGAGAAAACGATCGCGGAGCCATTGGGTGAAAAAGCAAAGGAAGAGTCGTCTGCCTGATTATGCGTGAGATTGACGAGATTCATGCCGTTGGCGTCCATGGAATAGATTTCGTCATTACCGTCGCGTCCGCTGACAAACGCGATGTGTAGTCCGTCAGGCGACCAGGCAGGGTGTAGATCGCTGGCACTGTTGTTGGTCAATCTTGTCTGACCAGTGCCGTCCGCATTCATCACGTAGATTTCTGCGTTGCCGTCGCGCGTGCTGACAAAAGCTAATCGTTTTCCGTCAGGAGACCAGGCGGGGCTAAAGTCTTCGCCTGGATCTTCCGTCAAACGGATTTGATTGCCGCCATCTGCGTCCATCAGGTAGATCTCAAGATTGCCGTCGCGATCGCTCGAAAAAGCAATCTTCCCAATGCTATTAACGGAAGGCGAACTTGCTGAGGTTGTCGATTGGTGAATGAGGAATCGGGTCCGGGACCATCCAGTCTGCGGAATTACGACAAAGGCCAGG
>Ga0179594_10000043_pt1 | contig 52523 bp, 42 predicted proteins | sample CZOMad1_1_08_16f_FD_148625 | JGI IMG/M metagenome (GOLD analysis project Ga0179594, IMG submission 148625) | Vadose zone soil fungal communities from Angelo Coast Range Reserve, California, USA - CZOMad1_1_08_16fungal (Illumina Assembly) | ecosystem: Environmental > Terrestrial > Soil > Vadose...
GATGCGGTAGTCGAGTTCGCGTAGTAGATTCTTGCGAAACTCGGTGAGGATGCGCTCAAATTCATAGCGCTTGCCGACCTCAGTATGTTTGTCAAGAAACTCTGCGAGTTCGGACAGAGCGTCAAAATCTTTAGCAATCTGATCGCGGATGTTGGGCCGCTGCACCTTGACGACCACCGAGCGACCATCGCGCATCACCGCCCGATGTACCTGGCCCAGCGAGGCCGCGGCGATTGGTGTCGAATCGAATTCGGCGAAAGCCTTAGAGAGCCGCACACCCAACTCGGACGTAACCGTCGCTTCCGCTTCGGCAAAGGAAAACGGTTCGACCTGATCCTGCAGGCGCGCCAGCCCATCGAGATAGGGAGTGGGCAGCAGATCGGAACGACTGGACAGTAATTGGCCCAGCTTGACGAACGTTGGTCCCATGGATTCGAGGTCCCTGGCCAACTCGCCGGCGTTTGGCTCGGTTGTGTGTTCAAGGGCGAAGTCTCCATCGTTGAGAATTGCTTCCTCAAACGCCGATGTCTTGATCAGATCCGAGCGCCCGTATTTGATCAGGAGCAACGCGATGTCTTTGAATCGTTTTAAGTTTTCCGGTTTTAGCAAGATTCCCATAAGTGTTACGCATCCTGGGAGCGCGGGCATCCTGCCCGCTCTTGTCAGTAACGATAGTGAATAATTTCAGGGCACCAGGCGCCTGGTGCCGATTTTGCAATCTATTCAACTCATCTCCATCAACCCGCGTGCCAATTGCATCTGCGAACGGTCGTAAGAGAACGTGGAGATGTGGATCAGGCACGGGTGCGGGATGGGTGACTAGTGCAGTACGTCGTAAATCGCGCGACACTCAGAGAGTCCGTCAACCTGCGAAAACCTAGCCGCGTTCAACCGGCTTTCCCAAAGGTTATTAGGCCAGCCCTTGAGGGCTGGTAGGTGGTGGACAGAGATTCGAAAGGGCGCTTCAGCGTTCTTCTCGTCAGCGCTTCAGCATGCTAAAGCCCAGAGGAGAAGCCCGCTAAAGCGGCTGCGAATAAAAGCGTCGGCCTCTACCCGGCTGTAAAACGGCTGGGCTAGCAACCCTCCGGGAAAGCCGTCTGAAGACGGCTATGAGCAGCTAATGGGAGACAGCAAATCATACAGAGCTAGCAAAATCGTATGGGCGGCGAGTCAGCTCAATGAAACCCAACCGTGCGATTCTCGTCCGGCATTTATGGACCACTTCACTTTCCCAGCGGTCGATTGGGCCACGACTTCGTTGAGGTGTTGGTTGCCAGTTTTCGTTAATGCAGGTAATGTCTGCTCGCTCGCGTTTCAGACTCTCGGTTTCGCAGGGAAACGTTGCTGCTGAATCAGTCACAAGCCAAAGGCAGGTAAGGCATGACATCCGAATCGCATGATGTGATCAAAGAATACCTGGTCGTGTTTCTTTACTGGCTGCTCTTGCTGTTGGAGGGCGTGGCTGAGGCGAGATGGTTGCGCAGCCGAGACTGGGGCGGCTGGGGCAGAACTTTGCTGTTTGCTTTGCTCAGCAACTTTCTGGGTTTTTGCCTGGGCTCTTTTTTGCTCTTCGTTTCCGTGAGCGCGACCCTCATGCTGGCCTGGGACGGCTCAATGAACAAGTTACCGTTCAAAGGAAATGAAGTCGGTGTGCTCCTGGTGTTTGTCGTCTTGTTCCTGCCAATCTCGCTGGCGCTAATTAAGCGCGTCCTCCTGGCGGCGTTGAAGATGCAGCGCGGTGGACGAGCCTGGTCCTTTTCGTTTTTGAGTTCGCTCATTTTCTGGCTCTTGCCGCTGGGAATTACCGTGCTGGCAACCTGGGTCTTATGGCGCTTCGTATGAACAAAGCTTTTGGTCTTACAGCCGGTGCGTTCATCTTGTGGGCTTTGGCATCGCTGGCGGCGGCGCAAACTCACAATCATTGGCAAACGCAGACCGTCAACACGGCCGCAAACTTTCGCGGCCTGAGTGTGGTTGGCGATGTGATATGGGCCAGCGGCACCGGCGGCGTGTTCGTGAAAACAACCAACGGTGGAAAGACCTGGCGCGTGGGCCAGGTGGCGGGCGCGGATCAGTTGGACTTCCGCGATGTCGAAGCTTTCGGCGCGCCGGTGGCTTACCTGTTGAGCATCGGGCCGGGCGAGAGCTCGCGCATCTACAAGACGACGGACGGTGGCGACAATTGGACCATGCAGTTTCAGAATACCGAGAAGGAAGCGTTTTTCGACGCGCTTGCTTTTTGGGATGAACGCCACGGACTGGCGCTGAGCGATCCGGTGCGCGGACGTTTCTATCTGGTAAGCACCGACGATGGCGGAGCACATTGGATACCCGTCGCGCCAGAGGGTATGCCACCAGCGGTCAGCGGAGAAGGTGGCTTTGCGGCCAGCGGCACTTGCCTGATTGCTCGCGGCAAGCACGATGCCTGGATCGTTTCCGGAGGAACGGCGGCGCGTGTGTTTCATTCAGGGGATCGCGGGCGGACGTGGGCAGTTGTGGACACGCCGATCCTCAGTGGTCCGGCAAGCGCTGGAATTTTCTCGATTGCATTCGCCGGTGAAAAGGAGGGCTTGATCGTTGGCGGCGATTACCAGAAACCAGAAGCGATCGAAAAGAACGCAGCGCGTACCGACGATGGCGGAAGCTCGTGGCGGCTCGTCAATACCAACGCGCCGACCGGCTTTCGCTCAAGCGTCGCCTTTGCGACGAGCGGACGTTCGCGGACGGTGCTGGCGGTCGGTACGTCGGGCACGGATCTTTCAAACGATGGCGGTCTGACGTGGGTGAGCTTGGATAAGGAGAACTTCAACTCCGTAGCCATTAGCAATCGCCGAGTGGCCTGGGCGGTTGGACCGAAAGGGCACGTTGCCCGGATGGTTTTGCAGTGAAGCAATAATGCGGCGATCTGATCACCCACCCGCTATCGCAGGTGGTACTGACCTGTTCATGACGCATCGGTCCTTCCACTTGGCTTCGCTTGCGTGCTTGCACCCAGACTCTTGTCGGTGGGAATCGAGCCCGGCAGGTGGATCGGCGCCAACTTCTTCGTGGCCAGCACCAGCAGTCCCTGGGAGAGTGTGCCCTCAGCCTCGCATGCGCCCGTTCGGGCCTGTTTGATCAGCCCGCCCTGAATCAGTAATTCACAGGGCTTCAGCTTGAAGACGAGTTTGAGTTTGAAATCGATCTTCTTTGGCGGCAGGTTGGCAATACGCAATTCGATGCAGGGAGTATGCTCACTGCTGATAGTGTGTTCTGCCAGGCCCACATAGTGTTTTGATTGCGGAGATTTTTTCGACTCTTCCAGGGCTGACTGCAGTTCGTCGCATTTCTTCCAGGCGGCGAGCAGGAGGTCCGGAATCTCGATGTCCAGCAGTTCGCCGATCCGTGCCACCAGATCCGGCATCGACACCCACTTGATGCCCTTAACTTCGGTCCCCAGCTTGTCGTGCAACTCCTTCCATTTCCCGCCCGGCTGCTTTGGGTCAGCTTCGGGAAGCAAAATCAGATCGCGCACTGAAGTTGACGGGTCAGTCATGAACCCTCCTTAGATAGGTGATGAGCTGAGGCTCATTGGTGTGAAACTGGTACTGGCTGTCCGCGAGATTTGCATTGAGCATCAATTGAAAATTGATCCTCGGCGGTTCACTGCCGTCACCTTTGACTTTGGTGCGAGGACTGTGGTCGGGAAGGGTAGTGAACACCGGTCGAGGCGCATAGACCCATTTCACGATCCGGTAACCGACGAAGAGAGTGACCAGCAACACGAGCGCCAGAATCAACCAGGGGAACCGCCTGCCACCGTATTCGGGACGCCGGCGATCGATTGTCGCCGAGGCCGGTGGCGTAGTTTGTCCCGCAACAGCGATTTCGCTTGGCGACGGCGACGGAATGTCCGAGGGACTGGCGGAAGGAGATTCACTTGGCGAAGGGCTCGGCGATGGAGAATCGCCCGGCGAAGCACTGGGAGAGGCGCTCGGCGTGACAGAGGCGCTGGGCGAGGGGCTGGGTGAAGGAGACGGACTAGCCACCACCGGCTTAGGTGTGACAGTGATGATCGTTGTCCGCGCCGGCCCAGGCCTGGCAGTTGGTCCATCGGCCACCAACCTGATTTGAGCCGCAGCTCGGTAATCGTTGGGAGCCTGGTAGATGTGCGTCATCTGTGAACTGCTGGTCCATTCGGTCGGTGCGCCATCTCCGAAGGCATAACGGTATTCGACCCTGGGAACCACCAGGATGCTGCGGGTGGATTGCCCGCGAAGTACCAGCGGTATAAGCCGGACAGTAACGGTCACCGTCTCACCCGCCATCACCGGATTTGGCATTGCGGAGATCTCGATATCCGGAGGCCGCCCTGGAACAGGTTTTGGTGGTTGCGTCTGATCTTGAATCGGGCCGCGCGTGCCTTGGGCCGTCTTATCAATCGGTGTTTGCGGTACCGTGGTGGTAGGAACGCGTTTCTGCTGTCTGGACGACGCGTATGAGCCTGGACCAATCAGTGCTGATGCGGTGTAACCAGCTTCAAGCTCAGCAAGACCGGCCAAAGCCACCAGGACGATCGTCAGATAGCAAATGCGCGGGTTCATGTTCCGTTGATTAAGACTCTTGCGTACGAATCGGGTGAGCGCGACTAGATTACTGGTCGCGCAAGACTTGATGCAAATGAGTCAAGTTTCGAATCAAGCTCTCCTTTGCGGACTTTGCGCCTCTGCGTGAAATTCTCTGTCGCCATTAAGGATCTCACGCAAAGACGCAAAGCACGCAAAGGAATCTTGTTAGTCTGATCGCCTCGCTAGTATGCACGCGCCTGTCAGGTGCTTTAGAAGTTTTAGGGAAGCTAATGACCGCATCATTATTCAACTCGCCTTGCAGCGTTGGCAAGGATTTCGGAGAAAGCACTTTGTAGATCCTTCGTATGATTGTGTGAGTGATTCAGTCGGTTTCGAAAAATCCGCCTCCTCGACTACAAGCTGTCTCCTCGACTGCACTTCGCGGTTGTGCCGCCCGATGTGCGGAAGGGCTGCGCCCTTCCGGCAGGGCCTCTTCGAAAGTCGGGGCTATGCCCCCCAGTTTGTACTAAGAGAATTTGGGGGCGTAGCCCCGGATTCCATCACTTCGGTTCGGAAGGGCACAGCCCTTCCGCACATCTAGCGGCACAGCCGCCAACGCCCTACGTCCCGAAGCTGAGAGCCGGCGCCAACAACGGGCCGCACCCGACCTCTTTCGCCTCAGCCGACGTCCATGCGGCGCTTAACCCTTGCGGTAGTAGTGCGCGTGGTGCCGGTTGACTTCGAGTGGTACACAGTGTAAATGCTCGATGGTCATTCCTGCATCCAGCGCAACAATCGGCGAATCATTTCTGTCGTTGCTGCGCGAGTTTGCTATCCATAAGAAGCGATTGCCAAAGGATCCGAAATCTTACCCGTATGAAAAAATCTCAACTGCTACGATTGGCGACACTGATCGCCTTCATTGCGATTCCTGCGATTGCCCAGGAGGGTGGCGGTAGAGTGCTTACCACCGCGGACTATGCGCGCGCCGAAAAAATGATGGGCTATAACTCCAATCCTCTGGTGTTTCATGCCGGCGGCAAACCCAACTGGCTTATGGACGAGCGTTTTTGGTATCGCATCACGACCGCGGAAGGCAGCGAATTCGTGCTGGTCGATCCCGCGAGAGGAACGCGTGCGCCCGCTTTTGATCACGCCAAGCTAGCCGCGGCGCTTTCCACTGCAGCCGGGACGACCTATGACGCGCATCACCTGCCCTTTACCGAGTTCGAGATGACGCCGGATAGTCAGGCGATCACTTTTAGTGTGCGCGGTCGTCAATGGAAATGCGATTTGCAGGGCAATCAGTGCAGCGCCGGATCGACCGCACCCGTCAGCGGACAGCGTGGTCCAGGTCGCGGAGGCGCTCACCTTGACATCCCTTCGCCTGACAAAAAACGCACTGCCTTCATTCGCAACTACAACCTCTGGGTTCGAGACCTGGCCGCCGGCAAAGAGACACAATTGACCACCGATGGCGTGAAGGACTTTGGCTATGCAACCGACAATGCCGGATGGGTGCACAGCGACTCAGCGGTGCTCGCCTGGTCACCGGACTCGAAAAAGATCGCCACCTTTCAGCAAGACCAACGTGGCGTCGGCGAGATGTACCTGGTGGATACGAAGGTGGGCCACCCAACCTTGCAAGCCTGGAAGTACCCGCTTCCCGGCGACGAGGTAGTGACAACGATCCAGCGAGTAATCATCGAGGTGGATGGGCCACGAGTAATCAGGCTCAAACTGCCGGCCGACCAGCACCGCTCGACACTCTGTGATGATGTGCGTTGCCGTGGCAGCGAATGGGCCGACGCCGAATGGAGCCCTGACAATTCCGAACTGGCGTTTGTCTCGACGACTCGCGACCACAAGCAGGCAAACTTGCGGATTGCCGACGCAGCAACCGGAGCCGTGCGCGACGTGCTCGAGGAAAAAGTATCGACGCAGTTTGAATCCGGCTGGGGGAGCGTCAATTGGCATTACCTCGGGGCGACACACGAAATGATCTGGTTTTCTGAACGGGACAACTGGGGGCACCTTTATCTCTATGACTCCGTCACCGGCAAGCTAAAGAATCAAATCACCGCGGGTGACTGGGCCGTGACTGAGTTGCTGCGAGTCGATGAAAAGAATCGCCTGCTTTACTTTCTCGGCCTGGGCCGCGAGAAAGGGCGGAATCCCTACTTCACTTATCTGTATCGAGTCGGCTTTGACGGCAGGAACCTTTCGTTGCTGACACCTGAAGAGGGGAACCATGAAATTACTTTCTCTCCCTCGGGTCGATACTTTGTCGATAACTATTCGCAACCGGATGTGCCGTCGGTAACAGTTTTGCGCGATGCAGAGGGGAAGTTGATCGCCACGATCGAAAAGGCGGACATCTCGCGGCTGGTGGCGACGGGCTGGAAGCCGCCAGTGCCCATCACCGTTAAGGCGCGCGACGGCGAGACGGATCTTTATGGTCTGATGTTCAAGCCATCAAACCTCGACCCTGCGAAAAAGTATCCGATCGTCAATCACATTTATCCGGGACCGCAGGGCGGCAGTGTGGGCAGTTGGGGGTTTGTAGCAGCGCGCGGAGACACGCAGGCGCTTGCCGAACTCGGCTTCATCGTGGTGGAGATCGAAGGCATGGGCAATCCGCTGCGCTCAAAGAAATTCCACGACGCGTACTATGCCAAGATGGGCGACAACACGCTGCCGGATCAAATGAGCGGTATGAAGCAACTGGCCGCGCGGTTTCCCTGGATCGACCTTGATCGCGCAGGGATCTATGGCCACTCCGGAGGCGGCTTTGCGACTGCCGGCGCGATGTTTCGTTATCCGGACTTCTTCAAAGTAGGAATTGCTGAATCGGGCAATCATGATAACCGTGAGTACGAAGACGATTGGGGCGAGCGATACCAGGGGTTGCTCGAGCGCAAGGCCGACGGCACCACCAACTATGACGATCAGGCGAATCAGAGCATCGCCAAAAACCTGAAAGGCCACCTGCTGCTCGCGCACGGCACGATGGACGATAACGTGCCTCCGAACAACACGCTGCTGGTTGTTGACGCGCTGATTAAGGCAAACAAGGATTTCGATCTACTGATGCTGCCGAATCAGCGGCATGGTTACGGCAATGCGGCGAACTACATGACGCGCCGGCGTTGGGATTATTTCGTGCGGTACCTGCTTCCGGCGGAGCCGCCGCTGAATTATGAGATGCATCCGCCGCGAACCGGAACGCCATAGAGGAATTGGCCGCAGATTCGGCCCGCGGTGCAGAAGCCCGACTGTTAAGGAGGGCTAATGTGGGCAGTCAAAGCCCTGCTTAACAGTCGGGCTACTGCACCGGTCGCGTCTGATTCTTAGCAACACTGTGGAGACTACCCAGGTCAAGGAACCACAAGTATGAAAAAGTTTTGTTTTGTCTTCTCAAAAATCTTCCTGATGATCTTGATGCCGGTCTCTGGGGCGCTGGTTTGCGCGGCTGCCACGATTCCTGATCCGGAGGTCGACGCGCCATTGGCCAAAACCAAAGGCGAGCAAACCGCTGTGCTTGCCGGAGGGTGTTTCTGGGGAATCCAGGCGGTCTTTCAACACGTCAAGGGAGTTATTGACGTCAAGTCGGGATACTCAGGTGGACCCGCAAAGAAGGCCAATTACGAAATGGTCAGCACTGGCGAAACAGGCCACGCGGAATCGGTGCGCATCACCTTTGATCCATCGCAAGTCTCATTTGGTCAGTTGCTCAGAGTATTTTTTGCGGTAGCGCATGATCCGACCGAGCTGAATCGGCAAGGTCCGGACAGGGGGGCGCAGTATCGTTCAGTGATCTTTCATGCCAGTGAGGAGCAGAAGCGTATTGCCGAAGCGTATATTGCTCAACTCAATCGACTGCAGTTATTCCCTCGGCAGATCGTAACTCAGGTTGTAGCGCTCGACGCCTTCTATGAGGCCGAGTCTTATCATCAGAACTATGCGAGGCTGCATCCGGAAGAGCCCTACATCTATATCAATGATCTGCCGAAGGTCGAGAACCTGCAGAAGCAGCTTCCCGATTTGTACGTCGAGCGCTAGTGCGGCGACTGCAACCTTCGAAGGGCGATCAGATTAGTGCAGTAGCCCGACTGTGAAAGAGGGCCTATCAGATTTCAGATTTTAGGATCAGATTTCAAATTTCAAATTTGAGATCTGAGATCTCATCAGCCCTCCTTTACAGTCGGGCTACTGCGCCGCGCCGCCTTGTCACCGCAACCGCGTTCTTGCTAGTATCCCTCGCGATGGATTTCATCGAAAAGGCCCGCATCATGGATGGCGCGCGAATCAATCGAGCGCTGGCCCGCCTCGCTTCCGAAATCGTCGAAGATCATCACGGCACAAACGATCTGTACCTGGTCGGCATTCGGCGTCGCGGAGTGCCGCTGGCCGAACGCATGGCCGACAAGATTTCCGATCTCGAAGGCGTGCGACCGCCGGTCGGAATGCTGGACATCACACTTTATCGCGACGATCTGTCTACGGTAGGTGCTAAGCCGATTGTGAACAGCACGGAGCTGCCCGGCGACATCGAGGGCCGAAACATTGTTTTGATCGACGACGTGCTGTACACCGGTCGCACGATTCGCGCCGCGCTCGACCAGTTGATCGACTATGGGCGTCCGCGCCGTGTGCAGTTGGCGGTGCTGATCGATCGCGGCAATGAACACAGAGAATTGCCGATTCAGGCGGACTACATCGGCAAACTTGTGCCGACCAAAAAGAGCGAGATTATCAAAGTGCTGCTGACGGAGTTTGACGAAGACGAAGGGGTCGTCATTGTCGAGCGGCCGGCGGCGGCCGCGGAAGCAGGTTAGAAGGCGGCCAGCAATGGCCGCTTTTTTTTGTCCGACAAACTTCAGTTTGTCGGACACCGGGTCGAATTGAATGACCTTCAACCTGAAACATCTACTCGGCATTCGCGAATTGTCGGCGGGTGAGATTACCCATCTGCTCGATACGGCTGAGCAATTTCGTGACGTTTCGCGTCGTGAGATAAAAAAGGTCCCGGCGTTACGCGGTCGCACCGTGATTAATCTTTTCTTCGAGGCGTCAACGCGGACCCGCACTTCATTCGAGATCGCGGCCAAGCGCTTATCCGCCGATGCTGTGAATATCAGCGTTTCAACCTCGAGTGTGTCCAAAGGCGAGACGCTGTTGGATACCGCGCGCAACCTGCAGGCAATGGCGCCCGACTGCATCGTGGTGCGGCACTCCATGGCCGGGGCGCCTTATCACCTGGCAAAGATTTGTAATGCCGCGATCGTCAATGCCGGCGACGGTGCGCACGAGCACCCGACTCAGGCTTTGCTTGACGCGTTGACCATTCGCGAGCGCAAGGGAAAGATCGATGGTCTCGAGGTAGCGATTATCGGCGATGTGCTTCATTCTCGCGTCGCGCGTTCAAATATTCACTTGCTCACGAAACTCGGCGCGCGGGTACGAATCGCGGGCCCGGGAACGATGATTCCGCCGGAGTTTGCCGAACTGGTTGAGCAGGGGGTGCAGATCGAGCGCTCAGTCGCAGACGCAGTCGAAGGCGTAGACGTGGTGATGATCCTGCGCATTCAACGCGAACGTCAGGACGCGGCCTTCTTTCCCTCGTTGCGTGAGTACGCCGTGCATTACGGGCTGAAAGCAGATCACCTTCAACGGGCCGCGACCGATGCGATCGTCATGCATCCCGGGCCAATGAATCGCGGCATCGAGATATCATCGGAACTGGCAGACGGTGCGCGATCCCTGATTCTCGATCAGGTAACAAATGGCGTGGCCGTCCGCATGGCTGTGCTTTATCTGTTGGCTGGCGGCTCGCGCGTGGAAGAAGGGTGAAAGACGGTGAATCGTGAAAGACCGTGAACCGTGAACCGTAAACCGTGAACAGTAAATCGTAAATCGTGACTGCGACCGTAGACTATGATCCGTAGACGGTGAACCTTTCGAGATCCACGTTTGCACAGCTAAACTCTGGCTTATGATTCACTGTTTGCGGGTTCACGGTTCCCGAATCACGATTTAGGATTCACGAATCATGATTTGGAGTTCACGAATCACCATTTGCTGTTCCCAAATCTCGATTTAGCGTCTCCTAATCACGAATTAGGGTTCACGAATCACGATTTGCGATTTCCAAATTTCGATTTAGAGTTCACGAATCACGAATCACGAATCACGAATCACGATTTACGATTCACGATTTACTATTCACGGCCTTTCCAATGAAACTGCTGATTGCAAATGGCTATGTGATTGACCCTGCACAAAGCGTCAACGCGGGAAAAGATCTCCTGATCGAAAACGGTCGAGTGGTTGGTTTTGTCGACCGGGGCGATCCGGCGCCGGATCAGGCAGAGGTCCTGGATGCTACGGGCCTGATCGTGGCGCCCGGTTTTATCGACATGCACGTGCACCTGCGAGAGCCGGGCCAGGAGTACAAAGAGACCATTGCTACGGGCGTGGCCGCGGCAGTGGCTGGCGGTTGGACCAGCGTCTGTGCGATGCCGAACACCCAGCCGGTGAACGACAATGCGGCGGTCACACGTTTTATGATCGAGCAGGGTCAGCGCGCGAATCTGGCCAATGTTTTTCCGCTGGGCTCGATCACCAAGGGGGGTAACGGCGGTGAGTTGGCAGAGATGGGTGAGATGAAAAGCGCCGGCATCGTGGCGGTTTCAGACGATGGCCAACCGGTGCCCACTGCCGGAATGATGCGACGAGCGATGGAATACGCACGCGGCTTCGATCTTCCGGTTGTGGATCATTGTCAGGACAAGTCATTGAGCGCCGGCGGCGTCATGCACGAGGGCCGGTGGTCATTGATTCTGGGTTTGAAAGGCATGCCGGCAGCCGCCGAAGAGGTGGACGCGGTGCGTGACTGCGAGTTGGCCAGGCTTACGGGTGCGCGTCTTCACCTGGCCCACGTCTCCACGCGCGGCGCGATTGAGGCGGTGCGGCGAGCCAAAGCGATGGGCGCGGCCGTCACTTGTGAAGCAGCGCCTCATCATTGGACTCTGACCGACGAGGCGGTGGCCGACTATGACACCAACACCAAAATGAGCCCACCCCTACGCAGTCAAGATCACGTTGCTGCGATCATCGAAGGCTTAAGCGACGGCACCATCGACAGCATTGCTACAGACCACGCTCCGCATCACACCGATGAAAAGGAACTGGAATTTGATCAAGCTCCGTTTGGCATCACGGGCCTGGAAACGGCCGTGGGCCTGGCGTTTGATCTGGTGCATCAGGGCGTAATCAGCCTGGAACGTTTGGTTGAATTGTGCTCGACAAATCCCGCACGGATTTTCAGTCTTCAGGATCGCGGCACGCTGCGCACCGATGCCTGGGCTGATGTGACAATCCTCGATCCGCAGTTTCAATGGACCTTCGATGGGGGTCAGGCAAAATCCAAGAGCCGCAACACTCCATTCCACGGCCGGTCGTTTACTGGAGCAGCAGTGGCCACTATTGTTAGTGGACGTATCGTCTACTTGCATCCGGGGTTTACTCGCTTAATAGAGGTGAAACAACGGGCGGCGGGGAAGTAGGCAGTGGGCTGTAGGAAGAAGGCAGAAGGCAGAAGGCAGAAGGCAGTGGGCAGTGGGCAGTAGGCAGTCAGTAATCAGCGTGAGGGCTCAGTGCACAGGAATTAGGTTATTCAGGGGTTAGATCGGTAAGTTCCACGGGCCTCCACCAGCGTAGACTTTGAATTGCCGATTGCTGATTGCTGATTGCTTATTACTTTCCTCTTCACAAAGAAAAAACCCGCTGCGCTCTCCCCTTCGCAGCGGGCTTTTTGTTGGCCGTCTACTTACGTAATGACCGGGACAGCCAATTCCTTTTAAGGCTTTGAAATCTCAGATTTCAGATCTCAGATCTCAGATTTGAGATTTGAGATTTCAGATCTTTTGATTGGAAGCCCGCCCGCGCTCTCCCCTTCGCTTGCGGGCTTCCATCATTACCGGCAACTGAGTTGCCGATTCCGTAAAATCTTCAAAAATCAATCGCGCCCAGGCAGAAGCATTGGCAATGACCATGCCAAAACCGCCGCATGAAGCTCGGCTTAGGCTCGACGCAGAGATATTTTCGGAAAGCTCTGTTTTTCCACAGAACGATTTTCACAGCCGCGGCAGGCAGTCTTAGGTCAACTAACCATATCGGCGTTCTTCAGGAGGTGAATGCACGAAATCGGATACACCACACACTTCTTAGAAAAACACTCTTTTTGAAACATTCGTTTAGATAGGGCACTGTGCCCCTTACTCGGGAGGGCGGACAAGTCCGCTATCTAAACGGAGACAGTAATGAGTCGTTTCACTCTTGGACCGAAATAAATGCCCGAGCGAAATTGCACCTGGGAGCGACCAGTATTGGTATCTGCACGTCGCAGACGAGCCGGCACGGTTGGCGGCGAGAGCGGCTGGAGACGAACTCAGCTTGCGCAGTAAGGTACCGTAGTGAGTGGCGCGCCAACGACGCCACCCACATCGCTTATGGAAGGAGACTCCGAAGAGGTAATGACTAGCGTGCGTTTGCCGCCATCACCTTCGGTTTTGGTTCTGGCTGCTCGTCCGCTGTCGGTAGCTCTCTTGTTTCGGGCTCGGCTGCAAACCATGAATAAGCCACGCCGGCTAATGCGGCGCCGACAATAGGCGCTACCCAGAACAGCCATAACTGCTGCAGCGCCCACCCGCCCACAAAGATCGCTGGTCCAGTGCTGCGCTCCGGATTCACCGACGTATTGGTCACCGGGATGCTGATTAGATGAATCAGCGTTAGCCCAAAGCCGATGGCCAACGGCGCCATTCCCTGCGGACCGCGTTTATCGGTGGCCCCCAGAATGATCATCAGAAACATGAAAGTAAAGACCACTTCCGCAACCAGTCCGGCGGCCAGGGAGTATCCGCCCGGTGAGTGCGTGGCCGTAGCCGTTAGCGGCGAAACCACCGTTCAAGTTGAACCCAGTGGTACCGCTGGCAATCACGTAAAGTACGCCCGCCCCGGCAATCGCCCCAACCACTTGCGCGACGATGTAGGGCAGCACTTCCGCGGCAGGAAATCGTTTGCCTACGCACAGACCCACTGAGACTGCCGGGTTCAAGTGACAACCGGAAATGTGTCCGATCGCATAGGCCATCGTGAGTACCGTCAGACCAAAGGCGAGTGAAACGCCCAGCAGACCTATGCCTACTGAAGGGAAGGCCGCAGCCAGTACTGCGCTGTCCTAACACCAGCCAGAAAGTACCCAGAAACTCCGCTGTAGCTCTCTTTGATAGTGACATGTCCGACTCCTTCCGTTTTTGTTGGTGTCGCTCCTGAATGAAGCCGCAAACAAATGAAAGAGAGTCATTACCTTGAGAGCCCGCTCGACGCTCTCAAGCAGGAGTACGGCCATGAATCACCATCTCGGTACTGGTGCAGTTGGCTTTCATTCACACCGAGGCTTCAGCCGGTGATCGTCGGGGTATGCTGAATTTTCTCAAATTTCTAAGGCGTGCAGCGACCACCGGGCTGAAGGCTCGGTGTGAATGAGATGTCGGCAGAAATCAAACTGCGCCACTACCACCATCTCCCGACAAACCAGATTGGATCGTATGCGGGCATTATGAAGAAAGAAGGTATGACATGCAATCAAAAGGCGTCGGCAGGAGGGTCTTAGTTTGTAACGCGAACTGTTAGTTTGCGCGGATTGAATGGCGCCCAACCTGGGCGCAAGCTAACAGCTTGCGTTACAGAAAACCAAACAGCGTGCGAGGCCCCGCAGCCGCCAAATTACCGATGGCTGCTTGTCGCGTAGCGCTTCAACCATTAACCTAACGCACCTGTGCCTGAACTGCCGGACATCGCGATTTATATCGAAGCACTCGAGCAGCGCATCGCTGGTCAAACACTCGAGCATGTCCAGATTGCTTCACCCTTTCTGTTGCGCACTGTGGTGCCGCCAATCAACAGCATCGAAGGCCGGAAGGTGGTTGAGCTGCGCCGCCTGGGCAAACGGATCTGCGTGGGTTTCGAAGAAGATTTGTGGCTCGTGCTGCATCTCATGATTGCCGGCCGCCTGCACTGGCGGCCGGCGGAAACCCGACCGTCAGGGAGGGCGCCTCAATTTTCATCAGCAAGTTTGACAAAGCCCTCCAAGCCGAAACTCTCAAGGTCGCCAAAGAATCCTGGCCTGGCGGCTTTCCAATTCCACAACGGAACTCTATCACTCACTGAAGCTGGCTCTCAGCGACGCGCCTCGTTGCATTTGGTTGAGGGGGAAGCTGGTCTTCAGCGTCTCGATCCTGGCGGCCTGGAGACTCTTGACGCTGACCTCGAAACCTTTGCTAAGGCGCTAACGTCCTCCAACCACACCTTGAAGCGTGCACTCACCGACCCTCGTTTATTCAGCGGCATCGGCAACGCTTACTCAGACGAGATTCTTTTTCACGCGCGGTTGTCTCCAATTGCGCTGACGCAAAAACTGACGGCTGAACAAATCGAACGGTTGTTCGCGGCAATACACACTACGCTCAATGATTGGCTCGAGCGCCTGCGCGCGGAAGTGTCGCCGTTGTCTCCAGCTTCAACTCAAAACGCGAGCATCGCGCCAAAGCTCGCCTTCCCCGAGAAGGTGACCGCCTTTCGCGAGGGCATGGCAGTTCACGGTCGCTATAAACAACCGTGTCTGATTTGTACCGCAAAAATTCAACGCATCCGTTATGCGTCGAACGAAACCAACTATTGTCCCAACTGCCAAACCGGCGGCCGACTCCTCGCCGACCGATCGCTTTCGCGCCTCCTGCGCGCAGATTGGCCGCGAACTCTGGAAGAACTCGAAGGCCTAACCCGCAACAAGTAACTTCGAGGGCTCTGAGCGAAGAACAACGTGATAAAGGAGCTGGCCTTAACAAGCGGTCCTCATTGAAGTTTCAAATTCCAAATTCCAGAATCAAATTCCGACATTGAGTGCAAGGCAAAATCCCTGAGGTCAAAATGCAAAGCTCACTCAACATCAAACTTATTGCCGAAACTCGCAAATCGTAATACTCTCTGGCTGTTTGCAAACATGCCTCGGATTTCCCCTCAACTGGGCACAGCGTTTTGGTGGTATCGCATGAACCAGAGCAGCTACGGATATGGAACGGGTTCTTACGAAGCCGAGAGCTGGCGAGATGAAGAGACCTCGCTTTCGAGCGAAGTAATGCTCGGCGCCTTCAGCCGCCTTGACGCCGCTAACACGGATGCGCGAGAGCGGAGCCGGTTGCTGCAACTGCTGGGTTCGATCAACTACAAGATCGTGAAAGGCAACCGGGTTTATGTCGAGGTCGGTGGCGTAGTTTACAAGACGCTCTGGGGCCTTTACTGGCGCAGTGTATTTACGGGCGTCGAGCACTACCTGCTCAGGTGTCAGCAGATCTCAGGCAGTGTTTGGGCTGGAGAGAGCGTTGACATTGACCTGATCGACCTACCCATCACGCGCACCAAAGAGGGCTGGAGCGCCCAGGGCTATTCCCTCATGTTCATGCTGAACCGGGACTAACCGCTTGTGCTTCGCGATCACCAAATCGCCCATCGCATATTCAAGCCCTGTCAGGTTGCGCCTCATTGTGTGGTAGTGAACTAAGTTCCTTTAGACGCCGGCCTCTAGATTACTTGTCGGATAGAACTTGATGCGAATGAATCAAGTTCGGCGGCGGCAGCTCCTTTGCGTGCTGAGCGCCTTTGCGTGAGACGTTCCGTCCCCAGTTATGACCGTTACCACCAGGAAGACTTTCACGCAAAGACGCAAAGCACGCAAAGTTTGTGTGATCGTTCTGAGGCAGCGCCTCGCTAGTGTGGTGTCTCTAGAGTTCGCGCGTAACAGATAGTCGTTGGGTTCTCAGTCCCAGAGGGACGAAATATTTATAGAGCCGAGATCAAGAAGAACTTTAAAGCTCCGGAGCAGCGACATAAATTGTTCCGAGAAAGGCATATTTCGCTCCTCTGGAGCTGAGATGGTTCTTGTTCGAATTCTGGTTCTATAAATATTCCGCCCCTCCGGGACTGAAAGCAGGCGCCCAGATTTCACAAAGCAGCACGAACTCACACGAAAACGATGCGGTTCTCTTAGTGTTACTTCGTGTTCGTTCGTGTGACTTCGTGGATCGTATGGATTTCCTGATCTATACACCTTGGTTTTCAGCAGCCTGCTAAACGAAGAGTCGAGCTCAAACCATTGTGTGCTCGGCTGAGCTAACCACGCAGTTTGAGAATCGGGCCGGTGAATGTTGAGAGCTGAGTCTTCTGCTTTCCTTGCGCGTCAAAATTCTCCGGATCAACCCAGCGCAGAAACGCGTCGTTAAGTTCGGGCCATTCATGGTCGATAACCGCATACCAGGCCGTATCGCGATTCCGGCCTTTAACCACCGCAGCCTGTCGAAAGACGCCTTCAAAGGAAAACCCAAGACGCTGGGCGGCGATCCGCGAAGGTGCGTTGAGCGCGTTGCACTTCCACTCGTAGCGCCGGTAACCGAGCGCGAAGACGTGCTTCATCATTAGATACATCGCCTCAGTAGCTGCGGGAGTGCGTTGCAGCAACGGCGAGAAATTGATGTGGCCGACTTCAATCGATCCGTTTGCGGGATCAATTCGTAAGAAGCTGGCTACCCCCACGGCTCTATTCGTGACTCGGTCGAGGATTGCATAGAAGAGCGGGTCGAGGCCGCAACAGTCGTGGTCCATCCAGGCGCGATAACTGTCGAGAGTGGCAAACGGACCATACGGAAGATAGGTCCAATTCTCGCCTGCGAGGTCCACAGCGTTAGCGGCGAAAAGATCGGCTGCGTGGCGCGCGGGATCCAGAGATTCAACGCGACAGTAATTTCCCTCGAGGGCTTCACGTCCCGGTAGCCGAGCAGATTTCCAGTTCGGAACCAGAAAGCCAATCGGTTGATTCAAGTGATTCTTTTCATTCTGCATAGCGTTTACTGAACCGTTCGACGGACATAGTTGATCTTCGTGCGTCGTACGTTACACCGAGATGCGCAGTTCCCGAAACTCGCAAACCGTCTTGAGTTCCACGGCTTCGTTTGCGCTTCCGGAGTTGGACAAATACTATACGCCCTCGCCGATGAGCGGCCGGGCGCCTTGGCGCAAGATGTAGTTTTACCTGGCTGCACTTGTTATCCGACTCAGCCAACAAAGAGCGCGAACGTTACAGAACCGGGAGCGGACCGGGGTCCCCAACCGGGCAGCCCGGTTGGGGTGGTGGATGCGACCGGATCCTACGCTCGACCTTCGGTGCGGACGAGGGCCTGAGTTCACTAAGCAGTTTATTCTTCATTGAGCTTGTGATCCGGTCGCTACCGCTCCCGGTTCTGTAACTGCGTTTGAGATTCAACTAATGCCACAAGACTTCATCGCAGCGATCGACATCGGCGGCACCAAGACCGCTGTGGCGATCGCCTCCACAGGCGGCCGAATCATCGCCCGGGACGCTTTCCCAACGAACCCTGCGCGTCATCCCGACGATGCGTTGAGTGAGACGCTGGACGTGCTCGGAAATCTCACTGACAAGGAGCAGGTACGTCTGAAGGCGGTTGGCATCGGCTGCGCCGGTCCACTTGATCTTGAACGTGGCGTAGTCGAGACACCGCCGAATCTGCCGCTTTGGCGATCGTTTCCGCTTCGTTCACTTGTCGAGAGTAAATTGGGAATCCCCGTCACCCTCGATAACGATGCAAATGCCGCGGCGCTGGGTGAGCACCTTTACGGCGCGGGTCGGGGCCTTAGCGATTTGGTCTATCTGACTATTTCCACTGGTATCGGTGGAGGGATCATCGCCGATCATAAGCTGGTGCATCGATGGGGCGAGGCCGGGCACGTTACCGTGCAGCCTAACGGCGCGCCTTGTCGTTGTGGCGCGCGGGGGTGCATGGAAGCCTTGTGCTCAGGCACGGCCATCGCTCGCCGGGCTCAGGAGCAACTGAGTGCAGGCCGGCCGAGCATGCTTAACGAGTTGGTCCTGGATGCCCGGCAGGTGACAGCCAGGACGGTGGAAGTTGCCGCGCAGGCAGGGGATCAAGTCGCTGCTGAAGTGTGGCAGGACACGGTGCGGCTCTTGGCAATTGGGATCGGCAGCATTATGGCTCTGCTTTGTCCGCAAGCCGTGATTCTCGGTGGAGGCGTCGCAGCGGGCGCCGGCGAGTTTCTGCTGCAGCCCTTGCGTGAAGAGCTTGCGGCACGCGTGCACATTCTGTCCATGAAACGTGTGCAGATCCTGAAAGCGGGACTGGGAGCAGACAGTAGCCTGTACGGTGCGTTGGCCCTTGCGGCAAGAGCGCTCCAGTCAAACGATCATAAATGAGAGTAGTGATGCAATTTTGGGTTGCTGCTTTCTAGTAGCCCTCCCTGACGGTCGGGCTTCTGCTTGGGGCACGATTCCAAGCAGAAGCCCGCGCGTTAGCAAGGGCTTTCCCTGGCGCACAGACTGTGGTCGGAGCGCGACGCCGCTTTGGATTCGCTATTATGAAAATCCTAAGAAATCCAAAACGCCGCCGCTGTCGGCGCACTCCAAATTTGGTTTTTCAGCGGCCTGCTAGTGTAGTGTCCCTAAAGTTCCATTAACAAATAGTCGTCAGATTACGTATCAGTTATAAAGGAGAAGCTGATGCGAACAGGACGACCGATACCAGTATTGAGCTTGGCCGATGACGAACGCGAGACGCTCCAGCAGTGGGCGCGGCGACCGAAGACAAGCCAAGCGTTGGCCCAGCGGGCCCGCATCATTCTGGCGTGTGCCGCTGGGGAAACTAATACGACGGTAGCTGAGCGCCTGCAGGTGACCAAGCAGATGGTCGGCAAATGGCGCACGCGCTTTCTGAACAAAGGGCTTGATGGTTTGTTGGATGAGCCGCGACCTGGTACGCCGCGCAGACTCAGTGATGTTGAAGTGGAACGAGTGTTGACGATGACCTTGGAGTCTACCCCTAAGAATGCTACTCATTGGAGCACGCGCTCGCTGGCTGCGACTTGCGGGCTGAGTCGTAACAGTATCCATCGAGTGTGGCGAGCTTTCGCTTTGGCCCCACACCGTAGTGAAAGCTTCAAACTTTCCAAAGACCCGCTGTTCATCGACAAGGTACGAGATATTGTTGGGCTTTACATGGATCCTCCGGATAAAGCCCTGGTACTGTGTGTTGACGAGAAATCTCAGATTCAAGCTTTGGATCGCTCGCAGCCAATTCTGCCCATGCGCCCCGGACAAGCGGAACGCCGGGCACATGATTACAAACGCAATGGTACCACTTCGCTGTTCGCCGCCTTGGACACTAAGACTGGCAAGGTGATTGGGCAACTCAACCGTCGCCATCGCTCGCTTGAGTTTCGCAAGTTTCTCGACAAGATCAACTCGGAAGTGCCGCCCGGGCTCGACGTCCATCTGATCCTCGACAACTATGGTACTCATAAGACAGCTGCCATTCATCGCTGGCTCCTGAAGCGCCCACGTTTTCATCTTCACTTCACACCGACCGGCGCCTCTTGGCTCAATCTCGTCGAACGTTGGTTTGGACTCTTGACCGCGCAACAACTTCGCCGCGGTGTCTTTCGCAGCACCCGTAGCCTTGAAACAACTATTCGCGACTACATCGACAATCATAACGAAGAACCAAAGCCGTTCATTTGGACCAAAACTGCTGACGAAATCCTCGCAAGTGTTGCTAGATTTTGTCAGCGAACTTTAGAAACACCACACTAGCCTTTCTTGACTCCGGTCTTCCGTTTCGACTTCGGTGCTTGAATCTCCCGCGCAAAGTACCAGCGATGGCCTTCCGGATCAGCAGCGCCATAACGACGGTGTCCATATTCCGTGTCTGCGGGCTCTTCCAGTATCGTGGCGCCTGCTTTCCCGGCGCGCGCGAAATGTTTGTCCACATCCTCGACAGTGATGTAGAGGCTCTGTGTGGATTGGCCCAACCGCTTTGGGTTTCGATAGCCAGAGCCGGGACATCCCATCATGATCACGTCATCGCCGTACTGCATCGCAGCGTGCAGGATCTTGCCGTCGCGTCCCTTCATCTGCGCGCCGTACTTACGGAATCCAAACGCCCTGGCTAAAAACTTTAAGGCCCCGCCAACGTCTTCGTATAAGAGATAAGGTGTGATTGCCATGCGTCCTCCTTCACTTTGATTCGTTGTTGCTTCAACCTGCCAATCATTCCTACTGAGCCAACTCAGATCGCGCGGCGCCGAGGTGCGCGCGTGTTCGTTAGTTCTTTGCCATGGGTTTTGACCTTACCTGTTCGACAAACATTGCGATGGCGTCGTCCGCGCGTTTGGACTGATCGTCAAGCATGATCAGCCTGGCGTTTGGAAATTTCACTAGTTTGACCAGCGGGTGTTTGGGAACCAGCGTCTCCCACGAATCCACATAAGCAGCCCTGGTGAAGCTGTTTGCCGGATTACTAAGAAATTTGTCGTCGAAACCGGGTATCAGCGCCAGCACCGGCACCTGTAACTTGTCAAAATTGCGAGTGACATCCGCAGCCCAGAATTCACAGAGGTAGCGGATTTTGATCTGGAGCAGCGCTGCCTCAATTTCTTCCCAGGCTTGCGGACCCTTTTCCGGATCGCTGGCCAGCATCTCAGGCCGCATGTCATTGCTCATCCATGTTTCCGGAGTGACGTGCTTGAACCACTTTTCTCCCCAACCCTCGTCGACGGAAGCTATTCGCTCGGCCACGGTCATCTGGCTTTTCCTCGTCGGATCTTTGGGAGAGGGAAAGTACTGCACCAGATTTGTGCCGGCGATCATGACGCCACCGATCTTGTCCGGATGATCAAGAGCAAGTTCCATCGCCACTATTGACGCCGGATGGCTTTCCGCCAGGATCACTGGGTTATTGATCTTTTCCCGGCGGATCAAATCAAGAATGTCTTGTTCAAGCCGACGGGTCCAGGTTAGTTCGCCGAAGCTCGATCCCGCGGGAGGCAGCGGCCGCGCCGGCGTCCGATTAATACCCGGCGGCGTGACAACATAGAATTTGTATTGCGATTGGTTCCGAGCGATGAAACCATCAAAAGAGTTTGGCCCGGAGTACATGCCGGGAATCAGAATCAGTGTCTGGCTGCCTCGCCCCTTCTTTGTGATCCGGGGTGGCTGGTTATCCGGAAGAGTCTTGTAATCCCTGGGAAATTCAAAATTGTTACGGCCCAAGTCTATCTCGCGCAGTCCTCGCTTGGGCCTCTCGGCGGCGAGATCAATATTGGCCGATCCGATGTTGGGGACATCATCGTTCCATTCTTGATTTGAACCAACGGCCGCAATCAGGTTCAGCTTCAACTTATCGGTGATGTCCGTGCGCTTCACGCCGATCAGGATCGAATCACCCTCAACTTGGATTTGCAGATTATTCTGAGACAGATTATTGAAATGCTTTGCCCTGGCCCCGGTAGCGTCCCCGACTCCGATGGTCCCTTCGTAGCCGTTACCGCCGCGGGTTACCCATACCGTTAACAGTCTGTCGAATTTGAAAGCCTTGTTCGCGCCCCACCAATTCATTTTCGCCGCTTCATCACCTCCGGTATCGAGCACGATATTGACTCCAAATGCCTGCTGATTAGGCAGGCCATAGAGACTGACGCGGAACCACAAGCTGTCTCGCTGTTTGTCATAGCGATAGGAGAGCTGCGCGGCGTCGGCCAACTTCGCGTCGCGAGCATCGCCCTTGGCATCGGCGGCCAGCACCGTCCAAATTTGTGTGGACGCGTCGGCGCTGCCGGCTTGTTGTGAATAGGTCCTCGGGCCGAAGCATGATCCGGTTAGGAGCACGACTACCCAGGTCAGGTGCATGATTGTTTTCGGAGCGTTCATGATGTGCCTCCCCAGCCTCAAAAAAAGCGTACCTGGCGAACATATCGACGCTTGTCAAAAGATTCGTCGATGTGTACTGGTTAGTTCTTTTCGTTCGCGCGTTCTTGATACGCACAATTTTGGTGTTCGGAATGGTCTTGACAACCCTTAATCAGCGGGCGGTATGGTGGGAGCAGTAAGTGGTCAAATCGCGGTACGGTCGTACTTTAAGTAGGACTGTAGAAAACTGAGCGTGGGGTGAAAATCGGGTATTTGATTCCTAACCGCAACCGCTTTGCGGTTGAGAATCAATGATTACCGCGAGGAGCGACGGTTTGGCCTCCAACACTTTCCTGGTCGTTTCCAGATCCAGGTTTTGCGCAGCCTCGATAATGCGAGTCTTGGACATTGAAGTCTTCCCCGGAAATATCTTGCAGCTCAGCTTTCTTGCAGTCGGATCAGCTTATTCACCCGCGCCCGACGCCTCCTGCTTACGTGAACGCGAACCCCGTTGGAAAGGAGCAAGATCGTCTCTCCTGTTTCCGTACGCACTTCGCGGACACGGTCGACGTTAACGATTGCCGAACGATGAGCGCGCACGAAACGAGTACCATCCAGACGTTGTTCCAGGGAGGCGAGCGATTCACGAATCAGGTGCCGGCCCTCACGCGCGTGGATCGCCGCGTAGTAATCATCGGCCTCGATCCAGTCGATCTCGTCTGCATCAATCACCAGGTCGCCTTTTGCGGTCGGAACCAGAATGCGTTGTTTGGCGCGCTGCTGCTCGCGGGTTGCCAGCAACGCCGATAGTTTACGTGAGAGTCTGACAGCCCTGGCCGACCGCAACTGTTCGCGCGTGCGTTCAAGCGCTTGGGCAAACCTTTCTTCCTCCAGCGGCTTAACCAGATAGTCAAGCGCGTGTGCCTCGAATGCTCGCACGGCAAATTCATCATACGCGGTTACAAAGATCACCGCGGGCATGCAGTCCGCGCCAATTTCACGCAACACATCAAAGCCATCCAAATCGGGCATTTGCACGTCAAGAAAGAGCAGATCGGGTTTTAGGCGGCGCAAGGCTCGGACGGTCTCGAGTCCATTTCGAGTCTCCGCGACGATAGTCACATCACTGTGCGGCCCAAGCAGTTGGCGGATGCCACGACCGGCCAGCGGTTCGTCATCGGCAATGATCGCGCGAATTTTATCCATCGCGTCGCCTCAGCAATGGAAAGCGCACCGTGGCCAGCGTGCCGCCGCCCTCGCCGTCGAGCATCTGAAGTTGACCTTCTTCGCCAAAGAGGTTTGCGAGCCGGGCTCGAGTATTGGCCAGACCAACTCCGGACTCGGAAACTGGGTGATAGCCGGATCCGTTGTCCTCTACGCTCAGCGCCAGGTGGCCGTCGCACGTGCGCGCGGTGACTTCAATCATGCCGGCCTTACTGCTTTTCGCAATCCCATGGCGGATGGCGTTCTCGACCAGCGGCTGCAGGATGAACTCCGGCACGAGCGCGTTGCGGACCGCGGGCTCGATGGACCAGCGCACCTGCAGGCGGTCGGGAAAACGCACCTGTTCGATAGCCAGGTACTTTTCGATAAACCGGAGTTCTTCCTCCAACGTGACGTGTTGCCTCTTTTCGCTCTGCAACACCTGGCGCAAGACACCGCTGAGCAATTCGAGCATGCGCGACGCATCGCGAGTATTCTGATCGCGCACCAGCACCGTAATCGCATTGAGGCTATTGAAAAGAAAATGCGGGTTGAGCTGCATCCGCAGCGCGCCCAACCTCGCTTCGGCGAGTTGTGCTGCCAGCCGCGCCTGCTGTGATTCGCGGTCGCGTGCCTCGCGATAGTAGGTGAAGGCGTGTATGCACCCGAGCACTGTGGAGTACAGGAACACCGACCACGGCAGATTTGTCAAAACCCAAAACGCAAAGTAACGCCCGAGAGAGTCTTGCGGCGGACGGCGATTCAACAGCAGTGCGAGCAAGCAGCCCGACGAAGCCCAGGCGACACACAGGCACAGCGCGCCGACCAGGTGGGCCAGAACCGTGCGGGCAATCGCTTCGCGTCTTAGTGGATAACGACGGGCGAGAAAGTAAGGAATCGGCGTTAGCGCGCCGAAGACCAGCCAGAGGGCGCTGGCGAAGACTACTGCCTTCCAGTCCGTACTGCCGCGACCGGTGAACCGCGATGTCAGAAACGTTGTGAAGGCATTCAGCAGTGCGGGGACCAGGCAGGCGGCGGCGATGAGCAGCCAAAACGGACGTGATTTGGGAACGCGCTTGATAGACTGCGAAGCCATTGTGGCCCAAGTTTACGCGCACCTGGCCAATCGCGAAACATCATGCGGCCGGCGGTCCTTAGCCTGCAGCAAGCGGACAGGTCTGCCCCGCACAGTTGGTGCTGTCATAGACTTGGGTTGTCAGCGAGGCGGTGCAGTAGCCCGACTGTTAAGGAGGGCCCATCAGAGATCTGAGATCTGAGATCTGAGATCTGAAATCTGAAATTTAGTGAGCCCTCCTTAACAGTCGGGCTACTGCACCGCGACCGGACGGTCTTGTCTATTGCGATCTCTTCTGCCGGCGCGCCTGGAATCCGGGATCAAGTTGGATGGCTCTTTGAAAGTGTTTCTCGGCCAGCTCGTTCATCCCGAGGTTGTGCAAGCGGAGGCCGATCATCCATTGATAGAAGGGATCGTCGGGGGTGAAGCGGTCCGCCTGTTTTTCATGAGCGATTGCGTCGGCGGATCTGCCCAATAAGGCTGCGGCTCCCGCGAGTTGATTGTTGGCCAGCACCAGATTCTGGTTCCGTTGCACGGCGTCGTTCCAAACTGAAATGGCTTCCGTCTTGCGGCCCAACTGCCAGAGCGATTCGCCTTTTTCCTCGAGCGCGAGAATCAAATCTGCTCGCACCGCCAGAGCCTCGTCGAGACTGGCTCGCGCCTGTTCGTAACGGCCCAGACGATTAAGGATTGTGCCGCGATAATACAAGCTCAAAGCTTTGGCTTCGCCTTGTTGATACGGGGCGACCTTTGCAAGGAGCTGGATGGATTGCTCGGCTTGGCCAGAGAGATATTCAAACCAGGCAAGTTTCGGCAGCGTCGCACTGTTTACAAAGAAGCCGAAATTCGAGCTGGCTTGAAGATGATTTTTTCCGGCGACGATGTTCTCGCGATCCAGAGGACTGAGCCAGGAATCAGGATTGGACTGGGCCAGCGCGAGCTCGTCGGGAATTTGGAGTTTCTGAAAGGCGCGATTGCCTTCGTATTCGTGATAGTGCACCCAGCCACTGTGCGCATTCAAACCAACCCAAAGCACGGCGAAGCTCAGAAATCCCCATCCGGCCGTGTGAATTCGGTTCGACGACTTCAAGTTGAAGCGATAAAACGACAATTCTTTTGCCCGGAGCAGCCGCCACGCCCTGAGCGTGAGAAACGTCGTGATCGCCGCACAACCGAGCGCCATCAACATCGGAACCAGTTGGTAAACATCCCACACTGCGAGGAAGCTGCCCAGAAACACGATCGCTCCGAGGATTTCTTCGGGCCATGTCAGGGAGTAGGTCTTCTTAGCCGCGTTCGATTTAGGAATCAAGATCGCCGGCTTCCCCAAACCGAAATACAGAGCGTCATTCGGACAGACGCTGATGCAGTCCATACACTTCATGCAACCTGGATCGACCACCATTCCGAATTGTTTCACCTCCGCGTGAACGAGGACGTTCGACGTGCAGGTGGCGGTGCAGTGGCCACATTGATTGCAGGCATCCGTGACGCGGATCTTTCCGGGTGAGAGCTTGTCAGCCAGACTGAAGAAACCGCCATAGGGGCAGGCGTAAGTGCAAAAGCCTTTCGATCCCAAAAAGTAAACGGTCATAAAGCCGCAGATGAAAAGAAAAGGGATGGCCACTGGCAGGGAAGGGAAAGTCTCCCAAAAATTGCTGGTGACGAGATGATTGGTGAATGTCGGAATCAGCGGTGAGTCGTCATGGCTGGCGAAGGCGCGATAGACTGTGGGCCAGGCGAACATATAGAGTGCGGCGATGAGCGGGACATAGACCAGCAACCTTGAGCGAAACGCCTTCGGAGTGAACCCGGCCTTCTTTAACAGCCACGCGCAAAAGTCCTGCAGGGCTACGATGTGACAGCCCCAGCCGCAAACAAAACGTCCAAAGACCAGCGTCGCCAGGATCGCCAAAGCAAAAAAAAGGAGACCCGCATTTACCGCGCCCCGCTGCAGCGTGTACATGGTTTCAGACGGCTCAATGGGCGAAATCGTCTGGCCCATGATCCACCACTGGATCACATGCGCGATCATCAGCAAGTTAAGCGCAATGAGGACCAGAGCCCGCCAGCGGCTGGTTCTTGACTTGCGAATACCGTCTTCCTGGACCGGAGAATTCTTAAAAACAGGGAGCGGAATCGACCGCTGTTTTTTCACTTCCCGGCTGACACAATCGCTTTTCATGGATTCTTTCTTCAGCCCTCCTTAACAGTCGGGCTACTGCACCGCTGGTATGTAACGCAAGCTGTTAGCTTGCGAGTTCGCAAACCGGGGGTCCACCTACGGCGCAGCCTCGCCCGGTTCTGACAGGCTGCTTAAACAGTGATTACGATCCACGAAATTACACGAAGCACCACGAAGGCACACGAAACGCGCGGTTCTTGTTGGTTTTCTTTCGCGTTCTTTCGTGTGATTTCGTGGATCGTATGGTTCTCTTGATCGATGTCCCCAGGTTTTTAGCAAAGTCCTAAATATTGTCTTACCCTCAGTCTTTGCGCCTTTGCCTCTTTGCGTCGCTGCGTGAAACGTTTTGTATACGCACGTACGCTCACGCAAAGACCGCAAAGAAACGAAGCCGCAAAGAGAATCAAGGCACAACGCCATTTTAGGGTAGCGGTCTATTTTCAACTCTCTGCGTTAACTCAGCGTATTCGGCGTCTCTGCGGTGAGCGTGTTTTTGCGGCAAGGTTCACCGCAGAGACGCCGAGCACGCCGAGATGGACGCAGAGAAGACGAGCAAAGCAGGCCCCACCCATTCTAAATCTGACTTGAATAAAGCACCTAAAGAAGGTAAAAATATTCCTACGCTTTTCGCCAAGAGTCTGTATCTAACTCGCGGTGTCCTAATCCAAAACGATCGAACCAAAGAGGGCGGCCCCCCAATTATGTTCAAGACTATCCTGATGCTCCCGCTGCTGTTGCTTTTCACCAGCTCGGACAGATCCTTAGTCCGGCTCCAACAGGAACCCCAGGACACGCAGACCGGCACTCTTGAAAAGATGATCGTGGCGAATGGAAGCGTCACGCTGGACCTCGATCTCAACCGGTTGAATGGGGGCAAGTCCAAGCCGCAAGCGAGCGCGTTGCATTTCCTGGCGGCGCCGAATTCATTCTTCACGATTCTTGTTTTTAACCACGACTTGCGGGGGCCAGAGCCGGGCTCGATGACGCTGATTCCTCAGAACTCCGCGAACTTGCCGGTTGCGTTGAACGCGTCGGTCAACCAGCTCGTCGTTGAAAAAAGCGACTGGACCCAACCATTCGACCTCGTCGTTCGCGATGGCAAGACCGGGTTCACCTTTTTCAACATCGAGGGAAATCTCTACGACTACGATGCCAAGTCGCAGTTGCTCAGCGTCAGAGAGGGAAGACTCCTGATCGCTAAAGAGTTCGCCGAGCAGCTTGGCCGTCCGTCACAGGCAGGCGCCGAAGTCGGCAGAATCTCTATTAACGCAACCATGCGGGCCATCGAAATCACACAGGTTGTTAACGGCGAAGCCAGATCGTCGGTGATGCCGCCGGTCAAAACGGGAAACGCTCCCAATGAGGTGACTCTGGTCGGCGGGCCCGATGTTATCGTCGGAGATCTTTCCGGGTTACAGCAATTCGGCAGCAGCGGCACGCAGGTTGGGCTGGCAGTAGCAACGGATTCTTGTAATGCCGGAGCTGAGCCGCTGCACTGGTTTGCTTTGCCGCAAAATGACCACCCGGTGATCCCACAAAATCTTTATCGGATGAGCGGTGGAGCGACCAACGACGACCGCTTTGAACAGGTTGGGCAATCATGGCTCAAGCATGCGTTCACCGCTTTGCAGGACAACATCTGCGGCTTTGGCTGCCAGGCCACTGCCAGCACCACGTTGGGTGCAGGATGTTCTGACCCGTACAGCGCCAGTTTGAATTCAGGAGGAGCGAGCAACAACCTGGGCTCGCGCGCCTGGGTAAATCCCTTCACCGGGTTTTATCCGGGTTCGAGTCCCAACCCGCGCGATCACACAGGCCACACCCACACCGGCACCTCGCACCGCTTGCTGGTGGAACAGAGTGACCTGAACACCACTCTGAATACCGGAGCAACTTATTTTGCCGAAGCCCAGTATGTCACGCCGCATGAATATGCCTGGTGCCAGGCGCATGCCGGGCAGTGCAACATGTACAACAACGTCTCTTACCGCCAATTCAGCGTCAGCGGTACGACAAGTTTCAGCTTTGCTGCGGTCGGAGCAACCGAGCGATCGAAGCCCGCTGTTTCCGCCTGGAATGGCGCGACCATCAACCAAATTGAACCGGATCCGGGAAACGACGGCATTGCATTCGTAGCTTACAAAGTAACGAACCCATCGCCAGGGGTCTGGCATTACGAGTACGCGGTTTACAACGAGAACCTGGACCGCTCGATTCAGTCGTTCAGCGTGCCGCTTGCTTCGGGAATTGCCTTGAGCAATATCGGATTTCATGCGCCGGTCCAGCATCCGGCCTGGGCAAACGATGGCACCACCGGCAGTGCCGGCTATAGCGCCACACCCTGGAGTCCGACTCAGGCCTCCAATTCGTTGACCTGGTCAACGGAGACGTTTGCGCAGAATCCCAATGCGAACGCTATTCGTTGGGGCACCTTGTACAACTTCCGTTTCGATTCGGACCGTCCGCCATCGACTACGAATGCCACGGTCGGCTTCTTCAAGACTGGAGCGCCAATCACCGTTCCTGTTCAGGGTCCAAGTCTGCCAACCCTTTCGATAAATGACGTGACAATTTCGGAAGGCAATGCCGGAACCAAGCTGGCCACATTTACCGTAAGTCTGTCCTCGGCAAGCACTGATACGGTGACTGTTCAATATGCTACTGCTGACGGTTTGGCCAAGGCCGGTTCGGATTATGTAAGCGCCTCAGGCATGGTTACGCTCACGCCGGGCCAGCTTTCGCAACCCGTTTCCGTCACCATCAACGGCGATACGCTCGAGGAGCCGAACGAGACTTTCTTCGTTAATCTGACCAACCCGGTCAACACGACTATTAGCGACGCGCAGGGTCTGGGAACTATTACTAACGACGACGTGCTCGCGACCTTGCCGGGGGGCTTTGGGGAAACACAAATCAACGGGCTGACGAACCCGACTGCTTTTGCGATTCATCCGGACGGTCGAATCTTTGTCTGTGAGCAGGGCGGCACATTACGTGTGATCAAGAACGACGTGGTCCTAGCGACGCCGTTCACCACGCTCACAGTGGATTCAAGTGGCGAGCGAGGATTGCTGGGTATTGCATTCGATCCTAATTACGCCGCGAATCGTTTCGTCTATGTCTACTACACTGCCACTACTCCGGCCATTCACAATCGTGTAAGCCGCTTCACCGCGCAGGTCGGGAACGAAGATTTAGCTGTTGTTGGCAGCGAGACGGTGCTGCTTGATTTGAACAATCTGAGCGGCGCTACCAATCACAACGGCGGCGCTATTCACTTTGGACCGGACGGAAACCTGTACGTTGCCGTGGGCGAGAATGCTAATTCTGCTAACTCGCAGTCGATCGGAAATCTGTTGGGCAAGATGCTGAGGCTGAACTCCGATCCCCTCAACCCGATTCCAGCGGACAATCCGACGACTTTCCCGAACATCGCCGGATCACCTACCGGAAACAATCGCGCCATCTGGGCAGTCGGCCTGCGCAATCCGTTCACGTTCGCCTTTCAGCCTGGTACTGGCCGCCTGCACATCAATGACGTCGGCCAAAACACCTGGGAAGAGATCAATAACGGTATTGCGGGATCGAATTATGGCTGGTCCATCTGCGAGGGTGCTTGCGGTACCGCGGGCATGACGAATCCCATCTATCAGTATTCATCGGCCACGGCAGCGGAATGCGCGATTACCGGCGGCGACTTTTACAGTCCGACCACGGCCACGTTCCCGGCGCAATACATCGGCAAGTACTTTTTCGCGGATCTCTGCGCCGGCTGGATCAAAACCATTGACCCGCTCAACCCACCGGCGACGGGCACGGCAACGGATTTCCTGACCGGAGTCAACACGCCGGTGGATATTCATGTGGCCAATGACGGCAGCTTGTACTATCTCGCCCGCGGCACCAATTCGATCTTCCGTGTGCAATATTTTGGTGGGTCGACGCTCGCGATCAACGATGTGACTGTTACTGAAGGCAATGCCGGGACGTCTACAGCAAACTTCACGGTCCTGCTGTCACCCGCCAGCGCCCAGACAGTCACAGTGCAGTACGCAACCGCCAACAACACGGCGCTCTCCGGAACTGATTATCTAGCGGCGAGCGGCACACTGACATTCACTCCCGGCCAGGTTTCACAACCCGTCAGCGTGACGATCAATGGCGACACGCAGTTCGAGCCGAACGAGACATTCAATGTCAACCTGACCAGTCCGACCAACGCAACCATCGGCGACAGTCAGGGTGTCGGTACGATTAATAACGACGACGGTCAACCGACGATATCGATCAATGATGTGGCAGTGACGGAAGGGAACTCGGGAACCACGACGGCAACTTTCACCATCTCCCTTTCCAATGCCAGCAGCCAACAAGTATCCGTCAATTACACGACCGCGGGAAACACGGCAACCACCGGTACGGACTTCGTGTCCGCCGGCGGAACGGCAATCATCACGCCGGGCCTGCTTTCAACGACAGTGAATGTAACGGTTAATGGCGACACGGTTTTTGAGCCAAACGAAACCTTCTTCGTCAACCTGACGAGTCCAACTAATGCGACGATCAGCGACAACCAGGGAATTGGCACCATCAACAATGACGACTCGCAGCCGACGATCTCGATTAACGACGTGTCGGTGACGGAAGGGAATGCGGGCACGACCAACGCAGGCTTCACGGTTTCTCTCTCGAATGCGAGCAGCCAAACGATTACCGTGAACTATGCGACCGCGAACAACACCGCGACGGCGGGCAGCGATTATGTGACCGCCAGCGGCACCGCGACCTTCACGCCGGGCCAGACTTCTCAGCCGGTCAGCGTAACCGTCAACGGGGATACTACGTTTGAGTCGAACGAGACTTTCTTCGTCAACCTGACGAGTCCAACTAATGCGACAATTAGCGATAACCAGGCCACCGGCACTATCAACAACGACGACTCGCAGCCGACGATCTCGATTAACGACGTGTCGGTGACGGAAGGGAATGCGGGCACGACCTCGGCAGGCTTTACGGTCTCTCTCTCGAATGCGAGCAGTCAGACGATCACCGTGAACTATGCGACCGCGGATAATACCGCGACTGCGGGCAGCGACTACGTAGCCGCCAGCGGCACAGTGACTTTCACGCCGGGCCAGACTTCCCAGCCCCTCAGCGTCACGGTCAACGGTGATTTGGCTAATGAGCCGAATGAAACCTTCAATGTGAATCTGTCCAATCCGACGAACGCCACCATCGCCGACAGTCAGGGTATCGGAACGATCACTGATGACGACCCGCAGCCGGCGCTCTCGATTAACGATGTGTCGGTGACCGAGGGTAACGCCGGAACGACAACGGCAACGTTCACGGTCAGTTTATCCGCCGCCAGCGGCCGCGCGGTGAGTGTGAACTACGCCACAGCGAACGGAACTGCGACAGCCGGCAGCGACTATGTTGCGGCAAACGGCACCGTAAACTTTACGGCGGGCCAGACTTCTCAGCCGGTGGCGATCACGGTCAACGGCGATGTCCTGAATGAGCAGAACGAGACTTTCTTCGTCAATCTGTCGGGTGCTACTAACGCCACGATCAGCGACAACCAGGGTCTGGGAACCATCAATGACGACGACCCGCAGCCTTCGTTGTCAATCAATGACGTTTCGGTAACCGAGGGTAATTCGGGTACGACGACCGCAACCTTTACCGTCAGTTTGTCGGCGGCTAGCGGCCAGACCGTTTCGGTCAACTACGCTACGGCCGATGGCACAGCCAATGCGGGGTCAGACTATGTAGCCGCGAGCGGAACGCTGACGTTCGCGCCTGGCGATACGAGCAAGCCGGTAGCGATTACCGTAAATGGCGACACGACTACTGAGCCCGATGAAATTTTCGTCGTGAATCTGTCGAATCCGACGAACGCCACCATCGCGGACAACCAGGGTCAGGGAACGATCCAGAATGATGACTCGCCGCCGCAATTAGAGTTCACGCAAGCCAACTTCGATCACAACGAGGCCAACCTAACACTGCTCGTCACGGTCAAGCGGACGGGGGATCTTTCCACTGCGGTAACCGTGGATTATCAGACCAACGATAACCAGAACTTCGTCGAGTGTAACGCCGTAAGCGGACAGGCGAATCAGCGCTGCGATTATCTTTCGACCAGCGGCACGCTCTCCTTCGCTGCAAACGAGCTGCAGAAATCGTTCAGTTTGATCATCTACAACGACGCGTATCAGGAAGGGAGCGAAACGATTAATCTGAGCTTGAGCAACCCATCGGGACCGGGAGCCTTGCTCGGTGCCCAGAGTACTGCAACCGTAACGATCCTCGACGACGACAACGGGACGCCGGCGAATCCGATTGACGGGGCGCAGTTTTTCGTCAGGCAAAACTACTACGACTTTCTTCAGCGCTTCCCCGATCAGGCGGGCGAGGACTACTGGACCGGGGTCATCAACTCCTGCGGAGCGAATCCAATCTGCATTGATAACGCCCGAGTCACGGTGTCGGACGCTTTCTTTTTCGAGGCCGAATACCAGCAAACCGCCGGTTATGTAGTGCGGCTTTACCGGACCGTGTTTGGTAATAATCAGCCGTTCCCGAATCCCGATGCGAATTTGGTCGAAGCCAAAAAGCTACCCAGTTACGCCGTGTTCGTTAATGACCGCGCGCGGGTGGTGGGCGGATCCGACCTGGCGACGGCCCAGTTAAATCTGGCGAACGCGTTTGTCCTGCGCCCCGAGTTCCTGACCCGCTATCCGAGTAATTTGAGCGGGCCTGATTTTGTCGATGCGTTACTGTCCACCATTCGCACTGACCTGAATGTGGAGTTGATCAGTCAGCGTGCCGCACTGATTGCGCTGTTCAATTCAGGGGGACGCGGTGCGGTCGTTTATCGTTTGGCTGACGACAGCGCGTCCAATCCGATAGACAATCACGCTCTGCTTGACGCCGAATACAATCGCACGTTGGTGCTGAGTCAGTACTTCGGCTATTTGCGGCGCAACCCTGACATCCAGGGCTTCCTGTTCTGGCTGGGCCAGGTGAACAGCGGACCGCTCAGAGACATTAACAAACAGCACGCGATGGTCTGCGCATTTATCACTTCGCAAGAGTACCAGCAGCGTTGGGGTTCGCTGGTCACGCGCACCAATGCGAATTGTCATTGAGGGTCTAGAGCCTGATACGTGCGGCAGAAGGAACACGTAAAGTGAGTGAGCAAGATCTGCGCCCGCAAGTTTGGATCGGGCACGTTGTCCTGGAGACGAATCAACTCGACGAGACCGAGCAGTTCATGCGTCTCATCGGCATGCGCCCGATAGTGAAAAGAGCCGACCTTGCGGTATTGGAACTGCGCGGCGGTACTCACCTGGTTCTCTTGTTCAAGCCGGAGATCGTTGCGGACGAAGCCAAGTTCGATCTCATGGTTGAGGATCTCCAGGCATCACACCAACACTTCATTGACCTGGGCCTGGCTCCGACGCCAATTGAAAGGGTGTCGCCCGAACACGAGCGCTTCACCCTGCGAGAACCGGCGGGCCACGTCATCGCTTTCTTCTCAAATCATGTTTCCGGCCGGCCAGTCTGACGAGTTCCGAGAGTCAAAAGGACGATGATTGCGGCGCTTATCTTGCTCACTGAGTTCCAAAAGCAGGATCGTCAAGAATATCCGCAGATTACGCGGATTACACAGATTGAGAGATTAATCAGATTGGATCAGCAGGTTCCGAAGCTCCAGGTGGCCGCCATACTCAGCCCAGCCGGCTGCGGTTGAGCCAACCTTTGTATCCTTCATCTCACGGTCGGCGCCCTGTTGCAAGAGGAATTCGACCATCGCTCGTTGTCCATTGAGCGCTGCGTAATGTAACCCGGTGCCCGCGTAATCAAAGCCTCCTGGAACGACGTTAATCTCGGCGCCCTTTTGTAAAAGCAGCTTGGCCGCCTCGATGTGACCGTGCATGCAAGCATAGACAAATGCGTTATTGATGATGCCCTGGCGGTCCTGCGACCACTCGTTGACCCGGGCGGCAAGCTTTTGTTTGCCTGCTTGATCGTGATTCGAGCACGCGATAGTTTCCAGGCTTCCCCACGGCCAATTGATCTTGCCGGCCTCAGGTTTCAGGCTTCCATCGGCATTGAAATATCCTTCGATTAAATCTGTGCGACCCAGGCCGGCTGCGATCCGCAGGTTTTGCACCGCTGCTCCACGTGCAAGCAACAAAGCAAGTACCTCCCGGCTGTTCCAGTAGAGAGCCTCCTCCAAAGGCGACCAACCACCGGCGCCGTCAATCGCCGCACCACGATCGAGCAATAACTCAGCGACCGCGTGATTGTCGATACTGGCTGCCGCGACAAGTGGTTCGTCGAGCTCGGCTCCGGCATCGATTAAGACTCGCGCCATCTCCACATTGTTGGGCTTGTCCTGGCCGTCCCCCTTGCCTTCCAGCGCCACGCACTGAAGCAGAGTGGGATGGCTGCTCGAAGATCTTGAAGTCGCCAGCGTTGGATCCTGACTGACAAGCGCCTTAAATTTTTCGAGATCTCCCTCGCGGATAGCCGCGATCGCGGGATGAAATTTTGCATCCATGAGTCTTTGCTCCACCGTCCTTGCTCCGGCAGTTGCACGCTGCGTTCAAACAGCAAGAACTAAAATTGTTAGTTGTTGCAATCACTGAATTCTGACTCTTCTCTCAACATCATCTGATCTCGTCGATTGAAGCGCAAGAGTTGGGAATCGTGTGATGGCTGGTTGTGATCAGGAACAAATCTGAAATGGATCTATTCAGATTCGGCGCTGCCACTCTGCGGGGTCGCGCGCGGTGCTGAGAACAGCGAGGACTAGGACAGTCTCTCCTTCAACCGAGAAGTAGACGCCGTAGGGAAATCGGCGAGTCAACGCGCGGCGAATTCCTGAACGAAGATCCTGATATCCGAACGGATGATCAACGATTCCCTGATAAGCAGTACGAAGCTCTTCAAGAAATTCAAACCCAAGCCCCGGCTCCTCGTGCTCATACCAGTCGAAGGCGGCTTCGACATCGGCCTCAACCGCAGGGTCAGCTTCGATTGCAATCGTTTCACTTAGCTTTTCTGGCGAGACGGTCGATTACGTCGAACGCGAGTTTTGCAGACGAAGGGTTCTCACGATAGCGCCGCAAACGCTCCTCAGCCAATTGCAGATGACTCTCAGGGACAGGAACCTCGCCGGGATTTGCCGAAATTTGATCCCAGAGCGCCTGGACGTACCGGACCTGCTCGGCCTTGGAAAGCTCGCTGAAACCTGACGGAGTTTGGATCGATGTTTCTGGCATGACTTCTAGTCAGGTTTATTTCTGCCAAGTTTTTATCCGACGTTCCATTTCTTCGTTCGTGATTGTGCGACGCTCGTCAGCGTTTTTGAGCCCGCGTTGCACCATGAGGTCAAAGGCCAGCTCACGGACAATTTCATCGTAGGAGCTATCGTCGGGTTGTCGTTTTATGACTTCGGTGATGTGTTCTTTGGCAGTGGACATTTTGTCTCTCCCAGTTAAGCGATAATAACTGAACGCGCGATAGCCGACAACGATTCAGAAGCGAGGATCCTGCAGAAGTTGCGGGGACGCGTATTGCTTGAGGCTAATTTGAAATTCTCTGCTCACACCTCTTCGTTCGCTGCGACTCCACGGTGATTTTTTTCAATTCGTCATTCAGCGCAGAGACCCAAAGATCGCAGAGATTACGCAGAAAAACTGAAATTAGAACGCTACCATCTATTTCCATATCGTTCGCAACCCGCTCGTCGGCTTTGCTTATCGGCAGGTACTCCAGGGATGGCAACTTTTATTGCCATCGATGGGCTGTGGCGGCTTATCTCCCGCAGCTACCCTCGAATATGTTTCCAGCATCAGCGGAACAACTGCAGCCGGCGAAAACAGTGTTCGATACCGCTCCTGGGCCGCGCGACCCATCTGCAGACGAAGCTCAGGATTTTCGGCAAGAGAGATCATCGCCTTGGCCAGGGCACGCGCGTCACCCGGCGGCACCAGGATGCCTGATTCCGGATCAATCATGTCCGGAATACCGCCGACCGCAGACGCAATGATCGGCTTTCCATTAGCCATCGCTTCAACGATGCTATTCGGCGTGCCTTCGGTGAAAGACGGCATCACAAAGACATCGAGTTCGTGCATGAAGGCCGTTCGCTGGTCAGGCCGAGTGTAGATACCGTTGTAGTCATAGTGATCCGCTACACCCAGTGACCGGGCCAGAGCCGTGACCTTCTGTCTTTGCGAACCGTCGCCCGCAATCTTTAAGCGGACGTTAGAGAAATAATCATGAGTAGCGGCAAACGCTTCCATCAAAACCATCGGTCCCTTGAGTTCTTCTATGCGCGCGGCAAAGCCGAAGTTGACGTGTCCATTCGGTTGATGTCCCGCGGTACTGCCGTTGGTTATTTCGTCAGACATGATGGGCAACACCGAGAGCGAGTTTGAAATCGGCAATTTTTCCCGGCAATAATCGACGAGCTTTGGGGAGAGCGCAGTGACTTCGCGGCAAAGCGAAAGCACGGAAGTGAACTCTCGATAGTAGGAAGCAAAATCGGGTGGGTGGTATGGCAGGCCGAGCTCCTGATAGATCACCGGGATACCCGCATCATAGCCGGCCCGGATCATGACCATCGCGCTCGGGTCCGGAGTAATGATATGCATCAGGTCTGCGTGCTGTTGTTCCAGATAATCGCGGCATTGTTGATAGTTGCGGCTCGCCATTCCAGTAACCACACGCCGCGTCCTTTCCCTGATCAGTTTTTTTGAGGAGGGAAAGATCCCGAAAAGCTTTCGCCCCAACTTGCGCCCGGTGCCCAAAGACGTATGCGCTAACTTCGAGGCGATCCACGACACCGGCACCCCGGTATTCAGCAGGCGATGTGAATACGGGTCGTCCTTTGTCGTGCGGTACATCAGCAGTACCGAGACGGAGTGCCCCGCTTTCTGCAACTGAACAGCGTAGGTCACCAGCGTCTCATCGGCGCCACTGATTGGACCAAGTATCTGACCCTTGCAAAGGACTATCCGCATCGTCGAGTCTTTCTCCCACTTTGTAACGCAAACTGTTAGTTTGCGACGATCGAAGGGCATTCAACCTGCGCCGCAAGCCCGGGGTCCCCAGCGGGGCAGCCCCGCTGGGTGGTCTTACAGCTTGCGTTACGAATGCGGCGTGCCCTGCGCTCGTAACACGCGAACCAGGACCAACGGACCGAGTTGTAGCAAAGCAAAAAGATTCTTCGTCGCCTGAACTATGCGGCGATGCCGCAAAGATCGTAGCACTTCCCAGGAAAGGTGCGCCGCCATGTTTGCAGAAAAGTGTTGCCAGGCCCCTCGCTTCAACTTGCGTGGGGCACTAACCGCACGCGGCAGCTTCTGCCAACTTGTTCGGAATTGCCGGATACACCGGGAGACAATACTCGAGGCCGGCGAGGTGCCCTGTCTCGACGCAGGATTAGATTGCCGCCAATGCATCACCGGCTCTTCCAAGGCAATGATCGGATAGAGCTCGGCAATGCGGATCCAAAGATCCCAATCGTCGAGGCCGGGAAGATTGCTGTCCAGCAGACCCACATGGTCCAGGCACAAGCGGCGAAAGACCGCGCTGCCACAGGGAATGAAATTCCTGCTCAAAAGATTCCAAAACAGATCGCCCTCGGGACATACTCGCGGGTAAATCTGAGTTGTGGGTTTGCCGGATTGGTCTGTGCAAACGGCTTGTCCGTAAATCAATCCAGCTTCTTCGTTTGCTTCGAGCAGCTCCAGTTGCCGATCCAGCGAGCCAGGCAAACGCAGGTCGTCATCATCAAGAAAGGTAACGTACTCTCCAAGGGCAACCAGCAGTCCGATGTTGCGGGCGCCGGCCACACGCTGGTTGCGCTCTACCCGAACGTACTTGATGCCTGACAAACCGCTGCAGAGGCCGGCAGTCTCATCCGTCGAGGCATCATCGACGACAATAACTTCAACATTCGTTCCTGCCTGACGCGCACTTTCGACCGCGCGCGCGAGCAACTGCGGACGATCATGCGTGGTAATGATGATGCTGGTTAGTCGAAACGACATTGAATGATTACCGCTAAAGATGCGAAAGATTGCCTGGGTTTCTAAAGTTCGCCGATAAAATCCGGTCTGGCGCGAGGCCCTCAGACTGATCAGACAAACTCTGCGTGCTTTGCGCCTTTGCGTGAACAAGCTTCCCGGTTGTAACGGTCATAACCTCGGACAGAGCGTCTCACGCAAAGGGGCCCGGCACGCAGAGAGAAGTCACGGCAAACTCGACTCACTCACAACAACTTCTCGTTTCCACGATTACTAGAAAACCGGTGTCTTCAAACTCGGGGGACTAGATCTCGTGTTTGCTTCCGGGACATTTCTCGCGTCTGAGCCTGTGCCGAAATTGTTCGCAAACTTTCGAAAGACCGAAGGGCGCAATACTCGCAACGGGTTCAAGCGCACCGCGGTCAAAATATTTGCGGCCACAAAACCGAAGTCTCTTTCCGGCAATCGTCTCCAGGCATTCCAGAGCAGCGTATCGACCACGCGATTCACTGTGCGCCGGCGGATTGCTTTGCGCTGAGACTGCGGAGCCGACTTCACTCTCGGTAGACCGAACAGTTGCAGTTGGTGTTGAACCGCACGGTAAAGCTGTGCCGACCGAGCCGACGATCCTTGCCCCGAGGAAGGCGCAGGTTGTCGATAGATACCGACCGGCTCTTCCATCGTCACCACCGGAAACAACTCTGCAATGCGCGCCAGAATGTCCCAATCGTCTATGCCCCGCAGACTTCGATTGAGCAACCCCACGCGTAGAAAACAGTCTCTGCGAATGACAACGCTCAAAGGCATAACCGGAAAATCGAGTTCCAGGAGTTGCCAAAAAACATCTCCGCTCGAATTAGCCGGTGATGAAATCTCTCCCGTCAGCCGGTAGTTCTGATCGGCAATCAGCATCGCGCCACAGACAAAGCCTGCCTCAGGCATCGCGGCGATCCTCGAGATTTGCAGATCAAGCGAACCCGGCAGACGCAGATCATCGTCATCCAAAAAGGCGATGAACTCCGACGAGCTGGCCAGGATACCAACGTTGCGTGCTCCGGCCACTCCCTGATTTCGCTCCAAACGGATGTACCTGATACCGGGAAGTTCGCGGCAGACCGAGGGGGTCTCGTCTCTGGAGGCATCGTCAACAACGATTATTTCTACGTCCGTGCCCGCGACCCGGGCGCTTTCTACTGCGCGCGGCAGTAGTTGCGGACGGCTGTGAGTGGGAATGATGATGCTGACGCGTGGCATGCTGATAGGTGATGCGAATCAAGCTAAGGTCTGCGTCGCAACAAGTCGGGAGTCGCGAGTCTAGAGAGTCTGGAATCGAAAGCGGTCTCGCGACTCCAGACTATGAGCGGCGCCCGGCGTCGAAGCGCCATTGCATTCGTCGGCCGCAGCTACCTCATAAAGATATTCGTTGATCGTGCTTTTGGGGTCGGCTCCTTCATAGAGCACGCCCGAACGGATCAAAAGCACGCGCCCGCACAAACTCTCGATCGCTTTCATATTGTGACTGACAAAGAAAATAGTGCGCCCGTCGCGGCTCACCGCCTTAATCCTGGCCCGGCATTTTTTCTGAAACGATTCATCGCCCACCGCCAACACTTCATCGAGCAGCAGGACCTCGGGTTCAAGGTGTGCAGCGATGGCAAACGCGAGACGCAAGTACATGCCGGATGAGTAGTACTTAACCGGCATGTCGAGAAACCGGTCCACCTCGGCAAAGGCCACAATCTCGTCGAAATTGCGTCTGATTTCATTCTTCTTCATGCCGAGAATCGCGCCGTTAAGAAAGATGTTTTCACGTCCGCTCAGGTCCGGATGAAAACCGGTGCCGACTTGAAGCAAACTACCCACGCGCCCATAGATGTCCACCTCTCCCGCCGACGGTTTGACGATCCGCGCCAGGATTTTCAGCAGCGTGGACTTGCCCGCACCGTTACGTCCGATGATGCCGACAACCTCACCAGGCTCGACTTCAAAACTGACGTCCTGAAGTGCTCTGAGCGGCTTACCCGCACCATTCCGGCGATGATGCAGATAGGACAACGGCGAATTGATAGCGCCCACGATTGCCTCGCGCAGTGTTGGGCTGCTATTTCGCAGTTGACCAACGTCATAGGTCTTGCTTAGATTTCTGACACTGACAATCGGTCGCATCTTTATTCCTAGACAACGTCGGGAAATTCATCTTCCATGCGTTTGAAAACGAAGGTGGAATAAACGAGCAAGACCAGTGTGATACTGAACGAGATAAGCAAAGTGCGCCAGTCGAAAGGAAGATTAAGTAGCGAGGCACGAAATCCTCCGATGATGCCCGTCAGAGGATTCAACTGATAAGCCCATTTCCAATTGTCAGGCACAAGGCTGGCCGGATATATAACAGGCGAAGCGAACAGCCAGAGTTGCAGCAGCACTGGAAGAACCGTGCCGATATCCCGGTATTTAACGTTTAGAGCCGCGAACCACAGGCCCATACCCAAGGCAAGCAGCGTCAACTGAAAAATAAAAAACGGCGCAAGCAAAATGGCCCGAGTGAAAGGCTGGCCATAATAGAGCATCAGCATTCCGAGCACGACGGACGCGACAATAAGGTCCGAGAGTCTTACCAGGACCGCGGCCAGCGGCACCATCGACCGCGGGAAATAGACCTTGGTAATCATCTGCGCGCTGGCGATTAGGCTGTGGCTGCTGCTGGATACGGCATTCGTAAAAAAGGTCCAGGGCAACAGTCCGGCATAAAGAAAGAGAACGTAGGGAACGCTTCCCGATGGAACACGTGCAATCTTCCCAAGAAACACAGCAAAGACCAGGGTCATCAGTAGCGGCTGTAAAATAATCCAGGAAGCGCCCAGCACAGTCTGTTTGTAGCGTACCTTGAGGTCGCGCCAAACCAGAAAGTAAAGCAGCTCGCGGTGCGCCCAGATCTCTTTCAGCTCGATCGTTGACCACTTTTTACTGGCCCTGATTTTGATCAGTGGAGCCGGCGGCAGCGTACTCGCGTAAATGTCTTTGGGAAATGAAGCGGAAGGGTCGGGTGGCCCAGACACACTCAAACTCGCGTTTTCGCTGATTGCCATACAGCAAGCTCAAGCACGGGACGATCTGAGAAACCAGGCGCTGTCGCGATTAGATTCTGCGGGCAAAGAGTTCATTTGCGATGCAACTTCCAAGTCAGGGGGCCAACGGAGGTCAGTCTAGTCGGGCTCGTTAAGATGCGTCAAGCAGGACCAGCGGTGTCGTGCCCTGGTTTGGTGTTTGTAACGCAAACTGTTAGTTTGCGCGCGCGTCGAGTGCCATTCACTCGTCGCAAACTAACAGTTTGCGTTACAAACCAAAACACTGCGGAGTGTCTTGAATTACGAACTCCATAGCCTGTACAGATGAAGATCGCAGTCTGGCATAACTTGCCCAGCGGCGGCGGAAAGCGCGCTCTCTATTACCACGTTCGTGGTTTGGTAAAGCGCGGACACCAGCTCGCATGCTGGAGCCTGGAAAGCGCCGATCAGTCTTACCTGCCGCTCTCAGAATTTGCCACTGAAAGAATCGTCCCCACTGAGTTCAAAGATCGATCTCGCAAGCGGCTGACGAGTTGGTTGGCGCCCTGGTACAGCGCCGCGCTCGCGCGCATGCGGGCGTTTGACGAAGCATGTCAGAGATGCGCCAGGGAAATTGAAGCAGGCGGCTTCGATCTGCTCTTTGCCAACAGCGCAATCGGCTACCACATGCCTTACATCATGCAGCACGTGCGGATGAAGAAGGTGCTTTATCTGCAAGAGCCCTGCCGCTTTCTATATGAGGCGCGGCCTGTCCTGCCCTGGGTGTTGAGCGCGCCAACGGATCTGAGAGCCAATCTGTTTGGGCCAAGGAGGCTGATAGCGGACTATCCCAATTTGCAAACGCTGCGGCTCCAGGCAAAACAGGAGTGGCTTAACGCTCAGGCCTGCGATCGCATTTTGGTTAATTCCTATTTCAGCCGCGAGAGTGTGTTGCGGGCTTACGGAGTGGAGGCAAAGGTTTGCTATCTCGGCGTGGACACGACGCTCTTTCGCAATCTCGGTCTCGAACGCGAACGTTTCATTGTCGGACTCGGCTCCTGCGACGCCGTGAAGGGGATCGATCTGGCCGTCAGGGCCGTGGCTTTGCTTTCTGATCCGCGTCCGCCGCTCGTTTGGATAGCAAATTCGGGGAGCGAAACATACCGGGAGACGATTAGCGAACTCGCTCGTTCATTAGGAGTCGAGCTGCGGATTAAGATGGCCATCACGGACTCGGAGCTGGTCGCAACTCTGAACCAGGCCGCGTTGCTGCTTTGCACGTCAAGGCTCGAGCCTTTTGGTTTTGCGCCGCTGGAAGCGAACGCCTGTGGGTTGCCGGTCGTTGGTATCGCGGAGGGCGGCATTCGCGAAACAGTCGACGATGGTATGAATGGTTTTCTGGTCGATCCTGAGGCAGAGAGTATCGCGCGCGCTGCCGATAAACTGTTGCGGAATCCGGGACTGGCGAAACAGATGGGAGAGACGGGCGCCGCGAACGTTCGGCAGAACTGGGATGTAGAGCGGAGCGTCGAGCGGCTCGAGGCAAACTTATTGCAAGTGGTTGCAGGCAAACCGAACGAATCGCGTTAATCACGCGACGGTGGTTTTCTCTAACAATATCCGTTTAGATAGCGGACTAGTCCGCCTCTGGGAGACTGCTGAAAAACGACGCCATCGATCAAAGAATCGATACGATCCACGAAGTCACACGAACGAACACGAAATAACACTAAGAAAACCGTGCCGTTTTCGTGTGGCTTCGTGTAATTTCGTCGATCGTCAGCACTTTTTCAGCAGCCTGTCAGGACGGTATCTCTAAAGTTCGCACAGAAAATCAGTCCAGTCCCAGAGGGACGGAATATTTATAGAGCCGAGATCCCGAAGAACTCTTAAGCTCCAGAGGAGCGACATAAATTGTTTCGAGCCAGGCATGTTCCGCTCCTCCGGAGCTGAGATGGTTTTGTTCGAGTGCAGGTTCTATAAATATTGCGTCCCTCCGGGACTGAGGACAGCGACCGGATTGGCAATTCAATGTTAAGCGAACTTTAGAGACACCACATTGGGATCGTTGAGGCGACCGGATCTTAAGGCTGCTGCTCGATCCTTTTGTCCGACAAACTGAGACAGGAATCCAGGGATGACCAACCGAGCAATCTGCACGATCATCGCCAAAAACTACGCAGCGTTCGCGCGGACGCTGGCGCAGTCGTTCCTGTCTCTACATCCAGACGACAAAGTGTACGTGCTCATCGTCGATGATTTTGCAGGCTACATCGATCCGGCTGATGAATGCTTTGAGATAGTTAAGCTGGATGATTTACAAATTCCAAACCTCGCGGAGTTTTGCTTCAAATACAATCTCAAGGAGTTGTGCACCGCAACCAAGGCTAATCTCCTTGAGTATCTAATCGTCGAAAAATCCATCGACCGCTTGGTCTACCTTGATCCGGACATCTTGATTACCGCGCGCCTGGATGAGATCTACGAAAACCTCGCCACTCACGACATCATTCTTACTCCGCACCTGGATACAGATTATCCCGATGATGATCTACTGCCCGATGATGGATTCATTTTAAGAGCCGGGCAATTCAACCTCGGATTCATCGGCATCAATTCCAGTGAGAATGCTCAATCGTTTCTGAGTTGGTGGAAACCGAAATTGCATAAGAAGTGCTTCGTCGATGTGCCAAGTGGCTACTTCGTCGATCAAAAATTCATCGACTTTGTACCCATCTTCTTTAAGAATGTGCTGATTGAAAAGGACACGGGCTACAACGCTGCTTACTGGAACCTGCACAGCCGCCGCTTCAGTGAAGAGAACGGCGCCTGGCGGTGTAACGACGGTCGTTTGTATTTCTATCATTTCAGCGGCTTCGATCCGGAAAGTCACGCCATCTCCAGTCACGTTCCCGAAAGTTTGTCGCGGTACAGTCTTGCTAACCGGAGCGACCTGAGAAAATTATTTGCGGATTACCGGAACGTTTTGCTCGGCAATGGACATTTGCAGGCGAGCTCCTGGCCCTATACGTTTGGCTACTTCAAGACCGGAGAGCCTGTGCCGGATCAGGTGAGATCGTATTACCGAAGTTTGCCCGGTCCGAGTCGTCCTCTCGATCCGTTCGACTCGAAAGAACTAAAACGCCAGGTTAGTTTTGGGTCAGAGTCCGGAGAGAAGGGGCCGACGCCTGCAGAGCAACTGAACGCCATTCTCAATTCCAGAGCTTGGCGCTGGGTGTGCCGCTACGGGCGTTTCAAGAATCGTTATCTGACGCCGGCCTGCGAGTTCTTCGGCAGCCTCTTTAAATCGGAGCGCTGATCCATGACTTCATCTATTCGATTGTTGGTCATCGCCGACATCGGTGGAGCGGAAGCGCGACACATCGGAGATGAGGCGATGCTCGAGGCGAATCTCGACGCCTTCCGCAGGTTGATTCCGCAGGTCGCTTTCACCGTCGTGTCGCGCGATCCCGCATGGACCGCGGCGCGCTATGGAGTCGATGCGGTTGCTCCCTTCGGATTCCGGCGCGACCTGTCGGCCGGCGCGGAGCGGGAAGCGATGCTCGACCAACTGATGGCCGATGCCATGACACAGGCGCCATCGAACGTCGCTATGAAGGCAACGCTCGATGCGACCAGTGATGCCGTAGCCCGCGCGGATGGTCTGGTCGTGTCGGGTGGCGGGAACCTTTCGTCGACGTGGCCTGACCTTCTCTACGAACGGTTGGCGCTCCTCCAGCTCGCCCGCATCTTTGGAAAACCGGCCGTCGTGCTGGGCCAGACTATCGGTCCCAGACTGGGAGCCGAGGAGCGCCGGCTGCTCGCCGAGGCCCTTTCCTCGGCTCGCTTCGTTGGCGTTCGGGAGCTTCCCTCGGCTGCGCTCGCTTTGGAACTGAGCGTGCCGCCGGAACGCATCTGGTATCAAAGCGACGACGCGCTCTTTCTCGAAGCGAACGCCCAGTCCATTCCAAATCCCGTTCCCATCTCCGCCCGTCGCGGAGCTGAAGCGATCGCGGTCACGATCGATCCGCAGGTCCGCGCCGCTGGAGAAGCCGTATTCGGCTCGCTCGTCTCGCAGCTTCGCGAACTCTCGGAAACCACGGGTGCGAATCTCATCCTCATCCCGCATACCTTTGGCAATGAGTCCGCGGCTGTTCCGTCGGACCTCACAGAAGCGCGCTTGCTCGCCGAGGGGCTCGGGCTGTCGCATACCGTCGTGACCGCGGGGCTTGATGCAGACCAGGCGAAACAGCTCACTAGTGATGCAGCGCTGGTCATCAGCAGCCGCTATCACCCGATCGTCTTCGGTCTCGCTGCAGGGATCCCGTCACTCGGCATCTACGGCGACGAGTACTGCCGGATCAAGCTGCAGGGTGCGCTGGCGCATGCGCGGCTTGAGCGGTGGACGGTCACGTACGACGACGTCGTCCGAGGGCGGCTGTTGACGAAGGCGCTCCAACTCTGGCAGGCGCGCGGCGAAGTGCGATGCGAACTCGAATCCCGCCGAGAGGCATGGCGCGAGGAATACCGCGAGCGCTGGGTCACCGTCATTCGCGCGCTCGATCCCGCGACGACCTGCTCGTCGAACGGGAGCGCTACGATGTTCGGCCGCCCCGTGCAGGAAGTAGCGCCCGCGCTCGTCTCCGCCCTCGAAGCCCGACGCCAGTGGTGGCAGTGGGAAAGAGAGTCCTGCGAAAAATTGGCCGCGCGTTGCGATGAGGTGCAGGGCCGCGCGCGCTCGTTGGAGAACGAGACCGGCGTAGGGAAGGCGATCAGACGCTACGCGTCAGCAGTGCGATCGAAGCTCCGCCGAATCGGACCCTGAAGCCTTGACGACGGGTGCGATACTCAGGGCCTCGTCCGCCACCGCGTCAGTTTCCGCAGCCAACGCGCCGATCGATCCTCTTTTGAGTAATCGGGATAGTGGTGCAGCGGCGTGGTGTCATGGGGAGGCCACAGCGTGCTTACCGATCCCGGATGATAGAAAGTTGCCGTCAGACTGCGCCGTGAGAGTTGGCAGCTCTTCACCACAGGGGCGACTGCATGCCACGAGTCGTCGGAGCGCACCAGTACCGCGGAGTTGCCGACGACAGGCGATACCGTCGTGACTATGTCGCGTGGATCCGAGGAACGGAGAATTGTCAGGCAGCCGCCATCGTCATCGTTCCACGAAGCATTGAAGTAAAGAACGTGCGTGACGATCTTGTCTCGCAAATCCGCGTGTGCTCCGAGCAAGCCACCGGGAGGGTAATGGAATACGTTGACTTCCAGAGACGCGGCGCTCAGGTCTATGCCCGTCAAGCAAGACATAGCCGCCCGATAGGCGGGACCCAGAAAGTCGTTCGCCAGTGCCCGCCAGGTGCTGCTCAGTTTCTCGGGTCCCGAAATCGACTGTTCTCCCATGCCGATGAGCGCCCGCGCTTCATACTCAGAGTCTTTATCTCCGCCATAGTACGAGTGACGTTTGAACCGGTCGTTGGGGAAGGATCCGGACAACGCCTCGGCGTCGCCTGGCAAGAATAGCCCATCGATGACGGTCCATCTGTAGGGCTCGGTTTCGAGACGGCGTTGCGAGATTCGGTCCAGATCGATCATCGTTTCGTACGGAGCATACGCGAAATGTTACCAGAGCATCCTGAACTTTTCCGCGATCGTAATTCTTGTCGGCCATGAATTCAAAATGGGACGCCAAACATTTGCCCGAGGCGGCGCTTGCTTCGAGACACCACCAGTTGGCGCATTTGATACTCTCGAAAGCGTAACTCGGGAAGGGCGATGGGCAGGCCTATTCGTCCTCGCCTTGGGCCCGTCTATCACTTACCGCGAATCTCGAGCTTCTTTCGACAATAAGATGGCGGTTCATCGCTCGTCTTTATCGCCCCCGTGAATTTCAAAGCTCTACTCAATGCTCGGGAACCACAGGGAGTTGTATAGATTACTTGTCAGTTAAAACTTAATGCGAATGCGTCAAGTTCTACGGCGGCAGCTCTTTGCGTGTTTAGCGCCTTTGCGTGAGAAGTTCTATCCTCAGTTATGACCGTAACAACCAGGAAGACTTTTCACGCAAAGGCGCAAAGCACGCAAAGTTTGTCTGATCTTATTGCCTCGGGTGCCTGACCAAATAACATCTTGAGGCACTGGCCGGAAGGACACTACTCTGAAATGATGACGGGGAAAAAAGTAATTTGTCTTTTGGCTTCCGTTCTGGTCGCAGCGTGGTCTACGCCGGCGCAAAAGGTTCTCAAGGTTTCGCTTGCACCCGCGGTTCATCCGCAGACATCGCGAACCCTCTCTGTCCCACCGGACTCGCCCCGCTGGGAGTTGGATGGGCAGGCCAAGCCAACCGAATACCTGGGGCGCAAGTGTCTCTATCTCGATGGCGGAGCGGCCATCCTGAAAGACCTGGAGATGCGTGACGGCGTGATCGATGTTGATGTAGCAACGCCGGCCGCCCGCGGATTCTTTGGCATCGATTTCAGGCTCGCGGACAACGCCGCGAACGGTGAAAGGATTTATCTTCGCCAACACAAGTCCGGTTATCCCGATGCGATGCAATACACGCCGCTCCTGAACACCGGCGCCAACTGGCAGATCTACAATGGGCCAGGATTTACCGCCGCGATCGATATCCCGAAAGATGCCTGGTTTCACATGCGCCTGGAAGTGGTCGGCGCGCAGGCGAAGTGGTACGTCAAGGACATGGACAAGCCTGCGCTTGTGATGAACGACTTGAAGAGCGGCGTTCAAAAGGGTCAGGTAGCGCTGTACGTTCTAACTGGTGCGACCTATTACTCGAACTTCGAGTTCCGCGAAACGCCCGCCGCGCCCTGGGAGCGTCATTATCCGCCGATGCCTCCTGATACTCTGATCAAGTGGAGCCTGTCGCCCTCCTACGACGCGTTAGCGCGCAATCTTGAACGTCCGCTCACGGCTTCAGAGCGCGATGCCATCAAGTGGCAGGACGTCGAGGCGGAACCGCCCGGCTTTGTCGTCCTCTATCGTTATCGCGAGGCGCCGCATCTGCGGGTTACGTTCCAAAGTGACTTCTCAACGCGGCTCCAGCCGCAACCGGGCATGAAGCTCGTGTACGCCAGAACCACGATCGTCTCCGATCGAGATCAGGTCAAGAAGCTCTACGTCGGCTATAGCGACGACGTCAGTGTGTTTCTGAATGACAAGATTCTCTACCGCGGCCGCAGCGCTCAGAACTTCCGCGACCCAGGGTTCCTGGGAATCGTAAATCCTGAGAACGATGCGGTCTATCTTCCATTGAAGAAGGGCAGCAATGAACTGATGCTGGCGGTCAGCGAGCTGGGCGGCGGATGGGGATTCATTTGCCGCTTGCTCGATCTTGAAAACTGAGATCACCACCCAGCATGGAAATGGATTGCGTTCATCGCTCTGGCGGACGCCATGTGGCGCGGGGATTTTGTGGGAGCTTCGAATAGCCACTCGTCTTGACGATTGGACACACGCTCATGCGGACTTGTTGCAGGCCAACGGGAAGATTGAGCGATCAAGAATCTACGCTCAACGGGTTTCGCAGGCTGCTGAAAAAGTGACTACGATCCACGAAATTACACGAAGCACCACGAAGTCACACGAGAAAGGTGCGGTTTTCTTGGTGTTATTTCGTGTTCGTTCGTGTGACTTTGTGGATCGCGCGGTTAGTGCCCGGGGATGCTCATGTTCATCTTCCCGGGCCGGATTCGCAGGAAGAGTTTCCAGGACACAGGATTATTTCCGTAGATGCGATCAAGAATCGCCGGCTTCCCGTAGAAAGTCAGATCACTTCCAAGACCCACCGAAATCTTGTCGGTATTCCAGACGTCACGAACCCCGCCAAATGTGTAAGCGCCGATCCGAAATGAAGGATGGTCCGTCTTGATACCCAGGAGCGAGTGTTCTGCCGGCCGCAGTAGATCGTCTTTGTCCACCAGCTCGAGTCGTGAGTAGAGGTAGTTCTTATCCAGAAAATTCACAGTCGATTCTGCCGTGTAGCCATTCAGATTACGGACCTCGCCTGGAGCACTTACATGATTGCGTCCCCACACAAATGCTGACGCCCAGTTACCACGATTGAATGGTTTGTTGTATTGCACCGAGGCAGTTGTGCGGCGAATGTCCGCATCAGGTTCCTGGTCCTCCGGACTTCGCAGGAAGCCGTAGCTCACCTGCATGGCCCAGTTCTTATTCGGCATGAACCACAGGCGCGCCGAGCGCGAGTTCCAGGCGTGCGAGTCAAAGTTGTAGCGATTCTCGTTAGGTTCGCGGCCGTTGAAGATCGATCCTTCAAGTTTGAACCAGCGATAAGTAAACCCAGTAGTCAGGACACCAAAAGCGATGTGTGTTGAATCCTGCAAGTGATGCGACAGCGTCGCCGAAGGATTCTCGGACGCGGACAGGCGGTGCATGAACGCGACGGGACCGAGCGCGGGCTCGCCCGGATACCCGAAGTAAGTGAACCAGGTGCTGCGTTCGCCGAGTGGCAGCGTGTATTGCGCCGATAGCTCCATGAACAGATCGTGCGGGTGCTGGCTGTCAATTAACGGTTGTCCTTTGTATGTTTCGCCAGTTTGAAAGAGCAGCGGCGAGCCGCCTGGCGGAAAAGTAAACGGCTCAGCGCTGAACATGGCGCGCAGTTGCAGCGTGCCTTTCCCGAGCTTGTGATAGGCCATGGGCATGAACCAGTTTTGCGCATCAAGTTTCGTTACTCCGCGCGGACCGCCTTGCCTGTTCAAGCCGACAATCAAGTTGTAATGGAACATCAGGAGCCAATCACCGGCGACTTTGTAATGCATATGCATTGGTCCAGACGATGGCTGCCAGGAAGTTCCCGATCCCATCGCACCCATCGACATGATGTTTCCAGTATCAGTTGATCCGACGCGGATCCCCATGTCGTCGCCCGACATCACCAGCAACGGTCCCATGTTCATCGAGCCCATTCCAGTCATGTTCTCCATGTCTTTCATTCCGCCCGGTTCACCTGGCGCAGGACTTGGCATTGGCATATTCATCTTTTGATCCGGAGTTGCTTGCGGATTTGGGGAAGCCGCCGGCGTCTGCATACCGGGCATATTCATTTGTGTTTGCGGTGACGCGGAAGGTGTCGGCTGCGGCATCTGCATTCCCGGCATATTCAGGTTCACTTGAGGCGAAGCTGCAGCTTGCGCGCTCGGCGACGGCGAAGGAGTCGCCATCTGCATTCCGGGCATAGTCATTTGCCGCTGCTGAGGGGACGTCTGTGTTGTCGCAGATTGTTTGATCGACGACGGCTGCGCGGCTACGTTCCGGTCAGGCATGTTGCCCGTCTGATTCTGGCTTGCAGGATTCTTTTGCACCGGTGTCTTGCTCGTTCTTGAAGCTGTCCTTCGTCGATGCACGCCGGTCATCTTCGTTCCGGTCATTTTCATCCCCGCCGTCCTGCTCATGTCGTGTTTCTTCGCGGTCGGCCTCTTCCGTATGGTCCTTCTCTTTTTTCGTGATGCCGTTTTGGGTTGTGCCTTTTCTTTATTCATCCCGGGCATGTTCGACTTGTCCTGGGCCAGGACAGGGAGATTGCCAACCATCAGAACGACCGCACAAAGCAACGCCCACACAGTGGCGCGCGAGCTAAAAACGAACTTATTGATACTCGTCATGATCCCCTCGAAAACTGTTCCGCGGCAAAAGGCGTCTTTCGACAGAAAGACAGCTTCAGCACAACAAAAGACCTGGTTGTTTTAGTTGGAACGGCGGCGATTTCAGAGTCAAGACTAAACGCCAGAGGGGGCTAGATCAAAAAAACGCTGATAAGGATGTATCGCGGTGCACTGCTGCCAGGGGGAGCGTGCTCCCGAGGCAGCCCACGCCGCGAAACTGTCGTCGCTGAAGGAACAAGGAATCTGCAAACCGGACACAGACCCGAACCGAAATCTTTATTGGATTGATCCGCCGCGCTTACCGATGAGAGGGGAGCATTGAGAATACCTGAGTGGCTCAAACAATGAGTGCAGGTTTCAAATGGCTGCTCAAACTTGCTGGTTAGCGCGTCATCATCTGTGAAAGATGAAGAAGAAGTGGCAGGCATGTCGTGCATTGACCTGTCGTCCGTTCCCATGCCATCCATCGCGGCCTCGCCCATCGGCATGGCCATGTCTTCATGGCAGGTCGGCGAAAGATGCTTGAGGTCGGGAGCTTTAGCGAAACAACATCCACCGCCGAGCACACGCGGACAGAAGGCCGCCGCGAAGACGTGACCCAAACTGCTCATTGCGAGCAGTAACGCGAGACTAGTTGGAAAGAGTCGTTTCATCTGTGTGCGCGGGTTATTATTGCACATCCTCTTCAATCTGACGTGGGCAAACAACAAGTAGTGTCCTAACTTCCGTTTAGAGTTGGGCGTTGCCCGCTGGTGCCTGTCAGAAGGAATTGAATTTACTTCGATTCACATTGGACCGGCGGGCAACGCCCGCTTCTAACAGGCTGCTGAAAAACCAGGTGTATAGATCAAAGAATCGATACGATCCACGAAGTCACACGAAGGAACGCGAAATAACACTAAGAAAACCGCGTCGTTTTCGTGTGACTTCGTGCTGCTTCGT
>Ga0179594_10000044_pt1 | contig 52044 bp, 40 predicted proteins | sample CZOMad1_1_08_16f_FD_148625 | JGI IMG/M metagenome (GOLD analysis project Ga0179594, IMG submission 148625) | Vadose zone soil fungal communities from Angelo Coast Range Reserve, California, USA - CZOMad1_1_08_16fungal (Illumina Assembly) | ecosystem: Environmental > Terrestrial > Soil > Vadose...
CCGGAATTGATTCTGCTTTGAAGAAGCTGTTGGCGGTCACCGGCGAGTCGGCCATTCGCGTGATCTTCAGCGCCAGCGCGGTGAAGGTAACCTCCAAGCAGTGCCCGGATCTGCACGCCAAGCTACAGGTCGCCTGCACGACTCTGGGCGTTGACATGCCGGACCTTTTCGTACAGCAAAGCCCGGTGGTCAACGCATTTACCGGCGGCGTCGAGCGACCCGTGATCGTTCTCTACTCGCAACTGCTCGAACGTTTGACGGATGAAGAAGTGCTCGCCGTCGTGGCCCACGAAGTCGGGCATATCCATGCGGAGCACGTCCTGTATTTGACGGCGGCGAGGCTGATCGAATTCCTGGCCACTACCGCTGTGTCAGTCTCACCGCTGGCCACGATCGTCAAGGAGCTGCTCACGTTGACCATGCGATCGGCGCTGCTGGCCTGGGCTCGTCGGGCAGAACTTTCCTGTGATCGGGCGGCGCTGCTGGTCACCCAGGACCCGCATGTAATTGGCCGCACAATGATGAAACTCTCTGGCGGCACATACGCTTCGAAGGTCGACTATGAACAGTTCCTGGCCCAGGGGCGAGAATTTCAGAAGACGTATGACGGCAAAGCGCTCGATCGCTTCTGGGCCGATGTCATAACCGCAGGCCTCAGTCACCCATTTCCAGTCTGGCGGGTTTCAGAAATTCTGCAGTGGGTCGAGGGCGGCGAATACAAAGCCCTGATGAACGAGCCGGAAACTGCAGCCGCATAAAACTGATCGCAGAGAGGTTGAAAATGAAACCTGCTGTGCTAGTGGTCTTTATTTGCCTGGTCGCTGGCGCTCATGCATACGGACAGGGAAAAGGAAAACCAGATCCCTGTGCCAATGCTCAATCCCAGGCGGAGATGAATCAGTGCGCCGGCAGAGATTACAACGCAGCAGACGTCGTTTTGAATCAGGTCTATCGGCAGCTTGTCGCAAAACTCGACGAGGACGAGAAATCTCAACTCAAAGAGGCACAGACCGCCTGGCTAAAATACCGCGATGCAAACTGCGAATTTGTTGCCGATCAGTACAAAGGCGGAACGATTCGTCCCATGATCCTCGGATATTGCCTGGCCGAGATGACACGTAATCGAACCACAGAGCTCAAGAATCAAATCAAAGAAAGATCGCAGTAATCGAACCTGCATATGCTGAGAAACAAACAAGGGATCATCTTCGGAGTCGCCAACAAACGCTCCATTGCCTGGGCCACGGCGCAGGCGCTGCACGGCGCGGGTGCGCGGCTCGCTTTTACTTATCAAGGTGAGCGCTTGAAAGAGAACGTCGAAGGTCTGACCAAAGACACGATGCCTGACTCGCTGCTTTTACCTTGCGACGTGACGGACCAGGAACAGGTCGATCAAACTTTCCAGCGCGTCCGCGAGGAATTCGGCCGCCTCGACTTTCTGATTCACAGTATCGCTTTTGCGCCACGTGAAGCACTCGACGGTGAGTTTCTGGCCACCAGCCGCGAGGCGTTCATTATGGCACTCGAGATCAGCGCTTATTCGTTGACGCAACTTGCCAGGGCGGCAACACCGCTGATGACCGAAGGCGGCAGCATCGTCACGATGACTTACTACGGCGCCGAGAAAGTGGTGGCCGGCTATAACGTCATGGGCGTGGCGAAGTCCGCGCTGGAAGCAAGCGTGCGCTATCTGGCCAGCGATCTGGGACCGCGAAACGTGCGCGTGAACGCGATCAGCGCCGGACCGATTCAGACACTCTCAGCCCGCGGCATCGCCGACTTTTCAACGATGCTCAAGCACGCTGCTGAACGCGCCCCAATGCGCCGCAACGTCCAGCCAAGTGAGGTCGGCAATACTGCATTGTTCTTGTGCAGCTCGATGGCCTCAGGAATTACCGGAGAAGTCATCTATGTCGATTGCGGCTACAACATCATGGGGATCTGAAAACTAGTTTCGAGTTTCGAGTTTCGCGTCGGCGAGCCTAAACCGGAACCTCAAACTCGAACCTCGAACCTCGAACCTCGAACCTCGAAACTCGAAACTCGAACAATGGCCGACACAAATCACAAAGAATCTCCTCCCGGCGCAACGCAGGACGAACAGCTACTCGAGAGCCCACGACTGGATGAGTTCACGCACACCGATACCTGGCGTGTCTTTCGGATCATGGGCGAGTTCGTCGAAGGCTTTGACGACCTGGCCACGCTCACGCGCGGCATCTCGATCTTTGGATCAGCTCGCACCTCGCCGGATGATCCCGACTACAAAGCAGCGGAGGAAACCGCGGCATTGCTGGTGCACGCCGGATTTGCGGTGATTACGGGGGGCGGGCCGGGAATTATGGAAGCGGGAAATCGCGGCGCCTTCGAGGCCGGCGGGACATCGGTCGGCTGTAATATCGAGTTGCCATTTGAGCAAAAACCAAATCCCTACCAGACGCTTTCTTTGAAATTCAAATACTTCTTTGTGCGCAAGATGATGTTCGTCAAATACAGCCAGGCGTTTATCATCTTTCCCGGCGGCTTCGGCACTCTGGATGAATTGTTCGAATCGCTGACCTTGATTCAAACACACAAGATTCGCGACTTTCCCGTTGTGATGTTTGGCTCTCGCTACTGGGGCGGGCTGATGGATTGGATCCGTGAAGTGGCGCTCAAGGAAGGCAAAGTCTCGGCTGCCGATCTTAAACTACTGCATCTGACGGACTCGCCTGCTGAGGTTGTAAGGATCATCAGCGACAGTCAAAGTTCTCTACGAAATTCGAAAGCTGATTTATCTGACGAGTATCGTAGTGAAGGTGGATAGGCGAGTCCCCTACTCCGGCGCACCGTGCGCGGCGGTAGCTCCGGTGCCGGCGATCAACCACTCGAGATATGGAGCAGAGCAGTCCGCCATTTGGACGGCGACAATCTCAGGCGTTTCGTAACTATGCAGGGCTCGCACCTCACGGTCCAGCTCAGCAAATTTTGACTTGACTGTTTTTGCAATCAGCAAGACTTCCGCTTGCCGCTCGACGTTTCCCTTCCACAAATAGATCGACTCGATCTCAGGCAAAATCTGCACACAGGGAGCGAGGTGTGATTCAACCAGCATTTCAGCCAGGCGCACCGCCTCGGCGCGATTTGCGGCAGTCATGAAGACTATGATTGCGTCGCTGTCAGGCATGGAGATCAGTAGGCAGTATGCAGAAGGCTGTAAGCAGAAGGCTGGATCGTTGGGCTTGATTCGACTTTCTGCTTGCTGCCTACTGCCTTCTGCCTACTGCCTTCTTTCTGGTCTTTCACTCTTCTTCATCGATTTCGTCGTCTTCCTCGCCGGCGCCGCCGGTTAGCGGAGAGGTATCTTCGCCAAAAAAGGCCTGATAGAGTTCGAGCGCGCGATCATAATCGCGTTCATCGACCAATACTGTCGCCCCCGGCTCGACTGTGGAAAGCAAAGGCGACAAGGCATCCGCACTGCCGGATTGAACCACGGAACGAATGCCATTCTGATGAAAAATGTCATTCACCATCTCGGCCTCGACGGGCGAGCCAAGATTGTGTAGGGCCAGGAACCGCGCCTCGCTATCGTCGCCTGCCTCCCCCTCGGCAAGTTGGTCAACTAATTCGGCTTCGTCTTCCGGGCAGCGAGTAATTCCCGTCTGATACTCGGACTTGCAAATCGGACAATACATAAAGCCTCCTAAGAATAGTCGCGAGTCTGGAGTCGCGAGTCTGAAGTCTGAAGTCTGAAGTCTGAACTCTGAAATCTGAAATCTGAAATCTGAAATCTGAAATCTTGGGGCCGGGGATCTAGTGTCGGGACTTCGATAGTCTACTTAATTTCTTGACTCGTGACTCGTGACTCGTGACTCGTGACTCGTGACTCGCGACTCGTGGCTCGTGACTCGCGACTCGTGACTCTAGACTTTTTCAAATGGGATTTCTTCAAAGTTCGTCATGCGCTTAAAGGCGCGAAACCGATCATTGATTTCCGCCTGCGTCAGGCGGCGAACGCGCTCGGTGCCGAATTCTTCGACGTTGAACGAAGCCATGACTGACCCGAAAATCATCGCGCGCCGCATCGCCGGCTCATCGAGAACTTTCTGACTGGACAGGTAGCCCATAAAGCCGCCGGCAAACGTATCTCCCGCTCCGGTCGGATCAAAAACCGATTCCAGCGGGTAGGCCGGAATGGCAAAGTAATTTTCTCGGGTGAACAATGCAGCGCCGTATTCTCCACGCTTCACCACCAACGCCTGCGGGCCCCACGACAGAATCTGGTGCGCCGCCTTGATCAAATTCGGAATGCCGGTCAACTGGCGAGCCTCGGCGTCATTGATGATCATCACATCGACTACCTCGATGGTGCGCTGCAACGCTTCGCGGGTAATGTCGATCCAGAGGTTCATCGTATCCAACGCCACCAGGGCGGCGTTTGGTACCTGCTCGCGCACTTCGCGTTGCAAATCCGGCTGGATATTTCCCAAAAACAACAGCCGCGACTGTTTGGCGCTCTCGGACAGTTTAGGTTTGAAATCAGCAAAGACATTCAACTGTGTGTCGAGCGTGTGCGCCACGTTCAAATCGTAATCGTAGCGCCCTCGCCAACGAAACGTCTGGCCTTCCGGAATGCGTTCGAGATCGCTGGTGTCGATACCGTGATCGGCAAAGACTTTCTCTTCTTCGCTTCCGAAATCGCCGCCCACCACAGCGACGATGCGAACGTCAGTAAAGTAACTGGCTGAGATTGAGAAATGCGAGCCGGAGCCACCGAGCATCTTGTCGCACTTCCCGAACGGGGTTTCAACTTCATCAAAGGCTACGGAGCCGACTACAAGTAGGGACATGTTTTGATTTTCGTTTTCGATTTGATTTCGAATTCGATTTCGAATTTCGATTGTTGATTTCGAATTTGAAATTTGGGATTTGAGATCTTGGAAATCTGTGCTTGGTACTCAGGTCTTGGTGCTTTGTACTTGGTGCTTTGTACTTGGCGCTTTGTACTCGGTGCTTTGTATTTAGTGCTTAGTGTCGACCGCACGCAAAAGGCTCGAACCCATACAAGGTTGCGTACTCACCGCTCACTAAATACTGCCTTCTGCCTACTGCTTTCTGCCTTCTGCTTACGGCTTACTTCCCTCCGCCTCTTTCGGCTTCACGCCGCCCAAAGGCTTAAGGTCATCTTCAGCCTGTTGCCGAAACGGGCTCTGCGGATGGTCGTTGACGAGTTGAGAAAGGTACGTGCGCGCATCCTCGCGTAACTGCTCAGGCTTGCGGTCCTTTTCGATCTGCTTTCCCTTGTTCTCAGCCAGGCGCAAGCTGCTCTCACCTGCAATGAACAGGATCTCATCCATTTTGCTGAAGGTCGGATTACCCGCAATGACTTCTTCACAGCGCCGGAGGGCGGCAATGTAGGCCTTCTTTAGTTTGAAGTATTGCCGCGCGACGTCCAGGTTGTGCAGCGAGTCTTTCTCGATTTCCGGATCGCGAATGGTGGACGCATCCGGTCCATTTCGCGCCGCACCCTGTGCAAAAGCCGCCGGGGCACAAAGCAACAACCCAATGATTAGGGCGATAGAAGGCAGAAGACTCTTTTTCATAGCATACCTCTCAGAACAAAGCCTTTTTGGAGCGCGGTGGCAAGCGTGAGCGCGACACCGCTGTGGATTCTTTGATCATCTCATCTCATGTCATTCGCAAAGCACCTGGCATTCTCGATACGGGCAAGTCTGATCACAACCAAAGCGCCGTCGCCGCTTCAACACCCCACGCGGGACCCCGCCTCGCTCTGCCGGCGCACTCCAAAATCAGGGAGTGTACTTCTTGATGATTGCCTCCAGCTTTCGGGTTGTCGCCTCGGGCCAGAGATTCGGGGGCGTGAAGATCGCGTTCTTCAGTGCCGAACCGCATTTGCAATCACGCACGCGGCCACCCAGACGCTTCACCACTTCGCGCATGATCACCTGCGCGTTGCGCACGTTCTTGTTCAGGTAGTCGATAACCGCTTCGACGGTTACGGCGTCATGACCCGGATGCCAGCAGTCGTAATCGGTGACCAGAGCCAGGGTCGCGTAACAGATCTCCGCCTCACGCGCCAGCTTGGCTTCCTGCAGATTGGTCATGCCGATAATATCCATTCCCCATGAGCGATAGACGTTGGATTCCGCGACTGTCGAAAACGCCGGTCCCTCCATGCAGATATAAGTGCCGCCGCGATGCACCGTGACGTCCGCTGCGTTGCAGGACTGCTCCAGCACGTCCCCGAGAGCGGCACACACGGGATGCGCAAACGCGACGTGCGCAACGATGCCGTCGCCGAAAAAAGTCGACTCGCGAGCCCGGGCGCGCGTGCGATCAAAAAACTGATCGGGAATAACCATATCAAGCGGGGCGTACTGCTCCTGCAAAGATCCAACCGCTGACGCCGACAGCAGGCATTCTACACCCAGCGATTTCATCGCGTAGATATTGGCTCGAAACGGAACTTCAGTCGGAGTGAAGCGATGTCCACGACCGTGCCGCGGCAGAAACGCGACCCGCTGATTCTCGAGTGTGCCAATGATGAAGGCATCTGAAGGACTGCCGAACGGAGTGTCAACCGCGACCTCTTCAACATCAGTCAGCTCGGGCATTTGATAAAGCCCGCTGCCGCCGATTATGCCGATCTTTGCCGTAGTCATCTGCGTCTTGGTTTCCTCGTCGCTTATCGGTAGTGCGCTAGCTTGGTTTTTGTAACGCAAACTGTTAGTTTGCGCGTTGGACGCCATTCACTCATCGCAAACTAACCGTTCGCGTTTCAAATTAGGTCACTCCCTCTCCTCAGCATTTCAGTGTCCCTTCGCTTCACCTCCACCGAGCATGCAAAATTTCCCTTCGGTCTCGGCTAGTTGGACCAGCGGCACATCCGGGTCGTGGTAGAACAAACACCACCAGCTTTCGCGTGCGGCCTGAGGCAGGAGTTGCTTCTTTGCCTCCAGCGTCTCGACTGGATAAAGGTCGTAACTCATGATCCAGGGAAACGACAAATGCGCACTCGTGGGCACTAGATCTGCAAAGCCAAAAAGCGTCTGGCCGCCGCGCTCCAAACGCACGCACTGCATTGAGCGGTTGTGGCCCGCGTGGGTTTCCATCCGCAACCCGGGCGCCACTTCGTAGTTCCCGGGTTTCAACTGCAACTGCCCGGACTCTCTGAGGGGTCGCCAATTCTCTGAGAGGTAGCTCGCGCGGTCGCGCTCCGTGGGTGCTTCAGCGTGTTCGTATTCCGCTTGCGAAACGAAATAGCGAGCATTGGGAAACGAAGGGACCAGACAACCGCCGCCATCAAATCTTGTGTTCCCGCCGGCGTGATCAAAGTGCAAGTGCGAATTGACGACGATCGTAATGTCTTCAGGCTCAGTACCAGTAAGCACGCGCAGGGACTCGGCAAACGAACGCTGGCGGTCGATACCGTACATTGAAGTTTGCCTGGGCGTCCACTTTTCGCCGATCCCGGTTTCGATCAGTATGCGTTCGGTACCTGTGTCAATGAACAGACAGTTCAGGTTCAACCGAACTCGGTTTTGTTCGTCCGCGGGACAGACTTTCGACCAAAGGTTGCGCGGCACGACACCGAACATTGCGCCCCCATCCAGACGAAACTCAGTGTCCGGCACAACCTCGACGCGATAGTCACCAAACTGCATTGAATATCCGGTGCGCCCACGAATCCCGCGCTGCAAGGATCACCTTGAGTCGCCGCTCGCAGGATATTGGGCCAGGCTCCAGTCCCTTACCGCCGCCGCGATGTATCCTGCGATCCTCAGGCGCTATTTCTTCTTCGGCTCCGCTTTGGCCGGAGAGGCTTTAGGTTTTGCGTTACCAGGTTGAGCCTGAGGAGGTCCGCCGGGCCCTTCATCTTCTTCACCCGGAGGTCCGCCCATCCCGGGAGGAAACTGTGGGCCAGCCTGCGGTTCCGGCTTCGTCACCTGGAAATTGTCGGCCACCTTTACTCGCGATTGCGCGACCAGATCCGCAATAATCTTTTTCTGCTTCTCCTGCTCGATCGCCGCACGCGCCTGATCTTTTCCCGACTTCCCGCCCTGCCCATCGCTAATCAGAATATGTCGGGCGTGCACTTGCTCCACGGGCTTGCCGTCTTTGTTCTCAGTTTTCCGCTCTTCGAGTTTGATTATGTGAAAGCCATACTTGGTTTCGACGATGTCGCTGACCTGGCCTGGCTTCAAGGCGAAGGCCGCCTTCTCAAATTCGGGCACCATCGCGCCGGCGCTAAACCAGCCGAGATCGCCGCCTTTCACTTTGCTTCCCGGATCCGATGAAAACTCTTCAGCCAACTTGGCAAAGTCTTCGCCGGCTTTGACGCGCTTCAAGACTTCTTCGGCCTTAACTCGCGCCTGCTTTGAATCAAGCTCAGGGTGTTTGGCGATGTAGTCGTCGATCTCCTTATCGGTCGCCTTCATCTTCTCCTGTAACTGTTCCTGCGCAAATCTGCGCGCAAGCACCTGGGACTGCTCCATCAAGATCTGCAACTGTACTTTGCGTTTTTGATCGACTCCGGCCTTCACTCCCTTTTGCTCTCCAACCAGCACCTGGCCCAATTGCTGCCGCACTTGTTTGAGTTGCTCCGGCGGGATTTCCTTACCGGCCATTTGCGGGTTTTCCGATTGCGCATCCTTGATGAACTGATCGAACTTGGCTTGGTTCACGGGCTGCTTGAAAAATTCATCGATCTCCGCATCGGCGACATTCGGTGTCGGCGGCCCTGACTGATTCGCTTGTTGCGACTTGAAATAGTTTTCGGCAATGACGACTGCCCGCATCAAGTCCAACTGGCGTTTGACTTCGGGCCGATCGGCAACAATCTCTCTTACGGTCGTCGTCGTGCCGTCAGGATTTTGCTTTTTTACGTCCACGGGTGTGGTCCGAGCCGCATCAGCGACCGCCAGTAACTCACGGAGGTTCTTGGCAAAGTCCTTTCGGGCGCCCTCGTCCGTCGCTAACCGAGTCCGGATTTGCGGTGATTGATCTTCCGCAATCAGCGACATATCTTCGGAGGAAAGGTTAACGAGCTGGTTTCGGCGGCTCTTGACCTGCCAGACGATCAGCCCGACCGCGAAAACCACCGCTACGGCAGCGGCAATCAGTGCTTTATTAGTTGAATTCAAAATTCAGTTCCTTTCTGCGAGTTACCCGAACGCGAAGCCCGCGCCAGGGTACTATAAAAATATCAGCGCTCGACCAGCTCGAGCAATACACCGCCGGTTGACGAAGGGTGCACGAATGCAACCAGGCATCCGCCGGCGCCCACTCGCGGTGATTCATCGATCAAGCGCGCCCCACTCTCTTTGAGCTTACTGAGTTCGGCGCGAATGTCAGCCACGCGAATCGCCACATGGTGAATGCCAGGACCGCGCTTCTCCAAAAATTTGCCAACCGGTGAATCGGCGCTCAGCGGTTCCAACAGCTCCACGCGCGCCTCGCCAATCGGCAGCATCGCCACACGCACGCCTTGCTCCGGGACTTCTTCGGTTGACGCCACCGCCAACCCCATCTGGTCAACCCACAAAGACAAGGACTCGCTTATTCCTCTGGTGGCAATTCCGATGTGGTCAATCTTCATAAATGAAAAGTCGCGAGTCTGGAGTCGCGAGTCGCGAGTCTAAGAACTCTCATAATTGCCAGATACTTTAGGGTGAATTTGCTTTTGACTCTAGACTCCAGACTCTCGACTCTCGACTCTTAAAATCTCTTCCACCGCAGAATAAGGGTCGCGCCGCCGAGTTGCAACCTCATCGGCCATACGGTTCAGGGCTTCTGAAGCTGCCGGATGCTCGAGGGCGCGCGCAAGCAGTTGTTCACGCAGCAGTTCCAGGATCCGCCAGCGGGCGATCGCTTTCTGCCGATCCTGCCCAACGGCTGACTTGAGCTGAGATTCCCTAAAGTTCGCAATCGCCGTCGCGAGTTCTTCAATCCCACGGCTCTCTGTAGCAATTGTCTTGACGATGGGCGGCTGCCAACTGTCGCCTCTCGGAGCGAGCGAAAGCAAAGCCTCGAGCTCTTTTTCCGCGGCAAAGACACCTTCGCGGTCAGCTTTATTGATCACGAAGATGTCTCCTATCTCCATGATCCCGGCCTTGATCGCCTGGATGTCATCACCCATTCCCGGCACCAGAACAACCACGGAAACATCGGCGGCTTTGACGATCTCTACCTCATCCTGTCCCACACCCACGGTTTCTACGATGATTTTCGCGTAGCCGGCGGCGTCCAAAATCGCTACCGCATCCACCGTCGCGCGCGCCAGGCCGCCAAGGTTACCCCGTGTAGCCATCGAACGGATGAAAACACCCTTGTCAAGGCCGAGCGTCTGCATGCGGATTCGATCCCCCAGGATTGCGCCGCCGGAAAAAGGGCTGGAAGGATCCACCGCGATAATGCCGACCGTTTCGCCGCGCTGCCGGTACATCAGGGCCAGCTTATCAACCAGCGATGATTTTCCCGCACCCGGGGCGCCGGTGATCCCAATCACCAGCCCGCGCCCGGTATGCGAAAAGACCTGCTTCATTAATTCAGCAGCGCCCTGCGCGGCGTCTTCGACTCTTGAAATCGCCCGAGCAACCGCGCGGGTATCACCCGCGAGAATACGTTCAACTTCGGTCGTTTTGGGCGCGCCATTCATAGACTGAATGATTAGGCTAGCGATGTGTTCTCATCCATGATGAAATCAATCGTTTCCCGAATTTCCGTGCGCGCATTGATTACTTTGATTCTCTTATAGGCCGCCAAACCAAGCCTCTGAATTGGTGTCGCAAGTAGCGCATTCAATAAGCTATGCGGGGCAGAAATTACTTCTTCAAAGTCGATAGTGATGGATATGCCGTCTGCAATTGCCGGCAGCAGTCTTTCGTCTCTTAGCTTGATAGCCAACTCTTTATCCTCAGCGTAACGACCAAAATAATTTCTCATATTCAAGTAAGAACTCTGCGTTTGATCAGTCGTATTGGCGGTCGCTAACTCGGAAGCGGCTGCTTCTCTAAATTCAGCCACCAGTTTCTGTAAATTGAGATCAGCTACGGCGCCTAGTGTGAGCGTTACGTAGACAAATGTGCCCGGCCAGGAAACAACCAATTTTTTTCGCGTTACATCGGTCGGTGAAATATGTACCAAGCCAGTCCCAGATACGATGTACATATTGGCATGCATTCTTTTCAAAAGACCACTGGAGAGATATAACCCCATGCCCGCGTTATTCTTAGCCGCATACGGCGAGCTACCACCATTAAATGTTCCAGAAACCTTCGGTTTTAATGCGAACAAAATTGCCGCTACATCGTCTTCGAGCCCCGAGTAGGACTGAGCCAAATGCCTTCTTATTCCGATACCTAAGTCCGAAATGACGAAGGACAGTTCATGCTTAGTCTCATACCAAGCAAATTGCATGAGGGAAGGAATGTGTTGGAGACTTGTTCCGTGCTCCGTTGTGTTATAAAGCAACTCGGAAATAATGTACCTAAGGTTCTTTTCATACTCAATATTCAGAGTTCGGGTATAGTTTTCAGCTTTCTCTAAAGCGGCTCTAAAATCCTCTCGATTTCGAATCGCCAGCAGAGGTTTGTGAGATGTTCCCTGAAAATTTTCGTGCTCGTCATTCAATACGTGGAAAAGTCCCACCGCCCCCATGTTGTGCCACATGGTAGTTGCACTATTAAATCCTCTCTCTCCATAGGCGAGTTCAACGTGACAACCTTGCTTTCTTAGGCGCCAGATGTAAAGGACAAAAAGAGAAAGAGCTTGGTAATTCGCGCTCCTACATTCGCGAAAGTCTATCTGTACCCGCTCATCCCTCAACGTCCAATCGAACAAGCTGAGGTAGCGATCAAAGTCATAGACTCCGTTGTAGATGAAACTCAAACGGTTGGGTAGCGTGATGGTGATGTGTTCATTACTTACCATAGAACATGGCCGAATACGCCACCATACATACGTCAGGGACAATAGTCATTTTACGATCGTGCCTACCATGCCGAGCTATCACGAGCGTTAAGCATTTTGCCGCAAAATCTCGCGCGCGATAATGATTCGCTGAATCTCGGAGGTGCCTTCGCCAATTGTGCAGAGCTTCGAATCACGCCAGTACTTTTCCGCTGGATAGTCTTTGGTGTATCCGTAACCACCGTGCACCTGAATAGCTTCTTCACAAACGTGAACGCTGACCTCAGAAGCAAAGAGCTTGGCCATCGATGATTCTTTGGTAGTCTTTTTCCCCTCGTCCTTCATCCATGCGGCGCGATACATCAACAGACGAGCGGCATCGATCTGCGTCGCCATATCGGCCAGCTTGAACTGGATGGCCTGGAACTCGGAAATCGGCTTGCCAAACTGTTGCCGCTCGCGCGAGTAGCGCACGGCGGATTCGTAAGCACCCTGAGCGATGCCCACCGCAAGAGCGGCAATCGAGATTCGGCCGCCGTCAAGAATCTCCATCGCATTAACAAAACCCTGACCCTCTTCACCCAGCCGGTTTTCGTCCGGCACATGACAATCTTCAAAGACCACGCTGGCAGTCTCTGAGGCGCGCAAGCCGAGTTTGTTCTCCTTTTTTGAAGGCGAGAAACCCTTCATCCCTTTTTCAAACACAAAAGCGGTGATTCCCTTACTGTGCTTGGTGCGGTCACTCGAGGCGAAGGCGACGCAAGTATCAGCGTGAATCGCGTGCGTGATAAAGTTCTTCGAGCCGTTGATCAACCAGCCGCTGTCGTTGCGCACAGCGCTAGTGCGCGTGCCTGATGCATCCGAGCCCGCGCCCGGCTCGGTCAGCCCCCAGGCCCCCAGGCGCTCGCCACGCGCCAGCGGCACCAGGTATTTTTGCCTCTGCGCTTCGTTGCCGAATCGGTAAATGTGATTCGAGCAAAGCGAGTTGTGGGCCGCAATCGAGATGCCTACTGAGCCGTCGACACGGGAGAGTTCCTCAATGATGGTGGCGTATTCGACATAGCCCATGCCGGCGCCGCCATACTCTTCCGGAAAAAGTACGCCCATCAATCCCAACTCGGCGAGCTTCGGCTTCAATTCGATTGGGAAATGCTGGGTCTCGTCCCACTCCAAGACATGCGGCGCGATCTCTGCTTCTGCAAACTCGCGCACGCTCGACTTGATCTGCTGTTGTTCCTCGGTCAGCTCGAAATTCATTCCCGTTCCTTGCCATGTAACGCCAAGCTGTTGGCTAATACCGAACACAGATTCGAGTTTCGGGAAACGCAAAAACCGGAAACCCGAAACTCGAAGCTTGTTCGCGTTGATTGTACCTCAACGCCGGCCTGATCCGTGACTGGCGCGGCGCGGTGGTTGGGTCTTAATTTTCCTTTGCGGCTTTGTTTCTTTGCGTCTCTGCGTGAACCCATCGTGCAAATACAAAAACATTTCACGCAAAGAGGCAGAGACGCAAAAACTGAAAGTAAGACTTTACCGGCGCGCCTTCGGCTGGACCGGCCGCTTCTTTGGAGGCATCTTTCGCAAGAGTAGTTTGACTTCAAGAGCATCCAGCAGGCGCCAGGAGCCAGGCTTCATTTTGCGGTCATCAAGAGGTCCGATCCGGACACGACGCAACTTTATAACGGAGTAGCCAATCAGATCGAACATCCGCCGAATCTGCTGATTGCGTCCCTGATGCAGGATGATTTCGAACCACGAGTTGTTACCTGTTGCTTCCAATAACTTGATCTCGGCCGGCGCGGTATGTACGCCGTCATCGAGGGTCACGCCCTTTCGCAGGCGCTCGATCGCGGAGTTGGGCGGCTCGCCTTTGACCTTGGCCTCATAAACCTTGACGACCCGATTGCGCGCCGCGGTGATGAAATTGGTGAAGTCGCCGTCGTTCGTGAGCAACAACAAGCCTTCGGTGTTGAAATCGAGACGACCAACGGGGTGCAGACTGCCGAGCGAGGGCGGGAGCAATTCCGTGACCAGCGGCCGCTCTTCAGGATCAGAGACGCTGGAAAGATAACCCTTGGGCTTGTTCAGCAGCACATAGACTTTTTCACGCTTCTTGAGCGCCGGGTTGATTAGTTTGCCGCGAACCTTAATGTGATCTTTTTGCGGATCAGCTTTAGTACCTAACTCGGTGATCACCGCGCCGTTCACTGTCACCTCGCCCGCTTTGATCATTTCCTCGGCGTGACGACGCGATGCGATGCCGGCCTGGGCGATTAGTTTTTGGAGACGTTCCTGCATATGACAGTAGGCAGTAGGCAGAACGCAGTAAGTAGAAAGCCTTTCGCTGCTTTCTGCCTTCTGCTTACTGCCTTCTCGAATTCACATCCCGCCCGCCAGATCCTGAAAGTCCTCAATGCTCGGCAACTCAGACAAATCCTTCAAACCAAACTGAATCAGAAACTCTTTCGAAGTGCCGTACATCATCGGCCGTCCCACGGCTTCCTTGCGCCCCCTGGTGATAATCAGACGCTTCTCCAAAAGCGTCTTGATCGACGATGGTGATTGCACTCCGCGAATATCGAGGATCTCTGGGATCGTAATTGGCTGCTTGTAGGAAATAACCGCCAGTGTTTCCAGCGCGGCCAGCGAGAGCTTGGCGCTGGGACGCGACTTGAGGAAAGCACGCACATGCTCGTGGTGTTCGGGCCTGGTGGCAAATTGCCAGCCGCCCGCAACTTCGCGTAGTTGCAGTCCGCCGTTGCGCGCATTGAACTCGTCCGCCAGTTGAGCGATAGCGGTTTCGATTACCTCGCGATCACATTTCAAAACTTCGGCAATCGATTTCGCGCTCAGTGGCTCATCCGATACAAAGATGAGAGCTTCAATAATCGCCATACGTTCCCGAGCATTTTCAACAGTGTGCGGAGCTGGTTCGTCACTCGACGGCGGTTGGGCGCCCGATTCCTCGACTGCTGCGCGAGCGGCGACTGATTGCTCTTCCCGGGATTCAATTGTCTCGGCGACTTTGGCTGTCTTTTGTTTACTCATGATCACTTCTCTCAGCACCCAATCTGGGCTGCCCCGATGGGGACCCCGCCTTAACTCGCAACGCGAGCAATGATCTCACCGAACGTCTGCTCTTGAAACAGTCTGACCTCGGTAGTCCGCACCAGCTCCAGGACAGAAAGAAAGGCGAGTACTAGTTCGCGTCGAGAACGCGCCCGCTCGAAAAACGCGCGCAGATTGAGCTCGCCAGCCGACATCACCATATTGCGCAGTCGCTCGAGCATCTCGGCCATCGAGATCTCTTCGCGTTCAATCTCCAGCAATACTTCCTCTTTGTGACGCGCCAGGATTTCGTTGAAGACGCGCAGGAGATCAAAAACGCCGACCACGACCTCGGGATTGTTCTTGTCGGTTTCCAGCTCCGCCCGTTTGAAAATGGCGCGCTCAACGGTGGCTCGGGACCAAAGCATCTGCGCGGCTGCTTTGTATTTCTGATACTCGAGCAACTGATTAACCAGATCGAGTCGCGGGTCTGTTTCCTCGGTTTCAGCCGCAGCGAAGGGATCTCGCGGCAGCAACATCCTGGTCTTGAGCTCAATCAGCGTGGCCGCCATCACCAGAAAATCACCCGCTACGGCAATATCCAATTCCTGCATCAACTGCAGGTATTTCAAGTATGCGTCGCTGATGCGTGCCACCGGAATGTCGTAGATGCTGACCTGCTCCTGGCGGATGAGGTGAAGCAAAAGATCGAGCGGGCCTTCGAACTCTCCGAGAACAATTTTCAGATCGTCAGTATCGAGATCCGGAAAGATCTCCGGGCTAGCTCCAGCCACGTTGATTGTCGGGGCAACGGTCTGCTTCTCACTGGGACCGCGGGCGTCCCGCCCGCCTTCTGTGGCAGTACTCTCTATTGGTGCAGGCGCGGTGACTCCGCCGATCGTAATGTCCTTGGTATCTTCCATCCTCAATTACTTACCGCACAGCTCCCACCAGTCCCAGTCGGCCCATTACGTTTTTCAGCGTGTCACCGGCCAGAATCCTGGCGTGCTCGCACCCGCCGGCCAACACTCCATCAAGTTCTTCGTCGCTAATGCCGCGCACTCGTTCCTGGATCGGCTTGAGAAACTCAATCGTCACCTCAGCCAGATCCTGCTTCAGTTGCGAGTAACCCTTGCCCGAAAAGTGTTCTTCGACTTCAAGCGGTTCCTTGCCGGTCATCAGCCGGTAAATCGTCAGCAGGTTATTGATCGCCGGCCGGCTTTCGTCAAAGCGAATCTCGGTGCCGGAATCCGTGACCGCGCGTTTGAATTTGCGCCGGATGGTTTCGGCATCGTCGAGCAACATCACACAACCATTTGGATCGTCATCCGACTTGGACATTTTCTTCGACGGGTCAGACAACGACATGATGCGCGCGCCCACCTTGGGGATGTAAGGCTCAGGAATACGAAAGGTCCCGCCAAAGTCGCGATTGAAGCGAATGGCGAGATCACGCGTCAGTTCAAGGTGCTGCTTTTGATCTTCGCCGACCGGTACCAAGTCGGTCTGATAAAGCAGGATGTCAGCGGCCATTAGCACCGGATAATCGAACAATCCGACTCCCACATTTTCGCGTTGCTTGCGCGCCTTTTCCTTGAACTGGGTCATGCGTTCGAGTTCAGCAAGGCGCGCTGAGCAGTTCAAGATCCAGGTCAATTCAGCGTGTTCGGCAACATCGGATTGAATAAAGATCGTCGATACCGGAGGACCGAGACCAACCGCCAGATAGATGCGCGCCAATTCCCGAGTTTTTTCTGCGAGGGACTTCGGATCCTGCGGGAGGGTAATCGCGTGCAAGTTGACTATGCAAAAGATACTTTCGTATTCGTGCTGCAGTGCCACCCAGTTACGCAAGGCGCCGAGATAGTTTCCGAGATGTACGTTGCCGGTCGGCTGAGCGCCACTAAAAATTCTCTTCATCGAGATGAATCTATATTACGCGCCAAGGAAAACCAGAGTGATGGCGAGTCTAATAAAGGGCGAAAGGATCATGCCTACGATGCCGGTGTACAAAGCCGCAAACAATATCAGGAAGCCGAAGCGCTGAAACTGCTCCATGCTCTCGTCAAAGCTGGGCGGTAGGAGACTGCTGAGAATACCGCTGCCGTCGAGTGGTGGTATTGGGATCAGATTAAAGACTCCCAGAGTCACATTGATCATGAAAAAGTGAAAAAGCAGACTTACGGCGCCGACTGCAACGATTGACGGCGTCATTGTCGGGACTAGCTGACCCTGGTCCACCGCAATTACTCCGAAGCTGTACAGCAGTCTGATCGCGATACCGGCGATGATCGCCATAATAAAATTACACGTCACGCCGGCGGCCGAAACCCAGAAATTTGCCACCCGCTTGTTGCGCCAGGCGAGCGGATTCACGGGTGTTGCCTTGGCCCATCCAAGAATCCTGGCGCCCGTAAAGAAGCCAATCGCCGGAAATAACAGCGTGCCGATCGGATCAATATGAACTATTGGGTTCAAGCTAATCCGACCTTGTGAACGCGCCAGGTCGTCGCCAAAGTAACTCGAGGTCCAGGCGTGTGCTGACTCGTGTACGGACGCGGAAAAGAGGAACGCGACCATGCTGAGGATAAACTCGCCAACTTGTGCGGAACCGATATTCAATTGGGCCTTTCCGGGAGTAGCGTCATGAAATTACTCCGTCACCATACTTCAAGAACGTAATGTAACCAAGCCGAGAATGGGTAGTGTCCTAATTTCCGTTTAGAGGCGGGCGTTGCCCGCCGGAGCCTGTCAAAAGGAATTGAGTTTACTTCGATTTACATTGGACCGGCGGGCAACGCCCGCCTCTAAACGAACCGTCGGAGATCAAATCATTACACTACCTAAAATGTCATACCGATGCAGTTCGTCCTGCCATTGAGCCTAACCAAAGAGTCTTCCGTGAATCCCCAGGGGAATGCTGTAGACGGAGTCGTTACTAACGATCACCATATCGCCAACGGCGCTAAACGCCAGCCCAACCAGGTTCATGCCCGCGACAAAGACGCGACGGTCATCACCATTCGGCGAGACACGCACGATTCCCCTTCGGCCGCGCATCGTCGCCGCCACATAAAGATTCCCTTCCGTGTCGAACGCCAGTCCCTGCGGTCTGCCAAAGCCGCGACAGAAAGTGCTCACGTGACCCGAAGCGTCGACGCGCATTACCGAATCAAAGCTCGTGACTGTGGGCGCCGTCACATATAACGAATCATCAGGACCAAACGCCATGTGATAAGCCGAAACCGAAGGTTCCAACTGGGCCCACGCCTTCTCTTCCCCGATTTGATTCACCTGGTAGATCGTTCCCGTGCGATCACCAACATACATCTGACCCTTTGAATCGAATGCGATACCAGTAGCCACTCCCAAATTGCGGGCAAACGGCACGGCTTCTTTGAACGGCGTCACTCGATACACGTTCCCGTCCAGCCGGCTGGTAACGTACATCTGACCGTTTCGATCAAAGGCAATGCTGGTGGGATTGGTGATATCGCCGGAAAATTCCGAGACCTCGCCGTTTACATCGACGCGAAAAAGCGTCACGGGCAGTTGCTCACCACGTGAGCCGGAGCGAGTAACAAACAGCGAGCCATCATCCGGATCAAAGGCCGGACTGGACACCGGATGCAAATCTTCGGCGATCCGCCGCCCAGCAATAAAGGTGTGCGGGACACTGAAGTCTCCGCGACTCTCCAATCGCACTTCTACATTTCCGCCGGGTCCAACCTGCCTGCTTTGTGCAGGGACGTCTTCGCCACTCGCGCCAGCGCCGCTCTGCCCGCTCGCTCCAGCGCCACCCTGCCCTGTTTCTCGGGTGTCACTCTGACCGCTTCTTCCAGCAACGCTGTTGATGGTACTAACCTCCGGCACAATCGCCAGCACACGCTTCCCGGACAGCGCGACAATCGGTGCTCGCTGATCGCCAAACCAGACCGCGCACTCGCTCGGCTCTGTGGTGTCGAACTCCGCACACTCAATCGCCACCTCTCCACCGGGAATGCCCGCCGCCGGTTCGATTCTCGTAATTTGTCCCGCTCTATTCATGCCGAACTCGCGTCAGTACTACTGCCTCGGAAACACCACTCTTATCAAAAGCACTCATGATACGACGCGCTTGGGAATACTGTCTAACCAACTGGTGGCGCAATTATCTAAGCAAATGGGAGAACGATTAGTTATGGCTCAAGTAAGAAGCACGAAACCCAAAGCAATTCCGGGTTCAATATGTGGCGCAGGGCAGGACTGAGTGCTGTGGTATAATTCGGGCCGTTTCGGGACTCTGCGAAGCGGCGAGACAGATTTCATGGAGCATGCCGAGGTTTTAGAGCAGGGTCTAAAGGCAATTGAGATTCTGATGCTCAATAGATCAGGCGATCAGAGATCGCTCAGCAATTCTGGAAACGTCTTCGCAACGCCCGACGCCCACCGCTCGCAACAGTCGTCCTGTAGTACTTCAGATCAAACATTGCCGGACGCCATATTCCCGTCTCCGTTTAGATTACGGACTTGTCTGCCGTCGCAGAGAGGGGCCCAAGTGCGCTATCTAAACGGGGCAATCATTAGACGGACAATTACCAACGGGTCATTAATAAACTGGCAATTATTAAGCGGACGATTACGGCTGACTATACGCCGATTACAGTGGACTATTACCAAGAGCAAGGAGAGCAACAATCAGTAACGTAACAGGAAACACATTAGGGCTGAAGGCCAATCAGTTGCGCCGCATTGAGAAACTGTATACGCGTCGCATTCCGGTGCACGAGATTGTGACCCAGGAATTCGCTCGCCAACTAACTGAGCTTTCGCACGAGACGCGACGACAGATCGGCGTGCTGATCGATCGCAAGGGCCATGTCGAGTATGTCATGGTCGGGGACAACCACCGGATTGAGTTGCCCGACTTTAAGCGCGTGCGTGTTGCCGAAGGGCGCTTCCGCGGCTTGCGCTTCGTACATACTCATCTGCGCGGCGAGGATCTGACGCAAGACGATCTAACGGACCTGGCGTTACTGCGACTCGATCTGGTCGCGGCCATAGACGTCGAGCCGCGAACGGGATTGCCTGGTTTGCTGAGGGCTGCGCACATGTTGCCGATGAGCGTGGGCCAAATATCCAATGCAAACGCAAGCCGTCCGAACGGAGACGAACGGTTCCCCACCACGGGCGGGCGGGACGCCCGCGGTCCCAACGAACGAATCACCGCCACGGGCGGGCGGGACGCCCGCGGTCCCAGTAATCAAGGCGCCGGTAATTTGTTAACGCAACCTTATGCCTTCCTCAAACCCACAATTCCTTCTCAATTGAACGTTGATTTTCTTGCTTTGATCGATTCGCTCGAAGAAGAGATGGCGCGGAATCGCCGTGGTGCGCGGCGGGCTGAAGTCCGCGATCACACGATTCTGGTTAGTGTCACGACTGATTCATTAGCGGAAGCCGAAGAGTCGATGGCAGAGCTCGCCGAACTTGCCACTTCGGCCGGCGTGGTTGTTCAGGATCAGGTCATCCAGCGACGGTCTAAGATCGACTCTCGGACCGTGATGGGAAGCGGCAAACTCGATGAGTTACTGATCCGCGCGCTACAGCTCGGCGCCGATCTACTGGTCTTCGATCGCGAACTGCAGCCGGCGCAGGTACGCGCGATCTCTGAGGCCACAGATCTCAAGGTCATCGATCGTTCACAATTGATTCTGGACATCTTCGCGCAGCGCGCTCAATCCAGCGAAGGCAAGATTCAGGTTGAGCTGGCCCAGTTGAAGTACCTGTTGCCACGTTTGATTGTCGGACAAGATTCGGCGTTCTCGCGTCTGGCAGGCGGTATCGGCGGCCGCGGCCCTGGCGAAACAAAACTTGAAACAGATCGACGGCGCGTGCGCGACCGCATCAACCGGCTGGAAAAAGAGATCGAAGCACAAAGACATCGTCGCCAGGAGAGGCGCAAGGCGCGCACGCGCCAGGGTTTGCCCGTAATCTCGATCGTTGGTTACACAAACGCCGGTAAATCGACGTTACTAAATACCCTGACTAACAGCGAAGTGCGCGCAGAGCAACGCATGTTTGCCACGCTGGACCCGACGTCGCGCAGACTTCGTCTGCCGCGCGAGCAAGAAGTGATTATTAACGATACGGTAGGCTTCATTCGCGACCTGCCGCCGGATCTCTTGTCCGCGTTCCGGGCAACCCTGGAAGAAATCAGCGATAGCAGCCTGATTATCCATTTAGTAGATCCGGCGAACTCGCGCTGGCCACAGCAATTTGAGTCAGTCGAGAAGATTCTGCGGGAACTTCAGTTTGAAGAGATACCTCGTCTCGTGGCGCTGAACAAGGCAGATTTGGTTGACCGCGAGACACTTGAGGCTCTGCAACGACAACTACAGCAGAACGGCGCCAGGGAAGTCGTGAGCGTCTCGGCAATCAGGCCCGAGACAGTGCCACCGTTGCTGGAAAGGGCGGGGGCGCTGCTCGCGCGGAATCTTATTCCGCGCGTACCAAGAGAAGCGCCGCACGTAATCGAGAGTATGGGCTACGTAAGCTGAACTAAAGATGGGCCGTCGTCCGCGATTCACAACTCCGCTAACCAGAGTGCGCGACATTCTCGTGCGCTATCTTGTCCGCCCGCTCGACGTTTTTTCTCCGGCAAGTCGCTTGCTGATCGGCTGCACCGTGCTGGTGGTGATTACCACGGCGCTGCTTTTTACCAACTACTCTACCGGCTTGTCCGCTAACTTCAAAGAAGGCGAAGTCGTCAGGGCCACGATTGTCTCACCAGCGGACATTACAACCGTTGATGTGGCCCAGACAAAGCGACGCCAGGACGAGGCGCGCGAGGCCACCAGACCAGTATTCAAATTTGACTCGACTCGCGGCGAAAGCTCCACACAAAGTTTTCGCGCCGCCTGGGAAACGCTGCGCTCGGATGCGGACACACGGAGTCCGAGAACTTCGACGTGGAGTGGTGAGGGTGGACCAGTCGTGGCACGCGCCATCATCGCTCATCATTTCGATCCCAAGCTGCTTGATACTCTGACCGGACTAATTCGCGAGGCCGGCGATGGCTATGGCAATCGCTATATCTTTGACGACGCGGATGCGGCGTATCTGAAGCAGGAGATAGAACTGGTTGACATTGGAAATCCCACAGGTCAGATGATCGTGCGCCCTCTGCAGACTGGGATGCGACCCCTCAGTGAGGTGATACGCCTCCTGGAGGTGCACATCTTAGGCTTAAAAGGCACGTCACAGGACGAGAAGAAAGCGCTCGCGGATGCGATCGTGCCGCTGATTAAACCGAACGTCGTTCTCGATCAGACAGCCACGGCCACTGCGAAAGAAGCCGCTGCGGACAAAGTCGGCACAGTCGGGATCACGTTGAAGCGCAACCAGGTGATTGCACGCGAGGGCGATACCGTATCGGCGAGTATGTTGGCTCAGTTTGCGGCCATCCAAAATTCCGGCCCGCGCGGCCGACCCTGGCAGAGACTGATCGGATTGCTGTTTATCGTGAGCGCAGTTTATTGGGCCGCCTGGAAATTCACTGAGCATCGCACCGCCACCGGCGCCTTATTCCTGTCCAAAGAGCGCGCATTTGCGCTAGTTACCTCAGCGATCGTGGTGCAAACCATGCTCATGCGCGCCGGCTTTACATTCGGTGAAGGCATTGCCGGACAGAGTATGCGCGCCCCCTTCAACGATCCGACGATCTGGAATTTTGCCATTCCTTTCGCCGCCGCGGCCTTGCTGGTGGCAATGCTCGTAGATACTCAGTTAGCTTTCCTGACCGGCATGGTGACGGCACTCTTTGCCGGGTTGCTGGCCCAAAGCGGCATCCACAAATCGCTCTATGCAATGGTTGCCTGTGCGGCGGCAATCTACGGCATTAGCCGCTATCGCGAACGCCAATCGGTTACTTTGGCGGGACTGTTTGTTGGCGGCACGAACGCCGTCATGGCGCTGGCGCTGATTGCTTATGCCGGCCAATCTTTTGATTTGAACACGGTGGTCTTTGCGATGGCCGGAGGGATCGCCGGAGGCTTGCTGACTGCGATTTTCACAGCCGGTGGACTGCCAATCAATGAATCGCTTTTCGGCATCCTCACCGATGTCAAGCTTTTGGAATTGTCGAATGCCGATTTGCCGGTCCTTGGCCAATTGGCATTAAGGGCCCCGGGAACGAATCAACATTCACACGCCGTCGGTCAACTGGCAGAGGATGCCTGCCGGGCGGTCGGCGCTAACCCGTTGCTGGCGCGCATCGGCGCGTTGTATCACGACATCGGCAAGCTCGCCGCGCCGGATTATTTCGTGGAAAACCAGCAGGGCGACAATCCGCATGATCGTTTGCGGCCCACGCAAAGCGCCAAGATCATCACCAGTCATGTAACCTATGGTCTGAAACTCGCCAAAGAATTGGGGCTGCCTAAACAAATCGCCGACTTCATTCCCCAACATCACGGCACGCGCACTCTGCATTTCTTCCTGCGCAAAGCCCAGGCCCAAGCAAAGCGCGGCGACATCATTGACGAAAACGATTTTCGCTATCCCGGTCCCAAGCCGCAGTCGAAGGAAGCAGCGATCATGATGATTGCCGATTCCTGTGAGGCGGCGGCGCGCTCGCTGGCGCATCCGGATCCGGAAAACATCGACACTATTGTGGGCAAGATAGTTGACGCCATCGTCAGCGATGGCCAACTTGACGAGTGCAATCTCTCACTGCGTGAACTGACCACGATCAGGGGAAACATGATTCACTCGCTGGTCGCTATCTACCATGCTCGCATTGATTATCCCGGCTTCAATCCACCGCGTCTGACCGGGCCGCTGGCGCCTTTGCCTCAGGCATCTCTGGATAGTGAAGAACGTGGCGTCGGCTATGCGCGGCCGTCCCAGATTCCCATCAGCAAGGGCGGAGAAGTGGAAGATGAAGCACTGCCGCAGAAGGCTGCCAAGGGGTAAGAAGCGAAACTCATTTTCCATTTGTCATTGGACATTTTTCATTCGCCATCTTAGGACGCGGCGCAATTCAGATCGGATTGAAATGCGGCGGTAAGCGGAAGTCTCTAATCATCGCACGTGCGTTCCACTTGGCTAGACAATGAAAAATGATAAATGCCCAATGACCAATGGAAAATCGTCTTTGTCGAAAAACGCAGCGAGCTTAGAACTTCTCCTTCAGTTTGCGATACGTCGTGGCCAGGTCCTCAGGTATCACCCGGGTCTCACCGATAGTCGAAACAAAGTTCGTGTCGCCGGTCCAGCGCGGCATGATGTGCATGTGAATGTGATCCACAATCCCGGCTCCACCAGAGCGGCCCAGATTCATCCCCAGATTGAAACCACCCGGGTTGTAGACTGCGCGTAAGGCAGTCTGACATCGCTTGGTAAGATCCATCAGTTCATCCGTCGTCTCTTTAGCGGTCCCGTCCAATTCACCCAGGTGCTGGTTGGGAACGATTAACAGATGGCCACTGATGTAGGGATAGAGATTGAGGACGATGTAGTTGTGCGCGGCTCGCGTGATGACAAAGTTCCCTTCGTCTCGACCCGGGTCTTTTTGGATTTCACAGAACACGCAAACTGAGCTTGCGGTTCCTTCGCCGCCACTGGCACTGATGTACTCGTAACGCCAGGGGCTCCACAGTCTTTCCACTAACGATTACCTCAGCTTGTAGCGGCTAAAACATTGGCGGGAGTTCGTCTTGACCGACCGACGCATCCGCGGCGGAAAGCGACGGGGCGACGTGTTCGTTGATTAGCTCTTTCAGCTCTTTCCCGGGTTTGAAGTAAGGGACGCGTTTGGCGGGAATGCTGACCGGATCTCCGGTCTTGGGATTTCGGCCGCGGCGGGCGCCGCGCTCACGCACGCGGAAGCTGCCAAAGCCACGCAACTCGATCTTTTGGCCCTGATTCAGGCTTTCGATTATGCTTTCAAAGACGATCTCGACTAGTCGCTCGGCATCCTTTTTGGTAAGTTCGGCCGCTCGCGCGACATCTTCGACGAGTTCCGCTTTTGTCATGCGTCACCTCAGTTTTTCGTAAGATCGCTGACGCCCACCGTGATTTGAAATCGAAGCTTGCTGCAAGCCTTAAAGGACGAGGATGCTCAAAAACGGTCGTACAGTATCAGAAAACAATCACCCCCGGCAAGACAATGAAGAGGAGTGGACCACCAATCGGGAAAGACAGGTCAGCAGCCTTTCAACAGTTGCCGCAGCAGTTATTTTTCAGGCTCTTCGGTTGAGGTGGATCGACCGATGCCAAAGTCCGCCAGCTCCGCCAAAGAGGCCATGCCGCCGCCGGCTTCCGACGAATAGACCTTGGTATCCACTATCGGTTCATCTTTGCCGACCGCGCGCGCCGACAGACCAATCTTCTTGCTCTCGGAATCAATCCTCAGAATCTTGAAATCCATTTCCTGGCCGATCTGCACGACGTCTTCGGGCTTGGTTACTCTCTCGTCGGAGAGCTCAGAGATATGACAAAGACCTTCCAGATTCTCGTCCAACTCGACAAAGGCTCCGAAGTTGGCGAACCGGGCAATTTTTCCATGCACCACATCTCCCGGCTGGTGCGTGGTTACAAACCTGTCCCAGGCGTTTGGTTCGAGGTCTTTGATCGACAGCGAGAGCCGGCGATTCTCGACGTCGATGCTGGTGATCACGGCTTCAATCTCTTGTCCTTTCTTTAAGACCTCGCTCGGGTGCTTGATGCGCCGGGACCAGGAAATATCCGATACGTGAACCAGACCGTCGACGCCGTCTTCGATCTCGATGAAGGCTCCGAAGTCCGTCAGATTGCGCACCCGCCCCTGTACGCGCGAGCCCATCTGATAACGCTCATGCAGAGTGCGCCAGGGATTGTCCTGAATCTGCTTCATGCCCAGGCTGATGCGACGTGCTTTGGGATCGACAGCGAGCACTTCGACCTCGACGGTGTCTCCCGGGTTAACCAATTTGCTGGGATGCTTGACGCGCTTGGACCAACTCATTTCCGAGACGTGAACCAAACCTTCGACGCCGTTTTCCAACTCGACAAAAGCGCCGTAGTCAGCCACGCTGGCGATCCGGCCGCTCAAACGTGTGTGCAGTGGGAAACGCTCTTCGACCGTGGCCCAAGGATCAGGCAACAACTGTTTGTAACCAAGGGAAACCCGTTCGCGCTCGCGATCAAATTTGAGCACTTTCACCTGGATGGTGTCGCCCACTTTGAAGAGCTCGCCAGGATTCTGTAACCGGCCCCAGGACATGTCCGTCACGTGCAGCAAGCCGTCGACGCCGCCGAGATCAACAAACGCCCCATAGTCGGTCAGATTCTTGATTTGACCTTCAACGATAATGTCCTCTTCGATCTGACCAAGGGTCTCGTCTTTGCGTCCCACGTTGTCCTGCTCGATCACCGCCTTGCGGGACAGAACCACATTTGAGCGCTTGCGGTTCAGCTTGATTACCTTTGCCTCGATCTCCTGATTGCGGAGACTGTCGAGGTTGCGAATGGGACGAACGTCTACTTGCGAACCGGGGAGGAACGCCGCGATGCCGTCGATGTCCACACGCAAACCGCCCTTGATGCGCTCAGCGATCCTACCCTTGACGGTGGCGCCATCTCGATATGCCTTTTCGAGATCGTCCCACGCTTTCATGCGCACCGCGTCAGCGCGCGAAAGCACAGGCAGGCCTTCGTGGGTGTCCATTGCCTTGACCAGGACTTCGACTTCGTCACCGGGCTTGACGGTCATTTGACCATTCTCGGTAAACTCAGCCGGGTTGACGATCCCCTCCGACTTGTAACCGAAATCGATCACCACGCCCCGCTCACTGATACCGACGACAATGCCGCGGACCACTTCGCCTTCCTGAAGGCTGGCTTGCTCTTGCTCGAATTGGTCGAGCAATTGTCCGAAGTCAACGTCGCCGCTGGCGCGCGACTCATCGTCATCGTCATCAACGGCTGACGGGGCAGCCGCTGTCTGACTGACGGCCGCCGGCGCCGCTGCGACCTGTGGTGACGAAGCTTCGGCTTCGCCGGAGATGGGTTGATTGGTGTTTTCCTCGCTGTTATTCAGCTTGGTTTCTTCACTAGACATGCGAACTCCTATTACACCCCCGGTACTATTTAGCGTGTCAGAGAACTCGTCACGCTTTACTTACTGCACAAACCTCACACAACAGACGACAGGGTATCCAGTATGCTTCTGGTCTATAGTCTGCTCGCCTGGTGATGTGTCGGATTTTGAATTCGCGCGAGGATTCGAGCCGTTTGGATTTGGAAAAGGAGATTATAATTTGTTTCGATTTCCGCCGTTCCCGTAGTCGCCCGCCTGGTCCGACAATCACCTGCCGCGTTAACCGGGTAGGTTGGCAATGTACACGTCTAAATGAGTGTGTGTCAAGGCGCTATCATCCTCTGCGACAAGGGAGCGTGGCCTCATTACCAACTGTCGTACGTCACTGAGAGCACTACGTTCTTTAGTTGCGGCCGGCATTCCTTTCAAGGCGAAGGCGCCGCGGCAGCGCTAACCGAATTGCGGGGCACCACATAGATACCGGCAGAATGTGAACCCACGAAAAGCGTGTTTTGGTGCTGACCATCAAGCGCCAACGCCCAGATGCGAAGACTGGGCAAGCGACGTTCTTTCGGATCGATCCGCATCCAGGTCAAGCCCGCGTTCGTTGAATGATAGACACCGCCGCCGAATTCTCCATTCTGATAAGCGTTGCCGGCAAATATTTCATCACCATTCTCAGGATTGACCAGGATGCTGGTGAAATCACCGAACGGCAGATTGCCACCGCGACGAACCCATGTGCGCCCACCATCGTGCGACGAAAAGAAGGCCTGCCTGGTGCCGACGTACACGCGAGACGGCTGGCGCGGATCCTGGGCGATCACATTGATCGGCGCGTCTGCAGGCACTCCGTCTACCTGCCGCCAGGATCCTCCACCGTCGGTAGAAATCAAAACGCCGGAAGTGGCCGTGCCCACCCAGATCGTTTCAGGTTGTTGAGCGCTGATGCATACCGTCGTCGTGTGCAGGTCGAAGTTCGGGCCATAAGGAACTCTTTGCCAACCCTTAACCGGATCGAAGGTCTTAAATAATCCCGTGTTGGTAGCAGCCACGATTACCGGCTTGCCTGATTCCGTACTCTCGATCAGGTCGTTTACCGCATCCGTCAGAATTGCTGAAGTTGTACCAGCAGGCGAGTCCGAACCATTCGATTCCCCAACGCCGAGGGCGGATAACGTCAGCGAATCCAACATGCCAGTCACTGGGAGACTCTTATCTGATTGGAATCGACGCACGGCAGCCGTGGTCTGCGTCCCTGCTCGACCATCGGGAGCACCCACCAGATAGCCGGCTGCATTGAGCGCTTCCTGCGCGCGTCGCACCAGTTCCATTCCACGCTGACCGGCCGCGTTACGCTTAGCAGGCGTGGCGGAACTTGCGGCCGTCGCCCGACCCCGGCGACGCGCCAGCGCGGCCTTAGTTGGTTTCACAGCAGGTCGATTCGCGGTCCAGACCGGCGCCCACGAGGCGGCCCGATCCTTTGACCAATACACCCCGAGATTCGTCCCCAGGTAAATTATGTTGGAGTCATGTGCGTCCTGGAGAATGGAGTAAGTAATCAGACGCGATGGCATGTTGCGCATTGCCGGGTGCCACGTCTGACCGCCATCCTCGCTGACAAAGAAAAAGCCCCCGCCCGTGGTGGTGTTTATCGTCGACGCGTAGACACGATTGGGCACTTCGCGATCCGCCATAATCGTATTCGCGAAGCGGCCACTATAACCACCATTGCTCGGCGCGAAGTTTCTGCCTCCGTCATAGGAAACCATGACACCGTAATTGTTCGTGCCGATGTAGACGGTTTCGGGATGTGTCGGATGGACCGCTATGGAATTAATCTCGAGCTGACGCGAAGTGGTTACCATCCATGAATCGGAATCACCGCCTTTGTCGGAGCGCCAGAAACCTTCGGTCGTGCCGGCAAAGACAAGACCGGGCACAGATGGGTGCTGCATGATGGCGCGCGTGCGGCGCGACTGCGAAGGGATACCCTGCACTTTGCGCCAGTTGTTACCGGCGGTCCGGGTTTCATAAATCCCACTACAAGCCGAGGCGATAATGTGATTGCGGTCGCGCGGATCAATGTCTATGGCGAAGATGTCAGAGTCGTCGATGATTCCATTCTTGATACTGTTCCAGGTGCGGCCTCCGTCTGTTGTCTTATAAGGCAAGTACCAGGTGCCTGCATAGATGATGTCTGAATCTCGTGGATCGATAGCCAGAGACTCGACATGGACCAGGCCGGGAGTACTGAAGGTGGGCAACTGTTGCCAGGTTGTGCCGGCATCACTTGATCGGAAGATGCCGTTGAAGGTCCCGGCCACGAGCAGGTCCGGATTCGACGCAGATTGAGCCAGTGAGTGCAGGGCCTCGTTCTTCAGCTCCGCGCTGGCGCGCCAGGAACGGCCGCCGTCCGTGGACTTAAAGAACCCGCCCGGCTCCTTGTGTCGATGGGTCCCGACGTAGAGCACCTTTGAATTGCGTGGGTCGACGATGATGTGATCGACAAACAGCCTCGGTATGTTGAAGTTGTAGAGTAACTGCCAGCTCTTGGCGGCGTCACTGGAAAAATAGATCTGACCATCGAGCGTGCCAAAGTAGAAGCGTTCCGGATTATGTGGGTCGACAACCAGGCCCCGAATGTCGCCTCCCGGTGGTCCGGTCGCCAGCCAGTCTTCCGAGTAAGCGGCGGAAACGGTGGCATCACTATGAGCCGCGGCAACGCTTTGCAATGCATTGGCCGGAAGGAGCGGGAGATAAATTGCGGTTAAGAGAACCAGGAGAAGTAAAAGCTTAGCCGGCTTCGAAAAATTCATAGAAGGAAATCTCTCAATAATCAGTTTTACGTCAGCGCCTGCGCGCTCGTGCCATCAGTTTAATACAAGTGCCTGTCATTTGTAGAGACTTGCCACCATTCATGCAGAAGGTTCTTCTCGCAGGCGTGGTTTTGCTGGGTTAGAAACGCCAACAGGCGATGCTTCCTGCGTGGAAGCATCGCCCGTTGGGAATCAGTGCGTCACCAATCACCTTTGACGCCGAATGCCTATAGTTTACTCCTCGTCGTCGTCGCCGGCTTTTTTCTTGCCGTGCGTGCCGCGCCGATGATAAACCGGCCTCTTCACCTTCTTGGGAGGACACGGAGAGACAGCACCATCGGTTGGTGCAGTCGGCGCCGCAGCTCCTGGCGGACAGGCAAACAGCCAGACCATCAGATCTCCTCGGCAGCCTCCGTCAACTACCGTAATACGACCGGCGTCGATACCGCGCGTATTCACCAGATAGTCCTTGGCACGATTGGCGCGAGCCAGACCTTCGCCTTCGTAGGTACCTGCGGCAACGATATAGCCCTGCGATCCTGGCTCACTCTGCAGCCTGGAAGCAAAAGCATCGAGACGGGCTTTCTCATCATTGAACTTGATGTTCCCGTACTCGTCTACCTTGACGCACTCCTTCGGAGGCGGAGCCTTCACCGCCGTCGAGCAAGACGCTGTCCTTGTGCAAGCCGCAGCCAGCCCGCCAACTTCCACAGTGGCCGTTACTGTCTGGCCACCAAGGTTAGCCGTATCCACTGTGATAGAGGACGTACCTTGGCCGCTGGTGATCGTGCCTGCAGAGACTGACCAGTTGTAGGTCACGCCGGAAGCACTAACGCTGGCGTTGAAAGTAATCGAACCACCCTGGTCAACATCGGACGGACAGCTCACATTCACGGTCGGGCACGGTGGCGGTTTGCAGTTGGAGCAGTCAGCAATCGTTACATTTGCTGTTCCGGAAGCTGAATGGCTCGCATCACTGACCTGAACCGAAGCCGTGTAAGAACCTGGTTGCGAACCGGTCAGATCCCAAGTGACGTTCTTGCCTTCACCGCTAATCTTGCCGCCCGTAACAGTCCAGGTGTAAGTCAGCACGTCGTTTTCCGGATCAGTAGCGTTGGCAGTCAACTGCACTACATAATTAGCGCTTGTCGGACAAGTGTCCGAGCTCGTACCTTCCGGACAGGGACGAGTAATACTGGAACTGGAGGCAGTTACACTATTCACCGTCGGGCCACCATTCAGTGGCGCCGGTGTCGAGCGGGCATTGCGATGTCCGGCAAAGAACTGCACGCCGAACCCGTTCGGATCGCTCGAGAACTTGAACCCCAGCGGGACTCCATTGGCATCCGTTCCCGCTACGGTAAAGCCGGGGACGATAATAATGCCGCGGCCCGGAACAAACACGCCGCTCAAGTTGTTAACGTTGATTGTCGTCAGACCGGAAAGATTGAAATGCCGTTGATCCTGTTCATTCAGGTGCCGGCGATACCACACGCCAAAACCAAACCAGCGCTTCGGATAAACCTTGGCACCACCGATCACCTCAACCGGGTTGTTATTGAAAGCATTCGGTGTATGGCCACCGGTGTAATAGGTCGAGCGAACTTCCGCAATTGGCTGAAAGTGCTTATTAACCGGAAAGTCCAAACCGATACCGGCCTGAAATTCATCGGGTCGATCCAACAGCGTGGCGCCGCCCATGGCGTCGCTGGTCGGGTTCGCATTCCAGATGTAGGTGCCGTTGACCGATACGTTCACATGCGTGCTCAGACGCGCGTCGATGAAACCGCCGATGCCGAGATCGCCATGAAGAAACTTGCCGCCCGGACTTGCACCGCGTTGCAATTGATTCCAACCCTGTGCGTCGTCGGCGCTGTCCGGATACCAGCGATAGAACGGAATAATACCGACACCAAGCGGATTATTCGGCGAGGTAAACCGGATCTTCGCACCCACTACGTAGCTGTTGAAACTCGACTCTCCATAGGGCCGCGAAACAAACGGCGCGTCAGGAAGATAGGAGGGCGCAACAGTAAAGCTAATCGGTATTGTAATCGGGCTTTGCGGTGTTGGGAATTGCGGCGGACGGCAATTGCCGGTCAACGCAGTGCAGGGTATGACGGTCGTCGCCAGAACGATGCCCGGCAGAATGCCGCCTACCGGAGAACCCAACCCCGGGAACAGCGAAGCGTTTCCGTGATGTCCGCCGCCACCTGTTGCTGGTCCAATCAGGGCATTGAAGCCCGGGAAGCCAAACAACGTACCGATGCCGCCAGGTCCCTGCCCAAACGTTCCGGCCGAACTGCCGATGTATGGGAAGCCGACAAACGGCTGATTGTTCAAAGGACGGAAGATTGCAGTCCCGGCCAGCGACCCGACATTGGGGCCAGACGGAGAAAGGATGATAGCCGGCCCGATACAGGGCGAGAGGGCGCTGCACAGACTCACGTTCGGCATGTAGAAGCTCGAAAGGTTCTGTGGGTTGTTAACTTTTATCCCGCGGTACAAGTTCGAATTGAAGAAGACCTCAATGTGGTCATTCAAACCAAGATTGAAACTTGCCGGGATATCCGTGATATCGACGTTGCCAGGATCACGATCGTAGTTGCTGTAAGCAATACTGAACGTGAACTCGCCTTTGCGAATCGTCGAGCCATCATAAATGGTAAAAAGCCCGGTTGGCCCACCAACAGGACCACCAGTGCCAACTGACGGAGATTGATTCCGCGGGTCGCTCTCCGGCCGTAAAGTCTGTGCGGAAACCGCGGCACAACACACCAACAAAGCGAGCGCTACAAAAAGCGCTCTGTTCGCGAGTCTCATCGCATTCCTCCTGCGAATTTTTTGATTGCCACCGTCCCCAAAGTGCTGCGTCGACCAATGGTCTTCGCCAGGCGTACGCGCGAAGTGCCTTGTGGATGCGGAAGCTTTAAGCACAACCAATCGAACCCTTGGGCCAACTCCGATCCTGAGTAATTCGAAGGGGAGTTGGCGTCTGCGAGCGAGCTTGAAAAAAAACGCTTCGTACTCCCTCGGCCCACCACGATTTAAGTCCGGTAAAGCAAGTGCCTTTCCTTATACGGGAAGGGGGCCTAAGTGTCAATGATTCAGTATTCAAACCGCTTGCCTGATTCAAAAAACTTTTGCGGCTGGTCCGAGTCCTAGACAGGCCAGACCATACTCTACCTTTAGTCCGAAATCAAGACCTTTTCACGACTTAGGTCCAATTACTTTATGTTTTTTCCGTCACGCATAGAAGCCTCGCATGCGTGTGTCGTAAGCTACCCGGTCTATCGCCAACATGTACGCCGCGGTCCGGGTGTCGACTGAGTGCGCGTCGGCGTAGCGGCAGAGATCGTTGAAACTTGCGACCATCTTATCCTGCAGTCGCTCGTTCACAACATCTTCACGCCAGAAGTAGCCCATTCGATCCTGCACCCACTCAAAATAGGAAACGGTGACCCCTCCGGCATTCGCGAGGATGTCGGGGATTACGAAAACTCCCTTCTGATGGAGCATTTCATCCGCGGCAGCAGTAGTTGGCCCATTGGCGCCCTCAGCGAGTACCTTGCACCGAATCTTATCGGCATTTTGGGAGGTGATCTGGTTCTCAGTGGCCGCCGGCACCAGCACATCACAGTCCAACTCGAGCAATTCCGAATTGCTCACCGTCTCAACGCCTTCGTAGCCTTCAAAGGATCGCGTGGAGCCGAGATAGGCCAGCGCGTTGGGGATGTCGATCCCGTTCGGATTGTAGATGCCTCCATGGATATCCGAAATCGCTACGACCTTGTAGCCCGCCTCGTGCACCAGTTGGGCCCCGATGCCTCCCACATTACCAGACCCTTGCACGGCTACTTTGGTCGAAGTCGGTGTCATCTTGAATCGCTTCACCGCTTCGTTAATGACAAATAACAAACCGCGACCGGTAGCTTCCCTGCGTCCCGAAGAGCCCCCCAGAGCGATGGGCTTGCCGGTGACTACCGCAGTTACCGTGTGACGGGCGTGCATCGAATATGTATCCATGATCCACGCCATCGTTTGTTCATTGGTATTCATATCCGGAGCAGGCACATCTTTCTCCGGGCCGATGAAATCAAGAAGTTCGGACGCATACCGGCGCGTCATTCTCTCAAGTTCGCCAATCGACATCTGTTGTGGATCGCAGATGATGCCGCCTTTGGCTCCGCCAAATGGCACGTTAACGACCGCGCACTTCCAGGTCATCCAAGCCGCCAGGGCGCGCACTTCATCAATCGTGACGTCGGGCGAATACCTGATTCCACCTTTGGCAGGTCCACGCGCAAAATTGTGCTGAACGCGGTAGCCTTCGAACACCTGCATACGCCCCGAATCCATTCGCGTCGGTATGTAGACCTTCAGTTCGCGATTAGGGACTCGCAGGACCGCGTACAAGTCGGGATCAAGCTCAAGTAACTGAGCCGCCCGATCAAAGCGCGACATCATCGACTCGAAAGGATTCGCTTCCTTTATCTCGCGAATATCGTCGACGTACGAACCATGTATGCTCTCCATCACATCTCCGTTTTTTTGAGTTTTTCTCGTCGCCTTTGCGGCTAGACAGCCAAGGCCACGGCCCGGATGGATTCGGACGCGGCTCGTGGTTGCGTTTTAGCGAAGAACCTCGTTCATAGCGCCACTTCGGTAACCATGCAGGTCAAGGGTCACGTACTTGAACCCAAGACCGCGAAAGCGGCTGGCCAACTCTTCCACCATTTCGCGCCGCAGCGCTAGTTCCATTTCGTGGGGCGACACTTCGATGCGCACTAACTGATCATGATGTCGGACACGGAACTCGCGAAAGCCCAGCCCACGCATGATCTCTTCACCCTGATCGACTGTAGCCAGCCGTTCGATGGTTACCATCGTGCCGTAAGCGATTCGCGATGACAGGCAGGGGCTGGCGGGTTTGTCCCAGGTGGGCAGCCCTGCTCGCCGGCTGAGCTCGCGCACTTCTCCCTTCGACATCCCAACTTCGATTAGCGGACTGCGGATATTATGCTCAGTCGCCGCAGTGCGCCCCGGACGATAATCCCCGAGGTCGTCTGTAGTTGAACCGTCAACGACAAACTTGATCCCGCGATCACGCGCCAGCGGTTCCAACTTTCCATACAACTCACTCTTACAAAAATAGCAGCGATTGGGTTCGTTGACTCGATAACGCTCATCGTCGAGTTCATCCGTTTTGATGAGCTCTCGATTGAATCCGAACTGTTCGACCAGGCGAGCACTTTCATCTCGTTGATTTTGTGGGACGCTGGCTGACTCGCCGGTTACACAAAGCGCGTGGTCCCCCAACTCGGCGTTAGCGACGAACGCAACGTAACTGCTATCGACGCCGCCTGAAAACGCAACCAGCACCGATCCCATCTCGCGCATCAGCAATCTGAGGCGCTCCTCCTTCACAGACGCCGCCGGGGAAATCCCAGTCGTCGGGAATCCTTTCAAGTCATTCGTTTCTTCGACAATAGTATTCACGATAGGCTCCCGAAAGCAGATGGACCAGCGCGCGATGCTGCAGCCGTTCGTTCGCAAACTGAGTGTGCGGAATCAGCAAAAATGCATGTTAGCGCATGCTTTGTACTAGCGCAACCACTTCTCTTTTTTGACTAGACGTGGGCACTACACAGCTTGGACGCGGCTAGTTCTCACGTGTTAACATCAGGCCCTCCCCAGAGATTTTCTTGCCTTAACGCTGCGGTCTTGGTCCAAATGATTAGCTGGCTACGCAGACGTCCGGACCCAACTTTGCGGCTCGCTCTTTTGTCTACCCTGCTGCTGTCACTGCTGCTGACGTCGCCGGCGCTTGGGCAAACGGATGACCTTAGCGACGGCGCTGATCCCGTTAAGCTGTTCGAGCGAGGCCAAAACGCGCATGCGCGCGGCGAGATTGAACACGCCCTGGAGTTCTATGAAGAGGCCCTCAAGCTGCGCCCGGAATTCCCTGAGGCGGAGTTTCAGCGCGGCAGGGTTTTGGTTTCTCTGGGCCGCATGCAAGACGCGGAGACTGCCTTTCGGCGAGCGATCGATTTGCGCAAGGATTGGTCGCTGCCCTATTCGTCGCTGGGCACGCTGTTGCTCCGAACCAGTCACGAGCGTGAAGGTGAAGGGCTGTTGCGACAGGCAATCAAGCTTGATGCTCACAACGACGTTGCCCTGCGAGCCCTGGCGGACATTCGACTGAGAGCCGGGGATCCGAAAGAGGCGGAAGACTTCGCCAAACGCGCCACTGCCGAGAAAGATGCCCCAGCCTCGTCCTGGGTGTTACTCGCTCTGGCCGAGCGCGGCCTCGGCGACAAGGCCGCCGCGAAAACGAATCTGGATCGCGCACTCGAAATCGACGCCGATAATATTGCCGCCCTGGTAGAACGCGCGGACCTATTCGCTGAAGAGAAAGACTATGATCCAGCGATCAATGATCTAAAACGAGCGCTCGAACTAAAGCCCGGTAATCAACGGGACAGACAGATTGCGACTCGCCTGCTCGGTGTTTATGAACGAGCGGGCAAACTATCGGAAGCAGATCGCCTCGCCCAGACTCTGGGAATTAGCAAAACCGTCGCGGACTCAACAGCGGGAACTATCCAGCTTCTGGGAACCTCTGAAGAGATCGAAGCAGCGAACAATACCGACCCGACGATCGCGCGCAAGGGGCTTGAATCGCTCTTGCAAAAGAATCCGCGAAACGCGATGCTCCTGGCAAAGCTGGGAGCATCTTACAGAGTGGATGACCCGGCCCGCTCACTCGACTTCTATCGGCGCGCGAATGAGGTCGAACCAAAGAATTCAGAGTATGCTACCGGTTACGCCGCCGCACTGATCCAGGCACGGCGGTTCGCGGATGCGGTTGGCATTCTCAGGCAGGTCACGGCGGCGACGCCGGACAGCTTTGTGGCGCACGCTAATCTGGCAACCGCGCTGAACGAGCTGAAACGATTCGCCGATGCCCTGCCGGAATTCGAGTGGCTGCTGAAGGCTAAACCCGATCTGGTGGTCACCCACTATTTTATCGCCGTGGCCCATGACAAACTTGGAGAGTATGAAGACGCCCTCGCTTCTTATGAAGCCTTTCTGGCGCGAGCTGACGTGAAGACGAATCAACTGGAGATCGAAAAAGTGCAACTCCGTTTGCCTCCGCTCAAGCGGCAGATCAAACTGAAGGAGGGAGTGAAGCACAAAGAATAGTTGGTGGTGCGATAATTCGTAACGCAAACTGTTAGTTTGCGATGAGTGAACGGCATTCAAGGCGCACGCAAACTAACAGTTTGCGTTACAAAAACCTGACAGTTTGCGTTACAAATTAAGGCACAAAGAGCAACTCAAGCGATGGTCCATTGCAGCCGGCAAATAAGAAACTCCCGACCGGGCGCGCGCTACACGGCCAAACTTTTACTCCTCGCACTCTGTGTGTCCTATTGCCCGGTTGGGTTCGCGCAGGATAAACCCGCGGCCCAACTGCCGGCCGCGCCGCCATTGAGAGTCCTTTCCCGACAAGAGCGCACTGAACTCGACGGAATCAAAGATGAAAAGGCACGCACGCGGCGCACCCTCGAACTCACCGCCGTTCGCTTGCAACACGCCCAAGAACTGGCTGCCAAGCAAAAGTACGATTCGGTGCTCTCGGAACTTGGCGCCTACATCGCGCTGATCGATGATGCGCTGGAATTCCTGAACAAGATGAATCACGACAGCAAGAAGGCTCGCGACTTATTCAAACAGGTGGAGCTGGCCCTGCGCGCCGATGCACCGCGACTGACAGTGATGCGCCGCGATACTCCTTTTGAATATGCAGTTCGGATCAAAGAAGTCGAAGACAGCGCACGCGAGGGACGCACTGAAGCACTCAACGCATTCTATGGCCAGACGGTGGTTCGCGAAGGACGACCAAAGAAACCGGACGAAGATAAGCCAAAAGACAACCCCAAACCCGAAGGACCTCAGCAATGAAGAAAACAAGTTTCCCTTTCCTATTCGCGGCTTTACTCCTATTGACGTTATTGGCCGCACCGGCTTTCGCTCAATCCCGCGATCATCTGACGCCCAAAGAGGTCGAGCTGGTCCAGGACTCACAACTCCTTGATCAGCGCATCGACGTCTTTGTCAAAGCCATTGAACGCCGGTTGATGGTGATGAACGGAACGCAGGCGGCGAACACCAAACAATCAAAGAAAGAGGCCGAGTTGTGGGGCGAGCTGCCCAAGGGATCGCGCGCTGAACTGCTCAGCGATATCGATCGCATACTTGATGAAGCGATCACCAACATCGACGACGTGAGCACGAAAGATGAAAAAAACCCGCTGCTTGCGAAAGCCGTGCGCCGCCTGGCCGCCGAGGCCACGCAGTTAAAGACTCAACTCTCGCCGCTCAGAGAGCAGGCCAAGTCGGAAGAAGAACTGGCCAGCCTGGAGCACCTGCTGGAAAGCGGCCAATCGATCATCGACGCGACCAGCAAGCTGGCCCCAACGCTGCCGGAAACAAAAGGCAAAAAGAAGAAGACCGACAAGAGAGAGAATAACTAAGCAACAATCATAAGCGAAGAATCACCACAGAGGACACGGAGGAACACAGAGGCGAAAGCACAAACCCGAAACGCCGAAATGCTGAGTGACTAATGGCGACTTGGGTCTTGAGTGGACAATCCTTTACTTCGGGTTTGTTCTCCTCTGTGTTCCTCCGTGTCCTCTGTGGTGAATCCTGTGGTCGCCTTTCTTACCGTTGCGCCGCCGCAACCACCGCGGCTGCCTCGCGCTCCAGTGCCGCGGAAAGACTGGCTTCGTCACCGTCTTCCTTTCCCGACTCGGAACTCGATAGCTTCGGCGACGAACTGCCCGTCGCAAACATTTTGAAATCGAGCTTCGCTTCTGACTTACCGGCGTTTCCCGTATCTACCCCCGTCGCCCGACCGAGCAAACCACCCAGCTTCTTTCCAGCCGAGGCCGCTTTCAGCGAGCTAATGTCCGTCAACAGAATGTAAGTGCACTGCTTCTCTTTTGCTTCGGCTTGAGCTTCAGTCAATGAAATTGCGTTCAACGGTACCGCTTCAATGCCGGCATTGCTGAGGCTCCCGACCAGATGCCCGCGCAACTCCTCCATCGGAAGCGACGTCTTGGTCTTGTTGTTCAGTTGGACCACACCGATGCGAATCGCTCCCGGCCGGCTCGGTTGGGCCATATCGCCGGCTTCAACATTCGAATTTCCTGCGGGCTGATGACCCTTCATCGCCTGCTGAATCATCTCGCTTTGGTTCATCGCGTAGAGGTCCTGCGAGTTGCTCGTCTCGGTGTAGCCGGCCGGGATGTCAAAGAGCGCCGCATCCAGCGGCTGTCGCGAAAGATCGGCCACCTCTTTCGTCATCCGGTATTGCTCTCGACCGTTCTGATCGTAACCGATCGTGGTTTCGATCAAAGGGAAGCCGGTGCGGCCGGTGCCGATGTGCCGGCTGTGAAACCTGTCCAGACAACCGGCGCTACCTGGCCGGCCCATGACCGGCGGTCTGCCACTGCCCAACTCACAATTCAATCCAAAGTTGAGATCGATGTACCAGCCGTCCTGCTCCATATGCATGTTCAGCGGGTTGCAGGCATCCGGCGACGATTCCATGCGAATCGAGGTCTTCACGTGCCGCGCAGTAAAGCCGAACATCTCTTTGCGTTCGCCTGTATCGCTTGAAGTAATCACGCTGGTGATTACGCCGCCACGCCGCGCGGGCCCACTCGCGCTCGCACGAGCTGGCGCCGTGGTTGCGGTTCCTTCAGAGTCACTGGATTCCATTGGAGTGATCAGGTATTTCCGGGCGCTGTCGCTCACCTGGATCGTGCGGCGCAGATCGCACTGCGTAATCGTGACCTGGTCCATGCCGTAACCCATGCGCTGCTCGCTGCGTTCGCGCGTCCCTTTGATCATCGTGGTACTTTCCGACTGCATGCCGCCGGGCATGGTGCTCTTGTAGGTGACCTTGATGTCGGCTTGCGGTTTGGTGCGCGACTGCTGCGCAGTTGCCAGCGAGGCGACCATAACAAGACCTGCAGTTACGAAGAAAATGGCTAATCTCGACTTACGCTGAGTCATTTGTGGCTCCTGGTTAAGATGGTTTTGAAAGGTTAGTCGCTGCGGATGGAATGCGGCTGGCGGCAGCTTCACCTGCGTCGACTCAGCCATGAAATCATCCGGCTAGGTACGAACTCCATTGTGAAAACGGATGCGCGGCTCGCACGCTCGTGACCTGGTCTACGGCGATCATTGGACACTGCTGCTTCGCTTAGGGGATTTGTGGTTCATGGGCATCAAGACGTCACAAGCATAATTTTGACTCTTCGAACGTGTCAACAGATTGGATCGCATAAATAACTTTAACGCAAAGGAGAACCGCGAAGGACCGCAAAGTGCAACTCGTTTGCGTCCTTTGCGGAGAACCTTCGCGTCCTTTGCGTTTCAATTTCGTAGCTCTACTTGCAGTCAACTTAGTTTTGACACGGTCTCTTATGGACGGCTATTAACTGCGGTTCTTCGGAACTGAAGCAAAATGAATCAGGACCGATCCTACGCTAGTTACCTTCCGTGTTTGCTGCTTGTCTCAAGACGCTGGTGGCTCGCCTGATCGCTTCGATGACTCGGTCGAAGCCGGCTTTCGCGTCGCTGCTATTGCGATCATCCAGACCCTGTCTGAAATCGGTCAGAGGCTGAGCCGCGTAGCCGGTGAAAACGCCGGGCGCATAGATTTCGTGCTTGTACCAGGGCCGGCCGCGCAAGCCGCGCTCATCAATGAAGGCGCGCTCAGCGGCGACCAGAGCGATGTTGATGCGCTTGAGTTTCAAAGGCTCCCCGGTCCACCAATCGATAGCAAATCCATTTGGCCCAGGCGGAGGGATAACAGGATTCATCGTGGCAACGATTTGCTGCTTGTCCTTTTCGATACTCACCGCTGCTTCTTCAAAATCCTTGAGAGCTTCATTCATCGCTTTCTCATCGAACGCGCTTTGCAGATTTCGGCGCCTCGCCAACTTCACCGTCTCATTAAAGAACTCGCGCAGTTGATGCGCATAGTCTGTATAGTCGAACGGTAAGCCATCAGCGTCAGCCAGGCGCAGGGCCATGGTCCCCCAAAGCTGGGCCGCCGCGACATGATAAGCGAAGGTCGGATCACCAAAGTGCGACATCCAATAGAACGAATCAAAAGAAGAATGGTAGACCCCGTAATCGCCGCCAAATCCCATGTCGGTCGAGGGCACACCAAGATGTTGCAGGAATGGCGTGAAGTCGGAACCGGACCCGAGCGCGCCAATCGCAGCTTCGGCCTTTGAGTCGTCGTCTTCGCCCCGCTGTTCTCGGTTCCGCTCTTGCCATCGTTCGTAAATGGTCTTTCCCGTTTTTGGATCTTTCACGTCGCGCGTTGCCGAGCGAATCAATTTCCATAACGAAGGCACCGATGAAGCGCCAAAGTTGGCGCCCGAAACCGCGACATCGACATTCAAATAGGCAACTGCTTTCTGTTGTAGTTCAGCGGCGTATTCTTCAGCCCACTCAGTCGATCCGATCAAGCCGTACTCTTCGCCATCCCAACTGCAGAGTACGATCGTGCGGCGCGGTTTCCATCCCTGCTTTAACAGTTGCGCAAATCCTCGCGCGGTTTCCAGCATCGCCGTGGTGCCGCTGTTGGGATCGACTGCCCCGAACACCCAGGCATCGCGGTGATTACCCATCACTACCCAACGATCCTTTTCCACCGCGCCTTCAATCCGCGCCACGACGTCCCAGATCGTCCGCGACTGATAGTCCATGTCGGTCTTCAAATGCACCTGCACGTCATTCGTGCCGCCAACGTGGTAGGCGAAATCCAGACCGCCCTGAAAGCCGCTTGGGCGCACAGGTCCTTTGAGTGGATGAATCAGTTTGCGCGCCTCGTCGTAGCCGAGCGGCTGCACCGGAATGCGCGGGATGTCGTCGTAAGCCTGCTCTAAACTAAGTCGCGGCACACCGGGCACAGAAGGCTTACCGGGCGTCAGCGGATCGCCGGGATACTTAAAAAGATATTGCACCGAGCCGCGCTGGCCAGACGCAACGGGGCGCCATGGTCCCCTGGGATAAACGTCGCCCTGCATGTAGCCGTCGTCTGCCGGATCGGAGTAAATGAGGCAACCGACGGCGCCGTGATCCTGGGCCACCTTGGCTTTCACTCCGCGAAACGAATTACCATAACGCACCAGAACGATCTTGCCCTTCACCTCGACGCCCGCTTTCTGTAGCGCTTCGTAATCCGGAGGCAGACCATAGTTTGCATAGACCAGCGGCGCAGTCACATCGCCAGTGGCGCTGTAGCCGTTAAAGAGAGGAGTGATCTTCGAATTGGCAGAGGTTGGATCTTCAGGCACGACGGCCTCTCTCGTCGATAGTCGCAAGCGGCGCGGCGCGATCAATTCGACGACGGTGTCCGTCTTCGGATAGTTCAGCCACACCTGGTACTCCTTTAGCTCTGCCTGCAATCCGAAGCTGCGCATTTGATCGCGAACGTAGACGGCCGTCGCGTAATCTTCTTTCGTGCCCGCGATGTGTGGTTCGGCGGTCAGGCGACGCAAGTGCTCGCGCGCTGAATCCGAAGCAGGTACCGCCCGAAACTGATTTTCCCAGTGACGCTCGGCAGCGCTGCTTTGTGGGGTGAAGCCATCAAGTGTGGTTTCGGATGCCTGCTTTGAAAGAACAAAACCGGGGGACGCGGATGAAGAAATGATCGCGAAGACAAGCAGAACGCCTACCGAAATTGTTTTCAATTTTCCTCTCCTCAACACCTGGCAATTGTCCGTTTAGGCTGAGTCCGACAAACTTTAGTCTGTCGTCGTCTCTCGCGACAAGCTTCTTTCGAGCACCTCGACAAACTCAAGTTTGTCGGACACTCTGAGATCACGGCAATTCACGATCGATGAACATTGCGCCCGATCTTCGCGTAGAATACCGGCGAAAAGGACGAACAAATTTATGGACAGCAGATACTATCCCGGCGTTGAAGCAGACATCCCCAAACTGCTGGTCGAGTTGCGCAATCTCTTTGACGCAGATTACGAAGTGCAGACCATGAACGTCTCGTCGACAACAGTATTGCAAGCGCGCAAATCCAGCACGCTGCGCGATCTCACCGGACTGTCTGCAGCCTTGACGATCAAAATCACACCGGAAGCGGGGGGCACACGCGTCGAGATCGGCATGCAGAAATGGTTCGACAAAGCTGCGGTAGCCGCCGTGGCTCTGTTCTTCGCCATGGGAGCGCTCCTGGCGCTGCCGGCTCTGGGCGCTTACTGGCAATACAAGATCGGCGAAGACGCATGGAAGATAATCGAAGATCACATCGCGCGCAAAGCAGGCGGCTACGTGCCGCCATTACCCGGCCGTTGCGGCACTTGCGGCGCGGCTAATACTGCTGGTTCGTCGTTCTGCTCAACGTGTGGCGCAAACCTCCGCGTCGGTCTTACGTGCTCGGCCTGCGGCGCCGCGCAAAAGGATTCTTCGGCGCGGTTTTGTAATAGCTGCGGCAAACCGCTGGCAACCTGATTTAATTTGCAGAGGTTGAGGGTGACGCTTCAAACAAAGAAGGAGACTAGATTGTCAAAAACAAACGTCAAAAATCGAAGGATGCTTTTTCTTGTTGCAGCCGCTTCGATCCTGCTGACGCTTTCAGTGTCCGGCTGTAGCAAAGACGCGAAGAGTCAAGTAGTCGGTAAGTGGGAGGTTACGCTTAACGAACGAGGAACCGACACAAAAACGCAGTGGGAGTTTTTTCCGGACGGCTCTTATACGTGTGCCCCATTGGGTGATCCGGGAACAATATTGGACAAAGATAAATACGAAATCATTGACGAAGGTCGACGGGTCAAGATCAAGTCTCAATTTCTGCCTGTCGGCTCTATCTTAACTGTCAATGGCAACAGCATGACGTTTGAATCATCACAAATAACCGCGACATTTAAGCAACTGTAGTGAGGCCTGACTACCGCCGTGATTCTCTTCAGTCCCGGAGGGACGCAATATTTACAGGACCAGAATTCGAAGAGAGCCTTCTTAGCTCCGGAGGAGCGGAATATGCCTTACTCGAAACCAAATATTGCGCTCCTCCGGAGCTTCAGAGTTCTTCGTGTTCTCGGTTCTATAAACATTTCGTCGACGGACCAACAGCACTCCGAGACCGGCGTTCGACTCTCAGGAAATGACCGAATATAGACCTACTTCTTCAGCGTTTCAGAGTTAAAGGGTTGCACTCAACAAGCTAAAATCAACCGTCCTCAGGTTGGAATCAATTCTGTCCTCCTCGCGGCTCCGCCGTCCGATGTGCGGAAGGTCTTCGACCTTCCGAAACGTCTCAACCCGCCCGGGGCTACGCCCCTTAATTCAGATGGATATCGATCGTATCGAATGGCGGCGCGGGGCATAGCCCCGCGAGAATATCTAGAACCTCTCGGAAGGTCAGAGACCTTCCGCACATCAGGCGGCCAAGCCGCGAACAGGAACGTCGAGTTCGATTGTTAAGTTGTGCCACTCAAGAATGCGTATTCAGTTTTCTCAAGCTCACTTCTTGACTATTATTAGTCATGACCAAGTCTCGCATGGAAGCTTTCAGCGACGGGGTGATCGCCATCATCATCACCGTCATGGTCCTGGAACTGCGAGTGCCGCATGGGCCGGAGTTGGCAGCGCTCATACCACTGATCCCGGTATTTCTCAGCTACCTGCTCAGCTTCATCTTTCTCGGAATTTACTGGAACAACCACCACCACATGTTGCAGGCAGTGAAGCACGTCAGTGGCCCGGTGTTATGGGCCAATCTGCATTTGTTGTTCTGGCTCTCGCTAATCCCCTTTGTCACCGGCTGGATGGGCGAAAATCATTTTGCCGCCTGGCCCGTCGCATTATATGGCGTCGTACTGCTGGCGGCGGCTATTGCCTATTTCATTCTGGCTCGAGTACTGATCGCGGCAAACGGTAAAGACTCGGCTTTGGCAATTGCATTCGGTCGCGATCTCAAGGGAAAGATTTCACCCGCTATCTGTGCAGCCGCCATTCCGCTGGCGTTCGTAAACCCGTGGATCTCGTGCGCACTGTATGTGCTGGTGGCGGTGATCTGGCTGGTTCCTGATCGTCGCATTGAAAAGACTCTGCCCCGCTAATGCAATCCCCACGCATGTTACTGAGCTACGCGCTCCTTAACTAACCCGTACTCGATTCATCCTCAACTTGCTGCGCAGCTCAGATGGCAGGATGAAAACGACCATCACCCTCTCCGTTTAGATAGCAATCACCCTCTCCGTTTAAATAGCGGACTTGTCCGCCGTCGCAGCACGGGGCACAAGTGCCCTATCTAAACGGATAATTGGATGGAGGTATTGCCAGGGAGATGCCGAAGATCGAGAGGCTACAGCGAAATGGAGATCATGCTGTTAGCATCGGTCAGCTTCACAAGCATGCGCAATCTGGTAGGATGTTGGCGAACTGAAAACAATGAAACTGCTGATTGCACTTGCAGGCTTCTTGCTGATCATGGCCACGCTTTGGGAGGCATTCGAGACCATGGTCCTGCCTCGGCGCGTCACTCGACGTGTGCGCGTGACTCGTCAGTTTTACCGCACGACCTGGGCTCCCTGGGTGTTTCTGGCCCAGCGGATCCACAAGCGCAAGCGACAGGAAGAGTATCTGAGCCTGTTTGGACCACTTTCGCTGCTGGCGCTATTGGCAATGTGGGCCGCCGGAATAATTTTCGGTTACGCAATCATTCAGTGGGGACTGCATACGCAACTGAATGTTCCCGATGCCGGCCTCAGCTTTGGCACCTACCTTTATTTAAGCGGCACGACTTTTTTTACCCTGGGCTATGGCGACGTGACTCCGCTCATGCCGGTGGGACGGATCATAGAGGTGTGCGAAGCGGGAACGGGTTTTGGCCTGCTCGCGATTGTGATCGGTTACCTGCCGGTTCTTTATCAATCGTTTTCGCGTCGCGAGGCAAGCATCTCGCTCCTGGACGCTCGCGCCGGATCGCCATCCAGCGCCGCTGAGTTGTTGCGCCGCCACAACCAGGCCGGCAACTTGGACGACCTGCGGCAATTGCTGCACCAGTGGGAACGCTGGTCCGCCGAACTGCTCGAGAGCCACCTCTCGTATCCGGTGTTGTGCTATTACCGATCTCTGCATGACAACCAGTCGTGGCTGGCGGCGTTGACAACCGTGCTGGACACCTGCGCGTTGGTGATGGTTGGAGTCGACGGCACTTCGGAATGGCAGGCGAAGTTGACGTTTGCGATGGCCCGTCATGCGGTCGTCGACATTGCGCAAATATTCAGCACTGCGCCGCGAACCGCCGACTGTTGCGCGATGCGGTTGCCGCCGGAAGACCTGGCGCGCTTGCGCGAGATCTTTGCCACGAGCGGCGTTAATTTGCGCGAAGGCGCCGAGGCTGAACAACATCTGCTCAAACTGCGGACGATGTACGAACCGTATGTCATCGCCCTTTCCGAGTACCTGATGATGTCGCTGCCGCCGTGGATCCTGCCGGTGGATTCAATCGACAATTGGAAGACGAGTGCGTGGGGCAGAATTCAGTGACGGTTGAGTTTTCGATCCTTGGTCGTTGGTTTCAGGTCTGGGTCTTGGGTCTTGGGTCTTGGGTCTTGGGTCTTGGGTCTTGGGTCTTGGGTCTTGGGTCTTGGGCTTTGGTTTTGCTTTGGTTTTTGGTTTTCGAAAATCTCAGATCTAAAATTCCAGATTCAAGATCCAAGATCCCAGATCTCAAATCTCAAATCTCAAATCTCAAGTCTCAAATCTCAGATTCAAGATCTCAGATTTCAGATCGCATTGCGGACCGGCATCGCTCGTTTGAGCGATGTGTTTGATTTGTATTCTCAACAACACAGAATTAGGACACGTTGGACCATCGAGTCTGTTGACACTTCATTTTTCGCTGCATAGAATCATTCTTCAGACAAGAACTACATCAAGGAGGTCCTTATAACGTGAAGACGAACATCCGGGTCAGTAGAAAGAAGCCCGAATCACTCACCAACCAAATCCGCGAACAGTTGCACAGCTTGATCGATTCCGGAGCAATGGCGGCCGGCAGTCTCTTGCCCAGCGAACGTGACCTTGCCAACTCTCTGAAAGTCGCCAGGAATGTGGTGCGCGGCGCTTACGAGACGATGGTCAAGGCCGGAAAGGTCAAGAGTGAAGGTCGCAAAGGGCGGCGCGTGATGGCCGCAGGCGGCCGGAAGAAGACCGCCAAAGCAAGGAAGAAATAGGATGGTCTAAGCGCTCCCCGTTAGCGGACTCATACGCTCTTTTTCGAGTCCCTTCCCCAGCGGACTTGCCAGGAAAATCTTAACTATCGGGCAGCCAGGGCTGCCTCTTCTCCCAGCGCGAGGATCTCTGCCTTGATCGCGCGGCGCTCTGCCAGCAGGCGGACAAAGAATCTGCGCCGCACGAGAAAGAAAGCGAGCGCGCGCAGGCCGCCGAGAAACTTGTCCAACTCTTCTAAAAAACGCATCGCCAGGTAACCGGTGATGGGCAAGATGACCAGCGTCAACAGCGCCGCCAACGTGCCTGCACCTGCAAAAGCCGCAGCGCTCAAGAGCATCCAGGTGAGCGGGAAGAACAGCATCGCGGAAATGATCTTGGCCGTCGAGAGGACATCTTCGTCGGTCTTCGAAATCCTGATCGCCAGAAAGCCACCCAACCGGTAAGCAGGAAAATGCGTCACGATGCCGACGAGCGCCGGCCCCAACAACAACAGGAAAATCAGACAACGCGTGAGCAGTTTGCCGAGGGCCGACGCACCGGATCGCGGCGGCGAGAGATCTTCCGGATCAACCCCCGCCTGGTCCAACTGTTGTTCAAAGCGGGTCAGCCGCGTTTCCAGTTTTCGCAAGCGCTCAGGGGCGCGTTCGCTCAAAGTCGTGTAACCCTTAACAAACTGCTTCCGCAATTGCAGCTCGGTCGCCAGACTCTGTTCGCCTTCGTCGCCCTGATTCTCTGACGAAAAAATTTTCTCGGCGCGGCTGATGGTGCTCAGTGCCTCTTCGTGTTGCGCTTCCAGCACCACAGAACGCATCGCGTTTTCTATCTGGCTGGATAACTCACGCACCGGACCGCGCGGCAATTCTCCGTTCGCTTCCAGTTCAACCGGCTTGACCTCAATCGGTTTGCCGAAATAGAGCAGGGCCGCGCTGCGAAACGTCATCTTCGACGTGTAGTAGAGCCCCGCAGGAACGATCTGCAAATCGCGCACTTCGCCGGTCGAGACTGCACCCAAAGCAATGCGCGCCGCACCGGTCTTGATCGGCCGCAGCGAAGTGTCATCGTGCGAAACGCCTTCGGGACAAATGCCAATCGTTGCGCCGCTCGCGAGCAGCCGGCGCGCCGCGGCAAACGTTTCCTGATTCTTTGAAACATCAGCGCCCTGGTCCTGATGCCGGTAAGCGGGCAACGCATCGAGCGCGCGCACAAAGTAGCCAATTACAGGCATGCGAAACAGCGGCGCCTTGGCCAGAAAGCAAACCTTGCGTGGCACCAGGCACAAAAGGAAGACCGGATCGACCAGCGCGTTCGGATGGTTGAGCACGAAAATCGCGGGACTTGTCTTCGGCACGTGCTCGAGCCCGGAGGTTTCGACCCGGCGAAAATAGATCCGCAGAGTGAACTGCAAAATCGCCACAATGATTCGTCTGGTCACAAGGTCTTACTCACTCGATTGAAGATAAGGAGAAGCGCTGGAGGATGATAAGAGGAGAACTTCACGGACACAAGATAATCGAACCGTTCAAACTGGCATTAGTCTTTACAGGCTGTGCAAATTCTCACCGTTGGACGTCACTGAGATAATAATTTCGCACTGTGCCGTCGCGTTTGTACTCAACAGCGAAGAACCATGGCGAGGATGCGGTTGAATCTCGATTCTCGCTAGATCTTCCCGGGGGCGCGGTGAACTCAATCGTGGCGAATCGCTTGCCCTCTTGGGTGGTTGGCAATTGAGCTGCTCCGGGCCGAGAGCACACCTGATTACAATCAAAACAAAACGGCCGTAAGACAGGGTGGGTAGGGGCACCGTCTATGCTTGCCCAGCGCCGCCACCACTCGTCCGCTCCGACCAACTATTACCGGCACTCAGCGTTGCTGTGCGTGACGATCGGGCTAAAGCGTTCCTGATACTCCCGCGAGGTCATGAACGAGCAGACCATCCCGCGATAGTTACCCAAATCGCGGTTGTTCAGCACATTCACCCAGAAAGCAAACCCATCATGGTCCACCTCGCGCTGCAGATAACCAAAGTATTCCATCAGCACGAACGACGGATTGTAAACCGCGGTCTGGAATTCACTCCTCTCAGCCACCGCTCGCAAGACCGCACTGCGACTGTGATTCAGATCGGCGCCGCTGTTGTAGGCGGCGATCAGGGCTTCGCGCTGGCTCGACAGATCCACCTGCGTGTCTGCCAATGCTCCCTGCAGCAACGCATCCACAAACGTCTCTGCCAGGATGGCGTTGCCGTACTTCGTGGTGAACTCCGGTCGGGCCACGAATTCTTCTGAGAACTGTGTCCGCTGCGATTCCAGATCAGCGCCGCCGATCACCTTCTGGTGATCGTCAGTAAACTCGGTGTAGGTCAACTGCCGTCCCAGCCCGGCGCGATACAGCCGGTAAATGTAATTGCCGCTCCGCTGGAACTCATCGGACATAAAGAACGCTGCGCTGACATCCAGCCGTTTCTGCCGGATGCAGTACTGGTCCTCGCCGCAACTGCTGATCTGACTGGTCCAATACAGCCAGCCTGGCAGATCCGGTTCGCGATTAAGGAAGTCCAGGTACTGCTGCCGCACAAAGAAGTCGCCGCCATTTAGCGGATTCTCCGTCTGGGCAGTAGCCTGGGCCGTAAACACCGCGTCCGTCCTGTTGGCCACCAGGGTGAACGCCCGATTCGCCGGAGTGAACGTATAGTTTGCCAGTCCCGGCGTGACTACATAGAACCCATCCGTGGCGACGTTGTCGAAACGGTACAGGCCATGGCCATCGGTGATTGCGCGTCTGCCAGCCTGGCCGCCGCTCAGGTTCACCGTCACGCCACCGAGCGCACTGCCGTCCGACCTGGTCACGACGCCGCTAATCAGTGCCGGCGCCGCTGTCGGCGAGTTGGGCTGGCCCAGTGTCCAATCAGAGAATGACGTGACCCCAGTGATTGAAGCCTGGTTCGTGCCCGGAGAAACGGTTCCACCCGGCGTCGTGAACGAACCGTTGTACTTGAAGATCACAAAATTATTCTCGTTCGCCGTCACTGGAATGTCGGTCGGATCGAGATAATTGAAATTGAGATCCGCCGTAACGCTGCCGGGCGTACTCAAACTCCAATAGCGTTGCAACGCATATTGTGGTGAAACGAAATTCGGCTGCGGCCCCTGGTTGGCCTTCACCAGGAAATCAACCGGGAAAGTGCCAGCAGTGATGTTCACCGAGACCGGCGAATAGCCGTTGGCGGTTCCTACTTCAAACCCTTTCACGCCGGTCCCACAATACGACTTGTTCAGATTGCCAATCACAAAGCTGGTGGGCGATGCTCCGGTTACGGTCGCATTGCAACCGATCGTCAAAGTGTTGACGCCGGTATCGAGCGTGCCGGCCAGATTCAGCGTATTCGTGACGTTTACGTTGCCACTGAGCGAATCGCCGTTAGCGGCGGAGACGTTGTAATACGTGCCCGCCGCAATCGCGCCGGCCTGCGCCTGCACCAACTCATCGGCGCCGATGTCCGGATTACTGGCCGGACGCGGGTCGTTGTCATAGTCGGTAGTGACGCCTGTTCCCGTTGCGTTACCTACCGAAAGCGCGGGATTAACGCCGGTCGCATTTAAGTGCAAATCGCTGGTCGAGACGAACATGTTCGCCACGGTGTAGTTGCCGCCTGGATTAACGGCCTGAGAGTTAGCATCGCGCGCGGGAGGTCCGGCTTGCCACGTGGCGAACGCGACCGGTGTCCCGGTTGAGGTCGTACCGTAATCCATGAAGCTTGCGGCGGTCGTGCCGGTTCCTACATAGATGTTGTAGTTACTGCTCCAGATTCCAGTGTTGGCTGAGTCATCTCCCGCAGCGAAGTGGTTGACGGCGCCACCAGTGCGGTTATTGAAGAATATGTTATCGAGCAGCGCCGTCGCAGTCGGAGTGGCTCCCTTGCGCTGATATGCCCAGGTCGTCGATCCGGTAGCCGTTCCGCTAACGAGCACCGAGTTGAAATAGGCGTTGAAAGCGTTTCCGCTGAATCCGTCATCTTCGATGCCGGTAATCGTCTGGCTATTTGCGAACGCCGGAACGATCGAGATCTGGTTGTTTACCAGCGTCACGGAAGTAAGCAAACCAGAACCTCCGTTATGTCTAATTCCGTTCAACGCACCGCTCGAACCGCTCGTGCTCGGGATTGAAAAGATACTATTTCGCGCAACCGTGGTGGCAAACGCATTGCCGAACTGCATTCCGGTCACCGCGCCCGAAGTGTTCAGATCACGAATCGTGTTCAAGGTAATTGAATTCGTGCCCAACGCATTAAAAGCGATTCCGGTCAATGCTGTTGAGCGCACCGCCTCTTCAAAGACCGAATTTCCGCTAATCGTCCAGCTTTCATTTCCAGTCGAGGTCGCAGTGATCGCAGCCGCCGTAAAGTTCTTCAGCGTATTGTTCGCCAAGGTGTTGCCCTTGTTCGGAATGGCCGCCGAAGTGCCCGAGGAATACACCAGGTTCGCCGGCACGCCCGCAACATCACTGCGGTCACGAATGACGCTGGAGGAGATGCCATTGTTGATGTTCCCGGTGGTCGTGCCGGTGCTAAAGAAAACGACGCCGCTTGTCGTGCTTGTGTTGGCGCCCTCAACGACGCAACTGAGGATCGAATTGCTTGAAGCATCGTTAAGGAATCGAACGGCCGCGCCGGTGGTCGCACTCGTGTTCCGAATGAGCAATGACTGCCCGCCAAAAGTCAGGCCGCTGAACGTCACGCGGTCCGCGCCGTTCAAGTTGATTAGCGCCGTCGTATTGCTGCCGGAAATTACGCGCGCGCCTCCGCTTGGTTGAATGAAGATCGTGTAACCGCCGACGCCTTCCTCGATCGTTTGATTGAGCGAAACCGTCCCCAGTTCCGCCGTTAAGTCAGACGTGAGATTGATGGTCAGGTTCCCA